>Ga0308173_10001175_pt1 | contig 12671 bp, 10 predicted proteins | sample PhyPR1_FD_203716 | JGI IMG/M metagenome (GOLD analysis project Ga0308173, IMG submission 203716) | Soil microbial communities from UC Gill Tract Community Farm, Albany, California, United States - DLSLS.P.R1 | ecosystem: Environmental > Terrestrial > Soil > Agricultural land | place: USA... | reverse complement strand
GATGTCGTGGCGGGTGAGCGCAAGGCCGGCGCAGTCGAAGGCCGGCCCGAGGTTCGCGCTGGTCGCCGGGACGCGCAGCCGAACCACGGCGGGCACCGTCACAGCCCGAGCTGCGCGGCGGCGGCGCCCGCGTCGACCGGGATGGTCACGGGCGCGGGCGCACCGGAGATCGCCCACTCCGGGTCCTTGAGGCCGTTGCCGGTGACGGTGCAGACGACGCGCTGACCCGGCTTGAGCTCCCCGGCGGCGGCGACCTGCAGCAGACCGGCCACCGACGCCGCCGACGCCGGCTCCACGAACACGGCCTCGGTGCGGGCCAGCAGCCGGTAGGCGGCGAGGATGGCCCGGTCGGTGACGGCGTCGATCCGCCCGCCGGAGGAGTCGCGCGCATCGAGGGCCTTGGTCCAGGACGCCGGGTTGCCGATCCGGATGGCCGTCGCGATCGTGGTGGGCTGCTCGACGACCTTGCCGGTCACGATCGGGGCCGCACCGGCCGCCTGGAAGCCCCACATCCGCGGGGTGCGCGTGGCCGGACCGTCGGCCAGATACTCGCGGTAGCCCTGCCAGTAGGCGGTGATGTTGCCGGCGTTGCCGACCGGGAGGCAGTGGATGTCGGGGGCGTCGCCGAGGACGTCGACGATCTCGAACGACGCCGTCTTCTGGCCCTCGATGCGGTACTGGTTGACGCTGTTGACGAGGCTGACCGGGTAGTCGATGGCGAGCTTGCTGGCCAGGGCCAGGCAGTCGTCGAAGTTGCCCTCGACCTGCAGCAACTTGGCGCCGTGCACCAGCGCCTGGGCCATCTTGCCGGTGGCGATCTTGCCCTGCGGCACGAGGACGGCGCAGATCAGACCGGCGCGGGCGGCGTAGGCGGCGGCGCTGGCGCTGGTGTTGCCGGTCGACGCGCAGATGACCGCCTGGGCCCCCTCCTCGACGGCCTTGGTGATCGCCATCGTCATGCCGCGGTCCTTGAACGACCCCGTCGGGTTGGCGCCCTCCACCTTGAGGAACACCTCGCAGCCGGTGCGCCGGGAGAGCTCGTACGCCGGCAGCAGCGGGGTCGCCCCCTCCTGCAGCGTGATCACCGGGGTCGAGTCGCTCACCGGCAGCCGTGACCGGTAGGCCTCGATCAGCCCTGGCCAGGCGGGCGACACCGGCGATCCGGTCACGACAACCCCTCCACGCGCAGCACGCTGGTGACCTCGCGGACGGCGGGCATCTCCCGCAACGCGGCGATGGTGGCCGACAGCGCGGCGTCGGGCGCGCTGTGCGTGACGATCACCAGCGTGGCGGCGTCGCCGCGGCCGTTCTGCCGGACCGTGGAGATGCTCACCCCGTGCTCGGCGAAGGAATGCGCGACGGTGGCCAGCACGCCCGGCTTGTCGGCCACGTCGAGGCTCACGTGGTACCGGGTGGGCGTCTCGGTCATGGGGCGGACGGTGAGGTTCGCGTAACCGGTGATCCCGGGCCCGGCCACGCCGGCCACCCGGTTGCGGGCGACGGCGACGAGGTCGCCGAGGACGGCGCTGGCGGTGGGCTCCCCGCCGGCGCCCTGGCCGTAGAACATCAGCTGCCCGGCGGCCTCGGCCTCGACGTACACCGCGTTGAAGGCGCCACCGACGGCGGCCAGCGGGTGCGTCGTCGGGATCATCGCCGGGTGCACCCGGACGGCGACGGTGCTGCCCTCACCGTTGTCGACCCGCTCGCAGATCGCCAGCAGCTTCACGGTGCAGCCGATCTCGGCGGCGCGCGCGACGTCGGTGGCCGAGACCGCGGAGATGCCCTCGCGGTACACGTCGGCCGCGGTCACCGGGGTGTGGAAGGCCAGCGAGGCGAGGATCGCGGCCTTGGCGGCGGCGTCGAAGCCGTCGACGTCCGCCGTGGGGTCGGCCTCGGCGTAGCCGAGCTCGGTGGCCTCGGCCAGCGCCTCGGCGAACCCGGCGCCGGTCTCGGCCATGCGGGACAGGATGTAGTTGGTCGTGCCGTTCACGATGCCGACGACCCGGCGCAACTGGTCCCCGGCCAGCGACTCGCGCAGCGGCCGCAGCAGCGGGATCGCGCCGGCCACCGCGGCCTCGTAGTAGAGGTCGACGCCGTTCTCGGCGGCCGCGGCGTGCAGCGCGACGCCGTCCTCGGCCAGCAGGGCCTTGTTGGCACTGACCACGGACTTGCCGGCGGCGAAGGCGGCCAGGATCAGCGAGCGGGCCGGCTCGATGCCGCCGATGACCTCGACCACCAGGTCGACGTCGTCGCGACTGACCAAGCCCTTCGCGTCGGTGGTGAGCAGGTGCGCGGGCACGTCCGGGTGGTGCGCGGGCCGCCGGACGGCGATGCCGGCGACCTCCACCCGGCGCCCGATGCGGGCGGCCAGGTCGTCGGCCTGCTCCTCGATCAGCCGCAGCACCGCGGTGCCGACCGTGCCGCAGCCGAGCAGCGCGACCTTCAGCGAGTCGTTCACGAGGGCGCTCCCGCAGGGGCCGGCAGGTCGGCGAGGACCGCGTCGAGGGCGAACACGTCGGACAGTGTCTGACGCCGGACGATCTCGGTGGCCGCGCCGTCGCGCACGGCGACCACCGGGGGCTTGAGCAGGTAGTTGTAGTTGCTGGCCATCGACCAGCAGTAGGCGCCGGTCGCGGCGACGGCGAGCAGGTCGCCGGGCTGCACGTCCGAGGGCAGCCACAGGTCGCGGACCAGGATGTCGCCGCTCTCGCAGTGCTTGCCGACCACGCGGCACAGCGCGGCCGGGGCGTCGGATGCACGGTTGGCGAGCACGCAGGTGTAGCTGGCGTCGTAGAGGGCGGTGCGGATGTTGTCGCTCATCCCCCCGTCGACGGACACGTAGTTGCGCACCAGGGGTGTGCCCGGGGCGCCGCTGGCCCCCAGCCGGACCGGCTTGATCGTGCCGATCTCGTACAGCGTCACGGTGCCGGGCCCGGCGATCGCCCGGCCCGGCTCGACGGCCAGGCGGGGCACCGGGAGCCCGAGCTGCGCGCACTCGGCGGCGATGACGGCGCGCAGCTTCACGGCCACGTCGTGCGGGCTCACCGGGTCGTCCTCGGCGAGGTAGGCGATGCCGAAGCCGCCCCCGAGGTTCAGCTCGCCGAGCACCTCGCCGGTCGCCTGGTGGACCTGGCCGAGCAGGCCGACCACCCGGTGAGCGGCGGCCTCGAAGCCGGCGGTGTCGAAGATCTGCGAGCCGATGTGGCTGTGCAGGCCGGTCAGGTGCAGCGAGGGCTCCCGGATCACCCGGACGGCCGCGGTCAGGGCGTCGCCGGTAGCGAGGGAGAAGCCGAACTTCTGGTCCTCGTGCGCCGTCGCGATGAACTCGTGGGTGTGCGCCTCGATGCCGACGGTCGCGCGGATCAGCACCGGTACGGGGGCGCCGCCGGCAGCCACCCGCGCCGCGGCCAGCGGGACCAGCCGGTCGATCTCGTCGAAGGAGTCGAGGACGACGTGGCCGATCCCGGCCTCGACCGCCAGCTGCAGCTCTCCGAGCGACTTGTTGTTCCCGTGCAGCGCGATCCGCTCCGGCGGGAAGCCGGCCGCCAGCGCGAGGGACAGCTCGTTGCCGCTGCACGCGTCCAGGTGCAGGCCGTCGTCGGCGATCCAGCGGGCGACCTGCCCGCAGAGGAACGCCTTCGACGCGTAGTGCACGTCGGCGTTCTCGAACGCGCCGGCGAACTCCTCGGCCCGGCCGCGGAAGTCGCCCTCGTCGAGCACGAACAGCGGCGTGCCGTGCGTGCGGGCCAGCTCGGTCACCGGCAGGCCCCCGAGGTGCAGCTCGCCGTCGATCCGCTCCGCCGAACGCGGCCAGACGTGCGGGTCGAGCGCGCCGAGCTCGTCCGGGGGCGCACCGGCCGCCGTCGGCTGGGCCAGGTTTCCATGCAGCGGCCCCGCCGGGTGCGCTCTCATGGCCGCTCCAGGGCGTCGATCCGACGGTTCCTCGGCGGCGGCCCGGCCGGGTGCGCCCTCACATCCGCTCCGGCGCGTGCACGCCGAGCACGGTCAGGCCGTTGCGCAGCACGACCGCGGTGGCGGCGCACAGCCACAGCCGGGCCGTGGTCAGCGGGGTGGCCTCCTCGTCGCCGCGCGGGAGCACGCGGCACGAGTCGTAGAACCGGTGGTAGGTGCCCGCCAGCTCCTCGAGGTAGCGGGCCACCCGGTGCGGGGCGCGCAACTCGGCGGCGCCGGAGAGGATCCGCGGGAACTCACCGATCGCCCGCAGCAGGTCGCTCTCGCGGTCGTGGGCCAGCAGCGACACGTCGACATCGGTCGGCTCGCCCAGGGGCAGGCCCAGGTCGGCGGCGTTGCGCAGCACCGAGGAGATGCGGGCGTGCGCGTACTGCACGTAGAAGACCGGGTTGTCGTTGCTTCGCCGGCTCCACAGGTCGAGGTCGAGGTCGATCTGCTGGTCGATCGAGGACCGCGCCAGGGCGTAGCGGGCCGCGTCGGCGCCGATCGCCTCCACCAGGTCGCCGAGGTTGATGACGTTGCCCGCGCGCTTGCTCATCCGCACCGGCTCGCCCTCGCGCATGAGGTTGACCAGCTGGCCGATCAGGATCTCGAGGTTCCGCTCCGGGTCGTCGCCGAACGCGGCGACCAGCGCCTTGTACCGGCCGACGTAGCCGGTGTGGTCGGCGCCGAGCATGATCAGCACCTTGTCGAAGCCACGCTCACGCTTGTCGAGGTAGTAGGCGCAGTCGGCGGCGAAGTACGTGGGCTCCCCGTCGCCCTTGACCAGCACGCGGTCCTTGTCGTCGGCGAAGTCCGTCGTGCGGAGCCAGACCGCGCCGTCGGACTCGTAGACGTGCCCCTGCTCGCGCAGCCGGGCGATCGCCTTCTCCAGGGCGCCGGTCTGGTGCAGCGTGCGCTCGCTGAAGTACACGTCGAAGACGACGCCGAAGTCGGCCAGTGAACTGCGGATCTCGACCCACATGAGCTCGACGCCGCGCTCCCGGAACACGGCGAGCTGCTCTTCGTCGGAGCGCTCGAGCAGACCGGGCTCGGCCGCCACGACCTGGGCGGCGATGTCGTCGATGTAGGCGCCGGCATAACCGTCCTCGGGCACCGGACGGCCGTGCGCCGCCGCCTGCAGGCTGCGGGCGAAGCGGTCGATCTGCGACCCGGCGTCGTTGAAGTAGTACTCGCGCGTGACCTCCCCGCCGCTGGCCTCGAGCAGCCGGCCGAGGGCATCACCCACGGCGGCCCACCGGACGGCGCCGATGTGCACGGGGCCGGTCGGGTTCGCCGACACGAACTCGAGGTTCAGCTTCTGCCCGGCCAGCACGTCGGTGCGGCCGTAGGCGGCGTCCGCGGTCACCGCCTGGACTGCGAGCTGCCCGAGGGCCGCCTTCGCGAGCGTGATGTTCAGGAAGCCCGGGCCGGCGACGTCGACGGCGTCGATCCCGGCGGTCGCGCGCAGCTCGGCGGCGAGGATCTCGGCGATCTCGCGCGGCGGCCGGCCCGCGCCCTTGGCCAGCCGAAGGGCGACGTTGGTGGCGTAGTCGCCGTGCTCGGGGTTCCGGGGACGTTCGACGACCACCTCGCCCGGCACCTCGGCCGCCAGCGTGCCGCGGGCGACAGCCGCGCTCACGGCGGCCCGGACGACGTCAGCAAGCTGCTCGGGTGTCACCGCACGAGCGTACTGACTCGCCCGCGCCGCTCCCGCGCCCCGCCCGTAGCACGGGGTCGCCCAGGGAGCCGACCTAGACTCCCGGGCCGGAGGGGCTGACGCGCCCCGCCCCCACCGATCGAGGAGAGGCCTTGGCCAAGGACCGCACGCCCGCCACCGGCAAGGGCCGGCCCACGGGCGGGCGCACCCGGCCCACCACGCAGGTCGTCGCCCAGCAGCGACCGTGGGGCCTGATCGCCGCGGCCCTGGTCGTGGTGGTGTTCGCCGTCGCCGTCATCTGGTACGCCGTCGGCCAGGTGGACAAGGCCAACGCCGACAAGATCACGTCGGCGGACCAGATCGCGGGCCTGAAGACCTACAAGTACGCCGCCGGCCAGAACCACGTGACCACGCCGGTCTCCTACAAGGAGTCGCCCCCGGTCGGCGGCCCGCACGACCCGAACTGGGCCGACTGCACGGGCACCGTGTACTCGGTCGACATCCGGCACGAGAACGCCGTGCACAGCATGGAGCACGGGGCGGTGTGGATCACCTACGACCCGGACAAGGTCTCGAAGGCCGACGTCGCGACCCTGGGGAAGCTCGTCGACGGGGTGACGCACCGGCTGATGTCGCCCTACAAGGGCCTGGACGCGCCGATCAGCCTGCAGTCGTGGAACCACCAGCTGAAGGTCAGCAAGGTCAGCGACAAGCGGATCAAGCAGTTCGCCGACTTCTTCACCCAGAACACCGACTTCTTCCCCGAGGTCGGCGCCAGCTGCGAGAACCCCGACTTCGCCGCACACCCGCTGGTCGTCGGTGACTCCAGCTCTCCGGTCGGGCCGACCGACATGCCCACCGGGTCCTCCCCCGCCGCGCCCAGCACTGCCGCGGGAACCACCGGCAAGTGAGCGGTCGTTCCACCGCCGTGACGACACCGACCAGCTCGGGGCCGACCACCACCCAGCCGGCTCCGCCCGCGCGCAGCCCGCTGCGCGTGGTCCTGCTGGCCGTCATCGGGGTCGGGCTGCTGCTCCTCGGCGGCGGGCTGGCCGTGGCCCTCGGCATCGGCCGCGACTCCTCGGCCGCCCCGACGCCGACGTCGGACTCCGTCGACGCCGGCTTCTCCCGCGACATGGCGCGTCACCACCAGCAGGGCGTGGAGATGGCCAACCTCGTTGCCACGCACAGCCAGGACCCCGACGTCCGGCGGCTGGCCTTCGACATCTCCTCCACGCAGACCAACCAGATCGGCCGGATGCAGGGCTGGCTGGACCTCTGGGGCCTGCCGCCCTCGAACGGCACCACGATGGCCTGGCTGGGCGGCGACATGGGCGGCATGACCGGGATGAGCGGTCAGGGAATGGGGCCGGAGAGCCTCATGCCCGGCATGGCGACCCAGGCCGAACTCGACCACCTGCGCTCGCTGTCGGGGAAGCCGTTCGACGTCGAGTTCCTGCGCCTGATGATCCGACACCACCAGGGCGGGCTGCCGATGGCGCAGTACGCGGCGAAGCACGCCGCCGAGCCCGCCGTGCGGCGGCTGGCGGAGACGATGGCCGAGACGCAGACGGCCGAGACGACGACGATGTCGGCCATGCTCACCGCGCGCGGCGGCACTCCCCTACCGGCGCCCTGACGGCCGCTGTCGGAGCGGTGATCCGCGGCTGGTAACTTCTTTCCCGCACGACCGGGACAGCCCCCGTAGCTCAGGGGATAGAGCACTGCCCTCCGGAGGCAGGGGCGCAGGTTCGAATCCTGCCGGGGGCACCCATTCGGTCGATCGGCCGATTCAGCTGGTCAGCGGCACGACGTCCTCGGGCGTCGTCGGCGCGCCGACCGTCCCAGCTTCCCTTCAGGCCGCCCGACCTCTCCGCACCATCAGGGCCAGCGTCAGCGCCGCGGCGACCGCGGTGGCCAGCAGTGCCGGCGGGTAACCGGTTCGCGGAGCGACGAGCGCGAGCAGGAACGGGATGGCCAGACCCGAATAGGCCAGGCAGTAGAACAGCGCCACGAGCCGGCCCAGGTCGTCGGGCGTGGCCATCATCTCGACCTCGCGGAGCCCGGTCACCAGGCACACGCCGTACCCGACGCCGAGGACGGCGGCCGCCGCCGTGACCGGTCCGACGCCCGGCCACGCGGTCGCACCGGCGGCAGCGACGAAGCCCGCGACGACCACTCCCAGGCCCACGGCCGCGGCCCGCGTGCCGCGCCGCAGCCGTGCCGGGGCGTGCAGCCACCCTCCCCAGCGCTGACCGCCGAGGCCGGCACCGAGGCTCGCGGCCGCGAGGAAGCCCGGGAAGGCCACGCCCAGCGCCCGGACCGGCAGCACGCCGTGCGCCGGAAGGGTCGTGAAGTCGATGGTGACGCTGCCGAACACCCACGGGGCGAGCGGCAGCACCCTCGCCCGGAACCGGCCGGAGCGCGCCGAGGGCGGGATCAGCCGGGGAAAGCGATCGGGGCCGCGGGCGCCGACCCGGGTCTCCGGCGTGCGCGGCAGGAGCGCGAGCGCCACCGCCGCCAGGCCCAGGTGCACCAGATAGGGCAGGACCGTGGGCAGCGGGGCCCACTCGGCGAGCGGGCCGGCCACCAGCGGCCCGACGCCGAAGCCGGCGGTCAGTGCGAGGGCGGCGCGCCGGGCAGCCGCCCCGGGCGATCCCGTGGACAGCTCCTTCACCCACGCGGTGCCCACCGTGAAGACCGTGCCCGAGACGATGCCGGTCAGGAGCCGGCCCCCGTACAGCCCGGCCGGGCTCCATCGCCCCGTGATGAGAACGGCCGTAGCCACCAGCGACAGCGCGGCGAACCCGATCATGATCGGGCGGCGGCCGTAGCGGTCGCTGGCCGGCCCTCCGACGAGGAATCCGGGGATCAGGCCGAGGGCGTAGACGCCGAACACCGCCGTCGCGGCGGCATCGGAGAGGTGGAGGTCGGAGCGGTACACGGCGAGCAGGGGAACGAACTGGTTGGCCCCGTAGCCCGCCGCGAACATGGCCAGCGCCGGTCGGCGCCAGTCGTTACCCGCCGCTGCGGCCGGTCGGCCCACCCAGCACCCCTCTCCTTCGGCCAGGTCCCTCCGGACAGGTCTGCGCATGCGACCGGCTCCCTCCCCTGCACGGGGAGGGAGCCGGCCGTCGTTCAGCGGAGAGGGGTCACGAAGCCGGCTTGAAGCCCGCCACGTCGTCGCCCTCGGTCGCGCCCAGCACCTGCTTGGCGCCACCCGGACCGTCTGCCGGCGCCAGGATGAAGCTCTGCGTGCTCGGCGAGTCGCCCTGCTTGCTGTAGTCCAGCGGCACGGCCAGGCCCTTGGTGTCGACGTTGCTCAGGGACGCCTTGGCCTTGGTGACACCCTCGCGGGTGAGGTCACCGTTGGAGCAGGCCTTCTCGAGGATCTGGTCCATGACCACGGCGTCGGCGTACCCGTGGACCACACCGAGGCTCGGCGTGCCGGGGTACTTGGCCGTGTAGTCCTTGAGCAGCTGCTGCTGCTGGTCGAACGTGGTCACCGGCGAGGCGACGACCAGGTGCGCCTTGAGCGCCGGACCTGCCGGGCTCTTCAGCAGACCCGGGTCGAAGACCGGGTTGTTGCCGAGGATCGGCACGTTCAGCCCCACCTGGGCGGCAACCCCGGCGGCCGACGCGGTCGCCTTCGGGGCGACGGTGAGCAGGATGGCCTTGACGCCGTCGGCCTTGAACTTGGTGACCTGGGCGCTCATGTCCGAGTCGGTCGACTTGATCTGCGCCTCGTCGATGGTCATGTTGTGCTTGCTCGCGAAGTACTTGGAGCCCGCGAGGCCGTTGGAGCCGTACTCGCCCTCGAAGTAGATGTGGCCGAGCTTGTCGCCCTCCTTGATCATCCCCTTCTTGAGCAGGTAGTCGAGACCGTTGATCATCTCGACGTCGTAGGTCGCACCGACGACGGCGTTCTGCGGGTTCTTGGTGAGGTTGCGCGCCCAGGCCTCGGGGATGTTGACGATCTTGTCGGCCGCCAGCTGGTCGGCAAGCGCGGTGTTGATCGGCGACCCGATGGTGTGCTGCAGAGCGAGGATGTCGCCCTTCATGCCGTTGTAGAGCTGGACGCCGTTCTGCACCACGTAGCCGTGGTCCTTGACCTCCAGCTTGACCTGGTACTTGCCGCAGACGCCGCCCTTGCCGTTCTGCTGCTCCCAGTAGAGCTGCTGGGCCTGGGTCACGTCCTTGCCGAGCGCGGCGAAGACGCCGGACAGGTCGGTGAGGACGCCCAGGGTGATGGTGTTCCCGCTGACCCCCTTGTCGGTCTTGACGGTGCCGCTGGCACCGCTGGCGGAACCGCCACTGGACGGCGCCTTGGTGCTGCAGCCGCTGACCGCGGCGAGCGCGGCTGCGACCAGCAGGGCTGCCGCCTGGGTTCGACGGGCGACTCTCATGCGCTGTGCTCCTTCTGGGGGATGTAGGACGAACGGGACGATGCGTCGTGGGTGGACGCGGGGGCGGAGGTCATCCCGGCACTCGATCGGAGGCGGGCGAGGAGTCGGTGGGGGCCGCGTCGTCGACCGGAGCCGCGCCGGGCCGGGTGCGCGGCTTGCGCCGGAAGCGGTCCGTCAGGCCGGCCAGCCCCGACGGCTGGAAGAGCACGATGAGGACGACGAAGGCGCCGTACAGGAATCGCGCCGCGAGGCCGGCACTCACGCCGCCCTCACCCGGGGCCGCGACCAGCGGCAGGCTGCCGGAGTACTGCTGGAAGACCAGGGGCAGCGCGCTCACGACGGCCGCGCCCAGCACCGCGCCGCCCACGGAGCCGAGGCCGCCGAGCACGATCATCGCGAGGTACTGCACCGAGACGTCGAGGCCGAAGGACTCGGGCGCGATGCTGCCGATCGACAAGGCGTAGAGGACGCCGGACAGGCCGCCGTACATCGAGGAGACCAGGAAGGCGCGGGCCTTGTAGCCCTGCACGTTGACGCCCATCACCGCCGCGGCGACCTCGCTGTCCCGCAGCGTCTGCAGCGCCCGCCCGGGACGGCTGCGTACCAGGTTGCGGGCGAACAGATAGGCCGCCGCCAGCACGACCAGGCCCAGGTACCAGAGTCGTTCGGCCTGGCCGAAGGGCACGTTCAGGACCGCGAGGTAGGGGTTGTCGTCGGCGAAGGAGAACCCGAAGATGCTGAACACCGGGGTGGTCCGCCCGTTGAACCCGCCGGTGACCGTCGTCCAGGTGTTGAGCAGGTGCTGGCCGACGAAGACCAGCCCCAGCGAGGCGACCCCGAGGTAGATGCCCCGCAGGCGCGCCGCGATCGGGCTGAAGAGCAGGCCGGCGAGCCCGGCGAGCACCACGCCGGCCACCATGCCGACCAGGGGCGGCCAGCCGAGGCCGCCGTGCTTCTCGGCGAACCCGCCCGGGCTGCCCGAGATGAACGTGTACGTCGTGGCGCCCACGGCCAGGAAGAACGCGTGGGCCAGCGACAGCTGACCAGTGGTGCCGACCAGCAGATTCAGGCCGATGGCACCGACGGCGGCACCGCACACGGCGAAGCCGGTCCGGAGCCAGAACTCGTTGATGTAGAGCGGCAGGGCGAGCAGCACCACGATCACGACGGCCAGCACCAGCGCGCCCAGCAGCCGCCGGGACCGCGCGGGCCGGGCGGCGGCGGTCGTGCGCCCCGCCGGGATGGTCGTGGTCGTCTCAGACACGGGTCAGCTCCCTGGTGCCGAAGAGGCCGGACGGGCGGATCAGCAGGACGATGAGCATCACGACGTACGGGACGACGGCGCCGAACCCGCGGCCGAGGAAGAGCAACTGGTCCTGGTAGCCGTCGGCGAGCGACTCGGCCACGCCGATCATCAGGCCGCCGACGAGGGCGCCCCCGGTGGAGTCGAGGCCGCCCAGGATGGCCGCGGGGAACGCGCGCAGGGCGACCGAGCCCACCGACGGGGTCAGCCCGGGCGTCGGGGACCCGACCAGGAACATCCCGGCCACGGCAGCCAGCGCACCGCCGATCACCCACGACATCGAGCTCACCCGGCGCAGCCGGATGCCCATCAGGGCCGCCGCCTCGCCGTCCTCGGCCGAGGCCCGCATGGCCACGCCCCAGCTCGAGTACTTGAAGGCGACGAAGAACAGGCCGATCAGGACCGCGGCCACCGCCATCGCGATCGCCCGGTTGGCGGTGATGCCGACCGAACCCAGGTGGACGACGTCGCCGCCCCAGGGGTGGTTGATGTTGAGGATGTCCGACCCGATCCGGCGGGTGAGCTCGGTGCTCAGCACGATGTCCAGACCGATCGTGAGGATCGCGAGACTGATCACCGCCGCGCCCCGCAGCCGGTCGAGGATGACCAGGTCGATGACCAGGCCGAGCAGTCCGGTGAGGGCGACACCGGCGACCACCGCGCCCCAGAAGCCCAGGGAGTCCTGCAGGACGGCGATCAGGTAGGCGCCGAGCAGCAGGAGCGAGCCGTGCATGAAGCTCACGACCTCGCTCGACTTGAAGATCACCACGAAGCCGAGCGCGATGAGCGCATAGATCGAGCCGAGCGACAGGCCGTTGAGCAGCAGGGACAGGAACTGGGTCACGGGGTCGATTCCTCCGATGGTTCGTCGTCGGCCTCGTCACCCGAACCGAGGTAGGCGCGGATCACGTCGGGGTGGCGCTGCACCTCGGCCGGCGTCCCGTCGGCGATCAGCCGGCCGAAGTCGAGGACGGTCACGCGGTCTGCGATGGACATGACCATGCCCATGTCGTGCTCGACGAGGACGACGGTGATGCCGAGCGCCTGCCGGATCTCCAGCACGATGCCGGCCATCCGCTCGGTCTCCTCGGCGTTCATCCCGGCCACGGGCTCGTCGAGCAGGAGCACGTCGGGCTCGGTGCACAGGGCCCGCGCCACTTCCACGCGCTTCTGGTCGCCGTAGGAGAGGACACCGACCGGCGTCTCGATCTTGTCCGACAACTCGAGGAAGTCGGCGATCTCGCGGATCCGCTCGCCGTGCCGCTTGGCTTCCCGGGTGGCGCGCGGCAGCCGGAGCCCCGAGGCGAGGAAGCCCGCCTTGGTCAGCCCGTGCCGCCCGAGCATGAGGTTC
>Ga0308173_10001174_pt1 | contig 12672 bp, 9 predicted proteins | sample PhyPR1_FD_203716 | JGI IMG/M metagenome (GOLD analysis project Ga0308173, IMG submission 203716) | Soil microbial communities from UC Gill Tract Community Farm, Albany, California, United States - DLSLS.P.R1 | ecosystem: Environmental > Terrestrial > Soil > Agricultural land | place: USA... | reverse complement strand
TCGTACACGACGTCGACGGCCATGGCCTCCCGGCGCAGTCCGGTGGCCACCGCATCGGCGAGCAGTTGCTCGTCCTCGACGACGAGTACGCGCACGTCGTTTGTCCTTCCTCGGGACCTGTCCGCGCGGCACACAGCAGGGGTGCGCGGGCAGGGGTCTGTTCGTGGATGAGAGCTACATCCTGCCCTTTTCGGCCATAAGTCGGCTGTAAGACGGCCGGGCGTACGGCTTCGGAAGGGGCCGTACGGCCGGAGGACGTCCCGTGGAGCGACGAGCGGACGGAAGATCTTGTACCCGGGGTTTTCTTCGCCCGCCGGGATTTCTTCTCCCCCTGAGGTTTCTCCGCGACGCGGCATGGGGAGGACGGCTTTACACCCCGCGATCACGCTCTGCTTGGGCACGCCACTCCCATGTGGCGGGCCGGCGGCCGCTTCGCGCAGAGCGGACGTGGGTGTCCGGCACCGTCGCCGCCCGGCGGGAGTGCGCCGGGCATCCGCCGGAGCCGTGATCGTCCCTTCCGAATGGCACCCCGGTGCCACCGACCCACGACCCAGGACGAGGGGGCGCAGCATGGACGCATTCACCGCAGGACTTCTGCAGCGCATAAGGACGACCGAGTCCGACCTGACGCGGGCACGCGAGACCGGCGACGACTTCCTCGTGGAGGTCGAGGAGTCGGAACTCGACGACCTGCGTCGTCTGGCCGCCGAGCACGGCGTCGAGGTAGGCATGACGCACGCCTGAACCGCCCGCGTACGGCGTTCGAGCGTCGCCGTACGTCCGAGCGTCCGTACCTCGCGTACAACATGCGGAACGGGGCCCCGGTGGATCCAGACCGGGGCCCCTCCGCATGTCTTCGGTGCCCGCGGAGTGGCCGCGAAGCGGTTCTAGTCGTGCCAGGCGCCCAGGGCCTCCAGGCGGTCCTGGAGCGACTCGAAGAGGCCGGGGGGTGCCGCGAGCGTCAGTTCGGGCGAGACGGGCTCTCCCGGGCGGCCGCCGGTCAGCGCGCCCGCCTCCCGGGCGACGAGGTCGCCGGCCGCGTAGTCCCAGGGGTGCAGTCCGCGCTCGTAATAAGCGTCGAGCCGGCCCATCGCCACGTCGCACAGGTCGATCGCGGCCGAGCCGCCGCGGCGGATGTCGCGCACCTCGGGCACCAGGTGGCGGATGACCTCGGCCTGCCGGGCGCGGCGCTCGGCGAGGTAGCCGAAGCCGGTGCCGACGAGGGCCTGGCCGAACGCCGGGGCGGGCCGTACCCGCGCGGGGCGGTCGTTGACGTAGGCGCCCTCCCCCAGGACCGCGCGGTAGGTCTCGCCGCGCAGCGGCGCGTACACGACGCCCACCACGGTCTCGCCGTCCACCCGGGCGGCGATGGACACCGCCCAGCTGGGCAGCCCGTAGAGGTAGTTGACGGTGCCGTCGAGGGGGTCGATCACCCATTGCACGCCGCTGGTGCCCTCGACGCTGGCGCCCTCCTCGCCGAGGACGCCGTCGTCGGGCCGGGCGTCGGCGAGCAGTCCGGTGATCAGCTTCTCGGAGGCGATGTCCATCTCGGTGACGACGTCGACCGCGCTGGACTTGGTGGCGGCCACCCCGAGGTCGTCGGGCCGGCCGTCCCGCAGGAAGGTGCCGGCGCGGTCCGCCGCGTCGAGGGCGATCCGCAGCAGTTCGGCCTTGAAGGAGGTCTTGTGCGACTGGTGCGCCGGGAGGCTTGCCTTGGGACTCTGTTCCGGCTGGTGCGCCAGGGGGTTCTGTTCCGGCTGGTTCACGCCGCTCCTCACGCGTAGGGGCTGTCGGCGCCCGCGGCGGCGGGCTTGGGGGCGCGGGCCGGGCAGCAGCCCACCGGGCAGACGTCGTGGCTCGCGCCGAGCGCGCCGAGGGCGCACGGGGTGACCGGCCTGCCCCGCTCGGCGGCGGCACGCTCGGTCACCAGGTCCCGCACGGCGGCGGCGAAGCGCGGGTCGGCGCCGACGGTGGCGGACCGGCGCACCGGCAGGCCCAGCTCCTCCGCCTTGGCCTTCGCCTCGGTGTCGAGGTCGTAGAGGACCTCCATGTGGTCCGACACGAACCCGATGGGTGCCATCACCACGGCCGGGACGCCCTCGCCGTGCAACTGCTCCAGGTGGTCGCAGATGTCGGGCTCCAGCCACGGGATGTGCGGGGCGCCGGAGCGCGACTGGTAGACGAGCCGCCACGGATGGTCGACGCCGGTCCGCTCGCGTACGGCGTCGGCGATCAGCCGGGCCACGTCCAGGTGCTGGCGCACGTACGCGCCGCCGTCCCCGTGCTGCTCGACGGGGCCCGAGGTGTCGGCGGCCGTGTCGGGGACGGAGTGGGTGCTGAACGCGAGGTGGGCTCCGTCGCGGACGTCCTCGGGGAGATCGGCCAGCGACTCGAGGACGCCCTCGATCATGGGTTCGACGAAGCCCGGGTGGTTGAAGTAGTGCCGCAGCTTGTCGACCTTCGGCAGCTGAAGCCCCTCCGCCTCCAGGGTGGCCAGCGCGTCGGCGAGGTTCTCGCGGTACTGGCGGCACCCGGAGTAGGAGGCGTAGGCGCTGGTGGCGAGGACCAGGATGCGGCGGCGGCCGTCGACGACCATCTCGCGCAGGGTGTCCGTCAGGTACGGCGCCCAGTTGCGGTTGCCCCAGTAGACGGGGAGGTCGAGGCCGTGCTCGGCGAAATCCTTGCGCAGGGCGTCGAGCAGCGTGCGGTTCTGGGCGTTGATGGGGCTCACGCCGCCGAACAGGAAATAGTGCTGCCCCACCTCCTTCAGGCGCTCCCTGGGGATGCCGCGGCCACGGGTCACGTTCTCCAGGAACGGAACGACATCGTCCGGGCCTTCGGGGCCGCCGAACGAGAGGAGCAGCAGGGCGTCGTAGGGGGTGGGATCGAGTACGTCGGGCATGTCTTCGATCCTCCCACGGGCCACTGCACGGCGAGGATCCGCGTACATTGGGCCTGCCTTGGTCGTAAGGCGTATCCCTCGCGTCACGCCTTACCGCGTTCCACGGAGAGCCCCCGTGCCCAGCCCCTACCGTGCCCTGTTCGACGCTCCCGGCTCCGCCGCGTTCTCCGCCGCCGGGCTGGTCGGGCGGATGCCGCTGTCGATGATGGGCATCGGCATCGTGACGATGATCTCCCAGCTCACCGGCCGCTACGGGCTCGCCGGCGCGCTGTCGGCGACGCTCGCGCTGTCCGCCGCGCTGCTCGGGCCGCAGATCTCGCGCCTCGTCGACCGGCACGGGCAGCGCCGGGTGCTGCGTCCGGCGGCCCTGGTCGCGCTGGCCGCCGCAGCCGTGCTGCTGCCGGCCGCGCACCACGGGTGGCCGGACTGGGTGCTCTTCGTGTGCGCGGCCGGGATCGGCACCGTGCCGAGCCTGGGCGCGATGATCAGGGCGCGCTGGGCGGCGATCTACCGCGGCACCCCTCAGCTGCACACCGCGTACTCGTTCGAGTCGGTCGTCGACGAGGTGTGCTTCATCTTCGGGCCGATCCTCTCCATCGGGCTGTCCACCCGCTGGTTCCCCGAGGCCGGTCCACTGCTCGCCGCGTGCTTCCTCGCGGCCGGCGTCCTCTGGCTGACCTCGCAGCGCGCCACCGAGCCGGCGCCGCATCCGCGTACCACCCACGGCGGTGGCACGGCCCTGCGCGCGCCCGGCCTGCAGGTGCTGGTCGGCACGTTCGCGGCGACCGGGGCGATCTTCGGCGCGGTCGACGTGGTGACCGTGGCCTTCGCCGACGAGCGGGGCCACAAGGGGGCCGCGAGTGTCGTCCTCGCCCTCTACGCGGCCGGTTCCTGCGCCGCCGGACTCCTGTTCGGCCTGATCCGCTTCGCCGGGGCGCCGGAACGCCGCTGGTTCCTGGGCATCTGCGCCATGGCCGTGAGTATCATCCCGTTCCTACTGGTCGGAAACCTGCCGTCTCTGGCCGTGGCGCTGTTCGTTGCGGGCCTGTCCGTCGCTCCGACGATGATCACGACAATGGCCCTCATCGAGCAGCACGTACCCCGCGCGAAACTGACCGAGGGCATGACCTGGGTGAGCACCGGGCTCGCGGTCGGCGTCGCGCTCGGCTCCTCGGTGTCCGGATGGGTGATCGACGCCTCCGGGGCCCGGGCCGGGTACGTGGTCCCGGTGGTCTCCGGGGCCGTCGCGGTGGCGGTCGGTCTCCTCGGGTACCGCCGGCTGTCGAGGCCGGTCACGCGGCGGGAGGGGCCCAATGAGCACCACGGCGAGCGGGAACGACGGCACGGGGAACGGGAACAAGGGCACGGGGAACGGCGGACCGGCCTCGGGGGACGCCCCGATGAGGCTCCCCGAGGAGAGAACCGACCCCGGGAAGACCGACCCCGGGAGGACCGGAACGGGCAGGACCGGAACGGGCAAAACCGGAACCGGGAGGACCAGGACGGGGAGAACCGCCCCGTGGCGTAACTGGTCGGGCAACGTCACCGCGCGGCCCGCCCGCGAGGTGGCCCCCGCGTCGGTGGAGGAGGTGTCCGCCGCCGTGCGCCGCGCGGCCGAGGACGGGCTGCGCGTCAAGGCGGTGGGCAGCGGTCACTCCTTCACCTCGGTGGCCGCCACCGACGGCCTCCTGATCCGCCCCCACCTGCTGACCGGCATCCGGAGCATCGACCGCGCGGCCGGCACGGTCACCGTCGAGGCCGGCACCCCGCTCAAGCGTCTGAACGAGGCCCTCGCGCGCGAGGGGCTGTCGCTCACCAACATGGGCGACATCATGGAGCAGACGGTGTCCGGGGCGACCAGCACCGGCACCCACGGCACCGGCCGCGAGTCCGGCTCGATCGCCGCCCAGATCAAGGCACTCGAACTGGTGACGGCCGACGGCTCGGTGCTGACGTGCTCCGCCGAGGAGAACGCGGACGTGTTCGCCGCCGCCCGCATCGGGCTCGGCGCCCTCGGTGTCGTCACGGCGGTCACCTTCGCCGTGGAGCCGGTCTTCCTGCTCAGCGCGCGCGAGGAACCGATGCCGCTGGACCGGGTCCTGGCCGAGTTCGATCAACTCTGGGCCGAGAACGAGCATTTCGAGTTCTACTGGTTCCCGCACACCGGCAACACCAACACCAAGCGCAACAACCGCAGCGCCGGCCCGCGCCGCCCGGTGCCCCCGGTGAAGGGCTGGTTCGAGGACGAGTTCCTCTCCAACGGCCTCTACCGCGCGGTCAACCACCTGGGGCGCGCGGTTCCCGCGACGGTCCCGGGCATCGCCCGGATCAGCAGCCGGGCGCTGTCCGCGCGGACGTACACCGACCTCCCCTACGAGGTGTTCACCTCCCCGCGCCGCGTGCGCTTCATGGAGATGGAGTACGCCGTCCCGCGCGCCGCCCTCACCGACACGCTGCGGGAGTTGAAGGCGATGGTGGACCGCTCGCCACTGCGGGTCAGCTTCCCCGTGGAGGTCCGCACGTGCCCGGCCGACGACATCGCGCTGTCCACCGCCTCCGGCCGGGACAGCGCCTACGTCGCCGTGCACATGTTCCGCGGCACCCCGTACCAGGCGTACTTCACCGCCGCCGAGCGGATCTTCACCGCGCACGAGGGGCGCCCGCACTGGGGCAAGATCCACACGCGTGACGCCGACTACTTCGCGGCGGCCTATCCGCGCTTCGGCGAGTTCACCGCGCTGCGGGACCGGCTGGACCCGCAACGTCGGTTCCAGAACGACTACTTGCGGCGTGTGTTGGGGAGATAGGTACCTGGCTGCCGACCGTCGGAACGCCCGGCCGCCGGGCCCTCGGAGCGCACCGTTCCCGAGAAGTCCGACGGCGTGGTGATCCACGAAGGTGGTCCGAATGGAGTACTGTTGCGAGCCCTGGGCCCCGGGTCCCATCAGGGTGTCCGGGACCGTGCTGGACCGCCGGGAGGGAGAGTGCGTTGCACAGAGTGACTGAGCTCGTCACTCAGCGTTGCGATCAGGTAACCGTGCCATAACGGCGTTTCAGGGCTCGCGCTCGACACGCCGGGCAACTCGGCAAGGTTGTGGCAGGCTGCACCCGGGCAGGCCACACTCGACTAGCGGAAGCAGCGACGCACGTGACGTCGGCAGGCACCACCCGGGAGGTCCCCATGCCCGAACTGCGTGTCGTGGCCGTCTCCAATGACGGCACACGGCTGGTGCTGAAGGCTGCGGACAGCACGGAGTACACGCTTCCGATCGACGAACGGCTCCGCGCCGCCGTGCGCGGCGACCGTCCCCGCCTCGGCCAGATCGAGATCGAGGTGGAGAGTCATCTCCGCCCCCGTGACATCCAGGCGCGTATAAGGGCCGGTGCCTCCGCGGAGGAGGTCGCCCAGCTCGCCGGCATCCCCGTCGACCGCGTACGGCGGTTCGAGGGTCCGGTGCTTGCCGAGCGCGCTTTCATGGCGGAGCGGGCCCGCAAGACCCCCGTCCGCCGCCCCGGCGAGAACGCCGGCCCCCTGCTCGGCGAGGCCGTCCAGGAGCGGTTGATGCTGCGCGGCGCCGAGAAGGACACCATGCAGTGGGATTCCTGGCGCCGGGACGACGGCACATGGGAGGTCCTGCTGGTCTACCGGGTCGCGGGCGAACCGCACTCGGCGAGCTGGACGTACGACCCGCCCCGCCGCCTCGTCCAGGCCGTCGACGAGGAGGCGCGCTCGCTGATCGGCGAGTCCGAGGACCTCGCGGCGCCCGAGCCGAGCTTCCCGTTCGTGCCGCGGATCGCCCGGCTGCCGCGCGACCGTCCGCTGGACCGCGCCCTGGACCGGCAGACGGACCGCCCCGCGCTGCCCGCGCAGATGGCCGAGCCCGCCGAGGAGAGCGCGGGCGAACGCGACTCGCTGACCAGCCTGTTGGAGGCGGTGCCGAGTTTCCGGGGCGACCTGGTGGTCCCGGAGCCGCCCGCGGAGCCCGAGGACGAGCCCGCCGACGAACCGGCCGCGGAGGAGCCCCCGGCGCCCGCGGCCTCGGCCGGCTCGGCGTACGCGGACGTGCTGATGCCGCGCTCGGTGACCAGCCACCGCGACCGACTGGTGGGCTCCACCGACCGGCAGGCCGAGGCGGACGGCGTCCGCCCGGGCCGCAGAGCGGCCGTGCCGAGCTGGGACGAGATCGTGTTCGGTACCCGCCGCAAGAAGCAGGACTAAGGGCTGTCCCGTAAACCCCGGTGGATCAGCGCGCGGCGTCAGATGCGGTGCATCGCAAGGCGGAGGGGCGTCCGCATACTGGATGTATGCGGACGTTCCGACAACGCGGCGAGGTGCCGTAGCTGACGTCGGGCGCCCGCCGGGGATTACGGGACAGACCTTGGGGCCTGTCCGGACGCCGTAGCGGGAGCAGCAGGACCGTTCCGGACCCGCCGAGGCGTCACCGACGGAGCAGTCACCGACGACCGGTCAACCAAGTGCCGCGGTGGTCACGTTCGTGTGCGAGCCGATTTCCGGCTGACCGTCCGGCAAGCCCCGGGTGACGGCACGTCACGTACGAACGACGCGGGGCCCGTACCCCTCCCGGTACGGGCCCCGCGTATGCCGTCGCGCCCCGCGGTCACTGCGGGTCGGGGCCCACCGCCACCGGGCGGTCGGAGTCGGCGCTCCACTCCGACCAGGAGCCCACGTACAGCGCGGCCGGGACACCCGCCACGGCGAGCGCCAGCACCTGGTGCGCGGCGGAGACGCCGGAGCCGCAGTACACGCCGACCTCCGTGTCCTCCGTGACGCCCAGCGCCGCGAAGCGGTCGGCGAGTTCGGCGGCGGGCAGCAGCCTGCCGGAGGCGGTCGCGTTCTCCGTCGTCGGCGCCGACACCGCACCCGGGATGTGGCCGCCGACCGGGTCGATCGGCTCCACCTCGCCCCGGTACCGCTCCCCCGCCCGCGCGTCGAGCAGCAGTCCGGTCCGGGCCAGCGCCGCCGCGCCGTCCGCGTCGAGCAGCGGCAGCGCGCCGGGCCGCGGCCGGAAGTCACCGGGCTCCGGTTCCTCGGCCCCGGTGGCCAACGGCCCCTCCCAGGCGGCGATCCCTCCGTCCAGCACGCGCACGTCCGGGTGTCCGGCCCAGCGCAGCAGCCACCAGGCGCGCGCCGCCGCCCATCCCTGGCCGCCGTCGTACACGACCACGGGGCGGTCGGCGCGGACACCGGCGGCGCGCATGGCCGCGCCGAAGTGCTCGACGTCGGGCAGCGGATGCCGGCCGGCCGGTCCCGGCGGCCCGGCGAGGTCCGCGTCCAGGTCCACGTAGACGGCGCCCGGCAGGTGACCCGCCGCATGAGCGGCCCGGCCGTCGAACGGGGCCTGTCCGGACGCCGTCGCGGTGCTCAACTGCCAGCGGACGTCGAGCAGCACGGGTGCGGCGGGACCGGCCGACCGGCCCGGTGACCGGTCCGGCCGATCCGCCGACGGATCCGCCGATTGATCCCCCGGAGGGTTCGGCGTCAGGTCCGGTGTCCGACTGGGCATCCGGTCCGCCAGCAGGTCGGCCAGCTCGGTCGCGGAGATGAGAGGCATGGCATTCATGGCCTCATCCTCCCGCACGGGGTGGCCACTTCGTCCCGATCCGGCTACCCTTCCCGCCGAACGGTTCCGATCACCCCGCGTACGGGTTCGGACACCATCTGTACTGCCGAGTGTCATCGCGCGGCCATCGCCCGGCAACGGACGGGACACCGCACCCCGGAAGTCCCCCGCGGTGACGTGCCGACGACGGCGCGGCCCATGCCGGGACGTGTCGTGGTCGGTGCGACCATCGGCACGAAGCGTGCACCGGCGCGACCGCGACAGGCCGCACGCAGGCGAAGCGGACCGGCCACCGCCAAGGGGCCGAGAAGAGAGTGACCATGACCGAGGCAAGCCGGCCGGCCGACCCGAACGGCACCGCGCACGCCCGCCCCGCCCCCGGCACACCCTGCTGGGTGAGCCTGATGGCGCACGGTACGACCGCGACCCAGGACTTCTACCAAGAGTTGTTCGGCTGGGAGTTCCGTCCCAGTCCTGGGCAACTCGGCCCTTACGTACGGGCGCTGCTCGACGGCCGTGAGGTGGCCGGCGTCGGGCACATGCCGCCCGACCAGGAGCTGCCGGTGGCCTGGACGCCGTACTTCGCCTCCGACGACGCCGACGCGACGGCGGAGACCGTGCGGCACTGCGGCGGCACGGTGGGCGTCGGCCCGCTGGACGCGGGCGCGGACGGCCGGATCGCCGTCGCCGTCGACCCGATGGGCGCGGTCTTCGGCATCTGGCAGCCGACGGCCCACTTCGGCGCGCAGCCGGCGGGGGCACCCGGCACCCCCGTCTGGAACGAACTCCTGACCTACGAGTCCACCGGCGTGACGAAGTTCTACCGCAATGTCTTCGGCTACGAGGACGAGGAGGCGACGCCCGCAACGAACACGGCGCCCGCATCGGACACGGCCCCCGCATCAGGCGTGGCGGACACATCGGAGACGACACACGCGGCGGACACGGCCGGTGTCGCCGACCCGGCGGACCCCGTCGACCGGGTGGTGCTGCGCCGCCACGGCCGCCCGGTCGCCGCCGTGCGCGGCGTGGGCCAGGCCCTCCCCCGCGACCGGGGTGCGCACTGGCTGACGTACTTCCGGGTGGCCGACGTCGACACGGCGACGGCCCGGGTGACCGCCCTGGGCGGCCGCGTCCTCACCCCGCCCCACGACACCCCGCACGGCAGAACCGCCACGGCCGCCGACCCGGAGGGCGCACGGTTCGCTCTGCTGGAGCGGACCCGCTGACGGCGGCATCGGGACACGGCGCCGGGCTGCGAGCTCTTCCTGTCAGCTCAGGTGCCTTTCGGGTCCGTCCGCTGGGGTGGAAAGTCCATGGAAAGTCCCGGGGCGACTCCAGTACGACAAGGTCCGCGACGGCTGCCCGCCACGGGGTCTTCGATGACGACGAAGCCGACAAGCGGCAGTGCGCTGTCGGGGGGCTGTTCCGTCGCGTCGGCCATGAGGTGGCCTCCATGGCTTCCGTGGTCCCCCGTGGTCTCCGCGCTGTCGGCGCGGACGGGTCGGAGCGACGACACGCGCCGGGGCGGCGGGTGCCTGCCGACGGACGGAACGGTAGGAGTGGACGGGTTCTTCGCCTGATCTGTCACTGGATACCCCCGGTAATCAACGAGCGCTGTTTCAGGCTCGGGTGACAGGCAGCGTGTATTTGCCGAGGCGCGGGAACCGTCAAGCTGAGAAGCTGTTGTCTGCCCCCGGGGTGGCATCAGGTTCTCGCCCACGCCAGGACACCAGTCCGACGAGCCCCCTCGTCCCCTACTCCAGGGTGACGGCCCCGCGCAGGGCTTCGGCCGCGTCGGGTGAGGGCGGGCCCGCCGGGTGCCACTGGCCGCGGTGCTTGGTGTACGGGTACCAGCGGGCGTCGGGGCCCCAGCGCAGTTCCACGTCCTCGCCGACCAGGCGGAGCCGGCCCCGGGTCCGCTGGAGGAGAGGAGGGGTACCGCGGCCCCTGATGCGTACCCGGGCCAGCTCCTCGCGGGCGGTGCGCTCGCTGTCCTGGTCGGGTGGGTGTGCGGCGTCCAGGGCGGAGAGTGCGGGCAGGCCGCCGTGGCGCCAGGCGGCGCTTGCCCGGGCGAGCCGGCTGCGGGCCTGGTCCGAGCTGTTCATCAGCCGTCCGAAGAGGGACGGGTCCTCCTCGGCGTCGGCTGCCGCGCGGCGCACGGTGTCGTGCCAGACGTCGGCGTCCAGCCACAGGAGGGTGCCCGGCCGGTCCGTGGGGACACCCGGCCGGTCCGTGGGGCAGGGGCCGGCCTCCGGGGGCAGGTGGCGGTCCGCCTCGTCGCCGGTGCCGGGGACGGCCGGCGCGGGCAGGGGGTCGTGCGCCCGGACGGCCGGGCCGGGGTGGAGGTGGCGGTAGGCATCGGCGGCGCGGCGGGCCGCGTCGCGGGCCAGCATGTGCACAATCCCCGGGTCCACCGACTCGCCCACCGCGCCGACCGCCAGGAGGCCGGCCGGCTCCTCGTGGTGCGGCGCCGGTGCGGGGAGCGGGGGCAACTGCTCCGTCCCAGCGCCGGCGGCCGCCCGGGCGAACGCCTCACCGGCCGGGATGCCCCGGCTCCGCGCGGCCTCGGTGTCCGCCCGGGCTTCCTCGTCCTGTCGTTCTCGCGCCGCCCGCATCACTTCGTCGAACCGGACGGCCACCTCTGTACTCGCGTCGGCCAGGTTCCGCCCGCGCAGGACCAGCAGTGCCTCGCCGCGGTCGTCGAGACAGCGGGCGAAGAGATACCCGAGTGCCGCCGCGTGTTTGCAGGGGTCGCCCCAGTCCGGACAGGAGCACTGGTACGTGAACATGCCCGGACCGGGGACCAGTTCCGCCCGCGCGCGGACCGCGGCGTCATAGCTGTGCGGGCCGAGCCGGTCGTACGCGAGTTCGGAGAGCACCTGCTCGGCGGCGTCGGCCCACTCCTCGAAGAGCAGGTCCCACTCCGCTTCCGGCAGTTCGGGCACATGGATCTCACAGCGGTACGGGGTTCGGCGACTGCCCCGTACCCTCGCGGAGACCGATCCCGGGCGGACCGTGATCTCGCCGACGGCTCCCCGGCGGGCGAGCGTGCGGGCACGGGACAGGCGGCCGTCGTGCCCCTGGCCGTAGTCGAAGTCGTCGTAGTCGTAGGCGGAGGAGGTGCCGGGGTCCTCCATCCGGGAGATCCACAGGTTGCCCCACGGGCCGGTGGCGATGTCCCTGCTGCCCCGTCCGGTCAGCGGGCCGGTCGCGGCCAGAGTGAGGGCCTCGCTCCGGGCCGTCCGGATACGGCGGCTGCTCATCATCGGCCCCTCTGTCCGGCGGTGGCGGTGTGCAGGCTGACCAGATCGGCGAGTTCGGCATCGGTGAGGTCGGTGAGGGCGGCCTCGCCTCCGCCGCCGAGCACCGCGTCGGCGAGGTTGCGCTTGCTCGCCAGGAGCCGGTCGATGCGGTCCTCCACCGTGCCCTCGCTGATCATGCGATGGACCTGGACCGGCCGGGTCTGCCCGATCCGGTACGCCCGGTCGGTGGCCTGGTCCTCGACCGCCGGGTTCCACCACCGGTCGTAGTGGACGACGTGGCCGGCCCGGGTGAGGTTGAGGCCGGTACCGGCCGCCTTGAGGGAGAGCAGGAAGACGGGCGCCTCCCCGCGCTGGAAGGCGTCCACCATCTCCTCGCGCCGCCGTACCGGGGTGCGGCCGTGCAGGTAGAGGGCGGGGACACCGCGCGCGGACAGGTGGCTCCGCAGGAGCCGGGCCATCTGCGTGTACTGGGTGAACAGCAGTACGGACTCGTCCTCGGCGAGGATCACGTCGAGCAGCTCGTCGAGCAGCTCCAGTTTGCCGCTGCGGCCGGTCAGCCGAGCCCCTTCGGGCTCCTTCAGATACTGGGAGGGATGGTTGCAGATCTGCTTGAGCGCGGTGAGCAGTTTGAGGACGAGCCCGCGCCGCGCGATGCCCTGGGCCTTGCGGATCGCGGCGAGGGACTCACGGACCTGCGCCGCGTACAGGACGGTCTGCTCGCGGGTGAGCAGCACCCGCTGGTCGGTCTCGGTCTTCGGCGGCAGCTCGGGAGCGATGCCCGGGTCGGACTTGCGACGGCGCAGGACGAACGGGCCGATCAGCCGGGACAGCCGCTCGGCCGCCGCGGCGTCGTGACCCTGCGGACCGCTGCCGGCGGTGCTCCGTGCCCGCGGACCGCGGTCGGCGACGCCGTCGGTTCCGG
>Ga0308173_10001173_pt1 | contig 12673 bp, 14 predicted proteins | sample PhyPR1_FD_203716 | JGI IMG/M metagenome (GOLD analysis project Ga0308173, IMG submission 203716) | Soil microbial communities from UC Gill Tract Community Farm, Albany, California, United States - DLSLS.P.R1 | ecosystem: Environmental > Terrestrial > Soil > Agricultural land | place: USA... | reverse complement strand
CAGGGATCCTCACGGACGTGCACGGTTCCGAGGCGTCGGCCTCAGGGCGATCCGTGCACGGGCGTCGAGCCTGCCCCGGCGCGGCCACTGGTGACCCGGACCGCTGTGTCGCCTAGCGTCTCCTGGGCGTGGCGAACACTGACGAGATTGCGCTGTGGGACGCGGAGGCCGACGCGTTCGACCAGCCGGCCGATCACGGCCTGAAGGACCCGACCGTACGACGAACATGGCGTGCACTTCTCCTCGCCACCCTGCCCGAGCCCCCGGCCCGCGTCGCGGATCTGGGTTGCGGCACCGGCACGCTGTCGGTCCTGCTCGCCGAGGCCGGGTACGAGGTGGACGGCCTGGACTTCTCCCCGCGGATGCTCGCGCTGGCGGAACGGAAGGCGGACGGCGTCGCCGGCGTGCGATTCCTCCAGGCGGATGTGTTCGAGCCGTCGCTCCCGGCGGGCGGCTACGACGTGGTTCTCTGCCGCCACGTGCTCTGGGCGATGCCCGATCCGGCCGTCGCTCTGACGCGGTGGCTGCGCCTGCTGACGCCGACCGGCCGGCTGTTGCTGGTCGAGGGCCACTGGTCGAACGGCGCCGGCCTCCCGGCCGAGGAGACCATGCGGTTGGTCGAGGAGACCGGCCGGCCCGCGTCGTTGACCCGCCTCACCGACCCGGCGTACTGGGGGCGGAGCATCAGTGACGACCGCTATCTCGTGGCGAGCCTGGCCACCGACCAGCCAAGGTCCCGCCGACTCGATCCGACCGGCCCGTGGCCCTCCGACGTCACGTCAGGGCGTCCTGCTCCGACCACTGCGCATCGAGCCTCCTCGAGATCGGCTCGAGCGAAGTGATCAGGTCATGGCGCTCGAGCGGCTCCAACCCGTCGTACGGAGCCTCTGCGAGCGCGTCGGTCAATGACTCGATCCGGCCCTTGGTCGCGCGCCCGGCGTCGGTGAGGTGGCCCGAGGAATCGAGGAGGCCGCGGTCGCGCAGGCCGGTCATCACCGCGGCCAGGCAGGCTTCGGGGAGGTGGTGGATCCGGCCGAACGACTCGGCCGGATAGATGCCCATGGCGAGCGCGCTGAGCACGTGGGCTTCGGTCCCGCCGACCCGCTCAGACACGAGAGCCGCGACGTGGCCGTCTCCGCGGTGCTCACGGAGCATGTTGGCCGCGTGCCACAGCCGGGTCACGGGCTCACCGGGCATCGGGAGCGCGCGGAGTCCGGCGTACATGACCCGCCCCTCGGTCGGCGCGCTCGTCGACGCCTTGGCGAGCAGGTCCGCGGCACGCGCGAGCCCGGGAGTCCCGACGAGGTCGCCGAGGATCCGCTGCAGCGCCGCCACGCAGCCCCGCTCGCGCGCGGCGTGCGCTGCCTCCGGCGTCGTCGTGTCCCAGACCTCGGGGATGTGTCGCGCCACCTCACCGTCGGCGAAGCTGTAGAAGGCCGCGTGCACCACCTCGGCGGGGACCCGGCCGAGGGGTGCGGAGCGTCCCGCGAAGTAGCCGTCCCAGTAGCTGCGGAAGCCGAGCGTCGCCATCGCCCCGTTGGGCTCGTCGGCGAAGAAGTTGACCAGTGAGATCGGCTCCGTGAGGTCGAAGAGTCGGCGGGCGATCGGCTCCGGATGCAGCACTCGTGTCATCTCCTGTGGTCGTGGGGGCGCCCTCGTGGCTGACCGCCTGCCAGTGCTACGAACGGGTCGACAGCCATACGACACGTCGGCGGAGAACGGCGCCCCGAGTCCGTTCGACGACGGGACTTCATCGACCTCTCCGTCGGCTAGTGGCGGCTGGGTCGATACACGAGCTCTTGGATGTGCTCGTCAAGCGTCCGGCACTCCAGCAGCTCCAGGTCGAAGTCAGCCGCATCGCGAAAGACCGGGTCCGCCCCGGTCTGACCGGTGATGACCGGGAAGATCGTGATCTGCACTCGATCGACCAGACCGGCGGCCATGAGCGACCTGTTCATCGAGAGGCTGCCGTGTGAGCGCAGCGGCACGTCGGAGTGCTCCTTCAGCTGAGCCACGACGTCCACGGCGTCACCGCTCACCACAGTCGCATTCGGGCTGCGCAGGGGTTCCCGCAGCGTCGTCGACACGACCGTCGTCGGGAGGTCCCACATGTGCGTGACCCACGGGTCACGCACGTCCGACGCCGCCGTGCTGGTGGCCAGCATGTCGGTGAACATCCGGTATGTGTTGGCGCCGAAGACCATCCGCTGGTCCATGCCGTACATGTCGAGGCGGTGCTCGAGCAGCTGAGGACCTTGCTTGCCCCAGTAGCCCGTCCAGTCGTCCGTGGCTGCGCCGAATCCGTCGAGACTGGAGAAGACGTCGAAGGTGTAGGTCGCGGGCATGTCGCGTTCCTCCGTTCCGCTCGGTTGGCCGTTCGGGCCCTTGCCTCTTCCACGATCAGGGACTGCCGGGACGGACAGCATCGCCAATCCTCGGTGTGCCCGCGGCGCTGCGGCGTACGCTCCGCCAATGGGCGATGCCGATCCTCAGCCGGTCTCCTCGACGCCCGGGGAAGCCGAGTCGCTTCTCTCCGTCATCGAACGCAACCGGCGCACCTTCGCCTGGAAGACCTCGGGTCTCGACGAAGAGGGCCTGGGCGCCACCACGGCGGCGAGCACCATGACGCTCGGCGGTCTCGTCAAGCACATGGCGCTCGTGGAGGCCGACTGGCTGGCCGTCAAGCTCGCCGGCCAGGAGTACGGCTCCCCGTGGGACGTCATCGACTTCGACGATGATCCTGACTGGGAGTGGCGTACCGGAGCGCTCGACGCTCCCGAGGTCGTCTACACGCTGTGGCGAGGCGCGGTCGAGCGCTCACGCGTGCTCGTCGCCCACGTGATCAGTGAGCGTGGGCTCGACGGACCGGCATCGTTCACCTGGCCGGACGGGCGTACGCCGACGGTCCGCGCCATGCTCCTGGACATGATCGAGGAGTACGCCCGTCACACCGGGCACGCTGACATCCTGCGCGAGGCCGTGGACGGGCGGGTAGGCGAAGGCGCACCCGACGACTTCACCCCCTGAAAGGCGCGCGGCCTTGCCGACCGTGGGGCGCTGAGCGTCTACTGGCAGGGACGAGCGTCCGCGTTCAGCGGCCCCCGGGAGCCAGGGAGGCGAGCATGTCCGACGACGAGCTGAGGGCCGCCGTACGACGGTTCTTCGAGGAGGTCTGGAACAACGGCAACGTCGGCGAGACGGAGGCGTTCCTCGCCCCCGAGTTCGTCAGCCACAACACCCTCGACGTCCGGATCGTCGGGCCCCAGGAGTACGGCGGGGCCGTCACCGACTACCGGGCGGCCTTCCCCGACCTTCACACCACGCTAGAGGACGTGCTGGTCGACGGTGACCGGATCGTGGTCCGCGGCACGGACCGAGGGACCCATCGCGGCGAGTTCATGGGAGTCCCCGCCTCGGGTCGCCAGGTGACGACCACCTGGATCGAGATCTTCCGCATGAGCGACGGCAAGGCCGCTGAGGGCTGGCTGGAGTCGGACTTCGCGAGACTCCGCGACCAGCTCGTCGACGAGGCGGACTGACCTCCCTCGCTCGGCCCTGGCTCGTCAGGGGCTGAGGTCCTCCGAGACGGCGGCCGACGGGCCTTCACGGTGCTTGCGCCGCTCGTGCAGTCGCTCCTGCGCCGCAGGCAGGAAGGCCATGCACGGCGCTTCGACCCCGGGGTGCTTCTCGTTCAAGTGGAAGATCCATCGGTCCATGGCCGCCATGAAGCCGTTGTCACCGCCGGGGCGGTAGGCAGACCAGCGACGGTGCCCCCCGACCACGCACTCGGAGCAGCTGATCTTGTAGACGAACTGCTTGTCGGCACCGAGGTCGATCTTCACCCTCGCCAGCGGGCCGGCCTCGGCGGCGGCCTTCTTCTCACGAGCGGATCGGCTCGCCACCACGTCGCACCTCCTGTCGTGTCGGTGCGCGAAGCGTACGTCTGCGCCTGCGGTCAGGACGCCGCGGCAGCGGTCGGCACCGACGGGCCGGGGCCGGAGACGGCCGCTGGCGCCGCGGGAGCCCCTGACCCCAGGGGGCGTGTCAGAGCTTCTCCATCTTCGCGAACGGGCTCGTCACCCGCAGCGTCTGGCCCCCGAAGTCCACGGTCACGCCGTAGGCGTCAGCCCCGACGACAGACCCCAAGCCATGGGTGTCGTGAGACACGAGGTCCCCGCGGTCATATTGCTCGACGATCACCTCGGGCTCCGGCTGGAAGGGGCTGCTGGGGAGGTGGCGTCGCTTGGCCCATGAGCTCGTCATGTGTTCGAGTATGCGCCCCCATGCTCCTCATCGCGTGATTTCCGGGGAAGCGGGCGTCCGAATGGTCGGGCCGCTGAGGAGGCATCGGCGACGCCGGCGGGGCGCACGCGGACGATTCCGTTAGCGTGGCGTCGTGAGCCACCCGCATCCGCAACTGACGCGCCCCCCGAAACTCCCCGCCGACGGTCTGCGCATCGTCGGGCTCGGGGGCCTGGGAGAGATCGGTCGCAACATGACCGTGTTCGAGCACCACGGGAAGCTGCTCATCGTCGACTGCGGAGTGCTGTTCCCCGAGGAGCACCAGCCGGGGATCGACGTCATCCTCCCCGACTTCACCTGGATCAGGGAGCGGCTCGACGCCATCGTCGCGGTCGTCCTCACGCACGGGCACGAGGACCACATCGGTGGAGTCCCCTACCTGCTGCGAGAACGGCGCGACATCCCGGTCGTCGGCTCCAGGCTCACGCTCGCCCTGATCGAGGCCAAGCTCCAGGAGCACCAGATCAAACCCGCGTTGAACCAGGTCGCGGAGGGCGACCGAGTCACGTTCGGACCGTTCGACCTGGAGTTCCTGGCCGTCAACCACTCCATCCCCGACGGGCTCGCGGTGGCGATCCGCACCAAGGCCGGGCTCGTCCTGCACACCGGCGACTTCAAGATGGACCAGTTCCCGCTGGACGATCGCATCACCGACCTGCGCGGGTTCGCCCGTCTGGGCGAGGAGGGTGTCGACCTCTTCATGGCGGACTCCACCAATGCGGAGGTGCCCGGGTTCACCATGTCCGAGCGGGAGCTCACCCCAGCCATCGAGACGGTCTTCCGAACGGCGCCCCGCCGCATCATCGTGTCCAGCTTCGCCAGCCACGTCCACCGCATCCAGCAGGTCCTCGACGCCGCCGAGGCGCACGGTCGCAAGGTCGCCTTCGTGGGCCGATCGATGGTGCGCAACATGGGCGTCGCGAGGGACCTCGGCTACCTGCGGTACCCCGAGCACCTCGTCGTCCCGTTCGAGCAGCTCGAGCGGATGTCCCCGAAGAAGGTCGCGATCGTCTGCACGGGGTCCCAGGGCGAACCGTTGGCCGCGCTCTCCCGGATGGCCAACCGGGAGCACAAGATCCGGGTCGGCGAGGGTGACACCGTCCTGATGGCCAGCTCGGTCATCCCCGGCAACGAGAACGCCATCTCCTCGGTCATCAACGGACTCACCCGCTGGGGCGCCAAGGTGGTGCACAAGGGCAACGCGAAGGTCCACGTCTCCGGACACGCCAGCGCCGGCGAGCTGGTCTACTGCTACAACATCATCCGCCCGGCCAACGTGATGCCGGTGCACGGCGAGTGGAGGCACCTCCAGGCCAACGCCGACCTGGCGATCAGGACCGGGATCGATCCGGAGCGGGTGGTCATCGCGGAGGACGGCGTGGTCGTCGACCTGGTGAAGGGACGCGCGAGGATCACCGGGAAGGTGCCGGCGGGCAACGTCTACGTCGACGCCCAGACCGTTGGGGGCGCCACCGAGACATCGCTGAAGGACCGGCGCACGCTCGCCGAGGAGGGCGTGGTCACGGTGCTCGCGCTGGTCGACGCCGACACAGGGAAGCTGGCCGAGGAGCCGGACTTCCTGGTCCGGGGCTTCGTGCCCGACCCCGAGGCGTTCAAGGCGGCGGTTCCTGTCATCGAGAAGACCCTCGCTCGGGCGGCGGCCGAAGGCATCGGAGAGGCGCACCAGCTCGAGCAGATGATCACCCGCGAGGTCGGTCGATGGGGCTACAAGCGGTTCCGCCGCAGCCCTCTCATCATCACGATCGTCGTCGACGCATGACCAGCCACGCCGGCAGCAGCGGTCAGGCCACGAAACGCGAGCTCCTGGAGTGGCTCGACGCGCAACGGCGGCATGTCATCGAACAGTTCCAGGCGATGCCGGCCGCGGCGCGTCGACGCTCACAGGTGCCCTCCGGCTGGACGGCACGCGGTGTCGTCCGGCACCTGGCCCTGGACGTCGAGCGCGTGTGGTTCCGCGCCGTCATGGCCGGCGAGCCCGTGGAGCTCCCCCAGGGATACGAGGGGTGGACGGCGCCTGAGGACCAGAGCGACGAAGACCTGCTCGAGCAGTACGCCAGCGAGTGCAGGCTGGCCACAGCGGTCATCGAGCGCCTGAGCCTGGATGCCGCGCCGGTGTGGTGGTTCGAAGGCGGCGGCGACTCTCCGCACTCCTCGCTGCGCGGCGTGATCCTGCACGTCATCGTGGAGACGGCGACCCATGCCGGGCACCTCGACATCTGTCGCGAGCTCGTCGACGGCGGTCAGCGCCTGGTCCTCGACGAGCCGACGACCTGAGACCCGCGGCCGGGCCGCGGCACGCCGAGCGACTACTGGGTGGCGACCACCAGGTGCGGTTGGGTCGCGCTCTCCTTCGAGCCGACGTAGAACGCGTCTCCCCCGGTGCTGTCGATGGCCAGTGACAACATCTGTCCGGTGCTCGGCTGGACCGCGGACGCAGGCAGCGACACGGTGTAGCTCGTGGCCGGGGAGGTCTTCGAGACGCTGGCGAGGGCACCGCCCACCGCCGGTCGGTTGTTGAAGTTGAGGGCGCTCTCCGTCCAGCTCGAGTCGGCGACCGAGCGAACGACCTGGGTGTCCGGCGAGCCGCTGGACGCGTTGCTCGTGGTGGTGAACTGCAGCGTCGCGCTCGTGACCGTGGTCCCGGCGAGCGAGGACAGGTCGAACTTCAGGTAGATCACCTTCGTCGGCGAGCCGTCGACGTACAGCGACGTGTCGGCTCCGTGCGTCGTCGTCGGAAGGTCCGAACCGACCCACGAGTCGGCGTTGGGCAGGAGTGTCGTGGTTCCGGGAGTCCCCGACGGCGTCGAGGTGGGCGTCGGCGTCGGCGTCGCCGTGGGAGTCACCGTGGGCGTCGGCGTCGGCGTCGGCGTCGGCGTCGGCGTCGGAGTCGGAGTGGGCGTCGGCGTCGTGGTCGGCGATCCGGAGCGGCTGATGGTGAACTTGTCGGTGTAGCTGCCTCCTGCCCCGCGCACGAAGGTGCCGGTGAGGGTGGTGGAGCTGACGTCGACCTTGAGGAAGCCGTACGTCGGATTGTTGTTCGACCCCATGAAGGTCTGGAAGTACGGCGCCTCGGGTTTGTTCGGATCCTCCTTGTTGATCGATCTGCCGCCCGATCCGACGGTCGCGAGCACCATCCCGTCACCCGCGGTGTAGCTCGAGGATGCGCTGGCGTTCGCCACGCAGTCGGGGTTGAAGGCGCCCACCACCAGAGCCGTGCACGTGTTGTTGAACGCCAGCTGCTTGGTCCGGGCGTAGCCGTGGTCGTGTGCCTGGAGGTAGAGGTCGACGCGTTCGGACGTCAGCAGGTTCATCAGGTCGGGGCTGCCCGCGCACGGGTAGTCGACCAGGGACAGGCAGTACATGTGCATGGCGACCACGACGAACGGGATGCCGGCCGCGCGGGCCGACTCGATCGCCGACTTGGTGAAGGTGTAGCCCTGGGTCCCGGCCTTGTACGACCAGTACGTGCTGCCCTCGGAGAAGGTCAGCTTCGGGGACACGGAGATGACCCGCACCTGCGGGTTGCCGGCGGGATAGTCGGAGTAGTACTGGCGGGGGTAGTTCCCGGTGGACCCCAGCCTGTCGGGCAGGCAGGACGCGAAGGTCGACCAGATGCCGTCCGGGCCGTCCTGGTCCTCGTGGTTGCCGGTGATGAGCTCGTAGCTCATGCCCGTGGCGTGCTGCCCCACGAACGAGCACCACGACGACTCGGGCGTGATCTGCGAGTACGACATGTCGCCGAGATTGAAGAAGGCCGAGACCCCGGATGTGCGGGCGGCGTCGATCACCGCGCCGGTGTTCGAGTTGCCGCCGGTGTCCCCGGCGAAGCCGAGTGTGACGGTGGTGGTCGCCGCAGCCGCGGGCCCCGGCCCCGCAGTGGTGCCGGCGATCGTGGCGAGAAGGGCCATGCCGACGGCGAGGGTCGTCGTCAGGGCGACGAGGCGTCGGGGTCGTCGAACGCTCATCGCGGGCACCTCCACTGGGTCGGTCGTCGCTGTCCGGCGAGGTCGGCGGTGTAGCCGACGACCATCACGTGCGCACCCGTGACCACCGCGGCATTCGCCGTACCGGTCACGGCCCGGAAGCCGGGGCTCGGATGCAACCGGAGCGGCAGTGTCTTGGCACCGGCCCACAGCACGGGTCGGGTCAGCGTCCCGCCGTTCGTGGCCGGGGCGGCGGCCGAACCGACCACCCGACCGTCGATGGCATCGGTTGCGGCGCTCCGTCGTCCGCCGTCCAGCGTGCCGAGGTCGGTCGGCCTGCCCGCGGCGCCCCAGGCCACCGCATGGTCGGCCCCGTCCTGCAGGATCGCGTCACCCACCGGGTGGGAGCGGCTGTCGAACCCGCGGACCAGTCCGAAGCGACCGCCCAGTCCACGCAACCGCTCCGCCGGGCCACGGGGATGCCACACGACCGGAGTGCCGCCGCTGCCCAGCGACACGCCGCCGACCGTGCCGTTCTTCGCGATCGCGAAGGCATGCGTCGCCGCGTCTCCCGCCAGGGGCGGAAGCTCTTCGGGCAGGGCCCCCACCCCGGACCAGTACGCCGCCCGCTCGTCCTCGTCCGCACCGGGACCGTCGGCGTGGTCCTCGTCCGCGACCACGGCCCCGACGACACGTCCCGCGTCGTCGATCGCGTCCGGCATCGCGATGTCACCGGGACGGACGTTCAGACGTCCGGTCCTCCCGTGGGCCCACCACCAACCGACCAGGACCTGGGCCTTCGAGTCGTACCCCGTGCCCACCACGACGCCCTTCCGGTTCACACCCGTGGGCGTCGCCGATGCCAGATCGATCTTCAGCGGGCGGACGCGTCCGGACCGCCAGATGACCGGTTGCGACCGGCCCGAGGCATCATCGGCGAATCCCACGTAGATGCCGTTGCTCGAGGCGGCGACCACATTGCCACCGCGCCCCCCGAGGTCGGGCAGGATCTTCGCGGCGCACACGCCGGACGTCTGCGCGAACGCCGGGGGCGCGTCGGACGACGTCGCGCCGTTGCTCAGCCGCATCTGCAGCGTGCCACCGAGCGCAGCCACCGACGCCAGCGCCGCGACCCCCATGAGTGCAACTGGTCGAAGGGCAGTAACCACCGGAACACCCCCAAAACTTGTCCCCTGCCGAAGACACCCCCGCTTGCAGGTTCTCACCGGAAGGCGCGTTGCGCATCCCCTGTGAGCGGTCAATTCGGGGGACTTGGCGGCCCCACCGGCGTGCGTGTCAGCGCGCACGGCTGGTCCTCTTGGCACGCCGCCCCGGGGCAGGCCGAGGGCGCCGCCCGGGCTCGACGTCAGTCGGACGCTGCGCGGGGCAGGTCGCCGACGACTTGCACGGCGGCATCCTCGTCGGCGTAAGCGCGTAGCCAGTCCGCATGCAGGCGACACGCCGACAGGTCTCGTTCGTCACCGTCGACGATCACCGGCAGCGTCTCGGCAGCAGGACGAGCACACGGCGCGAAGGCGCACACGTCGAAGTCCTCGTCCACGCACGTCCGGTACCCAGAAGGCCCGCGCCACCTCGCCACCCATGGGGGTCGAGGACGACGTCTCGCGGCCACGCATGGAGCGGCCCCCGTCGCAGGGGGGAGGCGCCGGGGGCCGCCGCGCGCTGACGGGGGCCGAGATTCTCGGGGACGCGCCCCGCTCAGGCGCTGGCTTCAGAGGGCAGCCACTGCTCGGCTGGTCGGACGCACCGCGGGGAGTCTTCCGGCCGTGCTCCGGCCCGGCGCTCTCCTGTGCGGCTGTCCTCGCTTCCATGCTGCGCCCACCCGCGTGTCGTTGTCACCCCTCCGAGCGGAAGTCTGAGGCAAAGTTCGCGAGGCGCAAGTGAAGCGTGTCGATCCCCAGCCGAGCCCTCGGCTCGTGCCCAGCGTCAGCATCGACCGCCCGGCTCGTCCTGCCCCGGGCGTGCCTCAACGGAGGGGACTACGGTGCCGTCCGGTTCGCCGTCCTCACCGAGCGCGGCGCCGACACCGACATCGCGCCGGGCAGGAGCAACGGATCCGGCTGGATCAACCGCGGCTGACGACCGCGCTGAGCTCCCCCGCGGCACGCGGCGCGTCCGACGCCGTGCGCTGTCGCTGGCGGCGGCGCTGCTCGCTCCGGCCGGACTGGCCTCCTGCTCCTCGGGAGCTCCTGAGGGCGATCCCGCCTCGCGCACCGGCGGCGAGTCGTTCGAGCAGCGCTGCGCCGACGGCCGACCGTCGCTGATCGACGTGGCCGCGCACCGCCGCGGCGGAGCCGTCGTCGTGACCTGGGGAATGCCGCGGGTCGTCGCCGAGCCGCACACCTACCGCGTGCAGCGTCGAGGGGCGGGCGAGCGCTGGGTCCGCTTGGTCGAGAACGCCTACCCGCCGACGCCGGCGCCGCTTCGTCGACGCCGCCCCGCCCACCGGCTCGCTGCGTGACGCGGTCGTGGAGATCGACGCGTGCGGGGTCGGGCCGGTCTGTTCCCCCACCGGCGTCGGACGCCGATGCGCCGTCGCGGCCGTGCCACACGCGAGCCGGACTGAGCGCCCGTCGTCGCCATGCGCTGCCATCGGGGCCTCGTCGTGAAATGGACCCATGTGGCCCACCGACGTCGTCCCGCTGATCGAGCTGCAGAGCGAGCTGGCCGGACTTCGGCCGGAGCCCTGGCGGCCGGCGGCGGAGGACCTTCTGGCCGGCGGTTGTTGGGTGTGCTTCCCGCGCGGCGCGTCAGGACCCGGCGCGGCGGGCGACCTGGCCTGGAGCGCAGCGGTCCTCGTCGACGGACGCCGGACGTCGGTCCGTCGCGTCGGGTCCGGGGTCGCGCGAGCCGGCTACGTCCCGGGGCTGCTGGCGATGCGGCTCGGGCCCCTGCTGGAGCAGGTCGTCCGGCTCCTGCCGCGGCTCCCCGAGGTGCTGCTGGTGGACGGCACCGGCCGAGACCACCCCCGACGCGCCGGGCTCGCCCTCCATCTCGGCGCCGAGCTCGACCTGCCGACGGTCGGGGTGACGCACCGCCCGCTGCTCGGGCAGGGCGGCTGGCCGCCCGACGAGGCGGCCGCGGCCGCCCCGATCACCCTGGATGGCGACGTGGTCGCCGCCTGGGTCCGCACCCGTCCCGGAACCCGACCGCTCGCCGTGCACCCGGGCTGGCGCACCGACGTCGACACCGCGGTCCGGGTCGTCCGCCGGCTCACCGTCCGCCGTACCCCGGAACCGTTGCGAGCGGCTCGGCAGGCGGCGCGCGAGGCCCGCGCGGCGGCCCGCGGCTGATGGTCGACGCGACGACGACCGCGGCGGCGGGGAAGGCGGGCCGCGGCGCCAGCGTCACGCTAGCCTCGGTGAGGTGAGCGTGGACCCGTACCGCCTGGAGCGGTTCGTCGAGGCGCAGGCCAACGGCGTCCACGCCGGGGCCCTGGCCGAGCTGCGTGCCGGCCGCAAGGCGAGCCACTGGATGTGGTTCGTCTTCCCCCAGGTGGCGGGGCTGGGGTCCTCGCCGACGTCGCAGCGCTACGCGATCGGCTCGCTCGAGGAGGCACGGGCCTACCTCGATCATCCGGTGCTCGGGCCCCGGCTGGTCGAGTGCGCCCGAGCGGTCCTCGCCCATCCCGAGCGAAGTGCTCGCCAGATCATGGGATCACCCGATGACGCGAAGCTGCGCTCCTCGATGACGCTGTTCGTCCTGACCGCCGGATCGGAGCCGGTTTTCCAGCAGGTGCTCGACACGTTCTACGCCGGCGAGCGGGACCCACGGACCGTGGACCTCCTCGGCGTCTGAGCACGGCGCAGATCGCGGCTCGCAGATGCCAGGCACGCGCCGGCACGACGACTACCGTCCTGGCATGCGTCCGATGACTGAACCGGTGCCCTTCGTGGTCCACGAACCCGGCGTCTACCTGCACGGGACGAAGGCGGACCTCGCCGTGGGCGAGAGGTTGGTGCCCGGCCGACGGTCGAACTTCGAGGACGGCCGGATCATGAACTACGTCTACTTCACCGCCACCCTCGACGCCGCCGTGTGGGGTGCCGAGCTGGCCACGGGTGCGGGGCGCGGGCGGATCTACGTCGTCGAGCCGACAGGAGAGTTCGAGGACGACCCCAACGTCACCGACAAGAAGTTCCCGGGCAATCCGACGCAGTCCTTCCGCAGCCGGGCCCCGCTGCGCATCGTCGGCGAGCTGGTCGACTGGGTCGGTCACTCGCCGGAGAAGCTGCAGGCCATGCGGGACGGGCTCGATGCGTTGAAGCAGCGGGGTGCGGCGCGGATCGAGGACTGACTGCGGGACGGTCCTCACCCGAGCGGGCACCTGCTCCGACAGCCCTGACCCGACGCAGCCGACGGTAGGCAAGCGTCACCGGGGCGGGTCGGTGGAGAAGTTCAGGCTC
>Ga0308173_10001172_pt1 | contig 12674 bp, 8 predicted proteins | sample PhyPR1_FD_203716 | JGI IMG/M metagenome (GOLD analysis project Ga0308173, IMG submission 203716) | Soil microbial communities from UC Gill Tract Community Farm, Albany, California, United States - DLSLS.P.R1 | ecosystem: Environmental > Terrestrial > Soil > Agricultural land | place: USA... | reverse complement strand
AAGCTTTTTCCTCAATCAACTCTGTTTTTTCCTTTCTCCGCTTGCCCTGGTGGTTATTTGCTTCTATTCACTCACAAAAAGGTTCACGGATTATACTCACGTTTTTCTCGGAATTTCCCTCGCGCTCGCGCCAATTGGCGGATGGTTGGCCGTAAAGGGTGGCAGTGTTGAATGGTTGGAGGTCCTTCAGATGACAACGCTCGCCGCGGCTGTCATCGTCTGGTTGGTGGGTTTCGACATCATTTACGCCATGCAGGATTATGAATTTGATCGGAAGCACGGCTTGCGTTCACTGGTTGTCGCGTGGGGCCCGAAAAACGCGCTTCAAGCGGCATTCCTTGCGCATTTGCTCATGTGCGGGCTCCTGCTCGCCTTCGGCCTGCTCTGCCGGTTCAAGCTTGCTTATCTCGTTGGCTGGCTGTTGATCGTTTGTTGCATCGTGCTGGAGCATTGGATCGCGCGCCGGCGCAGCCTGAATTGGATAAACGTTGCGTTTTTCCGGCTGAACGCCGTCATCAGCACCGTCTTCCTCGGGGTGACCGTAATTGAGGTCGTGTTTAAAGGCTTCCGATGGCAGTAACTGCGTTCGCCTTCAGCTCTGGCTCAGTCGTTGAACCGGTTTTTCGAAAAGCATCCGATGAGCTTCCTCCAGGATTGCCGGGATTCGCTCTGCAAAGGGACTTTTGTTCAAAGTCCCATCAAGCTTGAGCTCGTTCAGCTTGCCCGCATTTTGTCCCGGAAACCAGTGGTCCGCCTGGCCCAGCAGATTGTATCGCATTTTTCCCCACCCAACCAGGTCCAGCGATTTTGCATAGGTCCATAATCGCAGAATCTCGACCACATTGATTTCCCCTGGAACATCCACATACTCGGGCACGCCCTCAAACCAGCCGCGACACCAACCTTCGCCCAGGACTCGCGTCATTTCAGCCCGGAGACGCTGCTCAATCGGGCCAATCACCTCGGCAATCGTGTGATAGTGGTCCAGAGCTTTTACGTGTTCATCGAAATCCGTCGGACGGCTTGCTCCACAGCTCAACGTGTGGACCTCTGGGCGCTTAAGGCAATACAGGTCGTTAAACTGAATCGGGGATAAAGGAGCGCACAGGTCCACCAGTTTCTGCGGCGGTTCGTAAAGCTTCCCCCCTTTATCGTTTGGGCTGATGATGAAAACGCCCATATCCCGCCTGGTGGCGGCTTCGATTGCAGGCCAATTCAGATCGTTTACGAAATACCAGTGAACATTTACGTAATCAAATTCGCCGGTGTTGATTGCGTCCAGAATGATGTCCGGCGTAGCGTGAGTGGAAAAACCAACGAACCGCACCCGCCCTTCTTTTTGCAGTTTACGCGCGGCCGCAAGAGAGCCATTTTTTCCCAGCGACTGATCGAGCAGTTCCCGATTGTTCACTCCATGAAGCGCCAACAAATCTACATGGTCCAGGCGCAGATATTTCATCGACGCATCAAACGTCTTGAAAAATTCCTTTTGCGAGGGCTTTGGCGATACTTTTGTCTGCACAATCATCTTGTCCCGCGGCAGCTTTGGCAAAACGTTGCCAAGCTGCATTTCAGACGTGCCATACCCACGGGCCGTTTCTATGTGATTGATGCCGAGTTCCAGGGCCCGATGAATTGTGGCCTCAAGGTTTGCCTGGTTGTCCGGCGGTATTTCTTTGGGTTTAACGTCCTCCCACTTGAATTGGTATCTCATTCCTCCGCACGAGATCACTGGCATGGCTAATCCGGTGCGACCAAATCGCCGATATTGCATGGCGCTTATTATATCCTTGCCGCGGCAGAATGGAACCTCGGAATTAATTCTGCGGCTGTCAGGCTGAGTTTGGCTCAGGTGCCAGGATCGAAAAGCTGTCTGCCAACCTCTGCCTTCGCGTATCACGGCGCCAGCGTTTGGCAGCACGAGCGGAGGCATCGCGTCATTTAACTCAAGCGGAGGGGAAATGCCACTGTCAGCCACCGAGCTCACAGGGGTTCAACATCCGGCTCGCGATCGGCCTAACCCAGGTTATCATTCTGATTATGGCTGAGCCAACAGATAAAGAGGATGGTAGCGGACGACAGACGCCGAATCCCACGGCCAGGGCCAACGCTCCTGTCCATGAAGCCAACGTGAAAACGCTTACGCCCGAAGAACAGATGGCGTTGTATGAGAAGGAATTGAAAGAAACCGATTGGGGCCATCAACCCTGCTAGACGGTGGCCGGTCTGAGATCGTGAATACGCAAACGATCGCTCTGACGGCGTGCTGCTGATCTCCCGATTGGCGCACTCACGATTATGAACAATCACTCCTCGAAGCCAGGCGTAACCACATTTCGCTTGCCCCAAGCGGCGTTGACGCGTAGATAATGCGGGACTGCTTTCACTGTGCCCGCGTGGCGGAATTGGCAGACGCGCTAGATTCAGGTTCTAGTGAGTAACATCGTACAGGTTCAAGTCCTGTCGCGGGCACCAATCTCGGCAATTCATGATCGGGCGGTCACGCTTTCTTCCCCGTTCCACCCCGCGATTCTGTGTGGTAGGTTGTGCTTCGAAATGGCAGTTGCAGAACCAGTCGAGCGAACGCAACACCGCGTAGAAAACACTGCGCTGACGCAGCTTCGCGTCACGGGAATGACCTGCGGCAATTGCGCGCGCCACGTGACCGAAGCCATCCAGAATGTTCCCGGGGTGCGCACCGCCACCGTGGACCTCGACCAGCAGCAGGCGAGGGTTCGGTGGGTTCCTGGAACTGAGCCGAGAGTTCCGGAAGTACTGCATGCTATTGAGGATGCCGGGTTTTCGGCAAGGGCAGTCGAGGGTTGCGGGTGCGGCCACGAGGAGGATGAACACGAGTCTCACGGTTGGCACCTGAATCTTTGGGTGGGTGCACTGGGCACCGTACCGCTCATGCTCGGCGAATGGGTTTTTGGGCTTGGCAGCGTGGCCTGGTATCGGTGGGCTTCCTTTGGAATTGCGGCCATCGTGCAGGTTATCGGCGGAGGTCCGTTTTATCGAGGCGCTTGGCGTCAGGCCAAAAGCGGCAATTCAAATATGGATACGCTCGTGGCGCTCGGCTCCACGACCGCGTTCATCTATAGCGCGTGGACGTTGTTCTCTGGTTCAACGGCGCATCTTTATTTCATGGAGGCTGCGGCCATTATCACGCTGGTGAGCGTGGGGCATTGGATCGAATCGCGCGTGGCGGTCCGGGCTTCGACCGCGCTACGTCAGTTGCTCCAGCTAGCGCCTGAACGCGCCCGCCGCAGGAATATCGATGACAGCGAATCAGACGTACCTGTTGCTGAACTGAAGCGCGATGAGGTGGTTGTCTTGCGCCCGGGTGACCGCGTGCCGACCGACGGGCAAATCACAGAAGGCGACTCCGCAGTGGATGAGGCGATGCTCACAGGTGAATCTGTTCCCGTGGATAAAAAGCCTGGAGCGGAGGTTTATGCCGGAACGGTCAACTTAACTGGTCACATGCTGATGCGCGTGACAGCTACCGGCGAGGAGACCGCGCTGGCGCACGTGATCGCGGCGGTGCAGCGGGCCCAAAGCAGCCGGGCAAACATTCAGCGGCTCGGGGATCGGGTAAGCAGCGTTTTTGTGCCCATCGTGGTGCTCGTTGCATTGGCTGCGGGGTTGTGGTGGGGCTTTGCGCCTGGTTCCGCTCACGTTGTGCATGATTGGTTTGGCCGGTTCATGTGGTTTTCGCACGCGCCTGAAGGTCAAATGGCAGCCGGATTCATCATCGCTGCGTCCGTCCTGATCGTGGCGTGCCCCTGCGCGATGGGATTGGCCACGCCGGCGGCGATTATGGCTGGGTCAAACGCGGCAGCGGCTCGCGGCATTTTGATCCGCGACGGCATTGCGCTTGAAAAAGCAGGACGGGTTACCGCGGTGTTGTTCGATAAGACTGGGACATTGACCAGCGGACGGCCCAAACTGATGGAAGTCTGGCAGGCCCGTTCTGCAAATGAGGCTACCAGTGCGGTCCAGCTTGCGGCGGCGATAGCTCGCCGATCGTCGCACCCGATAAGTCAGGCAATCGCCACCGGAAACTGTGCAGTTGATGGCGACTCTGAAGTGGCCGAGTTCCTCTCGTGGCGTGAGATCAGCGGCTCGGGAATTGAAGCAGCCCTGAGCGGAAACCCACACGGCCAAACCCTTCGGTTCGGTTCAGTTAACTGGCTCAAGCAAAATTCCGTCGAACTCCAAGGCGCTCAGGAGTTTATTAATACCCAGGCTGCCGCTGGCTCGACGGTCACCGGATTGGCCGTAGGCTCCAAGCTGTTGGCAGCCTTTGCCGTTCGAGACACTTTGAAACCGGGCGCTCGCGAAGTTGTCGACCAACTCCGCTCGGAAGGGCTCGATGTTCATCTGATTACGGGCGACAACGCCATAACAGCCGCGGCGATCGCCAAAGAAGCTGGGATCAGGCAGGAGAACGTTTTTGCGGAAATCCGCCCGGAACAGAAAGCCGAAATGGTGAGGCAGCTTCAACAAAGGGGTAAGCGGATCGCCTTCATAGGCGATGGCATTAATGATGCCCCGGCCCTGGAACAAGCCGACCTCGGCATCGCGGTCAGCCGCGCCAGTGACATCGCCCGGGAAGCGGCGGACATCATCTTATTGAAGTCGGAAATTCAGGCAGTGCCGGAAAGTCTTGGGTTGGCGCGGGCCACCTTGCGAACGATTAAACAGAATCTTTTTTGGGCATTCTTCTATAACATCATCGGGATTCCCCTTGCGGCGCTGGGTTTCATGAGCCCGGTCATCTGCGCCGCCGCCATGGGTTTTTCGGATATAATTGTCATTGGTAACGCCCTGCGCCTGCGCAAATGGAAGCGATGATCTCCCCTTTGGAAGTTTGGAGCTTGAGGCTTCCCTGAAGTTTGGATTTTGGAGCTTGGAGTTTGGCAGATGGTTTTCGCTGGCGTGAGGAACGCTTCCCTTCCACTATCGCGTCATGACACCACGCGCGCCATCCTTCACCCGCCGCCAGTTCCTCAAAGCTTCCTCCTTGGCTCTGGGGGCCACTGCGTTCGGCACGCTGTCGGAAACGCGCGCGGCCAAGCCCAAGGCTGCCGTAGACAAAATGATTGGGATTCAGGCCGGGGCCGTATCGTTCGTGGACGAAGGCACGGAGAAGGTTTTGGATATTTTTCAAGAGCGTGGAGCGATCAATACCGTTTTCCTCGCGACGTTTACGTATGGCCGCGGAATCGCGGGACGTCAGGTCCCACATCAACCTTTTCCGGATCATGGCAAACAGGAATACGACTTGGATTTCCACGGTGGCAATTATGCGACACCGCACGCGCAATTTTACGAGAACACCTCCTTAAAGGAGACGAAAGCGCCGGACCACGGGAATCTCGATATAATTGCCGAAGTTTTACCCAGGGCGCATAAGCGCGGAATGAAAGTGTACTGCTGGTATGAAGACGCTTTCCGCGATGACATTCCCGGGATCAAGGGTCTGCATGAAGTTGATTGGCAGGGACGCCCGGCAGGAACGCTTTGTCCATTGCATCCGGACTTCCGCAATTTTCTCATCGGACTCACTGAAGACTACTGCAAATCCTACGACATTGATGGCGTGATGTGGGGTTCGGAACGGCAGGGGCCGTTGCACAACGCGATTAGCGCGAGGCATGGGGGCAAAGCGGATTCATCTCGCGTGACCTGCTTTTGTGAACTGCATCAGAAAGCGGCGAAAGAGCGGGGCATCGATGTTAAACGCGCAAAGGAGGGATTTGCGAAGCTGGATGAATATCTGCGCGCCGCGCGGGGTAACGAGCGACCCACCGACGGCTATTTCGTCGCGTTCTGGCGGTTGCTGCTGGAGTATCCGGAGTTGCTCGCGTGGGAAAAGCTTTGGACCGACAGCAAGCATGCGATGTACGCGGATGTTTATCACGCCGCGCGAAAGGCAAAGCCCTCCGTCCAGGTTGGTTTCCATATCTGGCACGCGAACTCGTTCAGTCCGTTCTTCAGGGCAGAACAGAACTACGCCGAATTCGCGAAAGTGGCCGACTACTTAAAGATTGTGGTCTATAACAACTGTGGTGGGCCGCGTTACGCGAACTATATCGACAACATGGCCACGACCATTTTCCACGACATTCCAAAGGACGAGTTGGAGCGGTTGCACAACGAATGGCTGGATTATCCGAACGAAGTTCCGTTCAAGGAGCTTTCAACCAAAGGTCTTTCAGCCGACTACGTGTTTCGCGAAACTAAACGCGCGCTCACGGATGTGAATGGCAAGTGCAAGATTTTTCCCGGACTGGATATCGACATCCCGACCAGCGCGAATGAAAAGCAAACGGCGCCGGAGGACGTGAATGCGGCCACCGAGGCGGCGCTGAAGGCCGGAGCGCAAGGAGTGCTCTTCTCGCGAAAGTATTCGGAGATGAAATTGGCAAACCTGGCGGCGGGCGGACGCGCGGTGCGGGAATTTAAAGCATAGCAGACCGAATCGATGGAGCGCGAACGGTCCCCGTTCGCAGCGGCAACGATCGCAAGATCAGCGCTTGGATTTTCCCGGATGTGATTTGTAGGGGCACGAGGTGACGAAGTCCAATGAATTGGCAGGCGCAATCGGAATTCGAGAACCGAGCGAAGGGTTGGCGGTTGGACTCGTTACCTCGTCCCCTACAGCCGCTACTTTGGTCCCTGGTCGCGAATGATCTTGAGCATGGTCGCTCCATCCGGAGCCTGTTCCAGGGCCTGGCGGAATTCGGCGCGATGCAGGAGTTTGGCGATATTGGCCAAGGTGTGGAGGTGTTTTTGGAATTGGCCTTGAGGAACCAGGAAGAGCATCACGAGATTTACCGGCTGGTTGTCGAGCGCGTCGAAATTGATGCCCTTTTTCGACCGGCCGAGCGCTCCGACCACTTCGTAAATCAGGTCCGTCGAGGCATGTGGAATGCCGATGCCGAACCCGATGCCCGTGCTCATCGAGGACTCGCGCTTTTTGACCACGGCAGCAATGGCGTCGTGATGTTCGGGCTTAATTTTGCCCGTTGAAACAAGGACGTTGATCAGTTCGTCAATGGCTTCCCACCGAGTTGCCGCGTTCATTGCCGGCACGATCTGCTCTGGTCCGAGAATGTCGCCTAAATCCATAGCATCATCTTCGATCCGCCGGGGCATTTCGCCTGAAAGGGGCGTGCATTACAAGTTAGAAGTTCAGAAAGGATTCCGTCGGCTAACGGTGAATGCGTAAAAGCGCAGCCACGAATTCCCGAGTGCATTCGCCCCACCAAACCAAAGCGGTGGCGAGGCCAATCCGAGCGCCCAGCAAGGGTATGGCGATGAGAACCACGCTGATGTTCCCGAGGAAAATCACCACTGCCGAGAACAGGTAACCTTGCTCGCTGATATCGGTTTGGCTGTGCTTGAGGATGTGCCAGGTGAGAGTGATATGGAAGGCATAGGCTGCGCCAAGAAGCACGTGAAAATACGGCAGATAATTGCGCCAGTTCCAGAGCCAGTGACCAGCCAGGAACACAAGCACCACAAGAATCGCATAAAGCGGGAAGAAGTACGGGGCGAGCGCGATGAAAAAGTTATTTCGGGTGACGATAACATGACCGCCTTTGGAACTGGCTTTGAACTTTTTCACCCGCCCGCCAAAAGCCCAGGTCCAAAGAGCATGGGTGAGTTCGTGGCCGAAAACGTAAATCATCATGGGTTTTGGCAGCAACAGGTAGATCACCAGCCAGCAGGCGGCACCGGCAAAAATCGGCACCCAGGTGGTATTGGCGCTTCCGCTGGCTCCAATGACTTTGCCCAAAGCGATTGCCGCGCCGGCGCAAACCGGCAGAAGCAATATCGCGAGGAGCATTTTGCACCACTTCGGCACGTGGGAAGTATTGGAAAACCGAAAAAGGTTACAATAGCCTTTTCGTCATGACTGAAAATGAAGTGCTGCAGATCTTTCGGGATACGGGGGCGTTGCTTCAGGGACATTTCGTTTTGCGCAGCGGTTTGCATAGCCGGCAATTTTTTCAGTGCGCACTGGCGTTGCAGCAAATGCCGATTGTTGAAAAGGTCGGGGCTGCGCTGGCGGAGAAGGTGCGGCATTTGAAGCCGGCGACGGTGGTGGCCCCGGCGATGGGCGGGTTGGTGCTGGGACAGGAAGTCGCGAGGCAGCTTCGGTGTCGGTTCATCTTTGTGGAGAAGGAGGAGGGCAAACTGGTTTTACGACGGGGATTTAAGATCGGCCCGGAGGAATCGATTCTGATTGTTGAGGACGTAGTGACTAAGGGTGGGCGGGTGGCGGAAACGATTCAGATTGTGCACGAGCATGGTGGACGGGTGCTCGGAGTTGCGGCGGCGGTGGACCGGTCAAATGGGAAAGTGGATTTTGGGGTGCCGTTTTTCAGTTTGCTTTCGCTGGCGGTTGAGGCGTTCGAGGCGGATAAGTTGCCGCCTGACTTGGCGGGGATGCCGGCGACGAAGCCGGGAAGCAAGTAGAGGAAAACTTCAAATTCCAAAATCCAAACTTCAGGGAAACTTCAAAGCCCCAATTTCTGTTTGAGTTGTTCCCCCAAGGGCGGCGGTGGCGGGGTGTCGTACGTGACTTTCCCGAGCAAGTTGGTACCGGGTTGAGCGACGAACCAGGTTTGCTGGTGGTAGGTCCAGCCGCCGCCGGAGCCCATCGGGATGATGCGTCCGATGTCCAGGCGGCGTGGCGCGACATCGGGGAAAAGGAAATTGCCCTGGCCGTCAGTCGTCTGCTTTCCCTGGATGTTGATGATTGGATCGCCAGCCTGCCAATCGTTGGGCATGGTTAAAGCGAGTTCCACTCCGGCGGCCGGAGTTCCGTTGGAATTCATCAATGTGCCGGTGATACTGGCCCAGGGCTTGAGTTGGAGTTTCAGGCCGGTGCCGGCGTGATCGACAGATTCTTCGGCCCAGCCGGCATCGTGGCTGACAAAGAGCTTCGCGCCGTTTGCCCGGACGGGGAAAGCGAAGGTCCCGTCGCCCGCAGTGGTCTTGAGGCCTTCCTTATCGCCGTAGTTGCTCAGTTTGCGGCCACTGAGAGAACATTGTTCGTGGAGAGCGAGGTAGAGGACGGTTGCTCCGGCAGCAGGCTGGCCGTTGGGAAGCAGAACGACACCGCTGGGGCCCAAGCCTTGTTTCAGCCGAAGCACGAGGTTGCTGGTGTTAGTGATGATGGTTTCGCTTACGGCAGGTTCATAGCCATCTGCTTCAGCCCGCAAGATAGGAGTGCTGCTCAGCCGCAGGAATTCCAACTGGAACGTTCCGTTAGAGACGGTCTCAGCGCGGGCAAATTGCCAGAACGGCATTTCATTCCACGGGACCGGTTTTTTCGTGAAAGGGTCGAGCAATTGTTTGAGCAACGGCTTTTTGGGGACAACGCCGCCGCCCGGAGTCGCCGGTGGCTTATAGCCGGGGATGATTTTGAATTTCTTCAGTGGGTTGCCCGTTTTGTCATCGACCACGGTGCCGGAAACAAGAATGGGCGGCGTGGCTGAAGGCTCCGCGCCGGTGAGTGGACGGTTTTGGGGCCAGTCCTGCGTCGGAAGGTTTCCGTTGCCCATGGAACTTCCGTTGTATTGCGCCTGACCTTTTTCGATGACGAGCAGGAGGTCGTCTTTGTTATCGGTAAATTGGCCGATGATGTACCATGGGTTATTTAAATCCAGGTTGTGATTTGCGCCGGAGAGTTTCCATTGGCGGTTATCCAGCGAAATCTCCATTTCACCTTTGTACAAGCCCTCGATGTTGAATTTGCCTTCAGGGTCGACGCTGGCTAATTGCGAATCCCAGGCGTGATTGTAGCTGGCGCGAAGCTTAAGGTTTTTGGGGAGGGGATCGCCGTATTTGGTTTTGGCCTGGCCGGACAATCTCAATCCGGCAACGACTTCCAAATCGCCCAGGTCGTTGGTCGTGCCGTGCGCGCCGGTTTGCAGGGGACTAGCGGGAATGGCGCCGTACGATTTCAGCGAGTCCATCGTGCCATAGATGTACGAGGCAATGTTGGTCGGCAGATGTTGGAATGAGAAAACGCCGTTCTCGCCGGTTTTAGCTTCGAAATGGCCCGCGAAGACCTCCGACCATCTTTCCTGGCCAGCCACCCCGAGACGAACTCCCCCCAACGGCTTGCCCTCCTTGACGACCCGCCCGCGGACAAGAACGCCGGGTCCGAGGTTTATCGGGGTGATAATGTTCGTGACTTCGAGCCACAACATTTGCGGGGCGAAGTCCTGGGCGCGGATTCTAACCTGCACGCGGGTGAAGGGCTCCTTGCGGCTGAGCCTGAATTCGCCATTGCCGTCCGAAACCACCTGTTCTGGAAAGTTCTGTGTGCCACCCCAGCTTGTGCCCACGCCGGAGCCGACTCCATCCACCTCAACCATCGCCCATGGAATGGGTTTCCCGTCAGGCCCCAAAACTCGAGCGTGGACCATGTATTTGCCATCCTGGCCGCTCAGCGGCTTGAGGCGAATTTCGATAGGGTCTGATTTCGGATCCAGCCCGCGATACCACGCGGTCTCGAATCCATCAGCAATCGCGAGCAACCGATACAACCGGTCATCGGGCAGGCTAAGTGTGAAACGTCCTTCGGCATCTGTCCGAGCGCCGCGCCCTATATCAGGATGCTCTGTGACTGATTTGCCGTCGGTGGCGCCAGGCTCGCGAACTGCCATGACGCGGATGCGAGCGCCGGCGAGTGGATGGCCATCAAGCGTCTTGATTGTCCCCGTGCTTGCGACTTTTTCACCGGTGCGCGGCTCCAAATCCGGCAACGGGTTTTTCGCCGCCGGAACTGTGTCCGGGAGACGTCCCGCTTGGGCTGGTCCGACGCTGACCCCAGCAATCAAGAGGCCTGCCTGAGTCTTCGGACTCTCGAGTGAGATCTCGGTGACCTGCTTTTCCGGGAAGGCATTGGTCAGAACCAGATGGAACAGTCGAAAGTATTTGTCGTTCTGAGCGGCGGAAGAGTGTTGGCCGGTCCAGACCGGCTTTGGCGCGCCTTCCTCAGGATCAACGTCGGACTTCGAATGACGCAGAGCAGTCCAGTTCAGGACACCCTGGCCAGCGCGAATCTCCAGTTTCGCATCCGTGCCATCGCCGTATTGCAACCGAATGATGCCGGCGAGGATTGGTTTTCGGGCGTCCGAATCGGAGGCGGCGAGGAGGTGGAGCCGTTCGAAGCGCTGGCCGGCGACGATGTGCTCGACTTTTTGGCGGCCTGGCCGGCCACGTTGGGCGTTATTGGTTGAATACAGCAGCACGAGACCGTCAATTTGGAACGGCACGCCATCGATGACCTGCCGGCCTTGCGGCAAGAGCCAGGCAACGCCTAGATTCGGGAACGGCCATTCGCCGAGGCCAGGTTTCAGGTCGAGCGTTTGGATTTCCGCGCCGCGGAGCGTTGCGGGCAGCGTAAAAAGTCCAATCGCCATCGCTAACAAAGACAATCTTTTCATAACTCCTTCGCCCAATTTGGCGCAGTTCAAAGCTGCGCCCCACTTGTATTACACTATTCGCTAATGAAAAGCTCCTGGAAAAGCATCTTGTGAAGCCGAGAGCCCCTCTCGGGGTTTCAAACGTAATCACAAACCAACAAAAAAAGAAAGTCCAGTGGCGGACACCGGAAAGGTGTGGGCTTGGGGACCCAAGGGGATATTTCCGTCACCAGACTGGTATTGGTTTATTATATCGGAAAAAGTTCAACTAACCTTCTTTTGCGAATGACATACCTTTTTGTGAACCACGCGCGATTGGTGGTGGGCCTGTGGTTTTCCTCGCGCGCGGCTCGTTCAGGACAACGAGCCCTACCTTCCTGACTGTGGTAAAGAAATGGCTTGTGCGGTCGATCTGCCCCGGTCTGTCGGTGCCGAGCCGGCGCGGCGACTAACGGGGGAGTCGCTTCGCTTCGCAGCGCGTTCCAGCGTTGACCGGGGCAGTGTGTTCTGCTAACGGCTTCGGACGGCAATGAAGAGGCACTATGAAGATATATATTTCTCAGAACAATCAGGAGCTTGGGCCCTATTCGCCAGAAGAGGTTCGCGAACTGGTCTATAAAGGAGAGGTTCAGCACTCTGCCATGGCCCGGAGTGAAGTCGGCGCTGATTGGGCGCCGATCGATACGATTCTGGGCCGAAGTGACCTGCCCCCTGCGACATCGGCGCCACCGACGATTCCGATGTCGATTGAGCGACTACGTGACCCAAAAGAGAAAACCGCGCTTACTTTGCTCTACGTCGCTGCTGTTCCCGGAGGACTCCTGCTGACCGCGTGGACAGTTGCCAGCTTCGGCATCGTCCTGCTTGTGATGGCGTTTGTTGCGTTGCTGGTATTAATCGGGGAATTGTGGTTCTCGGCGTACGTCCGGACAAATGCGGTGCGTGTTTCTGAAACACAATTGCCCGATTTATTCAAAGTGGTTCAGTCGTGTTGCGAGAGGCTCGGGATGAGCCAACCGGAGGTGTATATCATGCAACAGAACGTATGGAACGCTTTCGCGACAAAAGCTCTTAACCGCAGAATGGTGGTACTATTATCGGGAGCGGTGGACTCGATTCTGCTGAAAGGGGACATGCAGCAGATCGCGTTTCTGGTGGGGCACGAGCTGGGGCATCATCGAGCCGGGCACCTGGATTTCAGCCGGAAATTGGCGGACCTGG
>Ga0308173_10001170_pt1 | contig 12677 bp, 10 predicted proteins | sample PhyPR1_FD_203716 | JGI IMG/M metagenome (GOLD analysis project Ga0308173, IMG submission 203716) | Soil microbial communities from UC Gill Tract Community Farm, Albany, California, United States - DLSLS.P.R1 | ecosystem: Environmental > Terrestrial > Soil > Agricultural land | place: USA... | reverse complement strand
CCCCGAGGAAGCGGTGTACCCGCCCGGCCGCTCGGAGCAGGAGACCCGGAACGCCAACCGGGAGGCCTTCCTCAGCTCCGAGCAGGCGGCCGAGAGCGCGGCGCTCGGGCACCTCGGATATCCCGTGAAGGTCGTCGTCCAGGACGTGCCGAAGGGCTCGCCGTCGGCCTCCGTGCTCGCTGTGGGCGACACCATCGAGGCGGTCGACGGCCGGCCGACGCCGGATGCCGACACCCTGGCCACCGTCCTCACCGACATCCCCGCCGGGACGACGGTCACGGTGGACACCGCCCACCTCGGCACGCCGGGGCAGGTGCAGATCACCACGAAGGCCGCAAAAGACCGGAAGGGGTCGCTCCTGGGCGTGAGCGTCCTGGCGCAGCCCTCGGCCCCGTTCGACGTGAAGATCGACGTGAAGGACGTCGGCGGCCCCTCGGCCGGCCTCATGCTGACCCTCGGCATCCTCGATCTCGTCGGGGACGAGGACCTGACCGACGGCAAGGTCGTGGCCGGCACGGGGACGATCGACGCGAAGGGTGCCGTCGGTCCGATCGGCGGGATCACGCTGAAGATGGCCGCCGCGAAGGACATCGGCGCGAAGCTCTTCCTCGTCCCCGCCGACAACTGCGCCGAGGCCTCGAGCGTGGCCGATCCGGGCTTCGCCGTGGCGCGCGTCGCCACTCTCGACGACGCGCTGAAGGCACTGTCGGATTTCGAGGCCGGGCGCACGCCGGCCGGCTGCTGACCTGCAGGCACCCGGCCCCTTCGTAGGGGAAGCTGTCGGCGGGCGGACGGTCGGGGAACCCGGTGCAGTCCGGTGCGTTGTCCTGGTGGATCGGCCCGCGTCGGCGGCACCGGCCCTCCGCAACCGAAGACTGCAACTGAAGGAGACCGCTCGTGGCCATGCGGCCCCCCGTGCCGGTGCCGACGCTCTCGCGGCGCGCGAAGCTGGTCCTCGGCGCCATCGCCGTGCTGCTCGTCGTGTTCACGGTGATCGGGACGTTGACCAACGTCTACGTCGACTACCTGTGGTTCGACGAGACGAAGTACACCGAGGTCTTCTGGACCGAGCTGCAGACGCGGGCCCTGCTGTTCGCCGTCGCCGGGGTGGCGACCGGCGGGCTGGTCGCCACGGCGATCTACCTCGCCTACCGGTTCCGGCCGACGTTCCGGCCGATGTCGCTGGAGCAGCAGAACCTCGAGCGCTACCGCCAGTCGCTGGAACCGCGCCGCGGCCTGGTGCTCACCGCGGTCGCCGTCATTCTCGGCTTGTTCGCCGGGTTCACCGCGCAGGGCAGCTGGCAGACCTGGCTGAAGTTCCGCAACGCCACCGACTTTGGCCGCACCGACCCCCAGTTCGGCAAGGACCTGTCGTTCTTCGTCTTCGACTACCCCTTCTACCGGCTGGTCCTCGGCTTCGCGTTCGCCATCGTCCTGCTCGCACTCATCGGGTCGGTGCTCACCCACTACGTCTTCGGTGGCCTGCGGTTGCAGACCCCGGGGCAGAAGCTGACGGCGGCCGCCCGGGTGCAGGTCTCCGTGCTGCTCGGTCTGTTCGTGGCACTCAAGGCCGTCTCCTACTGGCTCGACCGGTACGGCCTGCTCTACTCCACCCGCGGTGACGTCTTCACCGGCGCCAGCTACACCGACGTCAACGCCCTGCTGGTGCCGAAGACGATCCTGGTGTTCGTCGCGGCGATCTGCGCGGTGGCGTTCTTCGCCAACATCGTCGTACGCAACTTCCTGCTGCCGGCAGCAGCTCTGGTCCTGCTGCTGGTCTCCAGCCTGGTCATCGGCGTGGCCTACCCCGCGATCGTCCAGCAGTTCGTCGTGAAGCCCAGCGCGAACGTGAAGGAGGCGCCGTACATCCAGCGCGCCATCGAGTCGACGCGGGATGCCTACGGGCTGGACAGCAAGAAGGTCACGTACGTCGACTACGCGCAGAACAGCACCGGCGCCCAGGTCGACCCGCAGACACTGCTGAACGATCTGCGCAACGACACCGAGACCATCCCCAACGCCCGGCTGCTCGACCCGAACGTGCTGTCCGAGACGTTCACGGCGCGCCAGCAGATCCGCAACGTCTACGGCTTCCCGGAGAAGCTGGACATCGACCGGTACATGATGTCGGACCCGGCCACGGGCCAGAAGCGACCCCGCGACTACGTCGTGGCCGTGCGTGAGCTCAACAGCCAGGGCCTGTCGGAGAACCAGGACACCTGGATCAACCGGCACACCGTCTACACCCACGGCAACGGGTTCGTGGCGGCACCGGCCAACGAGGTCGTGGCCGGGCAGGAGGGCGGCGAGCCCAACTTCACCACCAGGGACCTGCCGACCGTCGGCAACATCCACGTGAAGGAGCCGCGGATCTACTACGGCGAGCTCCTGCAGCAGGGTGGGCAGGACGTGTACTCCGTCGTGGGCGCGCCGAAGGGCACCGACCCGCGGGAGTTCGACCGGCCCGAGGACGGCTCGGACCAGGGGCAGATCAACAACACGTACCACGGCAAGGGCGGGGTGTCGATCGGCAGCTTCTTCCGCCAGCTCACCTTCGCCATCTACTACCGCGAGCGGAACTTCCTGCTCTCCAGCGCCGTCAACGACAACTCCAAGGTGCTCTACGTCCGTGACCCGCTGGACCGGGTGGAGAAGGCCGCGCCGTTCCTGAAGGTCGACGGCGACCCCTATCCGGCGGTCGTCGGCGGGCGGGTCACCTGGATCCTCGACGGTTACACCACGTCGGACGACTACCCCTACTCCGAGTCGATGGAGTTGGGCGCGGCCGCGCAGGACTCGCTGACCGGCGCCGGCACGACGGCGCTGCCCAACGAGCAGTTCAACTACATCCGCAACTCCGTGAAGGCCACGGTCGACGCGTACGACGGCACGGTGACGCTCTACCAGTGGGACAAGCAGGACCCGGTTCTCGCGACCTACATGAAGGCGTTCCCGGGGGTCGTGAAGCCGCGTTCGGCCATGTCCGACGACCTGGCCAGCCACGTGCGCTACCCGGAGGACCTGTTCAAGCTGCAGCGGGACATCCTCACCCGCTACCACGTCGACAAGCCGGTGGACTTCTACAACCAGAGCGACCGCTGGCAGGTGCCGACCGACCCGACCAAGAACACCCAGGACGCGCAGCCGCCGTACTACATCCTGGCCCAGCGGCCGGGGGACGACCGGGCGAGCTTCCAGCTCACCAGCGCCCTGAACGCGTTCAACCGGGAGAACCTGTCGTCGTTCATCTCCGCGTCCAGTGATCCGAAGACCTACGGCCAGATCCAGGTGCTGCGGTTGCCGGGCAACACCCCGTTCCGGGGCCCGCAGCAGGTGCAGCAGTCCTTCATCACGAACAACCAGGTGAGACCCGGCCTGACCCTGTTCAACAGCCAGGACTCCAAGGTGGTCTTCGGCAACCTGCTCACCCTGCCCATCGGGGGGAGTGGACTGCTCTACGTCGAGCCGCTGTACGTGCAGGGCACCGGGCAGAACTCCTTCCCGCTGCTGCAGAAGGTCCTGGTCAACTACGCCGACCGCGTCGGGTACGCCGACACGCTCCAGGACGCGCTGGACCAGGTGTTCGGCCCAGGGGCCGGAACGACGGCGACCGGCGGCAGCACGGCACCGTCCACCGGCGGAGCGAGCCCCACGACGGGGTCGGCGGCCCCGACCACCAGTCCGCCGGCCGGCGGCGGGGCCGCCGCCTCGAATCCGGCCATGGACCAGGCGGTGTCGGCGATCGCCGCTGCCCTCCAGTCGCTCAAGACGGCCCAGAGCAGCGGGGACTTCGCCGCTCAGGGGCAGGCGCTCGCGGACCTGCAGAAGGCCGTGACCGCCTACCAGGCCGCGCAGTCAGCCGCGGCCACGGCGAGCCCGACCGGCTGAACGCGGGGGGAGGGGGCACCGCTCCCTCCCCCCGCCGCCGGCTGGTAGAGTGGTCTTCACCGACGCGGGGTGGAGCAGCTCGGTAGCTCGCTGGGCTCATAACCCAGAGGTCGCAGGTTCGAATCCTGCCCCCGCTACAACTCAGCAGAACCCCGGTCCTCCTCGGAGGGCCGGGGTTCTGCGCGTTCCGGGATCCACTCCGGCCCTACGCTCGGGTCGTGCCCGACGACCGGCCGGCCACGGTCGCAGACGTCCACGAGTTCGCGCTCCGGATGCCGGGGGTCCGCGTCTGGCCCGGTTCGGCGGAACGACCGATCTACCAGGTCGGCGGCAGGTCCTTCGTGTTCTTCCGCAATCCGCGCCCGGACGCGGTGGACCCCGAGACCGGGGAGCGGTACGACGACGTGATCGTCCTCTGGGTGGAGTCCGACGGCGACAAGCAGTCGCTGGTGCAGGACCCCTCGTCGCCGTTCTTCACCACGGCCCACTTCGACGGGCACCCGTCGGTCCTGGTCCGCGCGAGCCGGCTCCCCGAGGTCAGCCGCGAGGAGCTCGCCGAGATCATCGAGGACGCCTGGCTCTCCCGGGCGTCACCGACCCGGGCCCGGGCCTGGCTGCGGGAACGAGGACGCCTGCACCCGGAGACCTCCGAGGTCCCGGACGCGCCGTGAGCCGACCAGCAGCCCGGCCGCGACGGCGCCTCCCGCGTTGAGGACGGCGTCCAGCGGCGAGACGACCCGGCCCAGCGGAAGGGCCCACTGCAGCAGTTCGATCGTCGTGCCCGCGGCCAGCGAGATCCCGGCCAGGACGGCGGGGCGCCCCAGCGACGGCCATCGCAGGACGGCTCCCGCGGCCGGCAGCGTGAGCAGACCGAGGTTGCCCAGCAGCTGCACGCGGGTGGCCGCCGAACCGAGACCCGTGACGTACCAGCGCAGTTCGACGGCGGGCGAGCCCCAGGACCAGCCAGACCCTCGAGGGGCCAGCGTCACCGCCACCACGGCCACCAGGGACGCCACCAGCAGCGCGGTCAGCGCGGCGCGCCGTCCCGCCGGGTGTGCCTCGTCGTCCATGACGCCACGGTCGCCCGACCGGCTCCGCCGGAGCTGGCTGCCGGCTGGGGGTCGCCCGGGTGACGACCGAACCACGTGCACACACAGCAGACGTACAGCTTTCCCCCGGCTTCGCCCCAGGCGCGCCGGTCACGGTGTGCTCCACAGACGAAAAGCAGGAGCTCACCGAGGCGCTCCGATCGACCGAAGGAGCCCAGTGAGCGACGAGGACATCCCGAGCAGTGGCTCGCGGTGGGAGCCGGCGGACGACGCGGCCCCTCCGGCCGTGGCGCACCCCGAGGTGCAGCCGCCGCCCCCCGTGGACGCCGCCGACGCCGCAGTGGCGAGCGCAGCCGGACCGCGGCGCCCACGCCGCCGGAGCGCTCTGGCGGCCGCGGGCGTCGGCCTGGTGCTGGCCGGCGGACTCGGCGGCTTCGCCGTCGGTCACGCGATCGCCGGCACCACCGATCCGGTGACCGTCACCGACTCCGACCAGGACGGGGTGCCGGACGGTGGGCCGGGCGGGCGGCCCGACTTCCGCCGCGACGGAACCGCGCCAGGCGCGCCCGGCGACGGCACGGTCCCCGGACAGTCGCCCCCCGACGACCCAGGGGCCGACGACGGCGGCACGGCGTGAGCGTCATGATCGCTCCGTACCGCGCCGCGCTCCCGGCGCCGGTCGACGTCCCGGTGCACCGGCACCGGCGGGACGCCGTCGTGCGGCTGGGTGGGGGCGCGCTTCTGTGGGCGTCACTGCTGCTCGTCACCTACTGGTGGGTGACCGACGGCGGGGTCCAGGAGCTGGCGGCCTGGGACACCGGCCTGACCTCGATCGGGCGGCTGACCGGGCTGCTGGCCTCCGACCTGCTGCTCGTGCAGGTGCTGCTCATGGCCCGGGTGCCGCTCCTCGAGGGCGCCTTCGGGCAGGACCGGCTGGCCCGGCACCACCGCATCGTCGGCTTCACGTCGTTCAACCTGCTGCTGGCGCACCTGGTGCTCATCACGTGGGGCTACGCCGCCGGGGAACTGAGTGCCACCCCCGCCACGCTCTGGGACCTGACCGTCGACTACCCCGGGATGCTGCTCGCCGTCGGCGGCACCGTCTGCCTGGTCATGGTGGTCGTCACCAGCGTCCGCGCCGCGCGCCGGCGACTGCGCTACGAGTCGTGGCACCTGCTGCACCTCTACGGCTACCTCGGCGCCGGCCTCGCGCTGCCGCACCAGCTGTGGACCGGCCAGGAGTTCCTCGCCTCCCCGGCCGCCACCGTCTTCTGGTGGGGGTTGTGGGCGACGACGGCCGGGGCCGTGCTGATCTGGCGCGTCGCGTTGCCGCTGTGGCGCAGCGCGCGGCACCGGCTGCGGGTCACCTCCGTCGTACCGGAGGGCGCAGGAGTCGTGTCGGTGTACATGACCGGCCGGCACATGGACCGGCTGAAGGCCGAGGCCGGCCAGTTCTTCACCTGGCGCTTCTTCACCGGCCCCGGCTGGACCCGGGGGCACCCGTACTCCCTGTCCGCAGCGCCGGACGGGCGGAGCCTGCGCATCACCGTCAAGGAGCTCGGCGACGACAGCGGCGCCCTGCGGCACGTCCGGCCCGGCACGCACGTGCTCGTCGAGGGTCCGTTCGGACGGCTGTCCGCACGGGCCCGCACCCGCCGCAAGGTGGCGTTCATCGGCGCCGGCGTCGGCATCACCCCGCTGCGCGCGCTGGCCGAGGAGTTCGACTGCGCACCAGGGGACGCCGTCCTGCTGTACCGCTTCAGCGGCCGCGCCCTGTTCGCCGACGAGATCTCCGTGCTCGCCCGTGAGCGGGGCCTGCAGGTCGTCTGGCTGCCGGGGCGCCGGCGCGGCCCGGACTCGTGGCTCGGCGAGGGCGTCGGTGCCGCCGACGACCTCACCGCGCTGACCTACTGGGTGCCCGACATCGCCGAGCGCGACGTCTACGTGTGCGGCCCGGAGAGCTGGGCCGAGGACGTCCGCCGCACCACCGCCGCGGCGGGCCTGCCGGCCCAGCGGTTCCACGTCGAACGATTCGGATGGTGAGCGGGATGCAGCGCATCGTCCTGTGGTTCATGAGCACGCTGACCGTGGTCACGCTGCTCTTCGGCTACCACACTTCGACCTCGTCGGAGATGGCCTCGGGCGGCACGACGAGCGTGCAGGCGTCCCCGGCGGTGCCGGGCTCGACGAGCTCCGGCACGTCGGACGGCACGTCATCGGGGAGTACGACGTCGGGGGGCACGTCCTCGGCCACGACCTCGCCGACCACCGTGACCGGGGACTCGACCGACACCCGCTGGGGCCCGGTCCAGGTGCAGATCACCGTCGCGAACGGCCAGATCACCGACGTCACCGTCGTCGACTACCCGAGCGGGAACGGCAAGGACCGGCAGATCAACGCCCGAGCCCTGCCCGTTCTGGTGCAGGAGACTCTGGACGCGCAGAGCGCGAAGATCGACATGGTCAGCGGAGCCACGGTCACGAGCGAGGGCTACATCGGGTCGCTGCAGTCGGCTCTCGACGAGGCGGGGCTGTGACCGCGCGCTACGTCGACCACGTCATGGGCATGCCGATCAGCCTCGCGATGCGTGGGCGGCACGCCACCGACGAGGTCGGCCGGGCCGCCTGGGCCGAGGTCATGGACTCGCTGCGGGAGGCCGACGCGGTCTTCAGCATCTATCGCCGGGACTCGGTCGTCTCCCGGCTGGGCCGCGGCGAGCTGGCGCTCTCCGACTGCCCGCCCGAGGTGACCGAGGTGCTGGCACTCGGGGAGGAGGCGGCCCGGACCTCCGGCGGGGCGTTCAGCGTGTACCGCCCGGGACCGGACGGCGTGGTCGTCCTCGACCCCAGCGGCGTGGTGAAGGGCTGGGCCGCCGAGCGGGCCGCGGAACCGCTCCGGGCGCTGCCCGGAACCGGGTTCTGCCTCTCCGCCGGCGGGGACATCGTCTGCCGCACCGAGGACCCCGACGCCGTCCCCTGGCGGATCGGCATCGAGAACCCGCGCGACCCGAGCCTGCTGGTCGCCGTCGTCCCGGTCGTGGACGGCGCGGTCGCGACCTCGGGCAGCGCCCACCGGGGCCAGCACGTCGTCGACGCGCGCACCGGACGGCCGCCGGCCGGCATCGCGTCGGTCACCGTCCTGGCGGCCTCGCTGACCGAGGCCGACATCGACGCCACCGCGGCCTACGCGCAGGGTGCCGACGCGGCCACCTGGCTCGGGTCGCGCCTGGGACGCACGGGCCTCGTCGTCTGGGCCGACGGCTCGACGACGACGGTGCACGACGGCGCCAGGGTGCTGCCCCAGGCCGGATGACGGGCACGCCATCGGGCCGGGTCGGCGAGGGTCCGGTCACGCTGTGGCATCCTGAGGACAGGTCATGAGCGCCAGCGACAAGCCCCGGCTCGCTGGCCGGCAACCCTTCCTCCGCGATGGGGTGCCCCGGGTGACGACCTGGCGGACGCCGACCGGCGTCCGCAAGCGCGGACCCGTCGTGCGGGTCCCGGTTCCTGGAGGCCTCCCGTGCCCAGCACCGTCCTGTCCCGTCCAGTCGTCCTCACGTTCGCCGACGGCGTCCGCCCCGGCGCCGCTCCGCTCCTGCCGGTGGTGGGTGCCGACACGCAGGTCCCGCTCGCCCGCGGCGGCCGCACCCGCTACGTCGGCCTCGACACCGCCGCCAGCACCCCGGCGCTGGTCGCCGTCGCCGAACGGGTGGCCGAGACGCTGCCGCTGTACGCCAGCGTGCACCGCGGTGCCGGGTACCTCTCCCAGGTGTCGACGGCGCTCTACGAGACTGCCCGCGACACGGTCGCCGCGTTCGTCGGGGGCCGCCCCGACGACGTCTGCGTGTTCACCCGGCACACCACCGACGCGCTGAACCTGCTGGCCGGCTGCGTGCCGGCGGGCGAGGCGGTGCTCGTCCTCGACTGCGAGCACCACGCAGATCTCCTGCCCTGGCAGCGGCGCGGTCCGGTGACGGTTCTCCCCACCGGATCGACGGTGACGGCCACCCTGCGCGCGCTCGCGGACACGCTGGCGCGCGGCCGCTACGCGCTGGTCGCCGTCACCGGCGCCTCCAACGTGACGGGGGAGTCGCTGCCGCTGGACGCGGTCGTCGAACTCGCGCACGCGGCCGGCGCCCGAGTCCTCGTCGACGGCGCCCAGTCGGTGCCGCACCGCCGGTTCTCCCTCGCCGAGTCCGACGCTGACTACATCGCGTTCTCCGGGCACAAGACGTACGCGCCGTTCGGGAGCGGCGCCCTCGTCGGCCGTCGCGACTGGCTGGACGCCGCCCCCGCGTACCTGGCCGGCGGGGGAGCGGTGCAGGACGTCACCGTCGAGGAGACGACGTGGGCGGCCGCGCCGCACCGGCACGAGGGTGGGTCGCCCAACGTGCTGGGCGCGATCGCGTTGGCCGCCGCGTGCGATGCGCTGGCCGCCCTCCCCGCGGGCGCGCTCGAGGCGCACGAGCGGGCCCTGCGCGAGCGGCTGGACCGCGGGCTGCGTGCGCTGCCGGGGATCCGTCAGCTCCGCATCTGGCCGGACTCGGCCGAGCCCACCGGGGTGCTCAGCTTCACCGTCGCGGGCGCGGACCCCGGGCTGGTGGCCGCCTACCTCTCCGCCGAGCACGGCGTGGGGGTGCGCGACGGCCGGTTCTGCGCGCACCCCCTGCTGGCTCGGCTCGGCGTCCCCGAGGGGGCACTACGGGCCAGCGTCGGGGCCGGCACCACTGCCGCTGATGTCGACCGGCTGCTCACCGGGCTCGCTGCCTTCCTGGAGTCGGGAACCTCGGTGCCGTACGCGGTCGTCGACGGGCGTTGGCAGCCGGCCGACGACCCGCGGCCGCTCGCCAGGCTCGCGGGCGCAGATCTCCGCGCCGTCACCCGGGGTGCCGGCTGCGGCCAGGCCGGCGGTCAGACGACGCTGAGGTAGGCCGATCGACGGTCCGGACGCTGGTGGCGGCGTCGTTCGGCGATCGGTTCGGCGACCGGCACGCGAGGGGACGGCGGACGGCTGACCTCGGGGGACCGGTCGGCCGGCGGGGGTGTCACGGCGTGCACCGGCTTGGCCGGACGACTGCCGCGCATCGCCGCGAGCAGGGTGTGCGGACGCGTGGCGTCGTCCTCGTCCTCGGGCGTCAACGGCGCCGGACGGCGGACGACGGCCGGGAACGGCTCGGAGCGCGGCGGGTGCTTCGGGTCCGGCAGCCGCAGGTCGGCCAGGTCCTTCCAGGTCGAGTGGCGCAGGCCGTCGACGCGGCAGCGGACCCGGGCGGAGACCCGGCCGTTGCTCTCGTGGCGCCAGCCGATCAGCTCACCGGAGTACCAGATGCCCCGGTGGTGGATCTCCACGGGCTGTGGCTGTCCGGCGAACATGCTCGCCTCGTCCACCACCGCCACGTGCCGGACTGTAAGCCGCGGCGCGCACGTGCTCGGGAAGGCGCGCGCGGGGTCTGGGACCGGTGTGACGGGGCTGTCACAGGTGCCGTCGAAGGCGGCGCGGCAGGGCGTGTAACCTGGCATCTACCGACGCGGGGTGGAGCAGCTCGGTAGCTCGCTGGGCTCATAACCCAGAGGTCACAGGTTCGAATCCTGTCCCCGCTACGACGAAGGCCCGGTCAGTTCACTGACCGGGCCTTCCGTATGTAGACGTGTCCGTATCGTCTGTCCGTCGCGCTGGTCGATGATGTGCGCGCCCTGCCGAACGTCGTTGCTTCGCACGAGATGCTCTGCGGTCCTTGGACGAAAGGCTGATTGCCTCGAGACCCATCTCACTGAATCCTTGCGGACAGGAGGCGCGCGGCCGCGCGCGCCGTCGGCGCTGAAGAGGTGCGGGTAAGTGGACGCAGTCAAGGAATTCTCCCGGTTGAGCAGGTCCTACTTCGCGGGAGGGACGTTCCGGGAGAGCGCGTCCGAGGCGGTCCTGTCTGTCCTGGACCCGGCCACGGGGCAGCAGCTCGGTGAGATCGCGGAGTGCACCGCGGCCGAGATCGACGAGGTCGTCGCGCTGGGCAACGAGGCGCAGCGGGCCTGGCGCAAGGAGTCCGCGCTCGTCCGGGCCGAGAAGCTGCACGAGGCCGCCCAGGCGATGCGCCGGTCGCTGCCCGAAGTCGCCGAACTGCTCACCCGTGAGATGGGCAAGCCCTACAAGGAGAGCGCCGACGAGGTGCGCTGGTCGGTCACGGCCACGGACTACTACGCCGAGATCGGCCGCCACGACATCGGTCATGTCGTCGGCCCGGCGGTCGCCGGTCAGATGCACTACTCGGTCAAGGAACCGATGGGCGTGGTCGTCGTCGTCCTGCCGTTCAACTACCCCCTCGTCCTCCTCTGCTGGGAGGCGATGGCGGCGGTGGCAGCGGGCAACGCGGTGATCATCAAGCCGTCGGAGTACACGTCGCTGACCACGCTGAAGTTCATGGAGGTCTTCGACGTCCTCCCGCCCGGCCTGGTGCAGTGCGTGACCGGGGGCGGCGCGGCGGGCAACCAGCTCGTCACCCACCCCGACACCCACATGGTCGCGTTCACCGGCAGCGTCCCCACCGGCCAGGCGATCGCGCGGGCGTGCGCCGAGACCTTCAAGCCGCACCTCATCGAGGCATCCGGCAACGACCCGTTCATCGTCATGCCGTCCGCTCCGCTGCGGACCGCCGCCCGGGGTGCGGCCTTCGCGGCCTTCCTCAACTGCGGCCAGGTGTGCACCTCCGCCGAGCGGATCTACGTGCACACCGACATCTACGACGAGTTCGCCCAGCTGCTCGTCGAGGAGGCCGCCAAGCTGCGGGTCGGCAACGGACTGGACTCCGTCGACGTCGGTCCCATGGTCAGTGCGAAGGAGCGCGACCGGTACGAGCGCATCCTCGCCCGTGCGGTCGAGCAGGGCGCTCGGGTCGCGCACGGCGGCGGCCGGCCGGAGGGGCTGGACGACGGCTTCTTCCAGGAACCCACCGTCCTCGTCGACGTCTCGCCGGACATGGACGTCGTCAACGGCGAGGTGTTCGGGCCGATGGCACCGCTGGTCCGCGTCAACAGCTTCGAGGAGGCCATCGAGCTGGCCAACGCCTCGCCGTTCGGGCTGGGCTCCAACCTCTACAGCACCGACCTGCGCGAGGTGCACGCCGCGATCGATCAGCTGGAGGCCGGCATGGTGTGGGTGAACGCCCCGCTGCTGGACAACGACGCCGGCCCCTTCGGTGGTCGCAAGCTGTCGGGCACCGGCCGCCAGCTCGGGGCCGAGGGCCTGGACACCTTCCGCCACACGAAGTTCGTGATGATCGACCCGCTGGCGGCCGACGAGGACTTCTGGTGGTTCCCCTACAGCGACGACGAGTCGTTCCCCGGCCGCTAGTCGGACGGGTCGAGCAGGCCCGCGGCGGCGGCCGCCTGCAGCGCGAGCCAGAGATCGGTCACGTCCGCGATGCGGTCCAGCCGGCGCCCGGTGATCTGCTCGACCCGCTCCATCCGGTAGACCAGCGTCTGCTTGTGGATGATCAGCCGCGCGGCCGCGCGCTGCCACGAGCGGTTCTCCTCGAGGAAGACCCGCAGCGACTGCACCAGGCGCGAGTCGTGGGCCGCGTCGTAGGCCAGCAGGGCGCCGAGCACCTCCCGCGCGGCGTCCGAGCTCTCCTCGAGCGAGCGGGGCAGGAACACCGAGGCGCCTGCGTCCTCGCCGTAGCGGGCGACGCGGTCGTGCCGGACCTGCGCCACGTGCAGTGACCACCGGGCCTGCCGGTGGGCCTCCGG
>Ga0308173_10001169_pt1 | contig 12681 bp, 10 predicted proteins | sample PhyPR1_FD_203716 | JGI IMG/M metagenome (GOLD analysis project Ga0308173, IMG submission 203716) | Soil microbial communities from UC Gill Tract Community Farm, Albany, California, United States - DLSLS.P.R1 | ecosystem: Environmental > Terrestrial > Soil > Agricultural land | place: USA... | reverse complement strand
CGAGCACTCCCGACCGATCCTGGAGAGGTACGGCTTCCTCAAGGTGTCCACCACCACGCCGTACCTCTGGCGTCGTTGACGCCCTGCGATCCGTGCGCCGGCCCTCCGGCTCGATGCTCGCGAGGGCACCCTCGCTTCGACGGATCAGGCCGTGGTGCGAGCGCCCGAGCGCTGTGGGGGGCTGAGGACAGCGCCCCCTTGGCAGGATCTCGACGCATGTCGTCATATCTGCCAATCGCCAGTGCGGGAGCGGAGGCCCACGATGGTTTCATGGCTGGACACAGCTCCCCGTCGACAGGCTCTTCTTCCGGACGTCGAACCCTTCGCGACAAGGTCCTGGGCCTGGTGACGCGCATCCGCGAGGCCAATGCTGCTCAGGTCGAGCTGCGCGAGCGGGTGCGGTTGCGGCAGCAGCCGTGGCAGGAGAAGTTCCTGCACTGGTCCTTCGACGGCGATGAGTGGCGGCTGCACGGCAACCGCCTGCCTGCACCCGACGAGCGAGGTCGAAGTGTGACTCGAAGCGGTTGGTGCCCTCGTTCGTCGCTGGCGCGGTGAGCCGTCGAACCCGCGCACCCGCGCAGGCGCCTCCGTCCCTCGAAGCCCCGCGATCCTGGGACTGTGATCGGGTATCGGACCACGATAGAATGGGGTCCTACCTGTGAGGTCCTGCTCATGTCCCTCTATGTCGTCGTCACCGTGCTGATCGCGGCGCTCATCGCTGTCAGCGGCCTCTTCTTCGTGGTCGGGGCTCTCGGCCTGGTCGGGGTGGTGCGCCTCGCGCCGTGCCCGCGCTGCGCCCACATGGTGCTGAGCTCGCGGGACGCCGAGCAGCGGTGCCCGTACTGCCGCCACGACCACCTCGCGCATCCGCTGCGCACCATGCGGCACCCGTTCCACGAGCTCGCTCACCACTGAGATCGGCGGGTCACGCGTGCTGAGTGATCGGCAGGCGGACCTCCATGACGTTGTCGCCGGGCTCGGGGTGGATCAGGATCTCGCCGTGGTGGCGGTCCACGACGATCCGTCGGGCGATGTCCAGGCCGAGGCCGGTGCCCTCACCGATGTCCTTGGTGGTGAAGAACGCCTCGAAAGCGTGACCTGCGACCTCCGGCGTCATCCCCGGCCCACTGTCACCGACTTCAATGACGACCTGGTCGCCGTCCAGCCGGGTGCGGACACGCAGCGTGCCGCTCCCTGCCATCGCGTCGAGCGCGTTGTCGATGAGGTTCGTCCAGACCTGGTTGAGCTCGCCGGGGAAGGCGTCGACGGCCGGCAGGTCCTGGTCGTAGTCCCGCACCACCAAGACGTCGTCGGGAATCTTGTGGCCCAGCATGACCAGGGTGCTCTCGAGACCCTCGGTGACCTCGATGCTCTGCCGTGACCCGCGGTCCATCTGCGAGTACGAGCGCACCGCGGACACCAACGCGGAGATCCGCCTGGTCGACTCGCGCACCTCGCCGATCAACGCGGTCGACGAGAGTGTCGCGGCCACCCACTCGAGCCCGGGTTGCAGGCTCGTCCCGAGCGCCTGATGGACCCGATCGCACCAGGCGGTCTCTGCGCCTGCAGCACCGAGGACGGGTGCCAGGTCCCAGGCCCTGTCGACGGTGTGCGCCTCCAGCCACTCGGTCAACGCGTCCTCGCGGTCTGCGAGCGCCATCGCGTCGGGCGGGCCGGAGGGACGGGTGAGCTCCAGTCGCAGTGCATCGAGCGCAGCGAACTGCGCGGCCGAGATCCCGTGTCCGGCAAGTCCACTCAGCGACGCGAGCAGCGTCGTGCTCGTCTCCTCCAGCGCAGCGACCGCCCGGACAGCCGCGGCCGCCGGGTTGTTCAGCTCGTGCGCCAGCCCGGCTGAGAGGCGACCGAGGGCGACCAGCGAGTCGCGCTGGCGGGCGGTCGCCTCGATCCGGCGGGCAGTGCCGTAGACGCCGTTGATCAGGTGCACCCCGAGGGGCAGCCACGCGTTCAGTCGCATGCCCAGCGCCTCGGCGGGCACCCGAAGCATCCGCCCCGGCGTCTCACCACGACCGGTGGCAAGGTAGGTGCCCTGCTCGTCCCAAGCCCGGAAGCCGCCGGACCACACGCCGGGCACCGCCATCGTGCCGACAGTCACCTCCTCGCCGCCGAGCCGCCGGCTGAGCGCCAACGAGCCGTCGACGAGCACCCACCAGAAGTCAGCATGCTCGCCCTCACGGAAGACCACGTCGCCGCGCCGGAAGGAGAACTCGGCACCGTCGCCCAGCAGCTCGGCGAGCTGGTCGTCGCTGACCCCGTCGAACAGCGCAAGAGGGCGCAGGTCCGCGACGTCCATCAGACCGTGGCCAGGTAGCGGTGGACGTGGTAGACCGACATGGCGCCCTCACCCACCGCGGAGGCGACCCGCTTCATCGAGTCCAGCCGGACGTCGCCGGCCGCGAAGACCCCCGGGACGCTCGTCTCGAGGGAGTACGGCGCCCGCGACAGGGGCCAGTGCGCGCCTTCACGGACGAGGTCCTGACCGGTCACCACGAAGCCCTTGGCGTCACGCACGACCGCGGGCCCGAGCCAGTCGGTGCGCGGAGAGGCACCGATGAACACGAACAGCCACGACGCCGGCACCTCGTCCCTGACCTGCGCGGCCCGGTCCGCCAGGACCAGCGCCTCGAGGTGACCGTTGCCGCGGGCGCCCACCACCTCGGTGCACAGCCGCACCTCGACGTTCGGGCTGGAGCGGATCCTGTCGACGAGATAGCTCGACATGCTGGTGTCGAGGGTCTCGCCTCGGACCAGCAGCACCACCCGCTTGGCGTGCTTGGCGAGGTTGAGCGCCGCCTGTCCGGCCGAGTTCGCCGCACCCACCAGGTAGACGTCCTCACCAGCACACTGACGGGCCTCGCCGGCGTCGGCGCCGTAGTAGATGCCCCGGCCGGTCAGCGACTCCGCCCCTTCGGCTCCGAGCCGCCGGTAGGAGACGCCGGTCGACACGATCACCGCGCGCGCCTCGATCTCACCGCCACCCTCGAGGAGCACGACCCGCGCCGGACCCCGCTCCTCGAAGCCGGTGACGTCGCGCGCCAGCACCAGCTCGGCGCCGAATCGAGACGCCTGAGCCAGCGCGCGATGGGTCAGGTCCGCACCGGTCAGCCCGCGCGGGAACCCGAGGTAGTTCTCGATGGCGGCACTCTGCCCGGCCTGACCCCCTGGCGCTTCGCGTTCCACGACCACCGTGCTGAGGCCCTCGGAGGCGGCGTACACGGCCGCCGCGAGCCCGGACGGCCCGGCGCCGACGATGCACACGTCGTACACCTTCTGGGTGGCCATCGTGTGCAGACCCAGGGCACCGGCGAGCTCGACCGCGGTCGGTGCCACCAGCGGGTCGCGGTCGGGGACCAGCACCAGCGGGAAAGCCCCGTCGCCGGCGCCGGCGGCAGAGACCAGCGGCGCCGCCTCGGCGTCGTCGCGCTCGACGTCCAGCCACCGGTAGGGCACGTGGTTGCGGGTGAGGAACTGCCGGATGTCGTGCGCCCGGTCCGACCACCGGTGGTCGACGACCCGCACCGAGACCGACGCCTCCGGGTTGGCGCTGCGCCAATCGTCCAGCAGCTCGTCGACCACCGCGTAGAGCCGCTCCTCCGGTGGGTCCCACGGCTTGAGCAGGTAGTAGTCGAGCCCGATGTCGTTGATCGCCCGGATGGCGACGTCCGTGTCGGCGTACGCGGTGAGGAGCAGCTGCTTCGCCGTCGGCGCGTGCTCTCCCGCCCGCTCGAGCATCTCGATGCCGGTCATCCTCGGCATCCGCTGATCGGTCGCGATCAGCGCCACCGGATGGCCGCGCACGGCCAGTCGGGCGAGGGCTTCCAGCGCCTCCGCGCCGGACGTCGCCCGGACGATGCGGTACTCCGCGCCGTACCGTCGGCGCAGGTCCCGGCTGAGTGCGGCGGATACCTCGGGGTCGTCGTCCACGGTCACGATGGCCGGCTTGGTCACACGGGCCTCCCAGGTCGCCCCAGACACTTGTCAGGGACCATACGCCCGCCCGAGAGCGCCCGTCATCGCCCAGCGGTGGCCGACATGGACCGCTGATCGGCTTTCCCGTCGATCGAGTCGTCGCGAATCCATCGATCTTCTTTTTGCCGATGGAGCTCACGCAAAGCGACAAGCGTCACCTCGAATTGAAGGTGCGTGAATTCGGCACAACGGGCACTCCTTGATTACGGCGCCGATCAAGGAGCGCCGCCGCATTCCCAGAAAGGCACAACCTGACATGACCGACACCAGCACCACGGGCCGGTACGACGCCCGCCGCCGCGTCAGCACCGAGACGAAGGCGTCCGTCAAGACGTCCGAGCTCATCGCCTTCGTCGTGGTCACGCTCGCCGTGCTCATCGCGTCCCAGATCGTCGACAACTTCGACGCCCAGCACGCGTGGCTCTATGCCTCGCTGCTCACCATCGGCTACATGATCAGCCGCGGGCTCGCGAAGTCGGGGAGCCGCGACTTCTACGACGACACCGTCGCGCGCGACGACCGTCGCTGACGCGTCCGACCAGGATCGGAGGGCCCCCGCCACCCTCACGCAGGGTGGCGGGGGCTCTCCCTCATTTCGGGCACCGGTTCGGGAGGGCCGGCAGCGACCGGATCAGGTGTCGTCCGGGACCGTGCCCGTCCACCGCCCGCGGCTGGAAACGGCGGCCACATGGAGGTCCGGGGTCATGACGACGAGGTCGGCGATCGCGCGGGGGGCGAGCTCGCCCCGGCCGGTCAGGCCCAGCAGCCGGGCCGGGGTCCGCGTCGCCGCCGCCACCGCGGCCCTGAGCGGGACTCCGGCGACCGTGACCGCGTGACGTAGCGCATCGACGAGTGCGATGGTGCTTCCGGCGATCTGTCCTTCAACCCCGGTCGCGACCCCGTCGGTGACTGTCACCGTGCGACCGCCCAGCCGGAAGCTCCCGTCCGGCATCCCGGCGGCGGCCATGGCATCGGTGACGAGCACCGCGCGGTCGCCGCCGACCCACCGCACCACGTCCGCGACGACCCGCGGGTGCAGGTGCACACCGTCGGCGACGAGCTCCACCGCGGCGCCGGACTCGAGCAACGCCAGCACCGGGCCCGGGTCGCGGTGCGTGAGCGGCCGCATCGCGTTGAACAGGTGCGTGCCCGCCCGGGCGCCCCGACGGAGCGCTTCCTGCGCCTCCTCGAACGTCGCGTCGGTGTGCCCGAGCGCCGCGACGACCCCGGCCGCGGTGAGCTGGTCGACGGCCGCGAGCGCGCCCGGCAGCTCGGGGGCCAGCGTCACCATGCGGACGTGGCCGGCGCCCGCAGCGAGCAGCCGCTCGACGTCATGACCGTGGGGCAGGCCGAGCATCGCGGCCGCGTGGGCCCCACGGCGGCGCGGGTTCAGCCAGGGGCCCTCGAGGTGGATCCCCGCGAGCAGCCCGCTCCTCACCAGCGGCAGGAGCTCGGCGACCTGGTCCACGAGCGCGTCCACGGAGGCGCTCACGAGACTGGCCATGGACGTGGTGGTCCCGCGACCGCGGTGGAACTCGGCCGCCGTCCTCGCCGCGGCCGCCCCGTCGGCGTACGAGCCGCCTCCGCCGCCGTGCTGGTGGATGTCCACGAGCCCGGGAAGGACGAGGCGGCCGCGTACGTCGAGGCGCTCGGCACCGGGCAGCGACGGTGCCGTCCCCTGGCCCACCGCCACCACGTGCTCGTCGGCGACCGCCACCCAGGCGTCCTCGAGGTCCACGTCGGCCGTCACGAGCCGACCACCCGTCAGCACGAAGCCGCTCAACGACAGGTCACCGACGCTCTCCGGGGTCAGGCCGAGGTGCCCGCGACCGCTACATCGCCGAGGCCCGCGTCCGACACGGCCACGTGACAGGCGGCAGCATGCCGCGGCGCCAGCTCGACGAGCTCCGGGGTGACCTGGGAGCACACGTCCACCGCGATCGGACAACGCCACCGGAAGCGGCAACCCGGCGCCGGGTCGACGACGCGCGGCGGCTCCCCGCTGTCGGCGGACTCGTCCACGGCGAGCGGCGCGCGGGGGTCGGGCACCGCGTCGAGCAGCAGCCGGGTGTAGGGGTGCTGCGGCTCCTGCAGCACCCGCTCGACCGGTCCGGTCTCCACCAGGTGACCGGCGTACATGACCATGATCCGGTCGGCGACGTAACGGGCGCTGGCGATGTCGTGGGTGATGTAGAGCAGCGAGACGCCTTGCTGGTCCCGGAGCTCCGTCATCAGGTTGAGCAGCCCGATCCGGATCGACACGTCGAGCATCGACACGGGCTCGTCCGCGACGATCAGCCTGGGCCGGTAGACCAGCGCCTGCGCGAAGCCGATGCGTTGCCGCTGCCCCCCGCTGAGCTCGTAGGGGTACCGGTCGAGCACCTCCCCCGCGGAGTCGAGGCCCAGCTGGGCGACGATCCGCTCCGCCTCCGCGCGGCGCTCCCCCCGCGGCACGTCCGGCCGGTGCAGCGCGAGCCCCCGGATGATGCCGTGGGACACGCGGAACACCGGGTTGAGCGAGGCGAACGGGTCCTGGAAGACCATCGGCACGTCCGACCGGTAGGCCAGCAGGTCGCGACGGGAGCGGAGCCCGCTCAGGGCCCGCCCCTGGTAGTAGATCTCCCCCGCGGTCGGCTTGTAGACCCGCGCCAGCAGCCGGGCGACGGTGCTCTTGCCGCTGCCGCTCTCCCCGACCAGCGCGACGATCTCCCGCTCGCCGATCGTGAAGCTGACGTCGTCGACCGCGTGCAGCGTCTTCCGGGCGATCGCGCCACCGACCTTGAAGTGCCGGGTCAACCCCCGGGCCTCCAGGAGCGGCGGCCGGGCAGCGACCCGCTCGGTGTCGGTGGTCATCGCACGACCTCCTCGACGACCGGGGCGTGCAGGTGGCACGCCGCCCGGCTCTGCGGCGCCTGGTAGAGCTCGGGCGGAACGTCGCACAGGTCGAAGCGCTTCGGGCACCGGGGGGCGAAGCGACATCCGGCCGGCGGGTCGAGCAGACCCGGCGGGTTGCCGGGGATGCCGGTGAGCGGCACCCGCGGACCCCGGATCGACGGGAACGCGTCGAGCAACCCCTGCGTGTAGGGGTGTCCCGGCGAGGCGAAGATCCCCTGGGTCGCCCCGACCTCCACCGCCTGGGCGGCGTACATCACCACCAGCCGATCGGAGAAGTGGCTCACCAGCGACATGTCGTGGGTGACGAAGAGGATCGCGAAGCCGAGCCGCTGCTGGAGCTCCTTGATCTGGCGCATCAACGAGCGTTGCGCGACGACGTCGAGAGCCGACGTCGGCTCGTCCATGATGACCAGGTCCGGCGTGAAGAGCAGCGCCATGGCGATCATCGCGCGCTGCCGCATCCCACCGCTGAGCTGGTGCGGGTAGCTCTGGAGGTGGACGCTGTCGATGCCCACCAGGCCGAGCACCTCCTCCGAGCGGCGCCGGATCGCCTCGCGCGACCGCTCGCCGTGGGCTCGCATGGCGTCCGCGAACTGCGCGCCGATCTGCGTCACCGGGTTGAGCGCGTTCATCGCGCTCTGCATGACGACCGACAGGTGGCGCCACCTCGTCGCCGCGAGCTCCCGGTCCGTCATCGTGACCAGGTCGCGCCCGCGGAACGTGACCGAGCCCGCGCTCACCCGCGCCGGCGGGCTGAGCAGCCGCGCCAGCGCGAACAGCATCGTCGACTTGCCGCAGCCGGACTCACCCACCACGGCGACGAACTCGCCGGCGTGGATGTCGAGGTCGAAGTCCTCCACCGCGCGGACCGGTCCGGCGGCGGTGTCGTACTCGACGGTCAGGCCGCGGGCCTCAAGAACGGGTGCGCTGGGCACGGGGCCTCCGGACCGGTCGAAGGGCGGGGTTGCTGATCTCGTCGAAGGCGTAGTTCAACAGGGCGAAGGAGGCGCCGAGCGCGGCCACACAGAGGCCGGGTGCCACCACCCAGAGCGGCTGCCCCGTCTGCAGGGCGGAGTTGCTCTGCGCCCAGTGCAGCATCGTGCCCCAGCTCATCGAGCTGTTGTCCCCCAGGCCGATGAACTGCAGGCCCGCCGCGGTGAGCACCGCGTAGAGCGCCACCCCGAGGAAGTTGGCGAGGATCAGCGACGTCATCGTCGGGAGGACCTCGACCGCGATGATGTACGACGGCCGCTCCCCCCTGACCCGCGCCGACTCCAGGAAGTCCCGGTTGCGCAGCGACAGCGCCTGGGCACGCAGCTGGCGCGCACCGTAGGACCAGCCGGTGACCACGAGCACCAGGATCATCACCGTCAGGTTGCCCTTTCCGGCGTATGCGGCGATCACGATGATCAGGGGGAAGGTCGGGATCACGAGGAAGATGTCGGTGATGGAGGACAGGACGCCGTCCGTGACGCCCCCCAGATAGGCCGCGGAGACCCCGATCAGGACCGAGATCAGCGTGGCCAGTCCGCCGACCACGACGGCGATCACCATCGACTGCCGGGTGCCGTAGATCAGCTGGGCGAGGATGTCCTGGCCGAACGCCGTCGTCCCGAGCGGGTGCGCCGACGACGGCGCGAGCAGCAGCCCGAACTGGTGGGCGTCGGGGTCCGCGACCGGGGTGAACCACTGCGGGACGATCGCGAGCACCGTGAAGACCAGCAGCAGGAAGGCGCCGACCATCGCCTTCCGGTTCCCCCGGATCGCGCGCAGGACGTCGGCGCCGTGTCGCTGGGATCGTCCCGAGGCCTGCGTCTCGCTCGCAGTGCCCGCGACCAGGGCGGCGCTCATCCGTTGCTCCTCGCGCGTGGGTCGAGCCACGCGGTCAGGAAGTCGCAGATCAGCACCGCGACGAGCACCGCGATCGTGATCATCAGGAACAGCGCCTGCATCAGCGGGTAGTCGAGGTTGTTCACCGCGTTGAGCAGCATGTAGCCCAGGCCCGGGTAGTTGAAGACGTATTCCACGAGGATCGCACCGGACACCACGAATCCCAGCGACATCGCGAAGCCCGCGAGGTTGGGGAGCAGCGCGTTGCGGGCGGCGTACTGGTACATGATCTCGCGGTCGGAGAGACCCTTCGCCCGGCCCATCCGGACGTAGTCCTCGGCGAGCACCGTGACCATGTTGTTCCTCATGGTCAGGATCCAGCCCCCGATGGAGGTGATGAGGATCGCGGCGGCCGGCAGGAGCGCGTGCCGGACCACGTCGTACCCGAACGCCCAGCTGAAGGTCGGCACGGCACCCACCTCGTAGGCGCCGTCGTTCGGCAGCGCGCCGTTCGTCATCACCGAGAACACCAGGATCAGCATCATGCCGACCCAGAAGTAGGGCAGCGCCGAGGTCACCACGAACACCGGCGGCACGACGCTGTCGACGACACCTCCCCGCCGCCAGCCGGACACCGTCCCGATGAAGGTGCCGACCACGAAGGCCATGACGGTGGCGACGCCGATCAGCCCGAGGGTCCACGGCAGCGCCTGCCTGATCTCGGTGCTCACCGAGAGCGGGAAGTAGGTGAGCGACGTCCCGAAGTTCCCGGTGACGGTGTTGTGGAGGTAGGTCACGTACTGCGACCACAGCCCCTGGCTCGTGTTCACGCCGAACGCGACCTCCAGCGAGTGCATCGCCGCCGGGTTCACCCGGCCATGGAACCGCGCCATCATCGCGCTCGCCGGATCCCCGGGCATCAACCGCGGGATCAGGAAGTTCACCGTGACGGCCGCCCACAGGGTCAGCACGAAGAACCCCAGGCGGCGCAGGAGGTACCTCACGAGCGCCTCCTGTCCAGGTCCGAGCGACGCATGCTGAGCCCCTACTTGATGGGCGCCAGGTGCAGCACGACCTGCTCGTTGTCCGGGATCTGCCACGGCGCAGGAAGGGTGTAGGGGTCGTCCTTCGTGGGCCACCCCGTGAACGAGCCGGTGTTGTACTCGTACCAGTTCACACTCTCGGTCGTCGGAATGACAGGGACGTCGCGCAGCATCGCCTCCTGGACGACGTTGAGCAGGTGGTGCTGGGTGGCCTCGTCGGCCTGCGCGTAGTCGTTCAGCGCCTTGTCGACGGTCGGGTTCTCGTAGCGCTCGAAGTTGCTCGCGGCGTTCTCGCCGAGCGGTGCGCTGTTCGCGCTGTGCAGGATCTGGCGGAACTCGTAGTACGGCCCCGGACCACCGACCTGGCTGTAGTAGGCGAGGTCGAAGTCGCCCTTGAACAGCCGGTCGTCGAAGGTCCCGCCGGCGAGGTCGTCGATCGAGAGGTCGACGCCGAGCGGTGCGAGCTGCTGCTTGATCTCGGCGAGCGAGGCGTCCCAGTCGGTGTAGCCGCTGATCGTGATCACGCTCAGCTTCAGGGGGTGCGACGGCGAGTAGCCGGCACTCTTCAGCAGCTCGGCCGCCTTGGCAGGGTCGGGCTTGTCGAAGCCCGCCTTGGCCGCGGCGCTCGAGTCGTACCACTGCTGGAAGGTCGGCAGCACCACTCCGGTCTGGTTGGCGGCCGGCTGGTAGCCGCTCTCCCCGATCTTCGACACCTTCTCGCGGTCGATCGCGTAGGCGAACGCCCGGCGGATGTCGACGTTGCTCGTGATCGGGTGCTTGAGGTTGAACAGGAGGGCGACGTTCGTCGTGGGCGGGAACCAGTAGTGGTGGTGCGAGGGGTCACGCGACACGTAGAGCTTGTCGATCCCCGGGATGAACTGCCCGCCCCACTGGTCCTTCCCGGAGGCGAGGTCCTGGTTCGCGGGGTCGTTGTCGGTGTACGCCGGGTAGTTGATCGTCTTGACCTTGGGCACGCCGGGCTGCCAGAAGTGGGAGTTCGCCACGTAGGTGATGTTGTTGGCCTGGCACGGGTCGACGCGGTAGGGCCCGGTGCCGACGGGGTGCGGGTCCTGGAACTTCACCGGGTCCTTCGCCGCGTCACCGGTCCCGTAGACGTGCTTCGGGACGATAGGAGTGTTGCCGGCGACGTAGTAGAAGTACGGCAGGGCGGGTGCCTTGAAGTTCATCGTCACGCTGTCCCCGCTCGCGGAGACGCTCGTGAGGATCGTGCTCCACAAGGCGTTGGTGTCGAGCCCGGGGTACGACTTCATGAGGTTGAACGTGAACGCGACGTCCTCCGCGGTCATGGGCGTCCCGTCGTTCCACTTCACGCCCTGGCGGATCTTGAAGGTGATCGCCTTCTTGTCCGGGGACCACTTGTACGACGTCGCCAGCATCGGCGTCTCGGCGTTGTTCTGCAGCGCGTTGACGTAGACGAGCGGCTCGTAGACGAACCCGAAGGACAGGTAGTTGACGCTCGGGTTGAACGGGTTGAACCCGCACGTCCAGGTCTGGCCGGCGACGTTCGCGATCGTCAGGGTGCCGGAACCACCCCCCGACGCGCCTCCGTCGCCACCTGCGGAGCATCCAGCGAGCAGCACCGCGGCGGCGCCTCCGGCGAGGATCTTCATCAGCCTCATCGACAGGCCCTTCGTGTCGGTGGAGGCACGGGGAGCGCCCCCACTGGTGGTCCGACGCTAACGCCCCCGCGGCGCGCGGTCCAGCCCATCTGATAGGTTTGTTTCCGGTAATTCGCGTGGCCGCAGCCGTCGGAGGGATGCACGGGTGACGTCTGGGAGTGCGGGCTCCGCAGCGGCAGGGCCCCGGAGGTCGGCCGGCGCGACGCCCAGCACCGTGCGCGCGATCAACGACCGGGTGGCCCTGGAGCTCCTGCTCGAGCACGGCACGCTCACCCGCACCCAGCTCGCCGCCCACACCGGCCTCTCCAAGCCGACCGCGACGCAGCTCCTGCAACGCCTCGCCGAGGCCGGTCTGATCGTTCCGCGAGGCACCACCTCCGGCGCGCCCGGTCCGAACGCCCAGCTCTACGCCCTGAACGAGCGCGCCGCGTTCGTCGGAGCGGTCGACGTCGACGAGCACCGCGTGACCGCGGCGGTCGCCGACCTGACCGGGCGCATCCTGGCAGAGGTGTCCACCGAGGTGGACTACACCACGGCGGACGACCCGGTCCCCTCGGTCCGCCGGGTCCTGAGCGATGCCTGCCAGCGGGGCGGCCTCCGGCTCCGCGATCTCGACCAGGTGGTGCTCGGCGTCCCGGCGGCGTACGACGCGACCACCGATCGCCTCACCTTCGCCGAGCACATCCCCGGGTGGGCGGAGCCGACGACACTCGGTCGTCTGCGCGCCTCGTTGCGCCGCGAGGTGATCGTCGAGAACGACGTGAAGCTCGCCGCCGTGTGGGAGCGCCGGCACGGCGTCGCCCGCGACCTGCCCTCCTTCGCCCTGCTCTGGGCGGGCACGGGCCTCGGCCTCGCGGTCGACCTCGGCGGCACCGTCTACACCGGGGCGACCGGCGGGGCCGGGGAGATCGGCTACATCCGGCTCGGGCTCCGACCGGCCGAGGGGGGCGACCTCCCGCCGGCCTTCGACGACCTCCTCGGCACCGCGGCCGTGACGGCACTCGCCGCCGAGCACGGCCTGCCGGAGGAGCCGGGAGCAGCGGTGGCCGCCGCGCGACGGGACCTGACCCGGGGCATGCCGTTCCTGGCCGAGCTGGCGAGGCGGCTCGCCGGTGGACTCGGACCGATCGTCGCCGTCCTCGACCCGGCCCTGGTGGTACTGGCCGGCCCCACGTGTGTGCCCGGGGGTGAGGTGCTCGTGCAGCTGGTGAGCGAGGAGCTGCGCGCGATCTCCCCCTTCGACACCCGGCTGGCCACGAGCGAGGTCAAGGGCAGCCCGGTGCTGC
>Ga0308173_10001168_pt1 | contig 12688 bp, 13 predicted proteins | sample PhyPR1_FD_203716 | JGI IMG/M metagenome (GOLD analysis project Ga0308173, IMG submission 203716) | Soil microbial communities from UC Gill Tract Community Farm, Albany, California, United States - DLSLS.P.R1 | ecosystem: Environmental > Terrestrial > Soil > Agricultural land | place: USA... | reverse complement strand
GTCGTTCGGTGGTGGGACTGAGGTCTGGGTGCCGCAGGGGCGGTGTTACTCCGCGGCCTGCGAGGCGGTGGCGGCAGGTGCTTCCGTCGCCACGGCGGGGGCGTCGGTCGCCGCGGCAGGGGCGCCCGAGGCGTCCTCGTCGCGCTTGCGGCGCTGCTCGGCCTTGGCCTCGGCCTTCTTGCGGGTCGGCCCCAGCACCATGATCATGTTGCGGCCGTCCTGCTTGGGGTTGCTCTCGATGAAGCCGAGGTCGCCGATGTCCTCGGCCAGGCGCTGCAGCAGCCGGTAGCCCAGCTCGGGGCGGGACTGCTCGCGGCCGCGGAACATGATCGTCACCTTGACCTTGTCGCCCGCCTTGAGGAACCGCTCGACGTGGCCCTTCTTGGTGCCGTAGTCGTGCGGGTCGATCTTCGGCCGGAGCTTGATCTCCTTGATGACCGTGTTGACCTGGTTCTTGCGGGCTTCCCGCTCCTTGATCGCGGCTTCGTACTTGAACTTGCCGAAGTCCATGAGCTTGCAGACGGGGGGCTTGGCCATCGGGGCCACCTCGACCAGGTCGAGGTCGGCTTCGGCGGCAAGGCGCAGCGCGTCCTCGACGCGGACGATGCCGACCTGCTCACCATTGGGGCCAACCAACCGCACTTCCGGGACCCGGATACGGTCGTTGATTCGAGGTTCGCTGATGTGAGTCTCCTTGGTTGTCCGTCATCACACCGCCCCGGAGACGAGGAAAGGCCCCTCGCCACCGACGGTGCACGAGGAGCCGAAGAGCCGAACCAGTCAGAACCGCGCGCCCGCCGCGTGCTGCCACGCGTCGTACGGTGACCGCCTCAGGGAATCGCACCCGGGACGGGTGCGGCACCGCGAGGCGGGCGGACCTGGGACCCGGCGACGGGCTCACGCGAGGTGAGCTGTCGACGCGGGTGGAAGCGGTTGGTGCTCTTGCTTCTCTTGCACGCTGTGCCCGCCGCCCTCCGCGACCAGGTCGGGGTGGGTGAACGGAACAGCCGGTCGATCTGACAGGCTACCAGCGTGGACCCCCAGACACCCAATCCCTCTGACAGCCCCGACGCCTCCGTCGCCTCCCCGGCCGCCGACCAGGAGACCCGCGACATCGCCGAGGTGCCTGCCATCGAGGTGATCACGACCGCCGCGGTGCACCTGATGAGCGCCGCCGCCGTCAAGTGCGGGCTGGCCGAGGGGCCGGACGCCGCCGAGTTCCTGGACCTGGACGAGGCACGCCGGCTGATCAGCGCGCTCGCCGGTCTGGTCACGGCGGCCGCCCCGGACATCGGGAGCCAGCACGCCGCCCCGCTGCGCGACGGGCTCAAGTCGCTGCAGCTGGCCTTCCGCGAGGCCTCGGTCATCCCCGACCCGCCGGGGCAGGGCCCGGGCGAGCGGCTCACCGGCTCGGTCGTCTGAGCCGGCCGGCCGCGGCCGAACTGGTCAACGCGCGTCGGCGGCATCGGTCGTGGCTGCGGCGGCGGCGGCCGACCGGCGGGCGATCGTCCGCTGGCGTGACCGGGTCACCCCGGCACCGCCGACGGCCACGAGCAGGCCCAGCAGCGCGACGCTGACGAAGCCGCCGCCCCAGCCCCAGAGGTCGATGGCCAGGCCGGCCACCGGGGCCCCCAGCGCCGACCCGGCGGTCATGAACGACCCATGCCACCCCATCGCCTCGCCCCGGGCCCCGTCCGGGACGACCTGGGTGACCTGGTCGACGGTGGCCGTGATCGTCGGCGCGCAGAGCAGGCCGGCGACGAGGGCCAGCGCGGCGAGCGGCCACACGCTGGGCGCCAGGGCGATCGGGATGGTGGCCAGGCTCAGGCCGCCCAGCAGCACGAACGCCGGGATCGGCCGGTGCCAGGCGCCGTAGGCCAGGCCACCCAGGATCGAGCCCAGGCCCCAGATGGCCAGCACCGGCCCGATCAGCGCGGTCGCGGACAGGTCGCGCAGCGCCGCGACGATCGCGATGTCGGAGCCGGACAGGACGACGGTGGTGGCGGCCGCCGCGGCGCAGACGGCGAGGAACCGGGGCCGGAACCACGCCCGGCGCGGGACCTGCTCGGCCGCGGCGTCGGCAGCCAGGGACTCCTCCGACCGCAGGACGGGGTCGGCCACCCAGAGGGCACCGGCCGCGACGACGCCGAGCATCTCGATGCCGAACAGGACCCACGAGGTCGGCCACAGCGTCGCCGCCCAGACCCCGAGGACGGGCCCGACCATGAACGAGACCTCCACCGCCACCGAGTCCAGCGCGAGCGCGGTGCGGCGGTCACCCTCCGGCGCCGCGGCGATCACCGCCTGCCGGATGATCGAGAAGGTCGGGACCACGAACAGCCCGGCGAGAGCGGCCAGGGCCAGCAGCGCCCAGAAGCCGACGAACGGTGCCACCGACCAGCAGGCCGCGCTCACCAGCAGGGACGGCAGCACCACCCGGCGCAGGCCCATCCGGTCCAGCAGCCGACCGCGCCAGGGTCCGCTCACCGCGATGGCGACGGTCGCTCCGGCGGTGACCAGGCCGGCCGCGCCGTAGCTGCGCCCCAGCGTCTGCACCACGTGCAGGGTGAGGACCACACCACCGGCGAAGATCGGGATCCGCACGAGGATCCCGAGCAGCAGCGCCTGCCGCAGCGGGCGGACTGCGAGGACGCGCTGGTAGGGGCCGAGGGGCATACGGCTCACCATGTCACGCGGCACCGACGGCCTTCCACGCGATTACCCCCGACCCTCGACGCGGGCTGACCCGCCGGGCAGGCCCGGTACCGCTCCCTCCCGGGGGCGCGGCACCGCTGCGTGCGCGGTGGCCCGCGGTAGGTTCCGCGGATGACGCTGATCCACCACCTGGCCGAGCCTGCGCACTGGGCCGAGGCGGTGCGGACGGGGAGCTACCGGATCTCCACCCGCGGCCGGACCCTCGAGCAGGAGGGCTTCATCCACGCCGCCGGTGAGGACCAGTGGCAGCAGGTGCGCCGGCGCTTCTACGCCGACCTGCAGACCGACCTCGTGCTGCTCACGATCGACCCGGACGCCCTGACCGCGCCGGTGCGCTGGGAGGTCGGCGACCCCACGACCGGGGAGCGGTTCCCGCACCTCTACGGCCCGCTCGACGTCGACGCGGTCGTCGCCACACAGGTGCTGCACCCGCCTCACGGCTGACCCGCGGCGCGGCTGACCCGCGGCGCGGCTGACGTGGGGCTACGCCTGGCGGATCGCGAAGGCCACTGCGTCGATCCGCGCCCGGGTCTCCCCGTCGGTGGCGATGCGCTCGCCGATGCGCGTGGCCAGGGCCTGGACCTCCTCCGCGGCCAGACCGGCACGCAGCGTCAGCACGACCCGCAGGACACCGGCGCCGGCCGGATCGCCCGCCTCACCTGTGCACGCCACCACCATGGGCTCCTCCTGGACGGCCCGGGTGAGCGCCTGCGTCACGAAGGGATCCTCGTGGGCCGGCAGCCAGGCCCGCTCCTGCGCCAGGGCCCACACCATGCTCGGCCGCAGCACCTGCGCGTGCTCCGCGCCGAGATCGAGCAGCATGACCTCACAACGCTCGGAGACGGCCGCCTGCGCGGCGCGGGCGCTCGTCACCGGCACGGGCCGGGCGGAGGGGTCCCACCGGGTGAGCGCCGCCATGCTGCTGAACACCGGCAGCGCGCGCTGGCCCTCGGGTGAGGTGAGGGTGACCGCCGCCATGTCGGTGGACTTCTCGACGGTGAGCCCACCGGAGGTGTCCACCTCCGCGGGCGCGGCCACGACCGGCACGAGCAGGCGTGCCGCGGCGACGGCCGCGACCAGCTCGGCCTCCCGGCTCGGGGCGCGGACCGCCGCCAGGAGCCGCGGGTCACCCTCGCCGCGGTCGTCGTCGAAGCCGGTGCTCGATAGCCCGCGTCCGGACCAGGGCAGCCCCGCGGAGTCGGCACCGCCGGGCGGCGGTGTCGTGCCGGGCCCGTGCGCGCTCATGCCGACCGGCCCTGACGGTCCAGCAGCGTCCCCGTGCCGAGCCGGGCCTCCACCTCGATCTCGACGAGCATCGCCTCGTCGACCAGGCCGGCGACGATGAGCATGGTGGCCACCGGCCGCACGCCCGAGAAGCGCTCGCCGTGGACCATCCCGACCCCCTCGCAGGCGCCGCGGTCGACGACGTACATGCGGGTCAGGACGATGTCGGCCGCCCGACCGCCGAGGGCCACGACCGAGGCCACGGCGGTGTCGAGGGCGACGCGCGCCTGCGCGGCGGCGTCACCGGGGTGCAGCACCACGCCGTCGACGAGGGACGTGCAGCCGGAGACCAGCACCCGGTCGCCGGTGCGCAGGGCACGGGAGTAGCCGTAGCGCTCCTCGTAGGGGTTGCCCGTGGCCAGCCGGCGCCGGGCCGGGGACGCGGAGGTCACGGACGGCCGGCCACGTCGAGGGCCTCGGGAAGCGTGAACGCGTCGCGGTACAGCGCCGACCCGATGATGGCGCCTTCCACCCCGTCGGGGACGAGGGTGCGCAGCAGCCGCACGTCCTCCAGGGTCGAGACCCCGCCGGAAGCCACGACCGGACGGTCGGTGCGGGCGCAGACCTCACGCAGCAGGTCGACGTTCGGGCCCTTGAGCATGCCGTCCTTGTTGACGTCGGTGACGACGTAGCGGGCGCAGCCCTCGCCGTCGAGCCGGTCGAGGGTCTCCCACAGGTCGCCGCCCTCCTGCGTCCAGCCGCGGGCGGCGAGGGTCGTGCCGCGCACGTCGAGACCGACCGCGACCCGGTCGCCGTAGCGGGCGATGGCGCTGGCGGTCCACTCCGGGTCCTCCAGGGCGGCGGTGCCGAGGTTGACCCGGCGGCAGCCACCGGCAAGTGCCGCCTCGAGGCTCTCGGCGTCGCGGATGCCGCCTGACATCTCGACCAAGATGTCGAGCCGTCCGACGATGCTCGCGAGCAGCTCGCGGTTGGAGCCTCGACCGAAGGCGGCGTCGAGGTCGACCAGGTGGATCCACTCGGCGCCCTGGTCCTGCCACGCCTTCGCGGCCTCCCAGGGGTCGCCGAACTCGCCGCCGGTGCCGGCGACACCCTGCACGAGCTGGACGGCCCGGCCACCCGCGACGTCGACGGCGGGCAGGAGCTCGAGGCGGGGAGTGTCAGTCACGGCAGTTCAGTTCCCTTGCGGTTGCGGGCGGTTCGGGTTGGTGCAGGGTTGCGGGTGGTGGAGCACCGGGAGGCGCGGGGCCGCGGCGTCGGTCACAGCGTCTGCACCCAGTTACGCAGCAGGTGGGCGCCCGCATCACCGGACTTCTCGGGGTGGAACTGGGTGGCCCACAGCGGTCCGTTCTCGACGGCGGCCACGAACGGTGCCCCGTGCTCGGCCCAGGTCACCTTGGGCGCGACCGCGGCGAACGGGCCCTCGACCTCGAGCTCCCACTTCTGCGCGGCGTAGGAGTGGACGAAGTAGAACCGCTCGTGCTCGACCCCCGCGAACAGCCGGGACCCCGCCGCGACGGTCAGCTCGGACCACCCCATGTGCGGCACGACCGCCGCCGGCAGCCGGTCGACGATGCCGGGCCACTCCCCCAGGCCGGGCTCCTCCCCGGCGACGTTGGTCTCGCTGGACCCCTCGAAGAGCACCTGCATGCCGACGCAGACCCCGATCACGGGGCGCCCGCCGGCCAGGCGCAGCTCGATCAGCCGGGGCCCGCCGACCGCGCGCAGCCCTCGCATGCAGGCATGGAAGTTGCCCACCCCCGGCACGAACAGGCCGTCGGCGGCCAGTACCGCCTGCGGGTCGGCGGTCAGCTCGACGTCGGCACCGACGCGCTCGAGCATGCGCACCGCCGAGTGCACGTTGCCGCTGCCGTAGTCGAGCACCACCACACGAGCCGTCATCTAGTCCTCCTCCATCTCGGCCCGCAGGCGGGCGTCCTCGGTCACCGCGGCGTGGAACCGGGAGACGTGCTGGCTGCCCGGCTCGACCAGCCGGTAGCCGTCCATGTCCTGCGGCCGGTCGCGGCCGTCCAGCAGCCGCGCGCCCGGCAGCTCAAGTGCGGCGCACAGGTCGGCCAGGACCCGGTACGCGTCACCGGAGGGGTCGCGCAGGGCGTCGACCACCGCGCGGGTCGCCGAGCGGTCCGCGCCGGCCGTGCGGGCCAGGTCTCCGGGCCGGCCGGCAGCCAGCCGCTCCGGTGACACCACGCCGCGCCGGGGCACCCACACCACCCAGCGCTGCACGGCCCGCCAGCCGTACGGGTGCATCGTCACCACGGCATTGCCGCCGACCGCGAACAGCCCGATCGCCGACCGCAGCCGGCCGGGGACCGGCCTTCCGGCCAGCACCTGCAGCGCGTCGTCGTACGGCGGCTGCCCCCGGGAGGGCCCGGCCGGCTGCAGGGCGGTCCAGCCGTCGAACGGCACGAGGTGCACCGGCACGAGCCCGCGGCCGGCCCACGCGGCGACCGCGTCGGCACGGCCCCGCGTCACCAGCACTCCCCGCCCGTGCCGGGCGGGCCGCCACGGCACCGTCACGGCTGTTACAGGCTGCCCTTCGCACTCGGGATGCCCACGACGCGCGGGTCCATCGCCACGGCGGCGCGCAGCGCGCGCGCGACCGCCTTGAACTGGGCCTCCACGAGGTGGTGCGGGTCGCGGCCGGCCAGGACGCGCACGTGCAGCGCGATGCCGGCGTGGTAGGCGAAGCTCTCGAGCACGTGCCGGGTCAGCGAGCCGGTGTAGGTGCCGCCGATGATGGCGTAGATCTGCCCTTCGGGCTCGCCCTCGTGCACGACGTAGGGGCGTCCGGCGACGTCGACCACGGCCTGGACCAGGGCCTCGTCCAGCGGCACGGTCGCATCGCCGAACCGGGAGATGCCGCGCTTGTCGCCGAGCGCCTCACGGAAGGCGTCGCCCAGGACGATGGCGACGTCCTCGACCGTGTGGTGGGCGTCGACGTCGACGTCACCGACCGCCTTGACCTGCAGGTCGACCAGGCTGTGCTTGGCCAGGCTGGCGAGCATGTGGTCGTAGAACCGCACCCCCGTGCTGATGTCGGACTCGCCGGTGCCGTCGAGGTCGAGGGTCAGATCGACGCTGCTCTCGGACGTCGAGCGGCGGATGGCGGCGGTGCGGTGGCCGGTCGCCCCGCCGTCGACGGTGGCCTGCTCGGTCATGCGGACTGCTCCTGCCGGTGGGTGGGTGCGAGACGGCCCATGGCCGCCAGGAAGGCGTCGGTCTCGGCCGGGGTGCCGGCCGTGACTCGAAGATAGTGGGCCAGTCCGACGTCCCGGACGAGGATGCCCTCGTCCAGCAGGGCCTGCCAGGTGGCGCGCTCGTCCTCGAGCCCGCCGAAGAGGACGAAGTTGGCGTCGCTGGGCACGGGCTCCAGCCCCATCGCCGCCAGCTCGGCGACGATCCGGTCGCGCTGGCCCTTGATCACCTCGACCGTCGCCAGCAGCGCGCCGGCGTGCGCCAGCGCCGCCCGCGCCACCGCCTGGGTGGGCGCCGACAGGTGGTAGGGCATCCGGACCAGGCGCAGGGCGTCACTGAGCTCGGGCGTCGCGGCGAGGTAGCCCAGCCGGCCGCCGGCGAGCGCGAACGCCTTGCTCATCGTGCGCGTCACCACCAGCCGCTCGCGTCCCTCGAGCAGGGTCAGGGCGCTCGGGGTGCCGGGGCGGGCGAACTCCGCGTAGGCCTCGTCGACGACGACGATCGCGTCCGGGGCGGCCTCGTAGGCGGCCCGGACCACGTCCAGGCCGAGGGAGGTGCCGGTCGGGTTGTTCGGTGAGCACAGGAAGACCAGGTGCGGACGGTGCTCCGCGACCTGGGTTGCCACCCCCTCCGGGTCGAGGTCGAACACTCCCCCGCCCTGCACGCCGCGCAGGCCGTCGACCCAGGTGGTGCCGACCGTGCGGGTGATGATCGGGTGCATCGAGTACGCCGGGGTGAACCCCAGCGCCGTGCGTCCCTGGCCGCCGAACGCCTGCAGCAGGTGCAGCAGCACCTCGTTGGAGCCGTTGCCGGCCCACACCTGGTCCGGGGCGACCGGCACCCCGCTGGTCGCGCTGAGGTAGGCGGCCAGGTCCTCGCGCAGCGCGGTGAACTCGCGGTCGGGGTAGCGGTTGAGGCTGCCGGCCACCTCGGCGACGCCGGCCACGACCGCGTCGACGACCTCGGCGGGCACGTCGTAGGAGTTCTCGTTGGTGTTCAGCCGCACCGGGACGTCCAGCTGCGGCGCGCCGTACGCGGTCCGGCCGCGCAGGTCGGGGCGCAGCAGCTGGTCGAGGGTGCTCACGAGGCGTCGCCGACGCGGGCCGTGACGGCCTCGCCGTGCGCCGGGAGGTCCTCGGCGCCGGCCAGGGTGACGACGTGCCGGGCCACCTCGCGCAGGGCCGGCTCGTCGTACTGCACGACGTGGATGCCGCGCAGGAAGGACTGCACCGACAGGCCGCTGCTGTGGGTGGCGCAGCCGCCGGTGGGCAGCACGTGGTTGGAGCCGGCGCAGTAGTCACCGAGGCTGACGGGGGCGAACGGACCGACGAAGACCGCGCCACCGTTGGTCACCCGCGCGGCCACCGCGGACGCGTCGCGGGTCTGGATCTCGAGGTGCTCGGCGGCGTAGGCGTTGACGACCTTCAGCCCGGCCTCGACGTCGTCGACGAGCACGATGCCGGACTGGCGCGAGGTCAACGAGGTGCGCACCCGCTCGTGGTGCTTGGTCGCGGCGACCCGGACCTCGAGGGCCTGCTGCACCGCGGCGGCCAGGGGCTCGCTGTCGGTGACCAGGACCGACGCCGCGAGGACGTCGTGCTCGGACTGGCTGATCAGGTCGGCGGCGACGTGCACGGGGTCGGCGCTGTCGTCGGCCAGGATCGCGATCTCGGTCGGCCCCGCCTCGGAGTCGATGCCGATCAGGCCCTTGAGCAGCCGCTTGGCGGCGACGACGTAGATGTTGCCGGGGCCGGTCACCAGGTTGACCGGCTCGCAGACGACCTCCCCGGCGCCCGGTTCGCCCCCGGGGCCGTCCTCGCTGGCGCCGTAGGCGAACATCGCGATGGCCTGGGCCCCGCCGACCGCGTAGACCTCCTCGACCCCCAGCAGGGCGCACGCGGCGAGGATCGTGGGGTCGGGGTAGCCGGCGAAGACACCCTGGTTGCTGCGCTGGGGCGGGCTGGCCACGGCGAGAGACCGCACCCCGGCGGCCTGGGCGGGCACGACGTTCATGATCACGCTGCTGGCCAGGACCGCGACGCCGCCGGGGACGTAGAGGCCGACCCGGTCGACCGGCACCCATCGCTCGGTCACCGTGCCACCGGGAACCACCTCGGTGGTGGTGTCGGTGCGACGCTGGTCCTCGTGCACCCGACGGGCCCGACGGGTCGACTCCTCCAGCGCGGCGCGGATGTCGGGGTCGAGGGCGTCCAGGGCGGCGGCCAGCACCTCGGCGGGCACGCGCAGCCGGTCCGGGCGCACTCCGTCGAACCGCTCGCTGAGGTCACGCAGCGCCGGCGCCCCGCGGTGGTGCACGTCATCGCAGATGGGGCGCACCGCGTCGAGCGCGGCCTCGACGTCGTACTCGGCTCTGGGCAGTGTCTGTCGCAGCGAGCGCGCGTCGAGCGCACGGCCACGCAGGTCGATCGTGGACATCACCCACCCAGTTTAGGTCGTCCGGCGGGGCACCCCCCGCCGCCTGCCTGCCCCGTGCCGATAATGCGGCGTGACCTCCACCACCGCCCTCCCCTCGGCGGCGCTGGTCAGCGTGGAGGGCACCGGGGGCCTCGTGCGCCTCGGCGTCGTCGTGGTCGTCTGCGCCGGGCTGGCCGCGGCGCTGAACCACTGGGGTCGGCTGGGGCATGCCCGGGACGACCTCGTCGCCGCCGCGCGCGCCACCGTCCAGCTCACCCTGGTCGGGCTGGTCATCGCCGCCGTCCTGCGGTCCTGGCCGCTGACCCTGGCCTTCATCGCCGTCATGCTCACGGTCGCCTCGGTCACCGCCGGGCGCCGCCTGGTGCGGCGCGGGCCGTGGTGGTGGGCCTTCGCGCCGGTCCTGACCGCTGCGGTGCCGGTCGCGGCCGGCCTGGTGCTCAGTGGGTTGGTCCCCCACCGGACCATCGCCGTGGTGCCCGTCGTCGGGATCCTCGTCGGTGGAGCGATGACGGCCACGACGATCGCCGGCAAGCGGTCGCTGGACGCGCTGCGGAACCGGCGGGGCGAGTACGAGGCGGCGTTGTCCATCGGCCTGGGCGACCGCGACGCGGCCCTGCTGGTCGCCCGGGACGATGCCGCGCTCGCCCTGGTGCCGGGCCTGGACCAGACCAGGACGGTCGGGCTGGTCACCCTGCCGGGCGCGTTCGTCGGGATGCTGCTCGGCGGCGCCTCGCCGCTGCAGGCGGCCGCCGTCCAGCTGCTCGTGCTGGTCGGGCTGCTGCTGGTGCAGGCCGTCGCGGTGCTGGCCACCCTCGAGCTCGTCGCCCGCGGCCGGCTGCGCGTCTGACGCTCGGCAACGGCAACGGCAACGACAACGGCAACGGCAACGGGCCCGGTCAGCTCGACCGGACCCGTTGCCGTGATGTTGCGTTGCGTTGCCGCCCTACCGCAGACCGATGTTGACGTAGTAGGTCTGGCCGTCATCGAGGGTGACCCCGATGCGCCAGTAGCTACCCGCCACACTGCCGGTCTTCCAGTTGTAGAGGTACTGCTGGGCGGTCGCGTCGTACTTGTACGCGGTGCCGCTGTCAGCCGAAGCGGTGTAGACCGACTCGTCCACCGCGGCCGTCATAGCGCTGCCCTTGACCGGAGCCAGCCAGACCGGCGCGGCCGCGCTTTGCACCACCGTGCCGTCAGCCTTCTTCAGCTGCAGCTTCGCAGGAACGGTGCTGCCGGCCTTGAACACGCTCGTCGAGGTTCCGACCTGGTGAGCGGTGTCGTTGATCGGCTGCTGGAAACCGTCGAAGCGGTAGAGGACCCTGTAGCTGCCCGTCACCGTACTGGAGTTGCCGGCCCTGTCCTTCGCAGTCGCCGTCCAGGTGAAGGTGCCCACGCCGCTGGCGTTGCCACCGGTGACGGTCACCGTGCAGGACGCGAGACCGGAGAAGTTGTCGGTCGCGGTGCAGGCGGCCACCGGGACCGACCCGAGCGTGTAGGTGCCGCCCTGGACGTTGACACCGGCCGTGGTGAGGGTCGGCTTCTCCTGGTCGATGCTGATGCCGTCGACCTGCGCGGTGGCGGTGTTGCCGGCCTTGTCGGTGACCGTGCCGCGGGCGGTGTTGGCACCGTTGGCGGAGAGCACGACCGGGTCGGGGCAGATCGCCACACCCGACAGGGCGTCGGAGCAGGTGAAGCCCACCGTGACGGGCCCGTTGTACCAGCCGCTCGCGGTCTTCGTGCCGCTGATGACCGAACCGGTGATGGTCGGCGCCGTCTTGTCCAGCTTCACCATGAGGGTGTCGGTGCCGACGTTGCCCGCGGTGTCCTTCGCCGATCCGGTGACGACCTGGCCGGCCGTCTCGGTTGAGATGGTGACCGGGGCGGTCACGCTCGCCACACCCGAGCCCTTGTCGTCGTCCTTGGCACTGAACGTCACGGTCGTGTCGGCGTTGTTCCAGTCGTCCGCGTTGGCTACGGGTGACAGGCTGTGGCTCACGGTGGGGGCGATGCTGTCCCACTTGAGCGCCACGCTGTTGGCCTTCTCGACGTTCCCGGCCTTGTCCACCGCGAAGTACGTCACGGTGCCCGCGCCGGAGCCGCTGAGCGGCACGCTGACCGTCGTGCTGGCGCCAGCCGCGACGTGCGCGGCGCCGCCGTCGACCATGTAGTGGATCTCCTTGACTCCCGACAGGCCTTCCTGGTCGGTCGCGGTGAGAACCACGTCAGCCGTGTCGCCCTTGCAGTAGTCGTTGACCGCGGTACAGGTGTTGTTGCTGGTCGAGGTCGGAGCGGTGCCGTCGATGTTGATGCCGGCCACGGTCCTGCCCGCGCTGGCGTTCCCCGCGACGTCGGTGGCTGCGTCGCTGGTCACGCTCTGGCCAGCGCCATCACCCTTGAGCAGCTTGCTGGTAGGACACGAGGCGACCCCTGAGAGGTTGTCGCTGCACGTGAAGTCCACCGTGACGTCGTCCTTGTACCAGCCGGCGTCGTTGGCGCTGGTGGTCGGGGCGCCGGAGATGACCGGCGGCGTGCGGTCGATCCTGACCCCGGTGACGGACGCGGGCCCGCTGGTATTGCCGGCCTTGTCCTTGATCGTCACCGGACCGATGCCCAGGTCCGTGCCCTCACCGGTGATGGTGCTGTCGCCGGGCTGGGTGGCCGGGTCGATGCCGGAGAGCGCGTCGTCGCCGACCCACTTCACCGTCACGTCGCCCTTGTACCAGCCGGCACCGTTCGCGTCCGCGAGGACGCCGACCAGGGTCGGGTCGGTCTTGTCGATGCTGATCCCGCTGACGTCCACGACGCTGCGGTTGCCGGCCACGTCGACCGCGTCTCCTTGAATGGTTTGTTCGGCGCCGTCGTTGCTGAGCGTGGTGTCACCGGCACAGCCGGCCACACCAGTCTGCAGGCCGGAGCCGGTGTCGGCGCAGCTGAAGGTCACGTCGACGTCGGTGTTGTTCCAGCCGAAGCCGTTCGCCGCCGGAGTGGCCTTGCCTGAGATGGTGGGGGCCTCAGTGTCGACGTTGACCGCGATGGTGTTCGTCGCGGCGCGCTCCTCGGCGTTGCCGGCGAGGTCGAC
>Ga0308173_10001166_pt1 | contig 12692 bp, 14 predicted proteins | sample PhyPR1_FD_203716 | JGI IMG/M metagenome (GOLD analysis project Ga0308173, IMG submission 203716) | Soil microbial communities from UC Gill Tract Community Farm, Albany, California, United States - DLSLS.P.R1 | ecosystem: Environmental > Terrestrial > Soil > Agricultural land | place: USA... | reverse complement strand
CCGCCGACGCTGTCCACGTCGTCGTCGTCGACGGCGACGCCGGTGATCTCCTGGAGGTCGTCGACCGGGTAGCGCGAGCTGACCCGCGTGCTGCCGTTGGCGAGCCGCTCGACGTCGACGCGGTCCACGTCGTACTCGTCGGTGATCTCGCCGACGATCTCCTCCAGCACGTCCTCGATAGTGACCAGGCCGGCAGTGCCGCCGTACTCGTCGACGACGACGGCGACGTGCTTGCGCTCGGCCTGCATCTCGCGCAGCAGCGCGTCGACGGGCTTGGAGTCGGGGACGTAGAGGACCGGTCGCATCACCGACTCGATCCGCTCGGTGGTCTCGGCCTCGTGCCGGTCGAAGACCCGCTTGGTGACGTCCTTGAGGTACGCGAACCCGACCACGTCGTCGAGGTTCTCCCCGACGACCGGGATGCGGGAGTAGCCGCTGCGCAGCGCCAGCGACATGGCCTGGCGCAGGGTCTTGCTCTTCTCGATGAACACCACGTCGGTGCGCGGCACCATCACCTCGCGCACGATCGTGTCGCCGAGCTCGAAGACCGAGTGGATCATCTGCCGCTCGCCGGACTCGATGACGCTGCTCGCCTCGGCGAGGTCGACCAGCTCGCGCAGCTCCGCCTCGGAGGCGAAGGGGCCCTCGCTGAAGCCGCGACCGGGGGTGATCGCGTTGCCGACCAGGATCAGCAGCCGCGGCACGGGTCCCAGCACCTTGGTGAAGGCGATGATCGGGCCCGCGGACAGCAGCGCCACCCGCTCGGAGTGCTGGCGGCCCAGGGTGCGCGGCGCGACCCCGATCACGACGAACGAGACGACCAGCATGATCGCCAGCGAGGCGAGCATCGCCCACCAGCGGTCGCCGTCGGCCTGCGGGCCGGACTCCGCGCCGCCGCGCGGCACCATCAGGTCCAGCATCACCACCGTGACCAGGATGATCGCCGCGGTCTCGGTGAGCATCCGCAGGAACAGCGCGGTGTTCAGGTAGCGCGGCGGGTCCTCGACGATCACCAGAAGGCGGGCCGAGCCGGAGGCGCCCTCGCTCGCGATCTCCTCGGCGCGGGCCTTGGAGAACGACGAGAGGGCGGCGTCAGCGCTGCTGAACAGTCCGGCCACCAGCACGGAGACGGCTGCGACGACGAGCAGGGTGACGTCGACGACGCTCACGTCGCGGGGCTCCGCCACTCGCCGAGCAGCCGGTCCTGGAGCCCGAACATCTCCCGGTGCTCCTCCGGCTCGGCGTGGTCGTAGCCGAGCAGGTGCAAGATGCCGTGCACGGTCAGCAGCTCGACCTCGTCCTTGGTGGCGTGACCGGCCTCCTTCGCCTGGCGCTCGGCGACCGCCGGGCACAGCACCAGGTCACCCAGCACGCCCTCCTCGGGCTCCTCGGTGACCAGGCCGGGGCGCAGCTCGTCCATCGGGAAGGCCAGCACGTCGGTCGGGCCCTCCTTGTCCATCCACTGCTCGTTGAGCTCGGCGATGGTGGCCTCGTCGACGATCTTGATGCACAGCTCGGCGAGCGGGTGCACCCGCATCCGGTCCATCACGAAACGGGAGAGCCGCGAGAGCTCGTGGGCGTCGACGTCGGTCCCTGACTCGTTCAGGACCTCGATGCTCATGGGTGCCTCATGCCTGCGTTCGCCGGGGGTGGGGTCGCCGCCGGCGCGGGTCGGGGACCGGGTCACCGGCGTCGGCGCGCGCTTCGTACTCGTCGTACGCCGCGACGATGTGCCCGACGAGCCGGTGCCGGACCACGTCGTGCGCGGTCAGCCGGTTGAACGACACGTCCTCGATGCCGTCGAGGATGTCCTCGACGATCCGCAGCCCGCTCCTGGTGCCGGTGGGCAGGTCGACCTGGGTGACGTCGCCGGTGACCACCATCTTGGAGCCGAACCCGAGCCGGGTGAGGAACATCTTCATCTGCTCGGGCGAGGTGTTCTGCGCCTCGTCGAGGATGATGAACGCGTCGTTCAGCGTGCGCCCGCGCATGTACGCCAGCGGCGCGACCTCGATGGTGCCGGCCGCGAGCAGCTTCGGGATCGTCTCCGGGTCGAGCATGTCGTGCAGGGCGTCGTACAGCGGCCGGAGGTACGGGTCGATCTTCTCGCTGAGGGTGCCGGGCAGGAACCCGAGCCGCTCCCCCGCCTCGACGGCCGGCCGGGTCAGGATGATCCGGTTGACGTTCTTGGACTGCAGCGCCTGCACGGCCTTGGCCATCGCGAGGTAGGTCTTGCCGGTGCCGGCGGGCCCGATGCCGAAGACGATCGTGTGCTTGTCGATCGCCTCGACGTAGCGCTTCTGGTTCAGCGTCTTCGGGCGGATCGTCCGGCCGCGGTTGGACAGGATGTTCAGCGACAGCACGTCGGCGGGCCGCTCGGTGGTCTCGGTGCGCAGGATGCCGATGGCGCGCTCGACCGTCTCGGTGGTCACGCCCTGGCCGGTGCGGATGATCGTGACGAGCTCGTCGAGGAGACGCTCGACAAGGGCGACCTCGGCGGGCTCGCCCCGCAGCGTCACCTGGTTGCCACGGACGTGCACGTCGGCCTTGAAGGCCTTCTCGATCAGTGCGAGGTGCTCGTCGCGGGGGCCGAGGAGAGCGACCATCGGGATGCTGTTGGGCACCACGATCGCGTGCGCCGGCAGGTCCGGCTGGGTGTCAGGCTCACTCATGGGCGGCTCTCGGGCCGACCTCCCGCTCTGTGCTCGATGTGCCCGCTTCGGGCTGGTCGGCCCAAGTTTACGGGAGCGGTCCCCGTCGAGCGCCAGCCCGTTTCCCCGGGAGCCCGCCGAGGTCATCGCTTAGAGTGCGTTCATGCAGGCTTTCGAGGAGCCGGAGCACCCCGACGAGCACGGGGTCGAGCTCATCGAGCCCGAGGACTTCCTGCCGGGCAACCCGTTCCCCCAGGACGCCCAGCGGATGGGCATCGACCGGTGGAGCGACGACGCCGGGATGATCGCGATCGCTTCGTCGCTGGACTCCCGCAAGCTGTCGCACCGGATCGTGGCCTGGGTGATGCTGGTGGCGGTCACCACGTGGTTCCTCGCCCAGCTGTGGCTCGAGCTCAGGGGCGCGTGACCAGCAGGATCCCCAGGCACATCTCGTCGGTGGTGCCCTCGCCCCAAAGCACGTAGCGCTCGGGCTGCCCCTTGAACGCCGGCAGCAGGTCGCGCAGCGACTGGTCGTGCCGGCAGGTCACCCGGACCGTGTCGCCGCGCTCCAGCCGCACCGGCCGGACCGGCCGGGCGCCCTGGTCGTCGAAGTTCCAGCGCTTGATGTCGAGGACCGTGCGCGCCTTCGGCGTGCCCGGGTCGACCTCCACCTTCACCGAACGGCCCAGCAGGTGCATGTGCCCCGCAGCTGCCCGGATGGTCGCCGGCGCCCGGAGGGTCTGGTCGCAGGTCTGCACGTTGCCCGGCCGCACCGGCCCGCAGAGCAGGTGCAGGTAGTCCGCGGTCATCCCGACCTCCGACCCGAACCGCTTGCGTACGTCGGCCAGGGCGGCCACCCGGTCGCAGAGCGGGGATGAGTCGTGCCCGGCCCGGCAGGGCAGCTCGACCGGCGCCGGCAGCAGCATCGTCCGGAGCGCGGCGAGGTGCTTGCTCCGCGGCGCGAGCCGCAGCTGGGCGGTGGTGACGTCCGGGCGCGGGCCGGCCAGCAGGTTGTAGTGCACCTGCATGACCACCCTCGAACCGCGCTGCATGGGCACGCCGACGTCGCGGGCCAGCACCTGCTCGGAGCCGCCCGGGGCCCAGGCACCTAGCCAGGGCGCGTCGTCGAGGCCGGCACCGCCCTGGGACCTGAGCCCGGTGTCGCCGAAGCAGGTCCACCCCTCCCCCGGCTCGGCGGCGTCCTCGGCCTCGGCGGCGGCGACCTGTGCGGGCGGCAGCCGGAAGAGGATCACGTGGTGCACCACCGACGGCGTGCCGGGCAGGATGTTGAGCCCGGTGATGAACGCGTCCCGCGTCAGGTGCGGGTCGAGCACGAAGCAGCGGTAGTCGTCGGTGCCGGTCCCGTAGGGCGCGGACGGCGTGTACGGCTCCGGCATCGCGACCTCCACCCGTCGCTCCCCGGACCGCAGCGGCTTCAGGTCGGCCGGCGCAGCGTGGGCGGGTGCTTCCGTGGGTCCGGCCCTGGTCATCGACGGGGAGGCCGCGGCCGGGCCGGCACTCGTCGTCGGCTTGCCGCCCGTGGAGCAGGCGGCGAGCACCAGGGCGAGCACCAGGCCGAGCAGGGCCGCCCCGGCCGGCGTACGGAGGGGACGGCTCATCCCGGGGGCCAGCCCATGCGCCGCCCCCCGAGCACGTGCAGGTGGGCGTGGAAGACGGTCTGGTGCGCGGCCGGGCCGGTGTTGAAGACGAGGCGGTAGCCGTCGCCGAGGCCGTCCTGCTCGGCCACCGCGGCGGCGGCCTCGACCAGGTGCACCAGCTCGTTCGGCGCGGCCTTGGCGAGCGAGGCGGCGTCCGGCTCGTGGCGGCGCGGGACGACCAGCACGTGCGTGGGCGCCTGCGGCTCGATGTCCCGGAAGGCGATCGTGGTGTCGGTCTCGTGCACCACGTCGGCCTTCACGTCACCGGTCACGATCTTGCAGAACAGGCAGTCGGTCGGCATGCCAGCCACTGTAAGCCGGTATGCGGGGCCGCGGACGCAGCGTCGACCAAGACGGTGCAGGCCGACACTTCGCGGCACGGGCGTGTAAACCGGGCGCCGGGGCTGCGCGTGCAACTAGCGTGGACACCGCCCTGCTCCGACCGGCTGCCCGAGGGGGCTCGATGACATCCGGGACCGACCGACCCCTCCGCTGGGACGCGGACACGGCGGTCGAGGAGCTGTACGCCGCCCACTACCGCCGCCTGGTGCGGCTGTCGGTGCTGCTGGTCCGCGACGTGGAGAGCGCCGAGGAGGTCGTGCAGGACGCGTTCGTGGCCCTGCACGGCCGGTGGCGCAGGCTCCGCGACCCGGAGCTTGCGCTGGCGTACCTGCGGCAGGCCGTGGTGAACCGGTCCCGCTCGGTGCTGCGGCACCGCGGCGTGCGGCGCCGGCACGCGGACGCCGAGCGGCCCGTCGTACGCGACCATCCCGGTGCCGACGAGACCGCGCTGGCCACCGAGCGCCGCGCCGCCCTCCTCGACGCGCTCCGGGTGCTCCCCGACCGGCAGCGCGAGGTGCTGGCGCTGCGCTACTACCTGGACCTGTCCGAGGCGGAGATCGCCTCGACCCTCGGCATCAGCCGGGGAGCCGTGAAGAGCCACGCCTCCCGCGGCGTCGCCGCCCTGCGCACCCTGATGGAGGACGACTCATGAGCACCCACGACGACGACCGGCTGCGCGGCCTGTTCGACGACGCCGTCGCGGACGTCGAGCCCCGCGGCGGCCTCGACACCATCCAGGAGCGCACCGCGACCCGCACGCGCCGGCCCTGGGTGTGGGGCGCCGGCGGCGCCGTCCTGGCCACCGCGGCCACGGTGGCGGTGGTCGCGATGCTCACCTCCGGCCCCGGTACGACGGGCGCGGGACCCGGCCCCGCGCCGGCGACCCAGCCGTCCCGGCCGGCACAGACCTCGGCCACCGACGCGCCCCCGGTGACCGTCTCGGTGTACTACGCCGGCGACACGTCCCGCGGGAGCCGGCTGTTCAAGGAGACCCACCAGGTCACGCTGGACGACCCGGCGCTGGCCGCCGCGCGGCTGGCCGTCGAGGGCGCCGCCTCCGACCCTGACTACCGCAGCCTTTGGCCGCGCGGCACGAAGGTGACCGGCGTGAGCTTCGCCGGCGTCGGCGACCAGGGCACCGCGACCGTCGCGCTGTCGGGGGACGGCCTCACGGCGACCCCGTCCGGGAACGGCGACGGGTCGCTCGCGATCCAGCAGCTCGTCTACACGGTGCAGGACGCGCTCGGCGCCCGGGCCCGGCTGACCTTCAGCGTCGACGGCACTCCCGCGGACACCCTGCTCGGCCAGCCGGTCTCCCAGGGCGTCACCGCGCAGGCGGCCGACGACGTGGAGTCCCCGGTGCAGATCGACACCCCCGCCGACGGCGCCACCGTCGACAGCCCGTTCACGGTGAGCGGCCGGGCGGCCGCCTTCGAGGCGAACGTCCAGTGGGAGCTCATGGACGGGGACACGGTCGTCAGGCAGGGCTTCACCACCGCGGCCGAGTGCTGCACCCTGTCGCCGTTCTCCTTCGAGGTGACCGCGCCCGCCGGCTCCTACACGCTCGTCGTGCACGACGAGGACGTGTCCGGCGGCGAGGGCTCGGGCCGCGTGCAGGACACCAAGCGCGTCACCGTGCGCTGAGCCGGGAACAGCGACGGACGCGCGGCGGTTGGGCCTGGCATGACGACGATCGGTTTGATCGGGGCAGGGAACATCGGTCAGGCCGTGGCCCGGCTGGCCGTGGACCACGGCTACGACGTGGTGCTGAGCAACTCGCGCGGACCGGAGACGCTCACCGACGTGGTGGCCGGGCTCGGACCCCACGCGGACGCGGACACCGCCGCCGGCGCCGCCGAGCGCGGCGACCTCGTGGTGGTCACCATCCCGCTCAAGGCCTACCGCGAGGTCCCGGTCGAGCCGCTGGCCGGCAAGGTCGTCATCGACACGAACAACTACTACCCGTCCCGGGACGGGCACATGGCCGAGCTCGACGAGAAGCGGGCCACCTCCGCGGGACTGCTGCAGGCGCACCTGCCCGGCTCCCACGTGGTGAAGGCGTTCAACCACATCATGTCCGCGCACCTGGGCGAGCACGCCCAGCCGGCCGGCACGCCGCACCGCCGGGCCCTGGCGATCGCGGGCGACGACGCCGACGCCAAGGCGACCGTGGCCCGGCTCATCGACGAGCTCGGCTTCGACGTCGTCGACGTCGGACCGCTCGCAGAGAGCTGGCGTATCGAGCCGGACACCCCCGGGTACGGCCCCTGGCTGGACGCCAAGGCGATGCGCCAGGCGCTCGCGGACGCCACCCGTTGACCCCTCGGGTGCTGACCCGCCGCGACCTCAACCGGACGCTGCTGCTGCGCCAGCACCTGCTCGAGCGCTCCTCGGTGCCGGCGCTGGCCATGGTCGAGCACCTCGTCGGCCTGCAGGCGCAGGACAACCTGCCGCCGTACCTCTCCCTGGCGGCACGCATCGAGGGCTTCGACCCCGAGCAGCTGTCCGGTGCGCTCGACCGTCGGGAGGCGGTGCGGCTGCTGACCCTGCGCGGCACCATCCACGTGCTCACCCCTGACGACGCGCTCGCGCTGCGGTCGTGGGTGCAGCCGGCCCTGGACCGGCAGCGCAACGGCAACCAGACGAGCCGCCCCGCACGCGACGTCCCGACGGACGAGCTGGTCGCTGCGTGCCGCCGGCTGCTGGCGACCGGTCCGCTGCCGGTCGGGCGGCTCGGCGAGCTGCTGGCCGAGGCCTTCCCCGGGGTGCCGGCCGGTGCGCTCGCGCACACGGCCCGGGAGCGGGTGCCGCTCGCGCAGGTGCCGCCGCGCGGGCTGTGGCGACGGTCCGGCGGCGTGGTGTACCAGACCGCCGAGACCTACCTGGGCCGTCCGACGGCCCCGGTGGACGTGCCGGAGCTCGTCCGGCGCTACCTGCGCGCCTACGGCCCCGCGACCGCGGCGGACATGACGACCTGGTCGCGGGTGACCCGGCTCGGGCCGGTGTTCGCCTCGCTGCGCCACGAGCTGGTCGAGGTCGCCTGCGAGGACGGCCGGACGCGGTACGACGTGCCCGGCGCGCCGTACGCCGACGGCGACGCGCCGGCCCCGGTCCGGCTGCTCGGCGGCTACGACAACGTGTGGCTCTCGCACGCGGACCGGCGGCACGTCCTGCCCGACGACGCGCGCGCCCGGTGGACCGGGGCCAACGGTGGCGCCGGCAACGCGGTGTTCGTGGACGGCTTCATGGCGGGCCTGTGGTGGCACCGCGACGGGCGGGTCGAGCTGGAGCTCCTCCGCGACCTGACCCGCGGCGCACGCGCCGAGCTCGACGGCGAGGTGTCCCGGGTCGAGAAGTTGCTGGCCCGCTGACGGCCGGCGCCGCCGCGGCCTACCCTTTCCCATGGCCGGTCGTCGGGGCGCGCTGCTGGCCACGGGGACAGCCGTCGTCGTGGTCGCCGTCGTCGTGGCTCTCGGTGTCGTGCTCCGGCCGTCGAGGGACTCGGCATCCACGCCCACCGCGCGCGGGAGCTCCACGGCCGGCCCGAGCACCCAGCAGCGCGAGCCGTCCACCACCGTCGCCCCGCGTTCGGCGTGCGACCGGGTCCGGCACGGCTTCACGCCGCGGACCATCAGCGTGCCCGGCGCCACCCGCGCGGCCGCCATCGTCACGCCGCCCCGGGACGCCGCCGGGATCCCGGGGACGCCGCCGCTGACCGAGGCCGGCAAGGCGGAGTTCGCCTGGGACCTCGAGCAGGGCACCCAGCCCGGCGACCGCCGCGGCAACGTCATCGTCAACACGCACACCTGGCCGGACGGCAGCGCCCTGGGCAACCGGCTGCTGGCCGTCCTGCACCGCGGGGACCTGGTGGTCGTCCGCGGCGAGGACGTGCGGCTGTGCTACCGGGTCACCGAGCGGCTCGAGGTCGCCGCCGGGACCTTGCTGCCGCGCTACTACCGCAGGCACGGCCCACCGCGGCTGGCGATCCTCACCTGCTCGGGAAGGCGGCTGGGCCCCGGCATCTGGACCCGGCGGACGGTGTGGTTCGCCTCGCCGACCTTGTCCTAGCCACGACCTGGCGCCAGCGGGTGCGGGCCACTCACGCGCAGGCCCAGTCCCACCACGTCGACGACAGGTCGCCGAACAGCTGGGCCGCGCCCGCGTCGCCCCACATGACGAGGTCGGCGTCGAGCTGGACCAGCAGCGTCGGGCACCGGTCCGGGAACCGGTACCGCGGGTCGTTCTGCACCGGGTACGGGTAGCCGCCGACCTTGGACCCCGACCCGTACGACTGCGGGTTGTCGTCGGATTCGTAGAGCTCCCAATCCGGGTCCGCCTCCCGCAGCAGCCGGTAGGACGCGATCTCGAGCGAGTCGAGCTCCTCCCGGGAGGGGACGCCATCCTCGAGGGTGAACGCGACGGCTCTGCCCCAGCCGCCGTCCCCGGCAGGACCGGGACTGCGCGACGCGAACGGCAGTGGGTCTCCCGGGGCGAGCTGCGGACGGGCCGTCAGGTCCTGCGCGGAGTACCAGCGGGCCTCGAACCCGACGGTCCCGGCGCTCTCGTCGTAGGTCATGCCGTAGCTGCCGGTGCGGGCGACGAACCACTGCAGCAGTCCCGCCCTCGGGAAGCCCGGCAGCGGCGGCACCTCGGCGAAGTCGACCTGCGCGAGGAAGCTCAGCCGGTCACCGTCGTACGTCGGCCACGGGGCGCCCTCGGGCAGGAACGGACACCCACCGACACAGGACTGCGTGGCCCGCGTCGGCTGCCCGGCGGGCGTCATCGCGGCGAACGGCCGCACCAGCGACTCGATGACGGCGTGCTGCTCGGGCATCCGCCCGAGCAGTCCCGCGATGTCCTCCACGCCGCGATCGTAGGCTCCCGAGGACCCGCCGTCCCGGTCCAGCCGGCTCCGGTCAGCGCCAGCGGGTGCGGGCGAGCAGCGCGGCCGTCGCGGCGACGCCGGCGGTCGACGTACGCAGCACCGAGGAGCCCAGCCGGACCGGCTCGGCCCCGACGCCGGCGAACGCCGCCAGCTCCTCCTCGCTGATCCCGCCCTCGGGCCCGACCACGATGACGATCTCGCCGCGACCCGGCACCGGCAGGTCGCCGAGCGGGCCGGACGCGGCCTCGTGGAGCACGACGGGCACGTCAGCGGCACGAAGCAGCTCGACGACCGCGGGCGTGTCCACCATGTCCGCGACCTCGGGGAACCACGCCCGCCGGGACTGCTTGGCGGACTCCCGGGCGGTGGATCGCCACTTCGCCAGCGCTTTGGCCTGCTTGTCCCCGCGCCAGACGGCCACGGAGCGGGCCGCGGCCCAGGGCACGATCACGTCGACGCCGACCTCGGTCAGCATCTCCACCGCCAGCTCGCCGCGGTCGCCCTTGGGGATGGCCTGGACCACGACCACCCGGGGCAGCTCCGGCTCGGCCGGGGTCACCGCGTCCACGGTCGCGGACAGGGACGCCTTGGCCGTCTCCGTCACCGTGACGGTCGCGGAGGTGCCGGCCCCGTCGGTGAGCACGACCTGCTCGCCGACCCGGATCCGCTTCACGACCACCGCGTGCCGGGCCTCGTCGCCGTCGAGCCGGACCGGGTCACCGGCCGCGAGGCCGGCGAGCCTGTCGTGAACGAAGACGGGGAGGGTCATCGAGGACCGAAGGCGTCGCGCAGCCGGTCGAACACCGACTTGTGCGGGGCGCTGACCCGGCCGTCCGGGGACTCCTCGTCGCGCAGGGCGGCGAGCTCACGCAGCAGCTCCTGCTGCCGCTCGTCGAGCCGCGACGGGGTCTCGACGACCACCTTGACGACCAGGTCGCCGCGGCCGGTGCCGCGCAGGGAGGGGACGCCGCGGCCGCCGAGCACGGTCTCCGTGCCGGACTGGGTGCCCGGGTGGATGGTCAGCGGGACCGTGGTCTCCACGTCCGAGTCCGGGCCGGCCACGTCGGCCTCGAGCGTCGGCAGCTCGATCGTGGTGCCGAGCGCGGCCGCGGTCATCGGGATGGTGACCGTGCAGAGCAGGTCCGCGTTGTGCCGGGTGAACACGGGGTGGTCGTTGACGTGCATCTCGACGTACAGGTCGCCGGCCGGGCCGCCGCCCGGACCGACCTCGCCCTGACCGGAGAGCTGGACGCGGGTCCCGGTGTCGACACCCGGCGGGATCTTCACGGTAAGGGTGCGGCGGGAGCGCACGCGACCGTCCCCGGAGCACTCGCGGCACGGCTCGGGGATGATCGTCCCGAAGCCGCGGCAGGCCGCGCACGGGCGCATGGTCCGGATCTCGCCGAGGAACGACCGCTGCAGGTGGATGGTCTCGCCCCGGCCGCCGCAGGTCTCGCACGGCACCGGGTGCGAGCCCGGCGCCGCCCCCTCGCCGTTGCAGGTCGTGCACAGCACCGCCGTGTCGACCTTGAGCTCGTGGGTGGTGCCGAACGCCGCCTCGGCGAGGTCGACGTCGAGACGGATCAGCGCGTCCTGGCCCCGCCGGGTGCGTGGCCGCGGGCCGCGGCCGCCGCCCGCCGCGCCGCCGGCCTGGCCGCCGAAGAAGGCGTCCATGATGTCGGTGAAGGAGAAGCCCTGCCCCGCGCCGGCGCTGCCGAAGCCGCCGCCGTTGAAGGGGTCGCCGCCCAGGTCGTACATCCGGCGCTTCTCCGGGTCGGAGAGCACCTCGTAGGCGCGGGTGACGTCCTTGAACTTCTCCTGCGTGGCGGGATCCGGGTTCACGTCCGGGTGCAGCTGGCGCGCGAGCCGGCGGTAGGCCTTCTTGATCGCGTCGCCGTCGGCGTCCCGGGACACCCCGAGGGTCTCGTACAGGTCCTGGCTCAACTTCTACTGCCTCGTCATCCTTCGTCGAGGATCCGGGAGACGTAGCGCGCCACTGCGCGCACCGCCGCCATCGATCCTGGGTAGTCCATGCGGGTGGGCCCCACGATGCCGAGCGTCGCCAGCGCCTCGTCCCCCGGTCCGTAGCCGGTGGCCACGACGGAGGTGGACGCGAGCTCCTGGTAGGGGCCCTCGTGCCCGATGCGCACCGTCACCGTCGACGACGACGTGGCCTCGCCGAGCAGCCTGAGCAGCACCACGTGCTCCTCGAGCGCCTCCAGCATCGGGCGGATGGCGACGTCGAACCCGTCGCCGAAACGTGCGAGGTTCGCGGTGCCGCCGACCGCCACCCGCTCGTCGGAGCGGTGGTCGGACATCGCCTCGACGAGTGCGGCCACCAGCACCGCGACCGGGCCGCGCTGCTCGGGCTCGAAATCGTCGGGCAGCACCACGAGCCGGGCGGAGGCGTCGGCCAGCCGCTCGCCCACGATCGACCGGTTGAGCCGGGTGCGCAGCTCCGCGACCCGCTCCTCGTCGAGCGTGGCGGGCAGCTCCACCACCCGCTGCTCGACCCGTCCGGTCGAGAGGATGAGCACGAGCAGCACCCGGGCCGCGGTGAGCGGCACCACCTCGACGTGGCGCACCGTGGACCGGGAGAGCGTGGGGTACTGCACGACCGCGACCTGCCGGGTCAGCTGCGCGAGCAGCCGCACGCTGCGCTGCACCACGTCGTCGAGGTCGATCGCCCCCTCGAGCAGGGTCGCGATGGCCCGCTTCTCCGCGGCGCTGAGCGGCTTGACCTGGCTGAGCCGGTCGACGAAGAGCCGGTAGCCCTTGTCGGTCGGGATCCGGCCCGCGCTGGTGTGCGGCTGGGTGATGAACCCCTCCTCCTCCAGCGCCGCCATGTCGTTGCGCACCGTGGCCGGGGAGACCCCGAGCCGGTGCCGGTCGACCAGCGCCTTGGAGCCCACGGGCTCCTGGGTGGCGACGTAGTCCTCCACGATGGCGCGGAGCACGGCCAGCTTGCGGTCCTCGACCATCCCACCCGCCTCCTTCGCTCGACCCCTGGCACTCACGCGTTCCGAGTGCCAAGCCTACTAGGACGTGGCTAGGGTCGGCCCCATGCCCGACATCGCGCGCGACACCGGCTTCCATGAGCTCGCGGACCGCTGCTGGGTCGCGCGCTTCGAGTTCCTCGACGTCAACGTCGGCCTC
>Ga0308173_10001165_pt1 | contig 12693 bp, 10 predicted proteins | sample PhyPR1_FD_203716 | JGI IMG/M metagenome (GOLD analysis project Ga0308173, IMG submission 203716) | Soil microbial communities from UC Gill Tract Community Farm, Albany, California, United States - DLSLS.P.R1 | ecosystem: Environmental > Terrestrial > Soil > Agricultural land | place: USA... | reverse complement strand
GGATCAATCAATGCAGCACGCAGGAAACAACAAGACGCCATTCGGCGCACGAGAAATCGGGGTTGCGGCGCTCGTGGTCTTGTGTCTGGTGACGGCGCAGGCAAAGGCGCAACAAGCGGCGCCGGCGCCGGCGACGGTCGCGCAAGGGCGCGTCGCGATGCCGCCCGCGCCTCCGCTGCCGCATGGCGCCAGCACGCCGCACGCAGCAAGCGCGCCGGCGCGCGCGCTTCCCGCGATGCCCGTGCCGATAGCGCCACAAGCGGCTCCGGCGGCATCGGCTGCATCGGCTGCGTCGGCTGCATCGGCTGCATCGGCGGCGGAAGCTGCATCTGCGGCTTCAGCAGCCGAAGCGGCGTCGGCTGCCAGCGCGGCATCCGAAGCCGCCGCATCCGAAGCCGCCGCGCCGGAAGTGCCGCTTCCGCCCGAAGCGCCGGAACCTAACGCCGCGCAGCGATCGGGCCTCGCGCCCAAAGGCGCTTACGCGATGCGACAAACGTTCGCGCAGGAAGTCGATCGCCGGCTCACCATCCCGGCCGCCGATCAACAGGCCTATGGCCGCGCGCTCCAGCATGCGCTCGACGAAAACGGTCGCGGCGATCTCGCGAACGAGTTTGTCGTGCTCGTCGATCGCGCGGAGAACGTGCAGGCGCTGTTCGTCTACTTCCGCGCGAAGCCGGGCGATGCGTGGTCGATGATCGGCGCATCGCCGGTATCGACGGGACGCCCCGGCTCATACGATCATTTCCTGACGCCGCTCGGCGTGTTCCAGCACGTGCCGGGCAACATGGACTTTCGCGCGGAAGGCACGCTCAACGAGTTCAAGATTCGCGGCTACGGGGCGCGCGACATGCGCATCTACGACTTCGGCTGGGCCGAGGGCGAACGCGGCTGGGGCAAGGGCGGCGTCTCGCCGATGCGCTTCCAGATGCACGCCACCGATCCCGAGAAGCTCGAGCCGGTGCTCGGCATGCGTCATTCGAAGGGTTGCGTGCGCATTCCGTCGACGCTCAACGCGTTCTTCGATCATCACGGCATCCTGGATGCGCAGTACGAAGCGCGCGCCGCCGAAGGGCAATCCATCTGGGTGCTGAAGCCCAATCGTCAGACGACGTCGTGGGCCGGCCATTATCTGGTCGTCATCGATACGGCGCGAAAGACGAGGCCGGCGTGGTCGCCCGGGCCGGGGAAAACCGCGCGCCAGCAGGTTCCGGCCGCAGCGAACAACGTGGATTGATCACTTCGATCTCGCGAGTAGCACGCCCGCCAGCGCGACGCCGAAGCCCGCAATCTGGATTGCGCCGAGCGTTTCACCGAACGCGACATAGCTTTCGATCGCCGCGAGCGGCGGCGCGAGGAACAGCAGGGCCGTCGCCCGTGATGCGTCGCCGCGCCGGACCATCCACACGAGCAGCGTCGTCGCGACGCCCGAGAGCATGACGATGCCCCACGCGAGCGAGAGCCACGTCGTCATGGAGGAAATGAAGCGGTGCTCGCCCAACGATACGGCCAGCACCGCCGCGACGATCGCCGCGCCCGCGTTCTGCAACGCGCTCGCGCTGCGGATGTCCGCGTTCGCCAACGATGTCTTCTGATAGAGCGTGCCGGCCGTGATCGCGAAGACGGCGAAGACCGCGACCGTGATCACGAGCCATTGCGGCGCGGTATCGGCCGTATGCGCGGCGGATGAGGCGCTTCCTGCGAGCTTCGGCGCGAGCACCAGTGCGACGCCGAGCAGCCCGAGCGCGAGGCCGCTCCAGGCGCGCGCCGACAGTTTTTCGCCGAAAAGACGCGCGGCGAAAGCGGCGGTCAGAAGCGGCTGCAACGCGCCGAGCAGCGCCATCACGCCCGCGCCGAGGCCACGCGCGACGGCCCAGTAGCTCGCGCCGAGGTACACGCCTTGCAGCAGCGCACCCGCGACCATCTGGCGAAGGGCGTCGCGGCCCGTCGGCCAGCGCACTCGCGCGATGAGCGCCAGCACGATGAACAGGATGGCCGTCCCGGTAAAGCGTGCGAGCAGGTAGAGATTGGGATCGACGTAAGGCGTGATCGCCCGGGCGACGATGAAGCCGGTCGACCAGAGGAACACGAACACAGGCGCGGTGAGCAACGAGAACATGAGCGGCACTGGCGGAAAGCGGCGACGGAAACCGCGCAGTATCCGCGCTAGAGGGTCCTTCGTCTTGTTCAACCGTGCACAGCGTGTGTGCTATTCGATCGAGAAGGTGTCGAGCGGCTGATTCGCGCGGGCGTCGCTTTCGCTGGCGAAGCGCCTTGCCAGTTGCGCATGAAGGCGGCGCGCTTCGTCCAGTGTGAGATCGATCCAGTACGGATCGCCGGCGGCGTCGTTGAGACGCTCGGGCGGAAATTGGATTTCGATCACCACGCCTTTCTTGTACATCGTGAGCCTCGTTCCGGTGCATGATTGCGAACCTGCGAGTCTAACGGACACTGGCTCGCATATTGCGCACCGGGCGGAAAGAGTGCGTTGCCAGCATTCAAGGCTTCGAACTTTCACACGGCTGTCATTGACGGGACATCAAGAAAAATCTATTCGGATGACGAAATAATAATTACCGATGCGCCTTTGTTGCGCGCCGGGGAACCATCGCGCGTCTCGTCGTACCAAAAAAAATAAAAGTGGCGTAACCTAAGATGCAAACACTGGAGGTATCGATGACATCCGTCGACCTGGAATTCGACCAGCTCAACAGCACCGTCGATGCGCTGCGGCGCTCCATCTCGAACCGCCTGATGTACGGCGTCGGCAAAGATGCGGCGACCGCGCAGCCGCGCGACTGGCTGCATGCTGCGGAACTCGCGGTGCGTGACCGTCTGGTCGCCCGCTGGATGCGCACCACGCGGCAGCAGTACGAACAGGACGTCAAGCGCGTCTATTACCTGTCGATGGAGTTTCTCATCGGCAGGACTTTCACGAATGCGCTCCTCGCGCTCGGCATTCACGACGAAGTGCGCGATGCGCTCGCGTCGCTCGGCGTCGATCTGGCCACGCTGGAGGAACTGGAGCCCGACGCCGCGCTCGGCAATGGCGGCCTCGGGCGGCTCGCGGCCTGTTTCCTGGATTCGATGGCGACGGTCGGCGTGCCCGGCTTCGGCTATGGCATCCGTTACGAATACGGCATGTTCCGGCAGACGATCGTCGAGGGCAATCAGGTCGAAATGCCCGATTACTGGCTGCGCGCGGGCAATCCGTGGGAGTTTCCGCGGCCGGAAGTGGTCTATACCGTGCACTTCGGCGGACGCACCGTGCAACATGGCGATCGCACCGACTGGATCGATACCGAGCACGTGAACGCAATGGCCTACGACACGGTCATCCCCGGCTACGCGACGACCGCGACGAACACGCTCCGCCTCTGGTCGGCGCGCGCCACCGATGAATTCGATCTCTCCGCGTTCAATCAGGGCGACTATCGTCGCGCAGTGGAAGCGAAGAACACGTCGGAGCATGTGTCGCGTCTGCTCTATCCGGACGATTCGACCCAGGCCGGCCGCGAACTGCGGCTGCGTCAGGAATATTTCTTCGTCTCCGCGACGATGCAGGACCTGATTCGCCGCTATCAGCGCACGCATACGCATTTCGGGCGGCTCGCGGAAAAGGTTTCGGTGCATCTGAACGATACGCACCCCGTGCTCGCGATTCCCGAACTGATGCGTCTGCTCGTGGATACGCATCATGTGCCCTGGGACAAGGCATGGAAGCTCGTGCAGCAGATGTTCTCGTACACGAACCACACGCTGATGCCCGAGGCGCTCGAAACGTGGGACGTCGAAATGCTCGCGCGTCTGTTGCCGCGTCATCTCGAGATCATCTTCGAGATCAACGCGCAATTCCTCAAGCAGGTGACGGAGAAGTTCGGACGCGACGTCGAACTGATCCGCCGCATTTCGCTCGTCGATGAATTCGGCCAGCGCCGCGTGCGGATGGCGCATCTTGCGATCGTCGCGAGCCAGAAGGTGAACGGCGTCTCGAAGCTGCATTCGCAATTGATGGTGCAGAACATCTTCTCGGACTTCGCGCGCATGTATCCCGAGCGCTTCACCAACGTGACGAACGGCATCACGCCGCGCCGCTGGCTCGCGCAGGCGAGTCCGTCGTTGTCGTCGCTGATCGACAAGCGGCTCGGCACGCGCTGGCGCACCGATCTCTTCGAACTCGGACGGCTGCGCGAATGGCGCGACGATCCCGAGTTCCGCAAGGCATTTCACGAAGCGAAGTTCGCGAACAAGCTGCGTCTCGTCGAACGCGCGAAACGCGATGCCAACGCGATCATCAATCCCGAAGCGCTCTTCGATCTTCAGGTGAAGCGCATCCACGAATACAAGCGGCAGTTGCTAAACATCCTGTATGTGATCGTGCGCTACAACCGCATCCGCGAGAATCCGGAGCAGGACTGGACGCCGCGCGTGGTGATGTTCGCGGGCAAGGCGGCGTCGGCGTACAAGATGGCGAAGAACATCATCAAGCTCATCAACGATGTCGCCAAGCGCATCAACGCGGACCCGCTCGTCGGCGACCGGCTGAAGATCGGCTTCATTCCGAACTATGGCGTGAGCGTGGCGGAACTCATCATTCCGGCGGCCGATCTGTCACAGCAAATCTCGATGGCCGGCACCGAAGCGTCCGGTACCGGCAACATGAAGCTCGCGCTGAACGGGGCGCTGACCATTGGCACGCTGGATGGCGCGAACATCGAGATATGCGACGCCGTCGGGCGCGAGAACATCTTCATCTTCGGCAACACGACGGACGAGATCGAATCGCTGCGCGCGGCGGGGTATCGGCCGCGGCAGATTTACGAGGAGAACGCGGAACTCAAGCTCGCGCTGGATCAGATCCGGCTCGGGCACTTCTCGCCGGAAGAGCCGCACCGCTTCTACGACATCTTCCACACGCTCGTGGATTGGGGCGATCACTACATGGTGCTCGCCGACTTCGCCAGCTTCGACAAGACGCAAAGCGAAGTCGACCTCAAGTTCCGCGACAAGGAAGCGTGGACGAAGAGCGCGATCGAAAACGTCGCGGGCATGGGCATATTCTCGTCCGACCGCACGATTGCGGAGTATGCCCGCGAAATCTGGCATGTCGAGCCGTTGAACCTGCGCTGACACCCGCTCGCCGCGCGCCCTGCATCACGCCTGCGGGCGCGCGGCGGCCGTCTGCGCGTGTTTCGCGACCGCTTCGCCGACGAGCGCGGCCACGCGGTCCGCGAATTCCTGATCCTTCGTGATGAGAACCTCGCGTTCTCCATCGGATGTCGACACCATCAACTGATAGATGACGTCCTGCGTGATCCACGACAAATAACCGACCACGGCGATCATCACGCCAAGGACGAGCGCCGCGCCGGCGCCGGTCGCGATACCCGCGCCGAGCGCCACGACGCCGATGACCGCGAGGCCGACCGGCAGCGGTTTCTTGCGCTCGATCTTCACGACCCGCGCGGCGCGCAGTTCGCGCAGCGGAATCATCTGGCCCGAAGCCGACAGGCCGGCGCGCGACAAGGTGACGCCGCGTTCGTTGAAGGGTGTATCCATAAGCTGATCGTTCCGAATGACGGCAGGGAAAACGCGGAGATTACCAGACGGCCGTCTTCGAGCGAATTGTCCGTTCCTTGCATATCGGAAAATCACGATATATACTTCGCATCAAGACGATTCGGTACGCGCAGCTTCGCGTGCCGGCCGTCAGACGCACGAGCAACGAAATGGACATCGACGCAATTCACAAAGCCCTCGCCAACCCCCTTCGCCGCGAGATTCTCGAATGGCTGAAGGAGCCGGAACGGCATTTCCCTAATCAGGAAATGCCGATGTCGCACGGCGTCTGCGCGGGTCAGATCGATGGGCGCTGCGGCATGTCGCAGTCCACCGTTTCGGCGCATCTCGCGACTCTTCACAAAGCAGGGCTCGTCACCACCAAGCGCGTAGGGCAATGGGTGTTCTTCAAGCGCGACGAGGCGGTCATTCAGGCGTTCCGCGATTCCATGGAGAATCTCTGAACATCTGAAGCGCCATCGAGGTGACAGCATCCTTACAACGTAATTAGGACACCTTCCGTTATGCCGACTCTTTTCGATCCGCTGAAAGTGGGCGCGCTGTCGCTCAAGAACCGCATCGTCATGGCGCCGCTCACGCGCCAGCGCGCAGGCGTCGAACGCGTGCCGAACGCACTCATGGCGCAGTACTACGCAGACCGCGCATCGGCGGGCCTCATCATCAGCGAGGCTACGTCGGTCACGCCGCAAGGTCTCGGTTATGCCGATACCCCCGGCATCTGGTCCGACGAACAGGTCGAAGGCTGGAAGCTCGTGACGAAGGCAGTCCACGACGCAGGCGGCCTGATCGTGCTGCAACTGTGGCACGTGGGCCGCATTTCCGATCCGGTCTTCCTCAATGGCGAGTTGCCCGTCGCGCCGAGCGCGATCGCAGCCGAAGGTCATGTGAGCCTCGTGCGTCCGCAGCGTCCTTATGCCACGCCGCGCGCACTCGAACTGGATGAAATCCCGGGAATCGTGGCCGCGTATCGCAAGGGCGCGGAAAACGCGAAGCGCGCGGGCTTCGATGGCGTCGAAGTGCACGGCGCGAACGGCTATCTGCTCGACCAGTTCCTGCAGGACAGCACCAACAAGCGCACCGATGCGTACGGCGGCCCGATCGAAAACCGCGCACGCCTGATGCTCGAAGTGACCGATGCGTGTATCGAAGTGTGGGGCGCTGATCGCGTCGGCATGCACCTCGCACCGCGCGCCGATTCCCACACGATGGGCGACAGCGATCGCGCCGCGACCTTCGGTTATGTCGCCCGCGAGCTGGGCAAGCGCAAGATCGCGTTCATCGCGGCGCGTGAGGCGGAAGGTCCGGACAGCCTCGGACCACAGTTGAAGAAGGCATTCGGCGGCGTTTATATCGCCAACGAGAAGTTCACGAAGCAAAGCGCCGAAGCGATCATCGCACGCGGCGACGCCGACGCGGTGGCATGGGGCAAGCCGTTCATCGCCAATGCGGATCTCGTGCGCCGCCTCGAACTGGATGCCCAATGGAATGATCCGGACACGTCCACGTTCTATGCGCCCGGACCGGAAGGTTATACGGATTACCCGCTGCTAGAAACGGCGGAGTAAGGAAAAACAGCGGCTTCGGCCGCTGTTTTGTTTTGCGCGCAATTCGTTCGTCATCCGAATCAAAACAAGAGCGCATATCGCAACGATTCCGCCTATATAAACGCGTATTGAAATTATCGAATTTCGGCTCTACCGCGCCCTGAAAGTAGTGTATTGATGACTTCCAGTCTGCTGAATGCGTCGCATAAGAATATGCGAAGGCATCGGCGCCAATACGCTCAACCTTGCATGCCGGGTTCGTTTCATGAACGATCCAACGCATCTTCGACAATTCCTTGACACGCCAAGCCCGTCGGCACCGATGGCATCGCGTCTGTCAGCCCGCTCGTTTCCTTCGTTTCTTTCGTGCTCACGAGGCACGTAACGGTCGCGAGGATTCTCGCGTAAAGGAGTGCATATGTCGTGGCTTACGCAAACGCTGCGCGCTTACCCGGAAATCGCCATCTTTCTGTCACTGGGCATCGGGTACTGGGTCGGCGGCAAGTCCTTCAAGGGATTCAGTCTGGGGGCTGTAACGGCTACGCTGCTCGCGGCCATCGCGATCGGGCAACTGGGTATCACCATCTCACCGAACGTCAAGGCGGTCTTCTTCCTGATGTTCCTTTTTGCCGTGGGCTACGGCGTCGGTCCGCAATTCGTGCGCGGCATTGCGAAAGATGGCTTGCCGCAGGCGCTGTTCTCGGTCATTCAATGCGTGCTTTGTCTTGCCGCGCCGTATGCCGCCGCGAAAATGGCCGGCTATGACATCGGATCGGCGGCGGGACTCTTCGCCGGATCGCAGACCATTTCAGCCTCGATGGGGCTCGCCACCGACGCCATCAACCGGCTAGGCCTGCCGCCCGACGAAACCAAGGCGCTGCTCGACGCGATGCCCACTGCCTATGCCGTCACGTACATCTACGGAACGATCGGCTCGGCGGTCATCCTCGCGATGCTCGGACCGAAGCTCTTGAACATCGATCTCGTCGCGGCTTGCAAGGACTACGAAAAGCAACTCGGCGGCGGAACGGCGGAACTGGACGGCGCGGGTTCGGGCTGGCATCAGTTCTCGTTGCGTGCGTATCGCGTGGCGGATCACGGGCAGGCCGTCGGCCTGACGGTCGGACAAGCGGAAGCGATGCTTCCCGGCGGCGCGCGGCTCTTCATCGAGCGCATCCGCCGCAATGGCGCGATCCAGGAAGCGAAGCTCGACGACGTGTTGCAGCCGGGCGATGTCGTCGCGGTCGTCGGGCGGCGCGAGCAACTCGTCGATCTGCTGGGCGGCGCGGCCACCGAAGTGGACGATGCGGAACTGCTGTCCGTGCCGGTCGAAGGCGTCGATATTTATCTGACCAACAAGCAGATTGAAGGCAGGACGCTCGCTGAACTTGCGCAGACGCCGGGCGCGCGTGGTGTGTTCATCCGCAAGATCAAGCGCGGCGCGACCGAAACGCCCATTCCCGTGCTGCCGAGCACGAAGCTGTATCGCGGCGACACGGTGACGATCGTCGGCCGCACGCAGGATACGACCGCCGTGGCGAACGCGGTCGGCGTCATCGACCGGACGAGCGATGTGGCCGACATGGCATTCGTCGGCCTCGCCATCACGCTGGGCGCGCTGATCGGCGCTGTCGTCATCCGCTTCGGCGCGATTCCGATCACGCTGTCGACGGCGGGCGGCGCGTTGATCGCAGGCATCGTGTTCGGCTGGCTGCGGGCAATCCACCCGACTTTCGGCCGCATTCCGTCACCGACGATCTGGTTCATGAACTCGGTCGGGCTGAATGTGTTCATCGCGGTGGTCGGCATCTCGGCGGGGCCGGGCTTCGTCGCGGGGCTGCAAAAGCTCGGAGTGAGCCTGTTTTTATGGGGCATTTTCGCGTCGTCGGTGCCGCTCATCATCGGCATGTACATCGCCAAGTACGTGTTCAAGTTCCATCCCGCGATCCTGCTCGGCATTTGCGCGGGCGCGCGCACGACGACCGCCGCGCTCGGAATGATCTGCGATGCCGCCAAGAGCCAGGTGCCGGGCCTCGGTTACACCGTGACCTATGCAGTCGGTAATACGCTGCTGACGATCTGGGGCATGGTCATGGTGATGCTTCTGACCTGAGGGCGGAGGGCTTCCGCTTCTCGTGTTTTCTTCCCGTTTGATTGCTCAATTGTGGGGGTGTTGGATGTCAAAGTCCTCTAAGTCCGGTTCCGACAATCGCGCCGCGATGGCCTCGCTCAGCCCGTTCGAACTCAAGGACGAACTCATCAAGGCGGCAGGCGGCGGCGTCGTGGAACGCCCGGCCAATGTCGCCATGCTCAACGCGGGGCGCGGCAATCCGAATTTCCTCGCGACCATCCCGCGTCACGGTTTCTGGCAACTCGGCCTCTTCGCGATGCGCGAGTCGGAGCGCTCGTTCGCCTATATGCCCGAAGGCATCGGCGGTTTTCCGAAGCACGAAGGGCTGGAAGAGCGCTTCGAAATTTTTGCGCGCGAGAACAAGGGCACGCCGGGCATCGATTTCCTGTTCGGCGCCGTTTCGTATGTGCGCGATCAGCTCGGCCTGAACGCCGGCGACTTTCTCTATGAGATGTGCGAGGGCATCCTGGCATCGAATTATCCGGTGCCAGACCGGATGCTTAAGCTATCCGAAGTAATCGTCGGGCAGTATCTGCGGCGTGAGATGATCGGCAAGCATCCGTTCGTCGGCGATTTCGACATCTTCGCCGTCGAAGGCGGCACGGCGGCGATGACGTATATCTTCAACACGATGCGCGAAAATTTCCTCATCAAGCCGGGCGATACCATCGCGCTCGGCGTGCCCATCTTCACGCCGTACATCGAGATTCCGCGTCTGAACGACTACAAGCTGGAAGTGGTGAATATCAACGCAGTGGTCGAGGAAGGCTGGCAATACTCGAAGGAGGAACTCGACAAGCTGCGCGATCCGAAGATCAAGGCGTTCTTTCTGGTGAACCCGAGCAATCCTCCGTCCGTGAAAATGGACGACGAAAGCCTCGCGTATATCGCGGAGATCGTCAAGGAAAGGCCCGACCTCATTCTCCTGACCGACGACGTGTACGGCACCTTCGCCGATGACTTCGTCTCGCTCTTCGCGCTGTGCCCGAAGAACACCATTCTCGTGTATTCGTATTCCAAGTATTTCGGCGCGACGGGCTGGCGGCTCGGCACCATTGCGACGCATCAGGAGAATATCTTCGACGAGCAACTCGCCGCGCTGCCCGACGAGCAGAAAGCGATTCTCCATGAACGCTATGAATCGATCACGACGGAGCCTGACAAGCTCAAGTTCATCGACCGTCTCGTGGCGGACAGCCGCACTGTCGCGCTGAATCACACGGCGGGCCTGTCGACGCCGCAGCAAGTGCAGATGGTGCTGTTCTCGCTTTTCGCGCTGATGGACACGCGCGACGCGTACAAGAACGCGTTGAAGCGTCTCATTCGCAACCGCAAGCAGGCGCTGTATCGTGAGCTTGGCATTCCGCTCGAAGACGACGACAAGAATCTCGTCGATTACTACACCATTCTCGATGCCGAATATATCGGCGAGCGCATGCATGGACGCGAGTATGTCGAGTGGTTGTTGAAGAATACTCAGCCATCCGAAATGCTGTTCACGCTCGCGAAGGATGCGCGCGTCGTGTTGCTGCCGGGGCGCGGCTTCGGTACGCAGCATCCGTCGGGGCGCGTGTCGCTCGCCAACCTCAACGAGAGCGATTACATGCAGATCGGCCGCGCGATTCGCAAGATGATGAACGAGCGCCTCGCGCAGTACAAGGCGGAAACCGGCGGCAAGAAGGGCAAGTGAAGCGTGCCTGAACGAGAACGGGCCGCATGCGCGGCCCGTTTTTCATGCGTGGTTCAACGCGCGATCAGAACTTGTGACGCACGCCGATGCGGAACGCGAGCTGGTTGTTTTCGCCCGCGCCCGACGTGCCGAAGTAGCTCGAAGCGGAGCCGATCTGCGCCTGATTCTCGACGCCGCGATTCGCACCCGACGCCTTCTGGTAGATCGCGAGCGCGTAGACATCGGTGCGCTTGCTGAGCGCGTAATCCGCGCTTGCATCGATCTGATGCCAGTGGCCCTCGAACGCATCCGACAGGTTCATGTACGTGTAACCGAGGCCCGCCGTGAACGCCGGCGTGACCGCATACTTGCCGCCGATTTCGTACGCGTTGAACTTCGAGCTGTTGCCCGCGACAGGTTCGAAGCGCGTGTTGGTCCACAGGCCGAACACCGTCGCTGCGCCGAAGGCATAGTTCGCGCCGACGCCGAACGTGCGCAGGTCCTTCGCGCCGCCCGTCGCGATGTTCGCGATCGTCGTGCTGAACGCGGGCGTCGACGCTCCGGGGAAGCGGATGTCCGTATAGGCCGCGCCGATGCCGAACGGGCCCGCCTTGTAGTTCAGCCCGAAGCTGTATGCACGCGACGAACCCGCGACCGTCGTGGTGCCGACCGTCGTGTTCGGCGCACCGGCGAATGCGCCCGCCTGATTCGAGAAGCCGTACATCGCGCCGAAGGTCACGCCGTAGAAGCTCGCGCTGCTGAACTTGACCGCATTGTTGATGCGGCTCGACGTGAGCTGATCGACGTCGTTGATGTGATACGCGTAGTTGCCCGCGACGGTCTGGCCGCCGATCGAATAGGCCGAGCCGAGATAATCGGTCGAGAACGAGTATTGACGGCCGAACGTGACCGAGCCGACATCGTTCTTCGAAATGCCGACATACGCCTGACGGCCGAATTCCGCGCCTCCCTGACCGAGCGCGCCGGTGCCGCTGTTGAAGCCGTTCTCCAGCACGAAGATCGCCTTCAGGCCGCCGCCCAGATCTTCCGCGCCGCGCAGGCCCCAGCGGCTGGCCTGGGCCACGCCGTCGTCGTACTTGAACAGATGATCGCTGCCGGTGCGCGTCGCGCTGTTGTTGACGTAGCTGATACCGGCGTCGATGATGCCGTACAGCGTTACGCTGCTTTGAGCATGAGCGGACGTCGCGATGCAGGCGAATGCGGCGAGCGCGGCGGCTGCCAAAAGATTCTTCTTCAAAACAAGCTCCGTGAGTTGGTTCGCGGTGGGTAGTCGCGCTGCGCAATGCTGCGGCAGCTACGAGAGCGGCGGCAGTGACGAAACAGCGCGCGTCGGCGGCGCGTCGCGCTCTGAATGGCGCGTGGCGGCGACGGGCGCAAATGTAGCGGCCGCTGAGGAAAGAAATGTGACAGCGCGATCGACGGCGTCGGCTGTATCGCGTGTGCAACGGGGCTGGCGAAGCGCACTCGACTGTGCGCACGCGCGCGCGGGTATGCTGGCGGTTCGATCACCGCGAGCGAGATCATGGACGAAAAAGGTATCCGCGAACTGGAAGAGCAGCTCAGGCAGGCGATGTTGTCGTCGGACGTGAAGGCGCTCGATGCGCTATTGGCCGATGACCTCAGCTTCGTCGATGCGACCGGCAAGGTGTGGACCAAAGCCGATGACCTGAACGGCCATCGCTATGGCATGCAGCGCATCGACAGGCTCGATGTGGAGGAGCAGAGCATTCGCGTGTATGGCGCGTTCGCGG
>Ga0308173_10001164_pt1 | contig 12698 bp, 10 predicted proteins | sample PhyPR1_FD_203716 | JGI IMG/M metagenome (GOLD analysis project Ga0308173, IMG submission 203716) | Soil microbial communities from UC Gill Tract Community Farm, Albany, California, United States - DLSLS.P.R1 | ecosystem: Environmental > Terrestrial > Soil > Agricultural land | place: USA... | reverse complement strand
ATAACCCGCCCGTCCCGCGCGCCCCGCGATCTGGTGGAACTCCCGCGCGCGCAGAGTGCGCACCCGATTGCCGTCGTACTTCGTCAGCGCGGTGAACAGCACGGTCCGGATGGGCACGTTCACCCCCACACCCAAGGTATCGGTACCGCAGATGACCTTCAGCAGACCGGCCTGTGCGAGCTTCTCCACCAACCGCCGGTACTTCGGCAGCATGCCGGCGTGGTGCACACCGATGCCATGGCGTACGTAGCGGGAGAGGTTGCGGCCGAACTTGGTGGTGAAGCGGAAGCTGCCGATCAGCTCCGCGATCTGCTCCTTCTCCTCCCGGGTGCACATGTTGATGCTCATCAGCGCCTGCGCCCGCTCCACGGCCTGCGCCTGGGTGAAGTGCACGATGTACACCGGCGCCTGCCGGTTGGCCAGCAGTTCGGTGAGCGTCTCGGTCATCGGGGTGTAGCGGTACTCGTACGACAGCGGCACCGGGCGGGTTGCCGAACGCACCACTGCGGTGGGGCGGCCGGTGCGGCGCGTGAGGTCGTTCTCGAAGAAGGAAACGTCGCCGAGCGTCGCCGACATCAGGACGAACTGGGCCTGCGGCAGCTCCAGGATCGGGATCTGCCAGGCCCAGCCGCGGTCGCCTTCGGCGTAGAAGTGGAACTCGTCCATCACGACCTGGCCGACGTCGGCCTGCCGACCGTCGCGAAGCGCGATGGACGCCAGCACCTCCGCCGTGCAGCAGATGACAGGGGCGTCGGCGTTGACGGAGGCGTCACCGGTGAGCATGCCGACGTTCTCGGTGCCGAACACCTTGCACAGCTCGAAGAACTTCTCCGAGACCAGCGCCTTGATCGGCGCGGTGTAGAACGTGACCTCGTCCCGGGCGAGCGCCGCGAAGTGCGCGGCGGCGGCGATCATGCTCTTGCCCGAGCCCGTCGGGGTGGAGACGATCACATTCGCGCCGGAGACCACCTCGATCAGCGCCTCCTCCTGGTGCGGGTAGAGGGTCAGCCCCCGTTCCCCGACCCACGACTCGAAGGCTTCGTACAGGGCGTCGGGGTCGGGGGTCTGTGGGAGCTGATCGATAAGGGTCACCCTCCCATCTTGCCTGCCGACGGCACCGGAGGGGGAATCGGCTGCGGGCGCGAAGATCGCGAACGCTAGGCTGTGGCGCCGGTGCGGCGTCGGCGCACGCGCACAACTCGGCAAGAGCTAACGAGGAATGGGGCGGGACACGGCCATGATGGGACCAGCGCACTCACTGTCGGGAGCGGCGGCCTGGCTCGGCGTCGGAGCGGCGACGGCCGCGGCCGGGCACCCGATGCCCTGGCCGGTGCTGCTGGTCGGCGCCCTGATCTGCGCGGGGGCCGCGCTGGCTCCCGACCTGGACCACAAGGCGGCCACCATCTCGCGGGCCTTCGGCCCCTTGTCCCGCTGGCTGTGCGAGATCGTCGACAAACTGTCCTACGCCGCCTACAAGAGCACGAGGAAACAGGGCGACCCCCGACGCTCGGGCGGTCACCGCACGTTGACGCACACGTGGCTGTGGGCCGTACTGATCGGCGCCGGTACCTCCGTCCTCGCCATCACGGGCGGACGCTGGGCGGTGCTGGCGATCCTCTTCGTGCACATGGTGCTGGCCATCGAAGGCCTGCTGTGGCGCGCGGCGCGCGGGTCCAGCAGCGACGTCCTGGTGTGGCTGCTGGCCGCGACGAGCGCCTGGATCCTCGCGGGCATCCTCGACAAGCCGGGCAACGGGGCGGACTGGCTGTTCACAGCGCCGGGCCAGGAGTACCTGTGGCTGGGGCTGCCGATCGTGCTCGGCGCGCTGGTGCACGACATCGGGGACGCGCTGACGGTCTCCGGCTGCCCGGTCCTGTGGCCGATACCGGTGGGCCGCAAGCGGTGGTATCCGATCGGCCCGCCGAAGGCGATGCGGTTCAGGGCGGGCAGCTGGGTCGAGCTGAAGGTGCTCATGCCGACGTTCATGGTGCTCGGCGGGGTCGGCGGCGCGGCGGCGCTCAACTACATCTGAGCCACGGCCCACCGGCCGGCCGTCAGGCGTACGGGGCGGTGTCCTCGTCGACGATGTGCACGGCGGCCTCCTCGGCGGACGCCGCGGCACCGTCGATGCCGACATCCGTGGCGACGAGCCGGCTTTCCTCGTCCTCGTGAGCGCCTTCGTCGGGAGCCACCAGGCGACCGGAACGGGCGGCGCCCACCTCGTTGTCGACGGGCTCCCCGTCACCGTCCGGCGTGTCACCGATGCCGTCGCCGTCCACGGGTGCCGGGTCGGGCAGTTCCTCCGCCAGACGTTGATCCAGCGACTCGCCCCGCCTGCGTTCCGCCGCGGTCACCCCCTCGTGCTCGACGGCCCAGGGCCGCTCCGGGGGCGACCAGCCCCGATCCAGTGGATCGGCAACTCCGTCTGTCTCCAAGGTGTCCTCGACGTCGAGAAGTCCCGAGTCCTCCTGGATCTCGGATCCGTCGGGCTGGTAGACGTCGTCCCCCCATCCGTCGGCGCTGGACACGAGTACCTCCAAGGAAGGGGACGCGCGCCCGGGCCGCCCGGTGCGGCCGGAGGAGCGCACGTACCCGGCACGGACCGGGATGCCGTGAGCCGTAGGGGCTGCGGCGGTCTCCGCGACCGGTGACACCTCAAGCGTTCCACCTTGTCCGGACCCTTCGCAAACGGCCCGCTCGGGGGCGGGATTCCGCAGGCCGCGTGCGCGCACCGCATGCAAGGCGCCGAGTGGTGCCGCGTGGCGCCATCGGGTGCCACGCGGCACCATTCAGTGCCAAGCCCTTGCCTTGCGCGGCCTGTGGCAACCGGTGGTGCCATATGGATCGGACTGGAATCCTGGGCATCGTCGCAGCTCGGGCGCGGTTTCAGCGATCCGTGCGCCGCGTCGGTCGCCGCGAGGGGTTGCAGATGGCGCCACTGTGGTGCCATGATGGCGTCATGGACCTTACTCCGTACGTCGAGACCCTCCGCCGTGAACTCGCGGTGGCCGCCGAGGCCGGCGGCGAGGACGCCCGCGAGCTGGCCGAACGGCTCACCGCTCCCCTGGAGTCGGCGACCCGTCTGACCATGCTGAACGTGCTCTCGGCCGCAATGGGCGAGATCACGCGTGAGCTCGCCCCGGGGTCGGTCGATGTACGGCTTCGCGGGCTGGACCCCGACTTCGTGGTGACACCACCGCCCGTCGACATCGTCACCGCGGATACGGCCGTCACCCACCACGCCCAGCCGCTCAAGGCGTCGGCGTCCGTCGGAGGTGACGAGGGCGGCACCGCACGGGTGAACCTGCGCCTGCCTGCCCACCTCAAGGTGCGCGCGGAGGAGGCCGCGAGTCGCGAGGGGCTGTCGGTCAACGCCTGGCTGGTCCGGGCCGTGTCGGCCGCCGTCGAGGGTGGCGCGCCGCCACGTACGGCGGAGCGGACCCGCACCATCGGACAGAGCTTCAAGGGCTGGGTGCGCTAGCCGCACCCGCGCCCGCACACCAGGAAAAGCGCACCCACACGAGACCACGTCCCACCAGTGGGGACGACCGCACGAGCCAAGAGGACGGGACATCCATGCCTTCTTTCGACACTTCCGAGCCCATCGCGGTCACCGCCCACGTGGGCGCCGGCTCCCTCCGCTTCGCCGCGGGCGACCGCTCCGAGACGGTCGTCGAGGTGCTGCCCCGCGACCCGGAGCGGGACAAGGACGTACGGGCCGCCGAGCAGACCGAGATCGCGTACGCGGACGGTGAGCTGACCATCAGGACGAAGGAGCGACGCATGCTCGGGCCCTCCGGTCTCGTCGACGTGACGGTGGCACTGCCCGCGGACTCGCGCGTCGATGCCACCGGTTCCTGGACCCAGGTGATCGGCGAGGGCCGGCTCGGCGAGGTCCGGGTCAAGACTTCGGGGGGTGACGTCCGCCTCGACACGACGGGGCCACTGACACTGACCGTCTCCCACGGGTCGATCACAGTGGAACGGGTCGAGGGCGCGGCCGAGGTCACCGCCAGCTTCGGCAGTTTGCGCGTCGGTACTCTCAGCGGTTCCGCGGTCCTGAAGAACTCGCACGGCACCACGGTCGTCGGCGCCGTCATCGGTGACCTGCGAGTGAGCGGGGCCAACGGCGACATCGACATCGCGCGTGCCGAAGGCTCCGTCACCGCCACCACCGCTCACGGCGCCCTGCGGATCGCCGACGTCGCCCGCGGCACCGTGCAGATGGAGACCTCCTACGGCGCCATAGAGGTGGGAATCCGCGAGGGCACGGCCGCCTGGATCGATGCGAGCTCCGGTTCCGGGCAGGTGCGCAACACCCTCACGGTTTCCGACGCCCCGGCGACCACCGAGGACACCGTCGAGGTCCGTGCCCGGACCCGGCACGGCAACATCGACGTGCTGCGCGCCCGAGCCTGAACACCCTGTACGGCGCCCGGGCTTGGACCCCCGCGTCACGCCCGGACCTGAACACCCATACCGCGCACCCGGCCACCCGCCGGCCGGCCGGCGCCGTCTGGTCGCCCGAGCCCCTTCCCTTGCGTCACCCTCCAGCCGCTCCACCATTCAGAAGGAGAACTCCATGGCTTCCTCTGTCATGCCCACATCCAAAATGGAAGGCGGCCCACGGTCGGCCGCCGTCTCCACCGTCGGTCTGCGCAAGTCCTACGGCGACAAGACCGTGCTCGACGGGATCGATCTGCGTGTCCCGGCCGGATCCGTCTTCGCGCTGCTCGGCCCCAACGGCGCCGGCAAGACCACCACCGTACAGATCCTGACCACGCTGATCGCCGCCGACGGAGGGCAGGCCCAGGTCGCCGGTCACGACGTCGCCACGTCACCGGACGGGGTGCGTGCCGCGATCGGGGTCACCGGACAGTTCGCCGCGCTCGACGACCTGCTCACCGCCGAGGAGAACCTGCTCCTGATGGCCGATCTACTGCGCCTCGGCAAGAGGGAAGGGCGCGACCGCGTGGAGGAGTTGCTCCAGCGGTTCGGCATCGCGGACGTCGCGCACAAGCGGGCCGCGACCTTCTCCGGCGGCATGCGGCGTCGTCTCGATCTCGCCATGACACTGGTGGGCGACCCGCAGGTGATCTTCCTGGACGAGCCGACGACCGGGCTCGACCCACGCAGCCGACGCACCATGTGGGACACGGTGCGCTCGCTGGTCGCGGGCGGCACCACGATCTTCCTCACCACTCAATACCTGGAGGAAGCCGACCAGTTGGCCGACCGGATCGCCGTGCTCGACGGCGGCCGGATAGTCGCCGAGGGCACCGTCGACGAACTCAAGGCACAGATCCCGGGCAGTCACGTACGACTGCGGTTCACCGACTCGGACGAGTACGAGCATGCGATCGCTGTCTTCCCCGGCGCGGTCCGCGACGACGGGAACCTCGCCCTGCGCGTGGCGGGCGACAGCGGGCTCGACGCGCTGCGCGCCCTCCTCGACCGGCTCGACGCCGCCGGTGTCCGTGCCGCCGGCTTCTCCGTGCACACCCCCGACCTCGACGACGTGTTCCTCGCCCTCACCGGCGACGGCACCACCGGTACGGGCCCCGACACCGACACCAGCACCCCGGCTCCCGCCAAGGAGACCTTGTGATGAGCACTGTCAACTACGCCGTGCACGACTCGATGACGATGCTGCGGCGCAACCTGAAACACGCGATTCGCTACCCGGCAGTCGGTTTCGGCAGCGCGTTGACGCCCATCCTGATGCTGCTGCTTTTCGTGTATGCCTTCGGTGACTCCATCGGCGCGGGGATGGGCGGCGGGCGGGACGCGTATCTCGACTACCTGACGCCCGGCATCATCGTCATGGGTGTGGCCGCCGGCTCAATGTCCACCTCGATCGCGGTGTGCTCCGACATGACCGAGGGCATCATCAACCGCTTCCGCACCATGAACATCACACGCTCGTCGTTCATGACGGGACACGTCCTCGGCAGCGTCCTGCAGACGATGATGTGCCTCGTCCCGGTTGTGGGGATCGCGTTCGCCGTCGGTTTCCGGTCGGACGCGAGCCCCCTCGAATGGCTCGCCGCCACCGGCCTCCTCGCGGCCATCGCGTTCGCGGTGACCTGGCTGTCGGCCGCGCTCGGACTGATCTCGAAGACCGTCGAGTCGGCGAGCAACAAGCCCCTGCTGGTCCAGTTCCTCCCGTTCCTCGGCTCGGCGTTCGTACCGGCGGGCTCGATGTCGCCGGGACTGCGCTGGTTCGCCGAGAACCAGCCCTTCACGCCGATGACCGAGACGCTGCGCGGACTGCTCTCCGGTTCGGCGATCGGCAACAACGGCTGGATATCCCTTGCCTGGTGCGCCGGCATCGCCCTGGTCGGCTACGTGTGGTGCCGCTCGTTGTTCAACAGCACCACCACACGCTGAGGGGGCGTGCCACGCCTGGCCTCCCGTCCGATCCCCTCCCTGACGAAGGCGGCGCCGTGTCATCGTGTCACCCGTGCCAGGAACGCCACAGGGCCGCGTACGCCCCGTCGGCGGCCACCAGGTCTGCATGGCTGCCGAGCTCACTGATCCGGCCCTCCTCGACCACGGCGATGATGTCCGCGTCGTGCGCCGTGTGCAGCCGGTGGGCGATGGCGACGACGGTGCGGCCATCCAGCACCCGGGCGAGCGAACGCTCCAGATGGCGGGCGGCACGCGGGTCGAGCAGCGAGGTCGCCTCGTCCAGGACCAGAGTGTGCGGATCGGCTAGGACCAGCCTGGCCAGCGCAATCTGCTGGGCCTGGGCGGGGGTGAGGGCGAAGCCGCCGGAACCCACCTCGGTGTCCAGCCCCTCGGCCAGCGCCCGCGCCCAGTCGTCCGCGTCGACCGCACCCAACGCCGCCCACAGTTCCGCGTCCTGCGCGTCGGTGCGGGCGAGCAGCAGGTTGTCGCGCAGGGAACCCACGAAGACGTGGTGCTCCTGGTTGACGAGGGCGACATGGGAACGGACCCGCTCGGCGGGCATCCGGGACAGCTCGGCGCCGCCCAGGGTGATCGCTCCTTCACGAGGGGCGTAGATACCGGCGAGCAGCCGGCCCAGTGTGGACTTGCCGGCCCCGGACGGCCCGACCAGCGCGACCCGGGTTCCGGGCGCGACCGACAGTGACACCTGGTGCAGTACGTCGACGCCCTCCCGGTAGCCGAAGCGCACACGGTCGGCCCGGATGTCGCGGCCCTCGGGCGTCAGCGCACCGTCGCCCGCGTCCGGCTCGATGTCCCGGACGCCGACCAGCCGTGCCAGGGACACCTGGGCCACCTGCAACTCGTCGTACCAGCGCAGGATCATGCCCACCGGTTCGACCAGCATCTGCGCGATGAGGGCGCCCGTGGTGAGCTGTCCGACGTCGATCCAGCCGTTGAGGACGAAGACGCCGCCGACCATCAGCACCGAGCAGAGAACGGTGGTGTGCGTGAGGTTGACGACCGGGAACAGCACCGACCGCAGCCAGAGCGTGTACCGCTCCCACGCGGTCCACTGCCGCACACGCAGCTCCGACAGTGCGATCCGGCGTCCACCGAGACGGTGCGCCTCGACGGTGCGGCCGGAGTCCACGGTCTCGGCGAGCGCCGCGGCGACGGCGGCGTAGCCCGCGGCCTCGGAGCGGTAGGCGGACGGCGCCCGCCGGAAGTACCAGCGGCAGCCGACCACCAGCAGCGGCACGGCGAGCAGCACGGCCGGCGCGAGCGGCGGTGCGGTCACGGCGAGGCCGCCGATCAGCAGCGCCGCCCACACCACGCCGATGGCGAGCTGGGGGACGGCCTCGCGCATCGCGTTGGCCAGCCGGTCGATGTCGGTGGTGATCCGGGAGAGCAGGTCGCCGGTCCCGGCCCGCTCCAGGACCCCGGGCGGCAGCCCCACCGACCGCACGAGGAAGTCCTCACGCAGATCGGCGAGCATCCGCTCGCCGAGCACCGCGCCGCGCAGACGGAGTTCCCGCACGAACACGGCCTGGACCACGAGCGCCACCACGAACAGCGCGATGACGCGCTCCAGATGAATGTCGCGGGCGTGCTCGGAGACCCGCTCCACCAGACCGCCCAGCAGGTACGGGCCCACCATAGAGGCGACCACGGCGATCGTGTTCACCGTGATGAGGAGGAGGAAGGCCCGGCGGTGCCGCCGGAACAGTTCGACGACGTACGCGCGCACGGTGGCCGGGGCGCCGACGGGGAGCGTGTGCGCCGTCGTCGGGGCCGCCGGGTCGTAGGCCGGGGGCGTCACGCCGATCATGCGTTCTCCTCGATCTCTTCGCGTACGCCGTCCGCCGACGGTGACGCCTCCTCCGCGTCCGGGGTCGGTTCGGTTCCGACCGGGGCGCGGGCGTTCCCTCGGGCCGAGGCGGTCTCCTCGTCGGTCTCGCGCGTCACGACCGCCCGGTACCGAGGGTCGGTGTGCACCAGCTCGCGGTGCTCACCGACCGCCGCGACCGCGCCGTGGTGCACCAGGACCACCCGGTCCGCCAGATCCAGCAGCAGTGGCGAGGAGGTGAACACGACGGTGGTACGGCCGGCGCGCAGGGAGCGCAGACCCTCGGCGACACGCGCCTCGGTGTGCGCGTCGACGGCGGAGGTCGGCTCGTCCAGCACCAGCACCTCCGGATCGGTGAGCAGCGACCGGGCCAGGGCCAGCCGCTGGCGCTGCCCGCCCGACAGGGAACGCCCGCGCTCGGTGATCCGGGTCTCCAGCGGTTCCCGCGCGGACGGCGAGGCCTGCGCCAGGGCGTCCAGCACGTCACCGCACTGGGCGGCGGCGAGCGCCTCCTCGCTGCCGACGAGACCCGAGGCGGGCACGTCCAGCAGATCGCGCAGCGTGCCGGAGAGCAGCACCGGATCCTTGTCCTGCACCAGGACGGCGGTGCGGGCCACGTCGAGCGGCAGTTCGTCCAGCGCCACCCCGCCCAGCAGCACGGAGGTGCTCCTCTCGGCGGGATGTCCGCCAAGCCGTTCGGCCAGCAGACCCGCCGCGTCGGGGTCCCCGCAGACCACCGCGGTCAGCCGCCCGGCGGGGGCGAGCAGCCCGGTCGCGGGGTCGTACAGGTCGCCGGAGGGCACCGCGGCCTCTCCCGTCCCCTCGGCGTCGGTGGCGCGCTCCAGGGACAGCACCCGGGCCGCTCGCCGCGCGGAGGGCCGCGAGAAGGAGTACGCCATCGCGAACTCCTCGAAGTGCTGCAACGGATAGGTCAGCAGCAGCACCGAGCTGTAGACGGTGACCAGTTCACCGACGTCGATCCGGCCGTCCCGCGCCAGGGCCACGCCCCGCCAGACCACCGCGATCAGCAGCAGACCGGGCAGCAGCACCTGGATGGCGGAGATCAGCGACCACATCCGGGCGTTGTGCACCGCCGCCTTGCGTACCTCCTGGGAGGCTCGGCGGTAGCGGTCGAGGAAGAGCGACTCACCGCCGATGCCGCGCAGCACCCGCAGCCCGGCGACGGTGTCCGAGGCCAGCTCGGTGGCACGGCCCGCCTTCTCGCGCTGGACGTCGGCGCGCCGGGTGGCGCGTGGCAGCAGCGGCAGCACGGCGAGCGCCAGCACGGGAACGCCGACGGCGACGAGCACGCCGAGCGCCGGCTGATAGACGACGAGGGCCAGGCAGACCACGATGACGGTCACCGCCGCGGCGGTGAACCGGGACGCGGCCTCGACCAGCCAGCCGATCTTCTCGACGTCACCGGTGGACACGGAGACGATCTCTCCGGCGGCCACCCGCCGGGTCAGCGCCGCGCCGGCCAGGGCGGCCTTGCGGGCCAGCAACTGCTGGACGCGGGCGGCAGCGGTGATCCAGTTGGTCACCGCGGTGCGGTGCAGCATCGTGTCGCCCAGGGCGATGGCGGCGCCGCACAGCGCCAGCAGTCCGCCCGTCCAGGCCAGCCGAGTCCCGGAACCGTCGACGACGGACTGCACGGCCAGGCCGACGCAGAAGGACAGCCCGGAGACGGAGAGGAAGTGCAGCAGGCCCCACAGCAGGCTCCGCAACTGCCCGCCGAGCTGATTGCGGAAGAGCCACCACAGGAAGCGTGGACCCGAACGTGCGTCCGGCACGCCCGGATCGGGATACGGAAGGTCTTGGATCTGCATGACGTCCCAGCGGTTCGGGTGTGCTCGGGCGGGGCGGACGGTGCTCGAGGTGTGCGGTTCCGGTGCCGGTCCGTCCCGGTCGACGGGCCGGGGGAGCCGGCGGGCGGGTGCACAGCAAACCGTGTCAGGTTCGCCGCGCGGAGTGCGTGGAGGCAACCGGTTTTCCGCCCGCGGCGTGCCCGTGTGCCCATCGGGGCCCCATCGTGTCTCAACCCGCCCACAAACGAGGGGCCGTGCGTGGTCGCCGAGGAAATGGTGGGACGATGGACGGCATGCGAATAGGCGGTGTGAAGGATGCTGTACGCGCCGGAGCCGCGGCCGCGGCCTGTGGTGTCCTGCTGATGTCCCTGTCGGCATGCGGCGGTTCGGACGGCGGTGGCGCGGCGAAGGCCGACGGCGCGGCGGCCGTCCGCACCGGTCAGGCCGAGGCGCGGACGACCGGTCTGAAGGCGATCCCGGACGTCGGCGACCGGCTGCGGAGTCAGATCCCCTCCGCCTCCCGCCAGGTCGTGGCGGTCTACGGCGACGGCCGGAACTCCACCGGCTCCACGGTCGCCCTGTACACCAAGCACGGCTCCACCTGGGACCGCACCCGCGTCTGGCAGGGGCACAACGGCAAGAAGGGCTGGACCACCGATCACCACGAGGGCGACAACCGCAGCCCCGTGGGAGTGTTCACGCTCAGCGACGCCGGCGGCGTCCTCGCCGACCCCGGAGCCAAGCTGCCGTACACCCGGTCCGCGTCCTTCCAGGCGCCGCACTACTGGTCCAAGTCGCACTGGCACGACTTCGACTACGTCATCGCCATCGACTACAACCGAGTCAAGGGCACCTCGCCCAACGACCCGACCCGGCCCGAGGGACAGTCCAGGGGCGGCAGCATCTGGCTGCACATGGACCACGGCAGCGGGACCTCCGCGTGTGTCAGCCTGTCCAAGTCCGGGATGGAGTACCTGCTGCGCACGCTCGACCCGAACCAGCACCCGGTGGTGGTCATGGGGGACAAGGCCGATCTGAAGGCCTAGCGGGCGTGTCCGGCGGCGGTGCGGTCCGCGTGCCGCCGCCGTGCGGTCCCTCCACCAGCGCGTCCAGCAGGTCCTCGAGCGCCGTGCGCTGATCGACCGACAGGGGCGCGAGGATCTCCTCTACCGCCGACCGGCGTGCCGCGTGCAGTTCGCGCAGTGACGCCAGTCCGTCGTCCGTGAGTTCGATCCGGGTGACCCGGCGGTTCGTGGGATCGGGCACCCGGCGCACCTTGCCGCTCGCCTCCAATCCGTCGACCAGCGTCGTCACAGCCCGGGGAACGACCTCGAGCCGGGCGGCGAGATCCGCCATGCGCGGCGGCTCCCCGTAGTGCGCCAGAGTGCGCAGCAGTCGGGACTGGGCAGGGGTGACGCCCAGGTTGCGCTCCTGCAGATGATGCCTCTGAATGCGGTGCACCCGACGGGTGAGCCGCATCAACTGCTCGGCGAGCAGCCCTTCGGCTTCAAAACGGTCGGACTGGCCCTGGGTGTGGTGGGACGGGCCGTCGTGGTCGGCGGGGCCGGGCATGGTCATGACGGAACAATATCAGGACACAGTTCATTGTGAGTATAGGTAACAATGAGCTATGCTCCGTCTGTCATCGACGCCTCACCACCCGTAGGAGCCATGCCCCGCGACGACATCAACTGGACCCCGCCCCCCGGCACCTCGCCCGACCAGCCCCGGCAGGTGCGCCGCATCCTGAGACTTTTCAAGCCCTACCGCGGCCGGCTCGCGGTCGTCGGCCTCCTGGTCGGCGCCTCCTCGCTGGTCGCCGTCGCGACACCCTTCCTGCTCAGGGAGATCCTCGACGTCGCGATCCCGCAGGGCCGCACCGGACTGCTGAGCCTGCTGGCGCTCGGCATGATCCTCAGCGCCGTCGTCACCAGCGTCTTCGGTGTTCTGCAGACCCTGGTCTCCACGACCGTCGGCCAGCGCGTCATGCACGACCTGCGCACCCAGGTCTACGGTCGGCTGCAGCGCATGTCGCTCGCGTTCTTCACCCGCACCCGCACCGGCGAGGTGCAGTCCCGCATCGCCAACGACATCGGCGGCATGCAGGCGACCGTCACCTCCACCGCGACCTCCCTGGTCTCCAACGTCACCAGCGTCGTCGCCACCGTCGTCGCCATGATCGCCCTCGACTGGCGGCTCACCGTCGCCTCGCTGCTCCTGCTGCCGGTCTTCGTCTGGATCAGCCGCCGGGTGGGCAGGGAACGCAAGAAGATCGCCACCCAGCGCCAGAAACAGATGGCCGTCATGGCGGCGACGGTCACCGAGTCGCTCTCCGTCAGCGGCATCCTGCTCGGCCGCACCATGGGCCGTGCCGATTCCCTCACCCACTCCTTCGCCGCCGAGTCCGAGAGCCTCGTCGACCTCGAAGTCCGGTCGAACATGGCCGGGCGCTGGCGCATGGCCGTCATCAGCGTCGTCATGGCCGCCATGCCCGCCTTCATCTACTGGGTGGCGGGCATCGCCCTCCAGGTCGGCGGACCGTCGATCTCCCTGGGCACGCTGGTCGCGTTCGTCTCCCTGCAACAGGGCCTGTTCCGGCCGACCGTCAGCCTGCTGGCCACCGGAGTGCAGAT
>Ga0308173_10001163_pt1 | contig 12702 bp, 12 predicted proteins | sample PhyPR1_FD_203716 | JGI IMG/M metagenome (GOLD analysis project Ga0308173, IMG submission 203716) | Soil microbial communities from UC Gill Tract Community Farm, Albany, California, United States - DLSLS.P.R1 | ecosystem: Environmental > Terrestrial > Soil > Agricultural land | place: USA... | reverse complement strand
GAGAACAGCAGCACGATGCCGGCGATCAGGACGAGCAGCGCGACCAGGCCGCCCGCGGCCCAGCCGTCGTTCCAGACACCGTCGGTGGTCCGACCGCCCGTGCCGAGCCAGATCCCGCCCCCGACGAACAGCCCCACGATCAGGTACTGCGGCAGCGCCAGGAGCCACCACTTGACCAGCACCAGACCCCGCGAGAGACGTTCGGGGTACGGCACGTCGAGGTGGGCGGGATAGTCGGGGACGTCGGCGAGGGTGAACGGCGGATAGCGATCGGTGCCCAGCGCCCCGTAGCCGTAGTAGTGCACCCGCCAGGACCACCGGAGCACGCCGACGTTGAACTCGAAGATCGGCCGTGGATAGCGGCCCGTGACGAGGATGGCGAAGAAGGCGGCAATGGTGAGCACGGTGAACGCCAGCCACAGGAACGCCAGCACCACGTAGTGCGGGATCAGCAGCAGCCACTTGACCAGCCAGAGCCCGCGGGAGAGCGGGGCATCGAGTGACGCGTCGACACGCACGGGATAGGGGGCGGGATAGGGGGTGGGGTTCTCGGTCACGACGACGGCCTCCCACGAGTCCGGAGCCACGACACGACTGCCGCGGCTTCCCCCACCGTCTCGGTACCGGACGGCGGTACGACACGGCCCTAGGTCGTCGGGGACGGGACGTTCGTCCACCCGCGGCGTGACCCGCTCCCCTGGGGCGGGTGTCCCCAGCGGCGGAGTCTCGGCACTGCACCACCGATCGAGGAGGTCCCATGCCTGAGCGCCCGTCCCCTCGTCCCGAGAAGCGGCGCGTTTCCTCCACGCGGGACGCCGGCCTGGATCCGCGCAGCCGGGCGCTCGAGGAGGCGGCCGACCTCGCCATGCAAGCGCCGTCGGTGCACAACACCCAGCCCTGGGTGATCGAGCTGCAGCGCGATCGCTTGGTGCTGCGGGCGGATCGGAGCCGGCAGCTCACCGCGATGGACCCCCTCGGCCGAGAACTGGTCGTGAGCGTCGGCGCGGCACTGCTGAACGCACGCGTGGCCCTGGCTGCCCGCGGCTGGGCGGCCGCGGTGGACCGGCTGCCGGACCCGGAGGACCCCGATCTGCTCGCCGTAATCTGCCCGGTCGAGGGCACCCCGGAGCCGGGTCTGGCGGAGCTCGCCCCGGCTGTGGGCCGGCGACGCACCAACCGACGGCGGTTCACCGCGGACGAACTCCCCGACCGGCTGCTGCGCCGGCTGGCCTCGCTGGTGCAGGACGAGGGCGCCACCCTCGTGCCTGTCATCAGCGACGAGCACCGCCGGCTGGTGTCCCGCCTCACGCAGCAGGCCGACGGGTTGCAGAATGCCGACCCGGCTTATCGGGCCGAACTGCGACGGTGGACCACGCGGTCGTACGCGCACGGGGACGGCGTGCCGGCCGAGTCCGTCCCGCACGTGACGGGCCGAGAACGGGAGGAGTTGCCTCTTCGCGATTTCGACAGCCGTGGATCCGGCGGCCTCCCGCCGCGGACCGACCCCGAGGTTCCCCAGGCTCTCCTTCTCCTGGCCACGGCGGCCGACGACGCCCTGTCCTGGCTGCGGAGCGGTGAGGCTCTGGAGCACCTGCTCCTGGAACTGACGCGGAACGACTGGGTGGCCAGCCCGGTGACGCAGGCCGTCGAGGTGCCCCTGACGCGGACGCAGCTGCGGTCGGCGCTGACCTGGGACGCTCATCCGCAGATGTTGTTGCGCATCGGCCGCGCCGAGCCGACTCCCCGGTCTCCTCGACGGCGGCGCAGCGAGGTCGTGGTCAACAGTCAGCGGCAGCCCGCTCCGGCTCCTGCAGCCCGCCACGAGGCGCCCCATCCGGTCGGCCCCCGCCCGGAGCGCCGGCCCGTGTCGGACGGCCGCGGCGGCACCACCTGGATCTGACCGCTCACGGATGGAGGAGCGATGGACACGGTGAAGACCTGGACCGTCCGGATCGAGATCGCGGAGCACGAAGGGCGCACGCGCGCCGTGGCGCGCCTGCACACCGGCGACACGGAGCACACCGTGGGCGTCGGCTTCGCGCGCCTCAACCCGACGGACCGCGACGTGCCCGAGATCGGCGACGAGATCGCCGCCGCGCGGGCGCTGTCCGACCTCGGGCATCATCTGCTCCGCGTCGCCGACGAGGACGTCGAGCAGCTCAGCGGCGAGCCCGCCCACCTGGCGATGTGAGTCGCCCGTCGGCGCACCCGGGGCACCCCCTACGGACGACGCGGCCGGACGAGCGATCCCGGGAGGCCGCCGGCAAAGGCCCACCGGCGCCGGCCCGCGGCGCCGGTCACCGTCCGGCGAGCGCGGCCTCGGATCCGTTCCTCACGTCCGCAGCCGCGCCCCGCTCCGGGTGAACCACCATGACGGGGCAGGTGGCGTGCATCGCGGTGTAGAGCGCGATGGAGCCGAGCAGCAGCCCACGGAATTCACTGCGCCCCCGGCTGCCGACGACCAGCAGGTCTGCGTTCCGGCCCTGCTGGACGAGCACCTCATCAGCCGGTCCCTGTGCCACGACGGTGCGAATGCGCGGCATCGGCCCGCCGCCCGACCGGCTTCCCACGACCTCGCTGACGAGGCGCTCGGCGCGGCCGTGCAGCTCCCCGTCGATCTCGTCGACGGACGGGATCTCGATCGAGGCCATGTCGGCCCAGTAGTTCGTGACCTCGAACGTGGTCACCACGTCGAGGTCGGCGCCCCGTGCGCCCGCCTCCTCGATGGCCGCGGCCAGAGCCGCACGAGAGGCGGTCGAGCCGTCCACGCCCACGATGACCTTCGAGGGGTGCGGCGTCCCTGCGGCCTCGGAGTGCACGACCAGGACCGTGCAGGCCGCATGCGCGACGCAGTGCAGCGCCACCGAGCCGAGAAGTGCGCTGCGCACGGCCCCCCGCCCCCGGCTCCCGACGACGAGCAGGTCCGCGCCGTGGGCCCGCTCGAGCAGGGCCGGCGCTGCAGGGCCCGCCAGGACGAACAGCTGGACGGCGAGGTCACCGGTCCCGGAGACGCCGCCGCCGGCCACCTCCTCCTGCACCTCCTGCACGAGCGCACGCGCCCGCGCATCCGTGTCGTCCCTGAGAGCCGGAACGTTCGGGACGTCGACCGGCCGTCCGCCCGTCCAGTAGAGATCCACGAGGTAGCTCGCCACCACGTCCAGGTCGGCATGCCGCCGCGCGGCCGCCAGAAATGCCTGCACCAGCGCCTCGCGGGCCCCGGCGGAGCCGTCGACGCCGACGACCACCCGCGACCGTCCCCCGGTGCCCTGTCCTGAGCCGGCGGCGTTCGACGTGTCCATGGGATCTCCTCGGTCGGGGGGCGCAGGAGGGTCTCGCCGACTCGACTCTGGAGCCCGCCGGCGCGCCGGTCGGAGGGTCCACCGTCCTCTCGCGGAGGTCCTAGGTCCCGAGTCGCCCCATCCGGAGACCCTGGGGTGCTCCCCCGGGTCGTCCTAGCGTCGGTGGCCCGTCCCCCGGCCGAGGAGTCCACCGTGCAGGCAAGAGACGTCATGACCGGCGATGTGGTCACCGTCGGCCCGGACACGTCCGCGAAGTATGCGGCGGAGCTGATGGCGGACCGCGGCTTCGCCGCCCTGCCGGTCGTGGACGGCGACCATCGACTGGTGGGCATCGTCGCCGAGGCGGACGTCCTCCGCGGACGCCTGCCCGCCGATCCGCGGCTGCACCTGCGCCGCGGCGACGAGGAGGCCGACGATCTACCGCCGCTGCTCGTGCGGGGGATCATGACCGCCGGCGTCCGCACCGTCGAGGCCGCCGGCGACGTCGCGGACCTCGCCCGTCTCTTCGTCGACGAGAAGCTGCGCAGCGTCCCCGTGCTCGAGCACGGGCGATTGGTCGGCATCGTCAGCCGGCGGGATCTGCTGGGCGCCCTCGTTCGTCCCGACGACGCGATCGGGCACGACCTCCTGCGACTCGTCGAGGGCTATACCGGCGAGCTGGGCAGCTGGCAGGTCCAGGTCACCGAGGGCGTGGCCACCATCCGTCGCACCCGTGGAACGCCCGCCCCCACCGCGGAGTCCGAACGACGGACGCTGCGCGCTCTGGCGCACACCGTGCCTGGAGTCGTGGCCGCGCGCGTCCCCGCGGACGTCGCGGTGCCCTCCGCCGATGCCGACGCGTCGGCCTGACCGCTCGACGACCCAGGAGCTCCCCATGACCCAGGCCCCGCATCCTCGACCCGTCGTCGTGGGCGTCGACGCCTCCGAGGGGTCGCTGCGAGCCGTCCGGTTCGCGGCGGACGAGGCCCGCCTCCGGGCTGCACCGCTGCGCATCGTGCATGCCCTGTCCGCGCGGTCCCACGGTGGAACCGTTCCGCCCGGTGACCTCGACGTGCCGGAACTCCTCCGCTCCGGCGCCGAGGGAGTCCTCCAGTGGGCCGGCGAGGCGGTGGCCGACCGGCTCCCCGCGCGGACGGTCTCGACGGCCGTCGTCCACGGGGATCCGGTCGGTGTCCTGCGGGCGGAGTCGGAGCACGCCCAGCTCCTCGTCGTGGGCACGCGTGGCGTCGGCGGTGTCGCCGGCCTGTTGCTCGGGTCGACCGCCTCGGCACTCGCCGGCCAGACGGACTGCCCCCTCGTCGTCCTCCCGGACGACACCACCGCCTGGGTTCGGGACCGGGTGTCGGTCGTCGTCGGGGTCGAGGGCCGGTCGGCGGACGACGACGTGCTGGCCTTCGCCTTCGCCGAGGCGGCTGCCCGCGGCACCGACCTGGTCGCCGTGCACGCGTGGCAGGACGTCGACCTGGAGACGGCGTTCCAATCGCTGCGCCCTGTCGTCGACTGGGCGGAGGCCCAGGCCGACGAGCAGCGGGTCCTCAGCGAGGCGCTCGCCGGCTGGGCGGACAAGGAACCGGACGTGACGGTGCGCGAGGTCGTCGTCCGCGAGAAGAAGGCGAGGGCGCTGGTGGCGGCCGCGTCGACCGCGGAACTGCTGGTGGTCGGGCATCACCGTGGGCGGGCGCTGGGCTCGACCACGCACGCCGCCCTGCACCGGGCGACGTGCCCCGTGGCCGTCGTCCCGATCACCGCGCGGGCGTTCCGGTGACCGCCGGAGTGCCGCGGGTGCTCGTGACCGCGGCGAGCCGACACGGATCCACCGGTGACATCGCGGTGGCCCTGGCGCAGGCGATCGGGATCGGTCGTGACGTCGACGCGGCGGTCATCCCGGTCGGTCAACGGCCGGATCCGAATCCGTTCGACGCGGTGGTGCTGGGAAGCGCGGTGTACGCCGGTCGATGGCTGGAGGAGGCCCGCGACTACGCGACCGCGCACGCCGCCGCGCTCCGCGCACGGCCGCTCTGGCTGTTCTCGAGCGGGCCCATCGGCGCACCCCCGTTCCCGCCGGACGAGCCCTACGACGTGGCCCCCCTGATCCAGACCCTCCGGCCCCGCGGGCACGCCGTGTTCCCGGGACGGCTGGACAAGAAGTTGCTGTCGTTCGGCGAACGCGCCATGGTGACCGCCATGCGCGCTCCTCTCGGGGACTTCCGCGACTGGGCCGCGGTGGCCGCCTGGGGGCAGCAGATCCTCGACGAGCTCGCCGGCAGGCGAGAGGGCACCGCCGACCGCGTCGACCGCTGACCGTTCCCGACGAGACGTGAGGAGAACCATGGCGCCCTACTCCGACGGAGAGGGCGAGGCCCTCGACGCCGCCGAGTGCCGTCGGCTCCTGAGCACCGCCCGCCTCGGCCGGCTCGGCTTCACCGACGGTGCCATGCCCGCGATCATCCCCGTGCCTTTCAGCCTGCACGGCGATGCCGTGCTGATCCCTGCGCGTCGCGACGGCGCCCTCGTCCGCGGCGTCCGGGGCTCGGTCGTCGCGCTCGGGGTCGACTCCTACCGTGACGCCCTCGGTCCCGGGTGGAGCGTCACCGTTGTCGGGCCCTCCCGCGTCGTCGGAGACGCCCGAGCCCTGGCGCACATCGACGGCCTCGGGTTGTTCGACGAGAGGCCTCCGGGTGACCGCGGGTGCTACATCAGCGTGCAGCTGGGGTTGGTATGGGGTCGGCGCACCGAGGCGACCCCGGCCGAGCTGCCGTCGTCGGTGGACGCGTCACTCGCGGAGTGAAGCCTCCGCGCGTGCCGGGAAGGGCACCCTTCCGCCGTCCGGAACTCCGTGAGAGTGTCGGGGAACCGGAGGTGACCGAGCATGGGTTCCTCACGCGTGGGACCGGAGCGGCAAGGCTCGGAGCCCTCGTCGGCACTGTCGGGAATGCGCTTGCCCGAGCTCCTCGACGAGGTGCAGGAGCGACTGGCCGCCGTCGGCCGCACGCAGGCCAGGGTGCAGAACCTGCTCGATGCGTTCCTCAGCGTGTCGACCGGCCTCGACCTCGACAGCACGCTGCGCCGGATCGTCGAGGCCGCCACCGGTCTCGTCGACGCGCGCTACGGGGCACTGGGCGTGCTGCGTGCGGACGGCTCCGGGCTCGCGAGGTTCATCCACGTCGGCATCGACGACGAGCTGGCGGCACGGATGGGATCGTTGCCCGAGGGGAAGGGCGTGCTCGGCCAGCTCATCACCGAGCCATATCCCCTGCGCATCCGTGATCTGGGGCAGCACCCGGCATCGGTGGGCTTCCCCCCGCACCACCCGCCCATGCGGTCCTTCCTCGGTGTCCCGGTACTGGTGCGCGGCGAGGCCTTCGGCAACCTGTACCTGACGGAGAAGATCCACGGCAATTTCACGGCCGAGGACGAGGCAGTCCTCACCGCCCTGGCCGGTGCCGCCGGCATCGCCATCGACAACGCCCGCCTCTACGAGGAGGGCCAGGTGCGCGAGAGATGGCTGGCCGCCGTCTCCGACGTCCGGGCCGCCCTGCTGGACACCGCCTCGTCGGACGAGCCACTGGGCCTCATTGTCGACCGGGTCGCGGCGCTCACCGGCGCGGACGCGGTGTGGCACCTCACAGGTCCGGACCCGGTCGACGGCTGCTACCTCGTCACCGTCCAGAGCGGTCCAGGGGTCACCGACCTGCGCGGCTCACGCTGGACAAGGACGGACAGCCCGGTGCTCGAGGCGGTGGAGACCGCCCGCGACGTGGTGTCCCTCGACCTGGCCGGTCTGCCCTACGAAGGTCCCTCGGGTGTCGCCTGGGGCCCGACCCTGGGGATACCGCTGCGCGGCGCCCAGGCCGAGGCGGCGATCCTCGTGGTGTCCCGCCGGGCCGGCGCCGCACCCTTCGACGCAGCCATCGGACCGCTGGTGACCGCCTTCGCCGACCAGGCCGGCGTCGCCCTCGACATGGCGGCCCGGCAGAAGCTGGCCCGGCAGCTGGACGTCTACGAGGACCGCGACCGCATTGCCCGCGATCTGCACGACCTGGTGATCCAGCGCGTGTTCGCCGCGGGCCTCGCCCTGCAGTCGCTGCTCCCCCGAGTCACCGACGCGGAGGTGCGGCGCCGGGTCCAGGGCGTCGTCGGGCAGCTCGACGACACGGTGCGCGACATCCGCACGACGATCTTCGACCTGCACACCACCGACGCCGCCGATCACGCCGAGAGCCTCCGGCGACGGGTCCTCGACGTCGTCACCGAGACGGCGACCGACATCCTCCAGCCCACCGTGCGCATGAGCGGCGCGGTCGACAGCCTCGTCACCGGTGAACTCGCCGCCGACGTGGAAGCTGTGGTGCGGGAGGCGGTCAGCAACGCTGCACGTCACTCGGGCGCCCCCCACGTCACCGTCACGCTCGACGTGGCCGACGACGTCGTGGTGGAGGTGGTGGACGACGGCCGGGGCATCGACGAGCGGGCCGCCCGCAGCGGCCTGCGGAACCTCGAGGACCGGGCCCGCCGGCACGGTGGCCAGTCCCGCGTCGAGGCGCTGCAGGACGGCGGCACGCGGCTTCGCTGGTCGGCACCGCTGCGCTGAGGTCAGTGGCCCTTGGCCGGCTGCGTCCCGCTCCCCCGCAACTCCGTCGCGAGAACGGCGGCCTGCGTGCGCCGCTCCAGGCCGAGCTTGGCCAGCAGGTGCGAGACGTAGTTCTTGACCGTCTTCTCGGCGAGGAACATCCGCTCGCCGATCTGGCGGTTGGTGAGCCCCTCGCCGATGAGCTCCAGCACGGTGCGCTCCTGCTCGCTGAGCTTGGCCAGTGGTCCGGCCGGCTCTGCCGCCCGGCGCAGGCGCTCGAGGACGGCGGTCGTGGCGGTCGGGTCGAGCAACGAGCCACCCGCCGCGACCGTGCGGACGGCGCTCACCAGGTCCTGACCGAGGATCTGCTTCAGCAGATAACCCGAGGCGCCGGCCATGATCGCCTCGAACAGAGCCTCGTCGTCGCTGTAGCTCGTGAGCATGACGACCTTGAGCTCGGGCATCCGCGACCGCAGCTCGCGGCAGACGGTGACGCCGTCGCCGTCGGGCAGCCGGACGTCGAGCACCGCCACGTCGGGGCGCAGCGCGGGCACCCGCGCCAGCGCCTCCGAGGCGTTCTTCGCCTCGCCGATGACGGTGATCCCGGGATCGGTCTCCAGCACGTCGGCCACGCCCCGGCGCACCACCTCGTGGTCGTCGAGGAGGAACACCGAGATCATCCCGGGCTCGTCGGTCATGCGGGTCACCCCATGCGCTTCGGCCACCTCCCGGCGGCACCCGACAGCGTCCGGTGCCGGCCGCCGCGCCCAGGCTAGGTGTGCGGTACGGGCAGGGACTCAGAGTCGAACGTCCCGAAACCGGCCGTCCGCCCCGGGACCGGGGCGACGTCCGGCCCCGGTCCCGGGGCCCTCCGGCACCTCCCCCGGCTCCGTTGCCCGAGCAGCCTGGTGCCATGGCCGCCTATCCGCACGCACTCGTCGCCTACGCGACCGCCGCCGGCTCCACGGCGGAGATCGCCGAGCGGATCGCCCGGATGCTCCGGGAAGCCGGCGCGGAGGCGACCTGCACGCCGGTGTCACCGGATCTCGATCCCGCCGGTTTCGACGTGCTCGTCGTCGGCAGCGCGGTGCACAACATGGCCTGGCTGCGCCCTGCTCTCGACTTCCTCGCGCGCGCCGCGGAGACCGGGACGCCGATCTGGTGCTTCAGCGTCGGCGGCCTGGCACACCCCTACGGCGGCCGGCTCAACCAGGTCATGGCCAGGAGCGAACTGCAGAAGGTGGCGAAGGGCTTCCCGGCCGACTTCGCCCCCCGCGACCACCGGATGTTCTCCGGCGTCGTCGCCATGGACGGCGCGCCGCTGTGGGCCCGCCTCTTCTACCGCCTGACGGGGAGCGGGCCGGGAGACCACCGCGACTGGGTCGACATCGTCCGCTGGGCCCGGCGGGTGGCCGAGGAGCTGCCCCGACGGCGACCGAGCGCCACGGATGCCCGCTCCTGACCGGGCCCGGGTCCGGAGGCCCCGGCGGAACGGGACCTCGGCCACTCCTGCCTTCGCAGGAGCCGGTCGACGCTCGTCTTGACACCGCCGCCGTCGAGGAGATGCCGTGCTGATCACCCGTTTGGATCCGACCACCGCCCGTGCCGCCATCGATCTCGCCAACCGGGCGCCGTCCGTGCACAACTCCCAGCCGTGGCGCTGGCGGATCGGTGAGTCGTCGATCCATCTGTTCGCCGACCCGGACCGCGCCCTGCCCGCCACGGATCCCGACGGTCGGGGTCTGCGGCTGAGCTGTGGCGCGGCACTGCACCACGTCCGGGTCGCGCTGCTGGCCGCGGGGCTGGGCACCGCGGTGCGCCGGTTCCCCGATCCGGCGCACCCCCTCCACCTGGCCTCCCTGGAACCACATCCGGCGCGGCCGACCGCCGACGACCTGTCGCTCGCCGCGGCCGTCCCGAACCGCCGCAGCGACCGCCGGATGTTCTCCACGTGGCCCGTGCCCGATCCCCTGCTGGACATGCTCACCGGGGCGGCAGCAGGTGAGGGCGCCCATCTCGCGGTGCTGGAACTCGAGTCGCAGCGGCAGGCGGTGGCCGGGCTGGTCGAGCGTGCGGCGGTGGTGCAGGCGCTCACCCCGGATGTGGCACAGGAGACCGCGGCGTGGACCGGTCGCATCCGCGGGGCCGCCGAGGGCGTCCCCGCGGCGAACGTGCCGCGGCGCCCCGACGGCACCGTGCCCGTCAGACACTTCGTCGCCGGAGAGCAGGATCAGGTCGCGCTGGGACGCGACGAGACCGACGGCACCGTCCTCGCCGTCCTCACCACGGACACCGACGACCCGCCCGCTCAGCTGCGGGCGGGCGAGGCGCTGAGCGCCGTCCTCCTCACCGCCACCCGCATCGGCCTGGCCACCGACCCGATCAGCCAGCCGCTCGAGGTGGCGGAGACCCGTGCCGAGCTGGCCGGTGCCCTGGGCGACCTGTCGGGCCGCCCACAGGTCCTCCTGCGGCTCGGCTGGGCGCCGGTCGCCGCGCCGCCGGTGCCCCGCTCCGGCCGCCGTCCCGTCGAGGACACCATCGACCGCATGGACGCACCCTGGCAGGCCTCGTCCTGATGGCGGCCGAGGAGACCGCCGGCCCCACGCAGCCGGACGCGTTGCTCGAGGCCGCCCTCAACCTGTCCCGGTTCCACAGGGAACACGAGCGGTTCTACGCGTCGGCCCCGCTCGAGACGGCGCTGCGGCTCCAGCGGCACGCCCGCGCCCTCGAGGCCCTGGCGGACAGGTGGACCACCGCGGAGCCGGCCACTCGGCGTCCGATGAGCCCGTACGCGGGCGCCGAGGACCTCAACAGCGAGGCGGCCACGGCGCTCGACGGGGTGCTGTTCCTCGAGGGCGGGGGCCGGCCGGCCGAGATCACCACGATGGTCGCCGACCTGCGCGCCACCGCCGACGGCTTCGCACGCGGCGGGGAGTGGCTGGTGACCGCGATGCAGACGTCCTGGGACGTGGCCCGATCCCTCGTGCGGTACGACGGCCTCGCCGACGTGCTGGGCGAGCGGCACCGGATCATCGCCAACGACTGGCTGTCCGGCCACATGCAGTGCCTTGTCGGAACCGTGCTCGGCCGAGCCGCCGACATGCTGGACGGTCTCGATCTCGATCCGGCCCAGGTGCGTGCCGACCTCGCCGGGGAGCGCGTGGCGGCCCGGCGGCTGCAGGCCACCGCGGAACTCATCTCGCGCGCCGCCGACCTGTGCTGCGAGTCCGCGCAACTGGTGCACGACAACGAACGCCGGTGGCGGATCACCCACCAGCGCATCGGACAGCTGCTCGGCAGCACCGTCCCCGCCCCTCCGGAGCCGGTCCGACCCCGGTGAGCGAAGCCCAGCGGGTCAGCGGCGGACCCTCCGCCCGATGAGGACCGCTACGGCCGGAACCAGGGCCGCGATCACGGGGACGGCGAGCTCCGCCACACTCAACGGCTCGGTGCCGAGCAGCTCCGACAGGCCGGGGAGGTAGACGCCGCCGACGAGCAGCAGCACGTTGACCGCCACCGCCACGGGCACCCACACGGTGGCCCCTCGGGGCGCTCGCCGCCACGCCCCCCGGGGCCGCAGTGCGAGGGCGAGAGCGAACTGCACGGTGGCCAGCGCGACGAACAGCTGGGTCTGCCACGGGCCGTCGGCGGCGCGCGACCAGACCGCCACGCCGAGGCAGACGATCGTCGACAGGGCGGCGAGCCCGGCCACCCGCCGAGCGAGCGGCCGGTCGAACACCCCGGCCGACGGCCTGCGCGGAGGCCGGCCGAGGACGTCCGGTTCCGCGGGCTCGCTGCCCATCGCGACGCCCACCGGTCCGTGGGTGAGCAGGTTGACCCACAGCACCTGGGCCGGCAGCAGCGGGAGGGCGAGGCCGACGAACGGGCCCAGCAGCATGACGAAGACCTCCGCGGCGCCGCCGGTGACTCCGTAGGCGACGAACCGTCGGATGTTGTCGAACACCCGCCGGCCCTCCTCGATGGCCGCGGTGACCGTGGCGAGGCTGTCGTCGGAGAGCACCACGTCGGCCGCTTCCTTGGCGACCTCGGTGCCCCGCCGGCCCATGGCCACGCCGATGTCCGCCGCTCGCAGGGCCGGCGCGTCGTTGACGCCGTCCCCGGTCATCGCCACGACGTGCCCGCCGGACTGCCATCCGGTGATGTACGTCAGCTTGCCCTCGGGCTCGACCCGGGCGAACACGTGCGTGTCCACGGGATGGCGGTCGTCGACGAGTCCGACGGCCCGGGCCACGGCCGCTGCCGTGCCGGCGTGGTCGCCGGTGACCAGGACGGGACGGATGCCGGCCCGGTGGCACGAGGCGATCGCATCGGCGGCCTCGGGACGGATGGGGTCCGCGAGCCCGACGAGTCCGAGCAGGCGGCCGTCGCGGGCCACGGCGAGCACCCGGTACCCCTCGGACGCCCATCGCCCGGCGAGCGCCGACGCGTCGTCCGCCGGACCGTCTGCCGGCGTCACGACCGTCTCCGGCGCTCCCTTGGTGACCGTCGTCGTGCGGCCGTCGCGCCCGAGGTGCTCCGTCGTCATCCGGCGGACCGCCGCGTCGAACGGCTCCTCCCGCAGCCGGGGGTGCGCGATCCGCAGCGCAGCGACGTCGATGCCCGCCTCCCGAGCCGCCCTGACCAGCGCCGTCTCCGTGTCCGCCGTCCCGCCCGAGCCCTGCTCGCCGGCGCCGGTCGGATCGGCGTCGTTGCAGAGGGCCGCCGCCTCCAGCAGCCCACGGACCGACGCCGACGCCGATCCACCCAGCGGCTGCTCGCCGTCCTCCGGCGTCCACGCCCGGTCGGCCACCATCGCGCCCTGCGTCAGGGTGC
>Ga0308173_10001162_pt1 | contig 12706 bp, 9 predicted proteins | sample PhyPR1_FD_203716 | JGI IMG/M metagenome (GOLD analysis project Ga0308173, IMG submission 203716) | Soil microbial communities from UC Gill Tract Community Farm, Albany, California, United States - DLSLS.P.R1 | ecosystem: Environmental > Terrestrial > Soil > Agricultural land | place: USA... | reverse complement strand
GCCGACCTACGGCCGACGCGCCGAGGTCGTGTTCTTCAATCGGGCGCTGCGGGCCACGCCGTGGTTCTTCGCCGGGTACCGCGACCGGCTCTACCTGCTGGTCGAACCGGGCCGGCTGCACTGGGAGCCGGACCTGATCCCGACCTGGTGGCCGCGGGACCTCGGTCAGATCCACATCGACAACGAGGACCTCACGCTGCCGCTGTCGGCCGAGATGGGGCTGGACTCCTACGCGGAGGGGCTCTGGTCCACCACCGGCACCATGGCGGCGTGGTGGGCGCGCACGACGTTTCCCGACGCGCACCTGCAGCTCGCCGGATACTCGTTCGTCGACGACCCCACCCAGACCCGCTGGGCCCACGCGTCCGGCGACGACTGCCTCGTGGGTCCGGAGCACCGGATCGCGCTGGAGTCGGAGCTGATGCGCCGCTGGGTGGACGACGGCCGGGCGACCCTGTGGCCCTGAGACGCCGACCGCGGCGCGAGACCCCCCGCACGGCGTACCGAACGACACGAGGAGAGGCATGACACTGCGCCGCAGGCTCAGCGCACGCACCAACGAGGCGGTCGCCTGGCGGGTCGCCGAGCAACTCGACCCGCTGCGCGCGGAGTTGCACGACCTCGTGCGCCGCCTCGACGAGCTGCACGCCGAGAAGCGGCTCGCCGAACTGGAGCGGCGGCTGGACCCGGTCGAGCGGGAGTCCGCCTGGTCGGCGAACGAGCTCGCCCGGCTCAACCCGCAGGTGTCGGCCTTCGAGACCCGCCTGGAGAAGCAGGCTCGCCCCGAGGTGCTCACCGGCGCGCTCGAGGACCTCCCCGAGGCCCGGAACCTGGTCGAGGTCATCCGCGAGGAGCACGCCCGCGTGCGGGCCCGGCTCGCGCTGGTCTCCGCCTACGAGGAGCGACTGCGCCGCCTCGAGGCCCGGATGCTCCAGCAGGACCGCGACAGCCTGGACTCCTCGGACTGAACCGGCGGAGGCCGTCGGCCGGGACTCAGCCGGCGAGGCGGGACCCGTGCCGCCCGGCGAGCACCTCGAGTCTGGTGGGGATGCGGGTGCGCAGCTCCTCCAGGTGACTGATCACCCCGACCGTCCGGCCGCCGCGGCGGAGCTCGTCAAGGACGGTCATCACCGCGTCGAGCGCCTGCGCGTCGAGGGTGCCGAAGCCCTCGTCGACGAACAGCGTGTCGATCTGCACGCCACCGGTCTCGGCCGTGACGACGTCGGCGAGGCCGAGGGCCAGCGCCAGTGAGGCCATGAAGCTCTCACCCCCGGAGAGCGTCTTGGTCGGCCGGCGCGCGCCGGTGTACTCGTCGAAGACGTCCAGGCCCAGGCCGCCGCGGGCGCCGTGCCGCCCCTGCGCGTCGCTGTGCAGGAAGGTGTAGCGGCCACCCGACATGTCCAGCAGGCGCCTGCTGGCCACCTCGGCGACCTGTTCCAGTCGGGCGGCCAGCACGAACGACTGCAGCCGCATCCGCAGCGCGTTCGAGCCCCGGCCGTTGACCAGGTCGGCCAGTGCCGTGACCTGATCCGCCCAGCCGCGCAGCTCCGCCAACTCCACCTCGGCAGAGGTGACCTCGCCGGCCAGCGACTCGAGCGCTCGCTCGCAGCGGCGGGCGCGCTCCAGCTCGGCCACCGCCTCCTCGCGCCGCCGGGTGGCCGCGGCGCAGCGCTCCTGCAGAGCGGCCACGTCGGGGCGGGCGCCGAGACCGGTCAGCTCGGGCTCGGCGAGGCGGTCGCGGACCAGGGTCAGCCGGCGGTCGTGGCCGTCGAGCTCCCGGTCGAGGACGGCGATCCGCCCCGGCTCCAGGAGCGCGGCCGCGGCGGTCAGCACGTCGTCGAAGCCGGCGTCGGCGGCGCGTTCCTCGGCGGCGGTGCGCGCGGTGTCGGCCGTGGCGCAGGCACGGACCTCCTCGGCCTCGGCGGCCAGGAGCGCTTCGCAGCGCGCGGCGGCGGCGGTCAGCCGGGCGACCCGCGTCGCGAGGTCGGCGTCCTCACCCCGGGCCGCGTCGAGCGTGGCCTCCAGCTGGGCGAGGCCGGCGGTGAGCGCCTCGCGTCGCCCGGTGCACGCGTGCAGCTCCTCGCGGTCGGCCGCGAGGCGTGCGGCCGCCTGCTCGCGCTCCGTGACCAGCTCCGCGAGCCGCGCCTGGGCCGGTCCGGCGGTCGCGGCCAGCGCGGCCGTCGCGCGGGCCGCCTCGCGCAGGCTCTCGAGCACCGGCTGCTGCTCGGTGGCCGGCAGGGTTCCGGCCCGCGCCCGCAGCGCCGCCAGCTCGCGCTCCAGCCCGTCGAGCTGCTCCCCGGCGACGGTCGCGGCGGCGTCGGCGGCATCGGCCGCCGCATGCGCGGCCTGCTCGTCGGCCGCGGTGACGACCGGCCCGTCGTGCGTCGCCGGGCGCGGGTGCTCGGAGGCACCGCACACCGGACACTCGACGCCGTCGGCGAGCTGGGCGGCGAGCTCGGCCGCCATGCCCTCCAACCGCTGGGCGCGCAGGTCCAGCCACCGCTCGCGGGCGTCGGACCAGGCCTCCCGCTTCGCCTGCGCCGCCTGCCGGAGCCCGCTCAGCCGGCCCTCGAGGCGCTCGGCGCCACGGGCCGCGTCGAGCGTGGCCTCGGCCGCGGCGACGCCGGCCTGCTGACCCGGCAGCCGGACGACGGCGGCCTGGGCCTCGGCCACCCGCGCCTCCTGCCCGGCGATCCGCGCCGGCCACGCCTCTGCGGCGCGGCCGGCCTCGTCACAGGCCGCGGTGAGGGCGGCCATCCGCCGGTCGAGGCGGGTGACCTCGGCACGCAACTCGGCGACCCGCTCGACCTCGGGCAGCAGTGCCCGCGCGGCGGCCGATCCGTCGCGGAGCTCGCGCGCGACGACAGCGGTTCCGTCGCGGCCCTCGGAGACCTCCGCCCACGCGGCACCGGCGGACTCCCTGGTGGCACGGGCCTGCTCGGCGGCGACCGCCGCCCGGCCGGCCGCCTCCAGCACGTCCCGCAGCTGCTCGGCTCGGCGCGCCGCCTCCCGCTCCGCCCGGAGGGGGCTCAGTTCCGGCTCCCGGGCGACCAACTCCTCTAGCTCACGGACGGCCCGGTCGCGCCGCGCGTGCCGCTCGTCGAGGGCCCGCGCGGACGCGAGCTCGCCGTCGATCGCGGCGGCTTCGACGGCGACCTCCTCGGCCCAGAGCGCCGCGGCGGCGAGCCGCGCCGCCGCCGCCGTCCGGACGCCGTGCACCCACGGGCTCACGTGGTGGCCGGGGCCCGCGCCGACGAGCTCCGGCGCGAGCGCCTCGGGCACCTCGACCTCGGCGGTCTGCGCCACCCGCGCCAGCAGCGTCGACAGCCGCGCCTTCTGCACGGCGACCCGCTCGCGGGCCGCCCCCCGCTCATCGGCCAGCCAAGCCTCCGCGCGGGCGAAGCGATCGACGTCGAAGAGGGTGCGCAGCAGCTCGGCGCGGTGCTCGGGCTCGGCGCGCAGGAAGCGGGCGAAGTCGCCCTGCGGGAGCAGCACCACCTGGCAGAACTGGTGGACGTCGAGGCCGAGCCGGGTGCGCAGGTGTTCCGAGCCTTCGTCGATGCGGGTGCTGACCGGCTCCCAGCCGCCGTCGGTGAGGCGCTGCACGGTCAGCTTCGCCTGCTCGGTCGTCCAGCCCTCGCCCCGCTTCTTCGGCCGCTGCTGCTCGGGCCGCCGGGTGACCAGCAGGCGCTCGCCGCTCAGCGTCAGCTCGCAGCTCACCTCGGTGCGGGTGGCCGCGTCGGCGTGGTCGCTGCGCAGCCGCTTCTCCTCGCCCCGGGCCCCCGGCACGGTGCCGTAGAGCGCGAAGACGACCGCGTCGAGCAGCGTCGTCTTGCCCGCGCCGGTCGGCCCCCACAGGAGGAAGAGACCGTCGCGGCCGACCTCGTCGAAGTCGACCTCCTCGGTGCCGGCGAAGGGGCCGAACGCCGTCAGCGCGAGCCGGTGCAGCCTCACCGGCTCACCTCCGCGCGATCGGCCGCGCCGAGCGCCCGGGACAGCAGCTCGCGCTCGGCGGCATTCGCGGGAACTCCGCGCACGTGCCCGACGAACTCGCCGGCGATGTCGAGCTCGCTGCGACCGCGCATCCGCTCCTGGTAGCTGCGCCCGTCGGCGACTGCCCCCGTGCCGGCCCACTCCAGGTGGACGCAGTGCGGGAAGCGGGCCTGGAGCTGACGCATCGGATCGACCGGCCGGGCGGCGTCGGTCAGCCGGACGGACACGAAGTGATCCTCGACGGTCTCGTGCGCCGGATCGGCGAGCAGGTCGGCCAGCTTGCCGATGAGGACGGTCAGCGGCCGCGGTACCGGCAGCGGGACCGCCCGCACCCCGGCGAGGCCGGAGGCGTCGAGGTCGACGAGCCAGACCAGCTTCTCCTGGCCCGCCTCGCCGAACGAGTACGACATCGGCGATCCGCTGTACCGCAGCCGGGGCGAGAGGGTCTGCGGCCTGTGCAGGTGCCCCAGTGCCACGTAGTCGACGCCGTCGAACACCGAGGCCGGCACGAGGTCGACCCCGCCGACACAGATGTCGCGCTCGCTCTCGCTGGCGACGCCGCCCCCGACGAAGGCGTGCGCCAGGACCACCGACCGGGTGCCGGGCCGCAGGAAGAGATCGGCCCGCACCCGGTCCATCGCCGCGCCGAGGACCGCCTCGTGGCTGCGCCCACCGCTCGGACCGACCGCACCGCCGGCGCTGAGGCCCAGCTCGTGTCGCGCCACCTCCGGCTCGAGGAAGGGCAGGCCGTAGATCGCGACCTCACCGTGCTCGTCGGCCAGCAGGACGGGCTCGTCGAGCGCCGGCGTGGTGGCCCGGACGTGCACCCCCGAGACGGCCAGCAGGCCGGAGGCGAAGCCCAGGCGCCGCGCCGAGTCGTGGTTGCCCGGGGTCAGCACGACCGTGGCGCCCGCGGCCCGCAGCCGCGACAGGACCCGGTCGAGCACGCCGGTCGCATCGGCCGAGGGGACCGCCCGGTCGTAGACGTCACCGGAGATCACGACGACGTCGACCTGCTCCGCCGTCACGACCGCGGCCAGCCCGCTGAGCACCGACTCCTGCTCGGCGAGCAGATCGGTGCCGTGCAGCGACCGGCCGATGTGCCAGTCGGAGGTGTGCAGCAGGCGCATGGGCGGACGGTAAGTCGGGGTACTGACAGAACCGGACGAGGCGCGCCGTGACGGACCGGTCCGGAGCTCCGCCAGGGGTCAGTGGGGCCAGTGGGTCGTGCTGTGGCGCCGCGGCCCCTCGTCACCCGGGTCCTGGTAGCCCACCCCGTGGCGGCCCGTGTCGCCCCACTCGCCTGTGTCGCCGTACTCGCCCGAATCGTGGCGCTCACCCGGGTAGAACTCGCCGAGGTAGCTCGCGTTCTCCTGCGCCCGGCGGTCGGCGTCCTCCTCGATCATGTGGTTGAGCAGTTGCTGGACGCCCTCGCTGTCGGGGATCCGCTCCAGCACGGTCGCACCGCCCTCCCCCGCCGACTCGATGGTCAGCGTGCCCGAGTTGACGAGGCGCTCCCACAGGGTCTGGCGGTAGGAGACGTCGGTGATCCGCGAGAGCCCGATGTCCCGGCCGCGCCGGGTCAGGACGCCGGCGCGGAACAGCAGCCGGTGCGTGGTGATCACGTAGTGCGTCGTCCGCCAGCGCAGCAGCGGGCCCACGACCAGGAACAGCGTCAGGACGACGGCGACCGCCAGGACGAGCATGCGGAGCAGTCCCTGCTGCCGGCCCGTCGGGACGACGGCCGCACCGAAGGAGGCGCCGCCGACGATCACCAGGAACCAGACCACCGGCCAGAAGACGGTCATCCAGTGCGGGTGCAGGTGCCGGACGACCTCTTCGTCCTCGGCGAGCAGCTTGTCCGGATAGGCCACGTGTCCAGGATGACGCACGCGGGCGCGTCGGCGAGTGTTCCGAGCCGGCCGCCGGGACACGTGTCCCGGCCGGCGGCGCACGGGCGGCGCCGGCCGCGTTCCCCTTCCCGCCACGGCCCCGGGCGATCGGTACTGTCCTGGAAGAACCAGCGGACCCGGGCAGAGGTGCCACGCGCCGGAACCGGCAGGCGCCCGCCCGTGCGCGCTTCGCCGCCCGATCGCGAGACGACAGGGGACGACGATCGTGGGTTTCGGCGACCTGGTGATCCTCGCCTGGGGCACCGCCTGCCTGTTCGTGCCCGGCGCGTCCGTGCTGCTGGCGCTCCGGGCCGTGCCGCTGGTCACCGCCCTCGCCGCGGCGCCCGCCGTCACCGTCGGCATCCTGTACCTGGCGGCCGTGCTCGGGGGCGTCACGACGCTGCCGTACGGGCCGGTGCTCGCGGCGACCGTCTGGCTGCTGGTGCTCGGGATCGGCCTGGTCCTGGGCCGGCGTTCCCCCCGCACCGGCCGGCGGGCGGAGCTCCGAGCACTGCTCGGCCGCCCCCCGATGCACCTGGTGGGTGTCGCCGCGACCGGGCTGGCCGTGGTCATCGGGCTGGTCGTGTGGATCCGCGGCATCGGCGGGATCGGGGCGATCCCGCAGGAGCACGACACCATCCTGCACACCGAACTGGTCGCGCACGTGATGCGGACCGGGCTCGCGGCCCCCTGGCAGTCGCTTCCCGCCGATCTCGTCTCGGGCGAGCCCGCGGGCTTCTATCCGAACGGGTTCCACCTCTACGCCGCCCTCGTGGGCGGCCTGGGCGCGAACGCGGTGGTCGCGCTCAACACCGCGATGGTCGTGCTGTTCGCCGTCGCGCTGCCCGCCGGGGTGGCGGCGCTGGCTCTCCAGCTGCGGCCCCGCGCGCTCGCGCCCCTCGCCGGGGGGTGCGCGGCTCTGCTGGCCGCGGTGTCCTACCACCCTCTCGGCATCCTGATGCACGACGGCGGGATCCTCTCCAACGCCGCGGCGTTCGCCCTGGCGCCGGGGGTCGTCGCGCTCCTGTTGACCGCGGGTCGCATCGGGTGGGTGTCCGCCCTGCCGGTGGCGCTGGCCGTCGCGGGGGTGGTCGTCGTGCACCCGACGTCGACGGTGACCGTCGGGCTGACCGCGGGGGTCTGGTTCCTCGCGGCGGCGGTCGGCTCGCGCGCCCGGCGGGCCCGGCTGCTCCGCGACCTCGGCGTGCTGGCGTCCGGCGTGGTCGCGGGAGCGGTGCTGCTGGTGCCGTTCGTCCTGGCCGCGGCCGGGGTGACGACGGGGGCCTCCAACGCACTGTCGAACGTCGTCGCCGCCGGGCGGAACGTGCGCGTGACCACGTTCGCCGAGGCGCTGCGGATGACCCTGGGCGCTCCCGACGGCGGCCTCCTGGACCCGAAGTACGCCTCCGCACAGACCTGGTTGGCGGCCCTGTCGATCGCCGGGCTCGCGGCGTGCCTGCTCCTGCGGCGGAACGCAGCGGTCGTCGCCGCCTTCGCCGCCTGGTCGGCCTTCCTCGTCGCGTTCCTGGTCGACCTGCCGGTGGCGCCCCTCCGCGCGGCGAGCGGCGTCTACTACAACAGCTACTCACGGATCTCCGGCGGCCTGGCGCTGCTGCAGTGGATCGCCGGGGGCCTGGCGGTGGCCACAGCCGTCGGGCTGCTGGCCCGGCTGATCGGCCGCCTCGGCGGCGACCGGCGACTGCGCTGGGTTCCCTCTGCCCTGGCGGGGGCGGCGGTGCTCGCGCTCGTCGCCGCCGTGTGCCTGCCCTACGCCCGCCGCGACGTCGACGTCATCGCGCTGCGGTACCAGAACCCCGACTACAACCGCGTCGACTCCTACGACCTCGCGGCCGCGGCGTTCGTGGCGAAGCGGATCCGCCCGGGCGAGCGGGTGATGAACAACGCGAACGACGGTTCGACCTTCGGCTACGTGTTCTACGACCTGCGCGTCGTCATGAACCAGCCCCTCGGCTCCTCGGCCGCGCCTTACACCTCCGAGCTGCTGCGGCGGTTCAACCAACTGGGCGACGACCCGCACATCCACGACCTCGTCTGCCGGCTGGACATCACCTGGGCGATCGTCGACGACGAGGCACCGAGCGTCGGCGCACCACGCCTGCGCTGGGTGCCCGGCGGCCAGTACACGGTGGCACCCGGCCTGCAGCACCTGGAGCAGGTGCCCGGCGTCTCCCGGGCGGCCCGGTTCGGGCACGTCTCGGTCTACGCGATCGACCGGAACCGCCTCGGCTGCCCGCCGTCCGTGGCCGACTAGCGGCGCCGGCTCACGCCCGGCGCACGTGCCGGACGTCGCCGGACGCCAGCTCCACGCGGCCCTCGGGCGTCGCCACGACGAGCCGGCCGTCCCAGTCGACGGCCTCGGCCACGCCCTCCAGCGTCGAGCCGTCGGGGAGGCTGACCACGACCGTCGTCCCGACCGTGGAGCACCAGCTCAGGTAGTCCTGCGCCAGGCCGGAGGCGACCGGGTCGCCGAGCGCCGCCGTCCAGCGCCGGTAGCGCCGCTCGACGGCGCGGAGGAAGGCCAGGAGGACCGGACCGCGGTCGACGGCCGCGCCGGTGACGGCGGCCAGCGACGTGCCGGTGTCGGGCAGCTCGGCGGCCGTCGTGGAGACGTTGAGCCCGACGCCGACGACGATGGCCGTGCCGGTGCTCTCGGCGAGGATGCCGGCGAGCTTGCGGCCGTCGCCGGCCAGCAGGTCGTTGGGCCACTTCAGCGAGGCCCGCACGCCGGTCACCTCCCCCACCGCCTCGGCCAGGGCGACGCCGGTGAGCAGCGGCAACCAGCCGCGCCGCGCGGCCGGGACGTCGGGGCGGAGCAGGAACGAGACCGTGAGCCCGGCCCGCGGCGGCGACGTCCAGACCCGGTCCAGCCGGCCGCGGCCGGTGACCTGGTGCTCGGCCACGAGGACGACGCCCTCGGCCAGGTCCGGGTCGGCCGCCCGCGCGGCGAGTTCGGCGTTGGTCGAACCGATCTCGTCGACGACGTCGAAGGCCCGCCAGAGGCCGCCGTCGCGCGTGAGGGCGGCGCGCAGGGCGGCCGCGTCGAGGGCGGGGCGACGCAGATCCGACCAGCGCGATGAGCTGACTTCCGACACGTCACCTACGCTACGGCCCGTGATCGAGGTTGCGGGATCACGCAGGGAAGGCAGTACACAGCAGCGCCGCGAACGCGGCCGACGAGCGCCAGCGAGGAGTACGTGTGAGCGCGGCTGACCTCGAGAGTGCCGGGGAGAACGTCCCCGAGGACATCGACATCCACACCACGGCCGGGAAACTGGCCGACTTCGAGCGACGGGCACAGGAGGCGACCCACGCCGGGTCCGAACGTGCCGTCGAGAAGCAGCACGCCGCGGGGAAGATGACCGCGCGGGAGCGGATCGAGGCGTTGCTCGACCCGGGCTCGTTCACCGAGTTCGACGAGTTCGCCCGGCACCGGTCCACCAACTTCGGCATGGACGCCAAGCGCCCCTTCGGCGACGGCGTCGTCACCGGGTACGGCACGGTCGACGGCCGCCCGATCGCGATCTTCTCCCAGGACGTCACCGTCTTCGGCGGCAGCCTCGGCGAGGTCTACGGCGAGAAGATCGTCAAGATCATCGACTTCGCGATGACCAACGGCTGCCCGATCGTCGGCATCAACGAGGGCGGCGGCGCGCGGATCCAGGAGGGCGTGGTCTCCCTCGGCCTCTACGGCGAGATCTTCCAGCGCAACGTGCACGCCTCCGGCGTCATCCCCCAGATCTCGCTGGTCATGGGCCCGGCCGCCGGCGGGCACGTCTACTCCCCCGCGCTGACCGATTTCGTGGTGATGGTCGACAAGACCAGCCAGATGTTCATCACCGGCCCCGACGTGGTGAAGACCGTCACCGGCGAGGAGGTGACGCTCGAGGAGCTCGGTGGGGCGCGCACGCACAACACCAAGTCCGGCGTTGCGCACTACCTGGGCGAGGACGAGGACGACGCCCTCGACTACGTCAAGGCGCTGCTGTCCTACCTGCCCAGCAACAACCTCGACCCGCTGCCGGCCCTCGACGTCCCACCGGTCGACGTCGTGCTGCCCGGCGCCGTGACCGAGGAGGACGCCGAGCTCGACACGTTCATCCCCGACTCGGCGAACACCCCCTACGACATGCACACGGTGATCGAGCACGTCGTCGACGACGGCGAGTTCCTCGAGGTGCAGCCGCTGTTCGCGCCCAACATCCTGATCGGCTTCGGCCGGGTCGAGGGGCGCCCGGTCGGCATCGTGGCCAACCAGCCCACCCAGTTCGCCGGCACCCTCGACATCGACGCCAGCGAGAAGGCCGCGCGCTTCGTGCGCACCTGCGACGCCTTCAACCTGCCGGTGGTCACCTTCGTCGACGTGCCCGGCTTCCTGCCCGGCACGTCGCAGGAGTGGGAGGGGATCATCCGCCGCGGCGCCAAGCTGATCTACGCCTACGCCGAGGCGACCGTCCCCAAGGTCACCGTGATCACGCGCAAGGCCTACGGCGGCGCCTACGACGTGATGGGCTCCAAGCACCTGGGCGCCGACGTGAACCTCGCCTGGCCGACCGCGCAGATCGCCGTCGTCGGGGCGCAGGGCGCCGTCGGCATCCTGTACCGCAAGGAGATCGCCGGCGCCGACGACCCCGACGCCCGCCGCGCGGAGCTGATCGCGGAGTACGAGGACACCCTCGCCAACCCCTACATCGCCGCCGACCGCGGGTACGTCGACGCGGTCATCCCGCCGTCGCACACCCGCGTGCAGGTGACCAAGGCGCTGCGCGTGCTGGCCAACAAGCGGCAGACGCTGCCGCCCAAGAAGCACGGGAACATTCCGTTGTGAGTGAGCAGCCGCTACTGAGAGTCGTCCGCGGGGAGCCGACCGCGGAGGAGCTCGCCGTCCTCACCGCCGTCGTGGCGGCGCTGTCCACCCGCAAGGAGCGCCGGAAGGTGGCCCCCGTCGGGGGGTGGGCCTCGTACTCCGATGCCCACCGCCGCCCGTTCCAGCCCGGCCCGGGTGCCTGGCGCGCCGCAGGGAGGTTCGCGTGAGCAGCGACCGCAGGCTCGTCCTCGCCTCCGCCTCACCGGCCCGGCTGTCGCTGCTGCGGCAGGCCGGCCTCGCCCCCGACGTGGTGGTCAGCACCGTCGACGAATCGAGCGTGAAGGCTCCCCGGGTCGCCGAGCAGGTGGCCCTGCTCGCCGCCGCGAAGGCGGCCGACGTGGCCAAGCGCGAGACCGACGCGCTGGTCATCGGCGCCGACTCGCTGCTGGAGTTCGCCGGCAAGCCGCTCGGCAAGCCCGCGGACGCCGCCGACGCCCGCGAGCGCTGGCAGCGGATGGCCGGCCGGTCGGGCGTGCTGCACACCGGGCAGGCGCTCTTCGACGTCCGCGACGGTGCGGTCGCCAGCCGCGACATCGCCGTGGCGTCCACGGTCGTCTACTTCGCCAGCCCGACGCCCCAGGAGCTGGAGGCCTACGTGGCCACCGGCGAGCCGCTGGCGGTGGCGGGCGCGTTCACGCTCGACGGGCTGGGGGCGCCGTTCGTCCGCCGGGTCGAGGGCGACCCGGCCGCGGTCGTCGGCCTGTCGCTGACCGTGCTCCGCACCCAGCTGGCCAAGCGCGGCCTGGCGATCACCGACCTCTGGCGGCGCTGACCACACCCCCGGGGACACTGCCTGCATCCCAGCCCTGTCAGGCGGCCGCCCCCACCCCCTGGCTACAGTCCGAACGGTTCGATTTCGAGGGAGAACGCCGGTGCAGAAGGTCCTGATCGCCAACCGCGGCGAGATCGCGGTGCGCGTGGCACGTGCCTGCAAGGACGAGGGCCTGACCAGCGTGGCCGTGTACGCCGAGCCCGACCGCGACGCGCTGCACGTACGCGTGGCCGACGAGGCCTTCGCGCTGGGCGGCACCACCCCCGGCGACTCGTACCTGGTGATCGAGAAGATCATCGACGCCGCGAAGAAGTCCGGTGCCGACGCCGTGCACCCCGGGTACGGCTTCCTCTCCGAGAACGCCGACTTCGCCCAGGCCGTGATCGACGCCGGGCTCACCTGGATCGGCCCCTCCCCCGAGGCGATCATCGCCCTCGGCGACAAGGTGCAGGCGCGGCACATCGCGACCAAGGTCGGTGCGCCGTTGGTCCCGGGCACCAAGGAGCCGGTGAAGGACGCTGACGAGGTCGTGGCGTTCGCCGAGGAGCACGGGATGCCGATCGCCATCAAGGCGGCGTTCGGCGGTGGCGGCCGCGGTCTGAAGGTGGTCCGGGACAAGAAGGAGATCGCCGAGCAGTTCGACTCGGCCGTGCGCGAGGCGGTGTCGGCGTTCGGCCGCGGCGAGTGCTTCGTGGAGAAGTTCCTCGACAAGCCGCGGCACGTCGAGGCGCAGGTCCTCGCCGACACCCACGGCAACGTCGTCGTCGTCGGCACCCGCGACTGCTCGCTGCAGCGGCGCAACCAGAAGCTCGTCGAGGAGGCGCCCGCACCCTTCCTCACCGACGAGCAGCGCGCGCGCATCCACGAGTCGGCGAAGGCCATCTGCAAGGAGGCCGGCTACCACGGTGCGGGCACCGTCGAGTACCTCGTGGGCGCCGACGGCTCGATCTCCTTCCTCGAGGTCAACACCCGCCTGCAGGTCGAGCACCCGGTCAGCGAGGAGACCAGCGGCCTCGACCTGGTCCGCCAGCAGTTCCGCATCGCCGACGGCGAAAAGCTCTCGATCACCGAGGACCCGACGCCGCGCGGGCACAGCATCGAGTTCCGGATCAACGCCGAGGACGCCGGCCGCAACTTCATGCCGGCTCCCGGCCCGGTGAAGCG
>Ga0308173_10001161_pt1 | contig 12711 bp, 11 predicted proteins | sample PhyPR1_FD_203716 | JGI IMG/M metagenome (GOLD analysis project Ga0308173, IMG submission 203716) | Soil microbial communities from UC Gill Tract Community Farm, Albany, California, United States - DLSLS.P.R1 | ecosystem: Environmental > Terrestrial > Soil > Agricultural land | place: USA... | reverse complement strand
ACAGCAGCGCGATCCCCACGACGACCGCGAGGAACACCGCCTCCAGAGCCATCCGGGCGGCCAGCGACAGGCCCGCCGGATCGGTGACCTCCCGGCGCAGGACCTGCAGCGGCAACAGGTGCAGAAGATAGACCGAGTAGCTGATCATTCCCAGCCGGATCAGCGGGCCTGGCACCCGGCCGTCCCGGAAGAACAGGCCGAGCATGAAGGTCAGCCAGGCCGCGCCGATCGCCGTCACCCAGGGCCAGCGGGGGTCGGTGTAGCGCAGGCCCGCCACGAGCGACAGCAAGGCCACCGACGCGACCATCCAGCCACCGCGCCACGGCCCCAGTTGGCCGCGCTCCAGCCGGTAGACGGCCGTACCGGCGAACATGGTCGCAATGATGATCAGGCTCTCCCACGCGCCCACCCGGCTGTTCACCACGAGCAGGGTGAGGGCGGGCACGGCGAGCAGGACGACCCCGATCCGCCGGGCGGTGTGGTGGCCGCTCAGCACGGCGGCCAGCCCCAGGACCATCAGGACGACGACCGCGACGCTCTCCCGGCCGGACAGCCAGGCCGCGGGCAGTACGCCGCCTGCGGCCACCGCGAGGGCCGCCAGCCCCAGCGAGGTGCCGGCGCTGGCCCGGTTCACCCCGGCGACGAACATCGCGGTGACCAGCAGATAAAAGATCATCTCGTACGAGAGGGTCCAGAAGACGCTCATCACGTTGGGCACCTGCAGCAGATCCTGCAGCATCACCAGATGCGCGAACGTCGAGGCGTCCGGATGGTCGCCGATCGCCGGGGGCAGCGCCCAGTAGACCCCGGCGAGGCCGAACAGCGTGCCCAGGACGGCCGCGACGATCCAGGCCGGATAGAGCCGGAACGCACGGCCGATCCAGAAGCCGCGCAGGTCACCACGGCGCTCCAGGGACGCGGGCACGACGTATCCGCTGATCAGGAAGAACAGGAAGACGCCGTACTTCCCGAAGTCGAACCAGGGGCTCGCCGTCCTGCGCACCTCCGGGAAGAGGCCGTCGATGGAGTGCTCGAACACCACCACCAGCGCCGCGAGGCCGCGCAGCGCATCCAGCCAGCCCAGTCGCGGGACGGGGCGGGCGGTGTCCTGTTGTGTCGGGCGGTTGTGGACGGCGACCATTGAACGGATCGTAGCCAACGCGCCTGAGCGTTCACTGAGCGTTACATTGGCGTCCGTTCAGACGGCGTGTAGCGACTGGGTCGGGTCGAGCCGGGCCGCCGGGCCGCCGGACAGAACCCGGCGATCATGCCGATGAGCAGTGCGGCGCCCACTCCGCCCACCATGATCGGCACCGGCCCGGTGATCGTATCCGGCGTAACCGGCCGTGGTTGCGGCGCCCAGAATCACCCCACAAGCGCCGCCGGCGAGCGCCAACAGCAACGCTTCTGTGATGAATCGCACACCGATACGCCGCCGGGTCGACCTGGGCGGGGTCGGCCCGCACATGGACCGTGGTGGCCTTGTCCACCCGACCGGACACGGCCGCCAAAGTGCCCCCGGTCGGATTCGAACCGACAACTACGGCCCTTTTAGGGGACCTGCCTCTGCCGTTGGGCCACGGGGGCGGCACTTAGGGTTACGAGAATGGCAGGCGAAGGTAAAGGGCGTGCAGAGTTAATGGATTTCTCGCGCTCCGGGCAGCCCTTTCGATGGCGGCTGCAGGGCCGTATCCCAGGGGCCTAGCGGGTGAGGGTGGCGGTTCCCGGCAGAATGCCGGAGGTGGTCGGGTGTTCGGGATTGCGGCGTACGGCGGTGAGTTCGCTATAGCCCGCATGGCCACTTTCGCAGGCCAATGCGGAGGCGGCCAGATAAAGGAGCCAGACACGGGCTCGGCCGGGTGAGGAGAGGGCCGCGCATTCGGCCCAGTTGGCCTGGAGAGCGGCGGCCCAGGCCCGGAATGTGGCGGCCTGGTCCTCGCGGCGCGCGGTGACCTCTCGTACCTCCAGGTCGGCGGCTTCGAAGGCGTCGGCGATGGCGCCGAGAGAACGCAGTTCACCGCCCTCCGGGAAGACGTAGCTCGTGGTGAAGGTGCGGCGGGCGGTGTGCGGGCCGGGCCGGCGGGTCATCTGCTGGACCAACAGCCGGCCGCCGTCCACCAGGAGGTCGTGGAGGGCGCCCGCGACCAGGTCCGGGTTCGCCTGGCCGCCCAGGCAGACGATGGCGTCGAAGGGGGCGCCGCCCGCCTCGTCGAGGTCGCCCAGCCGGATGTCGGCCTTGCCGTGCTGGGCCGCATAGGCCGCCTGGATGGCGGAGCGGGTGAGGCCCACCGCCTCCACCCCGTGTTCCTCCGCCGCGTACCGCGCGAAAGCGCCCCAGCCGCAGGACAGGTCGAGCAGGCGCATGCCGGGGCGGAGGTTCAGCCGGGCGCAGATGCGGGCGTACTCGGTGCGCTGCGCGGCTTCCAGGGACGGGGCCGGCCAGGCGGCGCAGCCGTGCGCCATCGAGGGGCCGAGGACCAGGGCGGCGAAGTCGGCGCTCTCCTCCAGTGGGAGCGTTCCATCCTCCACCGCGCCCAGCGGGAACTCCTCCGCGGGGGGCTTCGGCTCGGGGCCCACCGCTCCCAGCGTGACGGCGGTGCGGACTATCTCGCGCTTGGCCTCACTGCTCAGCCGGATGGACTCGGTACGGCTCCGCATGACCTCCTGCACAGCGCGGAGGGCGGCGAAGACGTCGCCCTCGATGTCGAGCTCGCCCGCGATGTACGCCCGGACCAGCCCCATTTCGCCCGGCTTCCAGAGCAGGCGGCGCAGGGCTCTGCGATGCCTGATGACGAAGGCCGGGGCATCGGACGGGCCGACCGAGCTGCCGTCCCAGGCGATCACCTGGATCGGAAGGGCGTTACCGGCCTGGTCCGAGCCCAGCAGGATACGGCCCAGCAGCGGGGCCAGCCGGGCGGCGACTCCGTCTTGCACGGGCCTCCCTATCTAGGACTTGATCTCAAGCTGGCCGGTGGCGAGCTCGAACTCCTCACGGGGCCGTTGCAGCGCGCCGAGCGAGACCACGTCGCGCTTGAAGAACAGCGCGAGGGTCCAGTCGAGCGTGACGCGCACCTTGCGGTTCAGCGTCGGCACCCGAGACAGATGGTAGGTCCGGTGGACGAACCACGCGAGGAAGCCCCGTAGCTTGATGCCGTACAACTGGGCAACGCCCTTGTGCAGCCCGAGGCTCGCGACCGAACCTATGTAGGCGTGCTTGTAAGGCTTGCGAGGCCGGCCGCGCAGGTCGGCGACGACGTTGTCGGCCAGCCGCTTGGCCTGGCGCACGGCGTGCTGGGCGTTGGGCGCGCAGAACTCCCCGGGCTTGGTGAGGTCCGGTACGGCGGCGTTGTCGCCCGCGGTGTAGGCGCCAGGGCAGTCCTCGACGGTGAGGTCGGCGGTGGCCTTGACCCGGCCCTTGTCGTCCACCGGGAGGTCGGTGGCCCGGACGACCGGATGCGGCTTGACTCCCGCCGTCCAGACGAGGGTGCCGGCCTCGAAGGACTCGCCGTCGCTGAGCACGATCTCGTCGTGTTCGGCCGACTTGAGCAGGGTTTCGAGCTTGACCTCGATGCCCCGCTCGCGGAGCGCCTCGACGGTCCATCTGCCCATGTCCGGGCCGACCTCGGGCAGGATGTGATCGCTGGCCTCGAGCAGGATCCACCGCATGTCGGAACGTTCTATGCCGGGGTAGTAGCGGCAGGCGTCCTTGGCCATGTCCTCGAGCTCGGCCAGCGCCTCGACCCCGGCGAAGCCGCCGCCGACGAAGACGAAGGTGAGCGCCCGCCGGCGAACCTGCGGGTCGTCGGTGGAGGCGGCGACGTCCATCCGGGCCAGCACGTGATTGCGCAGGTAGATGGCCTCGCCGACGGTCTTGAAACCGATCCCGCAGTCGGCCAGGCCGGGGATCGGCAGGGTCCGGGAGATGGAGCCCGCGGCCAGCACCAGCCTGTCGTAGGACAGCTCGCGCTGCTCGTCGGTCTCGTCGCCGACCGGCCGTACCCGGGCCCGCCGGTGCTCGTGGTCGATGCGGACGACCCGGCCGTTCAGGATGGTGCAGCGCTTCAGGACGCGGCGCAGCGGCGCCACGACGTGCCGGGGTTCGAGGTTCCCTGCGGCGGCTTCGGGGAGGAAGGGCTGGTAGGTCATGTACGACTGGGGATCGACGACGGTGATCTCTACTGCCCCCCGGCGCAGCTCCTTGCGGAGCCGTTTCTGCAGGCGGAGCGCCGTGTACATCCCGACGTACCCGCCCCCCACGATCAGGACGTGCGTGGTGTTCTCAGCCATATGACATGCGTACCCCCCTTTTCCCCCAGAAATCTTGCCCGGTGGGCGAACCGGGGCCGTTGATCAGGCATCTCACCTGACGAAAGATCCACCGCGCGGGACAGGGCCCGACGGGGGCGTTAAGCGGACCACCGCTTGGCCTTGGCCCTGTCCCGCGCACACCCCCTCCCCTAACAGGCGTGGCGTAGCCGTGCCCGGATAACGCAGGAGACATTGATGAACCGTTTGGCGCTGGGCACCGCGGCCATCGCGGCCCTGGGCATTCTGGCGACCGGCTGCAAGGCCACCGTCACCACCAGCAGCAGCCCGACCGAGGGCAGCGGCAGCACCACGGCCACGGCCGCCCCGGTCACCGGCGGCACCACCACCACGACCCCGCCTCGGACCCGGCGGCCCGGCGCCCCCAGCACGCCCACCACCACGACGTACTCCCGCTGCCACAGCCGGGGCCTGCACGCCGACGTGGTCGGTTATGACGCCGGCGCGGGCCAGCGGTACGCCCGGCTGGTCCTGGTCAACATCTCCGGGCAGCCCTGCAGGATGTACGGCTTCCCCGGACTGGAACTGGGCACCCCGTCGGAGGGCTTCGGCGGCAGCACGATCCGGGACGGCGGGGCGTTCCCGAGCTTCATCATCCCGGCGGGCGGCCACGCGCACGCCCGGCTGCACTGGACCGCGGTCCCGGCCGCCGACGAGACCGGCGCGCAGTGCGAGGACACCCCGACCTACCTGCAGGTGATCCCGCCGGACGAGACCACGCCGATCATCGCCTCCTGGGGCGGCGGCCCGGTCTGCCAGCACAACCAGCTCAGCGTGACCGCGTTCGCCGCGGGACCTGGCGCCTAAAGTCCCGCGTACTCGCGGGCCCGGGTGAAGACGGCGTCGAGCATCGGCTCGGTGACCCGCCCGGTGAAGGTGTTCTGCTGGCTCGGGTGGTAGCAGCCGAGCAGCAGAACCTGCCCCGTGGCGGGTTCGTCATTGTCTGGCGCGGCGATGGCGGGCCCTCCACGGGGCAGCGGCACTTCCACCCCGTGACCGAAGGCCGGGCGCGGGCGGGGCATGACGTACCCGGCCCTGGCCAGCGCCGGCCACGCTCCCTGCCAGGCGAAGCCGCCCAGCGCCACCACGACCCGGACCGACGGCGCGACGAACTCGATCTCGCGTTCCAGCCAGGGCAGGCAGGTGGTCCGTTCGACCGGGGTCGGCTTGTTGTCCGGCGGCGCGCATCGTACGGTCGCCACCATCCGGGTGCCGATCAGCCGCTGGCCGTCGCCCGCGTGAACGCTGGTGGGCTGCACGGCCAGCCCGCAGCGGTGCAGCGAGGCGAACAGCCAGTCTCCCGACCGGTCCCCGGTGAAGATCCGTCCGGTCCGGTTCCCGCCGTGCGCGGCCGGAGCGAGCCCCACGATCAGGATCCGCGGCTCGTCGGTGCCCCAGCCCGCGATCGGCCGTCCCCAGTAGGTCTCCGTGGCGTACGCCCGGCGCCGCTCGACGGCCACCTTCTCCCGCCACGCCACCAGCCGCTCGCAGGCCCGGCAGACCGACTCCCGGGCGCACAACTCGTCCAGCGACCCGGCGTCCGCGGCCAGCTTCCGCACCTCGGCCGCGTCCCCCGCCACCGGCGTGGCGGGGCCGGCCGGATCCTCCGGCCACCCAGACCCCGGCGGGACGAAGGGCGCGTTCTCCGAGCTCAGACGAGGCTCCAGGCGATGCCGTCGAGGATGTCGTGCTCGCTGACCACGACGGCGCCGAAGTTGAACTCGCGCATGATCCGGTCCAGGATCAGCGCTCCGGCGGCGATGACGTCCACCCGGCCGGGGTGCATGACCGGCACGGCGGCCCGTTCGGCACGGCTGGCGTGCATGAGCCGCTTGGTGATCGCGTGCACCTTCTCTGCGGTGATCCGGGACAGGTGGATCTTCTCCGGGTCGTACGCAGGGAGCTCCAGGGCCATGCCGGCCACGGTGGTGACCGAACCGGCCAGCCCGACGAGCGTTCGCGCCTCGTCGACCGGGACGACCTCGCGGGCGGCGCGCAGCCCCGCGTCGATGTCGGCGACGGCGTCGGCGAACTGGTCCGGAGTGGGCGGGTCGCCCTGCAGGTGCCGTTCGGTCATCCGGACGCAGCCGATGTCCACCGACTTGGCGGCCTGCACGCTGGAGCTGCCCAGCACGAACTCCGTGGAGCCGCCGCCGATGTCCACCACGAGGTACGGCCGGATCTGCCGGCGTTCGACCAGGTCGCTGGTGGCCCCGGTGAACGAGAGGTGGGCCTCCTCGTCACCGCTGATCACCTCGGGGGCGACCCCGAAGATCTCCAGCACGCCGTTCACGAAGTCCGCCCGGTTGCGCGCGTCCCGGGTGGCGCTGGTGGCCACGACCCGGGTCTTCTCCGCGCCGTGAAGGTCGATGAGCTTCGCGTACCCCCGCATGGCGGAAAAGGTACGTTCCAAGGCCTCTGGGGCGAGTGTCCCGGTTTGGTCGACTCCTTGGCCGAGTCGGACGATTTCCATCCGGCGTTCGAGGTCCGTGAGCCTGCCGTCGACGATGTCGGCGATCAGCAGGCGGACAGAGTTGGTCCCGCAGTCGATGGCTGCGACTCGCGTCACGAAGACTCCTCGGTGTTCGGCAGGCCGTTTTCGGCGGAGACCTTACCTACTTCCACGTCCGACTCTTCCGAATGGTTGGCGTCGCTTGAAACATCAACTTCCTTCGAGCATGGCCGAGACTGCCACCAATCGGGCAAGAGGTCCAGAGCCTTGCGTCCCAGAGAATTCGCCCCGGGAACCGCCAACTCGTGGGCGACCAGGGCATGGAGGCACTTCACACGGTCCGGCATCCCGCCCGCGGTCTGCATCCCTTTCCGCAGCGGTTCGACGCCGGCCGCGACGGCCGCCTCGTCCCGCCGGTCGAGGTAGTCCTGATGCGCCATGGCGTACTCCCGGGCCAGCGCGGGATCGGCGGCCAGCCGCTCGGTCATCTCGCGCATGACGCCCTCGGCCTCCAGCGTGCCGATCGCCGAGGCCGCTCGCGGGCAGGTCAGGTAGTACAGCGTCGGGAACGGCGTGCCGTCCGGCAGCCGTGGCGCGGTCTGCACGACGTCGGGCAGCCCGCACGGACAGCGGTGCGCCACTCCCATGACGCCACGCGGCGCACGGCCGAGCTGCGCGGTCACCGCCGCGAAGTCCTTGTCCTCGATCACGAAAGTTTCCTAACGACCCCGGTCGGCTGCCTGCACCGACTGCCACAGGGTGGAGTACCACGGCGGGTTACGCCGGGCCCCCTGCGCCGGGGTCTGCTGTCCCTTGCCCCCACTGCCGTCGAGGACGACGAAACACTTCTCCCCCGGCATGCAGTAATGCAGCCGTCGCCGTGCCTCACGTTCAATGTACGCCGGGTCGCCCAGCCGCTGCTTGCGCTGGGAGAGATCCTCGACCTGCTTCTGGTTGACGCGTTCCTGCTCGCGCAGCGCGGAGATCTCCCGTCGCTGCGCGATGTACTCGCGGACCGGGTAGGCCAGGCTCAGCGCGATCGCGCACATGACGATCGCCAGGATCGCCGCCCGGCTGGTCAGATGCGGCCGCGCTGAACCCCCCGGCTGCTGCTTTTCCGCAGTACGGGGGGCCTCGTCGTCCGAAGGCGCGGCAGCGATCAGCTCTCCCGGTTGAACCGCGGGAAGGCGCCGGCCCCGGCGTAGCGGGCGGCGTCGCCGAGCAGCTCCTCGATGCGCAGGAGCTGGTTGTACTTGGCGACCCGGTCGCTGCGGGCCGGGGCGCCGGTCTTGATCTGGCCACAGTTGGTCGCGACAGCCAGGTCGGCGATCGTGGTGTCCTCGGTCTCCCCGGACCGGTGGCTCATCATGCAGCGGTAGCCGTTGGTCTGCGCGAGCGAGACCGCGTCGAGGGTCTCGGTCAGCGTGCCGATCTGGTTGACCTTGACCAGCAGGGCGTTGGCGGTGCCGGTCTCGATGCCGCGGGCCAGCCGCTCAGGGTTGGTGACGAACAGGTCGTCGCCGACGATCTGCACCTCGGCGCCGATCGCGTCGGTGAGGTGCTTCCAGCCGTCCCAGTCGCTCTCGTCCAGCGGGTCCTCCAGGGACACCAGCGGGTACGAGCGGACCAGCTCGGCGTAGTAGGCGGCCATCTCCTCGGCGGACTTCTTGGCGCCCTCGAAGGCGTAGGTGCCGTCGCCGTAGAACTCGCTGGCCGCCGCGTCGAGGGCCAGCGCGATGTCGGTCCCCGGGGTGAAGCCGGCCTTCTCGATGGCCTCCAGGATCAGGTCCAGCGCGTCCCGGTTGCTCGGCAGGTTGGGGGCGAAGCCGCCCTCGTCGCCCAGCGCGGTGTTCAGCCCGCGGCCCTTCAGCACCGACTTGAGCGCGTGGTAGGTCTCCGCGCCCCAGCGCAGCGCCTCCCGGAAGCTCTCCGCGCCGATCGGCGCGATCATGAACTCCTGGATGTCGACGTTGGAGTCGGCGTGCGCGCCGCCGTTGACGATGTTCATCATCGGCACCGGGAGCAGATGCGCGTTCGGCCCGCCCACGTAGCGGAACAGCGGCAGCTCGGCGGAGATCGCGGCGGCCTTGGCGGCGGCGAGGCTCACGCCCAGGATGGCGTTGGCGCCGATCCGCGACTTGCTCGGCGTGCCGTCGAGGTCGATCAGGACCTGGTCGATGATCCGCTGCTCGGTGACCGGGTAGCCGACGATGCGCTCGTCGATCTCGTCGTTGACCGCGGCGACGGCCTTCTCGACGCCCTTGCCGCCGTAGCGCTCGCCGCCGTCACGCAGCTCGACGGCCTCGTACTGACCGGTGGAGGCCCCGCTGGGCACCGCGGCCCGGGCCTCGGTGCCGTCGTCGAGCAGAACCTCGATCTCGACGGTGGGGTTCCCGCGGGAGTCAAGGATCTCCCGGGCGAATACGGCGTCGATCGTCGACGACACGAGCAGCTCCCTTTGCGGCTGATGATCTCATCCTGCAGGCCGGTGGTTCGGCATGCGGGGTTTCGTCCGGCAAGAGCCTAGTCGGGTACTCGTGCGTAACCGGAACTGGCACGCCGCCTGTCCGTGTCCCCGGCGTAACCAGACTGTGTCCGACATTCCCTACCGGTCCAGTTGACTAGGGCTTTGTCCACCTGGTCTACTTTCCTTACCAATTTGATCGGGAATATGGAGCAACGATGGGTCGATACACCAGGGCCATCGCCGCCGTGGCGGCGCTGGGCATGAGCATGTCCCTCGCCGCCTGCGGGAGCAGCTCGGACAAGAGCGGCTCCGGCGGCGGCAAGAAGGTCCAGCTGGCCCTCGTGGCCTACTCCACGCCACAGGAGGCGTACCAGAAGCTGATCAAGGCCTTCCAGGCCACCCCGGCGGGCAAGAACGTCACGTTCACCCAGTCGTACGGCGCCTCCGGCGACCAGAGCCGGGCCGTGGCCTCCGGACTCAAGGCCGACATCGTCGCCTTCTCCCTGGAGACCGACATCACCCGGCTCGTCAAGGCCGGCCTGGTCGACGCGACCTGGAACCAGAACCCCACCAAGGGCATGGTCACCGACTCGGTCGTCGTGCTCACCACCCGCAAGGGCAACCCGAAGAGCATCAAGACCTGGACCGACCTCACCAAGCCCGGGGTCCAGGTCATCACGCCCAACCCGTTCACCTCCGGCGGCGCCCGCTGGAACCTCCTCGCCGGTTATGGCGCGGCTTCCAACAAGGGCGCGAACAAGGCCGCGGGCATCGCGTACCTCTCCAGCCTGCTCAAGAACGTGCCGGTGCAGGACGACAGCGGCCGCAAGGCGCTGCAGACCTTCACCAACGGCAAGGGCGACGTCGCGATCACCTACGAGAACGAGGCGGTCTTCGCGCAGAAGCACGGCCAGGCGGTCGACTACACGATCCCGGACCAGACCATCCTGATCGAGAACCCGGTCGCGGTCACCAAGAACTCCCAGCACCCCACCGAGGCCAAGGCGTTCCTGGACTTCCTGCACAGCCAGCAGGGCCAGAAGATCTTCGCCGACGAGGGCTACCGGCCGACCCTGCAGGGCGTCACCGGCTCGGTGAACTTCCCGACCCCGCCCGGCCTGTTCACCATCAAGGACCTCGGCGGCTGGAGCACGGTCACCGACGAGCTCTTCGACGCGAACAAGGGCGCGGTGGCCGGCATCGAGAAGAAGCTCGGCGTCTCGACCTCCAAGTAAGCGTTCGAGCTCCGAAGGGTCGAATCCGCCAATGAAGGGCCGGCACCCTTGACCACCGAGATCCTCGAGACGACGCGCACCGGGACCGGCCCGGTGCGCCGTCGTCGCACGGCAGCCCCCACGGCGCTGGGCCTCGGCTCAGCGATGATCTTCCTGAGCCTGATCGTGCTCATCCCGCTGGGCGCCGTCGTGTGGAAGTCAGCGGCGCACGGTCCGGGCGCGTTCTGGGACGACGTCACCACGCCGGACGCCTGGGCGGCGCTCAAGCTGACCGTCGTCGCCGCACTGATCGTCGCGCTCATCAACCTGGTGATGGGCACGCTCATCGCCTGGGTGCTGGTGCGCGACTCGTTCCCCGGCAAGGCGGTGCTGGACACGCTGATCGACCTGCCGTTCGCGCTGCCCACCATCGTCGCCGGGCTGGTGCTCCTCGAGCTGTACGGCGCGGACAGCCCGCTCGGCATCAACCTGGCCTACAGCAGGATCGGCGTCGTCGTCGCGCTGCTGTTCGTCACGCTGCCGTTCGTCGTACGCACCGTCCAGCCCGTACTCCTGGAACTCGACCGGGACATGGAGCAGGCCGCGGCGTCGCTGGGCGCGGGGAACTGGACCATCTTCCGGCGGATCATCCTGCCCAACCTGCTGCCGGCGATGCTGTCCGGCACGGCCCTGGCCTTCACCCGGGCCATCGCGGAGTTCGGCTCGACGGTCCTCATCTCCGGCAACCTGCCGTTCAAGACCCAGGTCGCCGCGGTGCAGATCTTCGGGCAGATCGAGAACGACAACACCGCGGGCGCCGCCGCGGTCTCCACGCTACTGCTGGCGGTCGCCTTCGTGGTGCTCGTCGCGCTGGACCTGATGCAGCGCTGGGGGTCGCGCCGTGGCTAAATATGTGTTGCGCTCGGTAGCGCTGGTCTACCTGTTCTTCCTGCTGGTCCTGCCGGTCGGCCTGATCGCCTGGAAGACCTTCGACCACGGCGTCGGCTCGTTCTTCGACGCGCTCACCACGCCCTCGGCGCTGCATGCCTTCCAGGTGACCTTCGAGGTCGCGCTGTGGGCGGTGACGCTGAACACCGTCTTCGGCATCGGCACGGCGATCCTGCTGGTCCGGCACGAGTTCCCGGGCAAGCGGATCCTCAACGCGGTCATCGACCTGCCGCTGGCGGTCTCCCCGGTCGTGGTCGGCCTGGCGCTCATCCTGGTGTACGGGAAGTTCGCCCCGGTCGGCGGCTGGCTGGAGGACCGCGGCATCCAGATCATCTTCTCCACGCCGGGCATGGTGCTGGCCACCGTCTTCGTCTCGCTCCCGCTCGTCGTCCGGGCGATCGTCCCGGTCCTCGAGGAGATGGGCGACGAACAGGAGCAGGCCGCGCACACGCTGGGCGCGGGCGGCTGGCAGGCCTTCCGGCGGATCACGGTGCCCGGCATCCGCTCCGCGCTGGCGTACGGCATCGTGCTCTGCCTCGCCCGGGCCCTCGGCGAGTACGGCGCGGTCGCGGTGGTCTCGGGCCGGCTGGTGGACAAGACCCAGACCCTCACGCTGTACGTCGAGGAACGCTTCCAGAACTTCGAGCAGCCGTCCGCCTTCGCCGCGGCCACCGCGCTAGCGCTCATCGCGATCGTCAGCCTGCTCGTCACCAAACTGCTCCAGCGAAAGGGCAGCGACTGATGGCCATCGAGGCCCGCAACATCAACAAGTCCTTCGGCGCGACGCCCGTCCTGCACGACGTGACCGTCAACGTGGAGTCCGGCTCTCTGACGGCGCTGCTCGGCCCGTCCGGCGGCGGCAAGTCCACCCTGCTGCGGGTCATCGCCGGTCTGGAGCGGCCCGACTCGGGCACCGTGCTGATCTCCGGCATCGACGCCACCAAGCTGTCGCCGCAGCGGCGCAACGTCGGCTTCGTCTTCCAGCACTACGCGGCGTTCAAGCACATGACGGTCTTCGACAACGTCGCCTTCGGCCTGCAGATCCGCAAGCGGCCCAAGGACGAGATCCGCCGCCGGGTCCACGAACTGCTCGAACTCGTCCACCTCGACCAGTTCGCCAAGCGCTACCCGGCCCAGCTGTCCGGCGGGCAGCGCCAGCGCATGGCGCTGGCCCGGGCCCTGGCGGTCGAGCCCGAGGTGCTCCTGCTGGACGAGCCCTTCGGCGCCCTCGACGCCCAGGTCCGCAAGGAGCTGCGCGCCTGGCTGCGCCGCCTGCACGACGAGGTGCACGTGACCACGGTCTT
>Ga0308173_10001160_pt1 | contig 12712 bp, 8 predicted proteins | sample PhyPR1_FD_203716 | JGI IMG/M metagenome (GOLD analysis project Ga0308173, IMG submission 203716) | Soil microbial communities from UC Gill Tract Community Farm, Albany, California, United States - DLSLS.P.R1 | ecosystem: Environmental > Terrestrial > Soil > Agricultural land | place: USA... | reverse complement strand
CCGCACGTCGGCGGCCACCAGGGCGGGCTCGCGTAGCAGCGGGTCGCCCCAGCCGCCGCCGCCGGTGGTACGGATGCGGATGATCTCCCCGGCCCGGACCGCCTCGGCATCGGTGAGCCCGGACATCTCCCGCTCGTTCGGGCCGCCCGGGTCGATGGTCACCTGGAAGGGACGGCCGGCCTGACCGCCGTTGACGCCCCAGCAGGACAGGATCGAACGGTCCGCGATGGACATGTACGAGGCGTCCCGCAGCATCCGGATGTGCTTCTCGTACCCGAGGCCGCCCCGATATCTGCCGGGCCCCCCGGAGTCGACCGCGAGCCCCAGGCGTTCGACGACGAAGGGCCAGCGGGCCTCGGCGAATTCGGCCGGGATGTTGCGCGAGTCGGGGACCACGTGGATGGTGTCCTCCCCGTCGGCGTAGTACCGCCCGCCGGAGCCGCCGCCGAGCACCTCGCGCATGAGGTACGGCTCGCCGTGCGCGTCGGTGCCGTACACGCCGGTGTAGCGGATCGTCTCCTGGTCGGCGGGCATCCGGCCGCCGGTCGCCTTGGCCAGCACCCCGGCCAGCACGCCCAGGAGCCGCAGGATGACGAAGGTCCGGGCGTTGGTGGGGGCCGGGAAGATCGGGGTGAGCAGCGTGCCGGGCCCGGGGAACTTCATCTCGATCAGCGGGACGACGCCCTCGTTGATGTCGAGTTCGGCCATCCGCTCGGGCGAGTCGGCGAGGTTGCGCAGGATGGGGGCCAGCCACTTCTTGAGGAAGACACCGTCGGCGTAGTTCCCCGCGTGGTTGATCGGGCCCTTGGCCTGGGGGGACGTGCCGGTGAAGTCGAGGACGATCTTCTCCGGGGTCTTGGTGAGCGTGATCCGCTGGGCGTAGAGGCGCGGAGCGTCGACCCCGTCGGACTCGGCGTAGTCCTCCCAGGCGTAGACCCCGTCCGGGATCTTGCTCAGGATCTCGCGGCGGAAGGTCTCGGTGGTGTTGTCCAGGATGGCGTCGAAGCAGGCCTCGACCTCGTCCCGCCCGTACCGCTGGAACAGCTCGCCCAGCCGGGCCGCGCCGAGCAGGCAGGCCGAGCACTCGGCGTCCAGATCCCCGGCCAGCGAGTCGGGCATCCGCGAGTTCCGGGTCATGATGCGCAGCGCCGCCTGGTTGGGCACGCCCTGGTCCCAGAGCTTGATGGGCGGCACCATCAGACCCTCCTCGAACACGCTGGTGGCGTGCGAGGGCATCGAGCCGGGCACCGAGCCGCCGATGTCGTCGTGGTGCCCGAAGGCCTGCACGAAGGCGACGACCTCGCCGTCGTGGAAGACCGGGACGGTGACGCACAGGTCGGGCAGATGGCCGATGCCGCCCTCGGACAGGTAGACGTCGTTGTGGAAGTAGACGTCGCCGGGGCGCATGGTGTCCAGCGGGAAGTCCCGGACGACCGGATTCACCAGCGCGGAGTACGAGCGGCCGGTCAGCTTGCGCAACCTGCGGTCGTGGATCCCGGCCCGGAAGTCGTGCGCGTCGCGGATCATCGGCGAGCGTGCGGTGCGCGCGATCGCGGTCTCGACCTCGCGCTCGACCGAGGCCAGCGTGCCCTCGACGATGCCGAGCACGATCGGGTCGGCGGCCATCTCAGGACTCCCTTTCGATGATGAGGTTCCCGTACATGTCGCAGGTCGCCATGAAGCCCGGGTGCAGCGGGACCGTCGAGCCGAACTCCTGGATGATCGCCGGGCCGTGCACCACGTCGCCCTGGTAGAGGTCGGCCCACTGGTGGACGGGCACGTCGCGCAGGCCGGCGCCGTCCTCGTCGAAGAACACCGGGCGGTACGTGGCCGCCGCCTCGCCGGAGGGCCGCGACGGGTGCGGCACCAGCTTGGGCCGGACGATCGGGCCGATGCCGGTGACCCGCAGGTTCACCCACTCGACCGGATGCCGGGCGTCGGAGGGGTATGCGTAGCCGTAGAGCCGCTCGTGCGCCTCGTGGAAGCGGCGTACGGTCTCGGCCTGGTAGTCCGGGCCGTCCGGAACGCTCACCCGCACCTCGAAGGCCTGCCCGCTGTAGCGCAGGTCGGCCGAACGGACCAGCCGGTGCTCGGCGGCCGGGAAGCCCTCGCGGTCCAGGGCCGCCGCCGCCTGCCCGGCCAGCGCGGCGAAGATGGCGTCGGTCTCGGCCAGGTCCAGGGCCGTGTCGCTCATGACGTGCGTCTGCACGTAATCGTTGCGCACGTCGACCGTGAGCAGGCCGAAGGCCGACAGGTTGCCGGGGTTCTGCGGGACGATCGCCGAGGGCAGGCCCAGGATGTCCAGCAGCCGGCAGATCAGCAGCGCCCCGGAGCCGCCGAAGGCCAGCACCGGATAGTCCCGGACGTCCAGGCCGCGCTTCACCGTGATCTGCCGGATGGCGTTGGCCTGGTTCCAGGCGGAGATCTCCAGGATGCCGAGCGCGGCACGCTCGGGGGTCAGGCCCAGCTCGGCGGCGACGGCCTTGACGCCCTCGGTCGCCGCCGCGGTGTCCAGCGGGATCTCGCCGCCCAGCAGGTGCGGCGGGATCCGGCCGAGGAACAGGTGCGCGTCGGTGATGGTCACGTCCGTGCCGCCGCGCCCGTAGCACAGCGGGCCGGGGTCGGCCCCGGCGCTCTGCGGGCCGACCTTGAGGTTGCCCTCCGGCGAGATCCAGGCGATCGACCCGCCCCCGGCGCCCACCGTCACGATGTCGATCATCGGGATCCGGGACGGGTAGCGGCCGACCGTGCCCTCGGTGGTGAGGGTGGGCTCGCCGCCCAGGACCACCGCGACGTCGGTCGAGGTGCCACCGCCGTCCAGGGTGATCACTGACGGATGGCCCGCGGCCCCCGCGATGAGCGCCGCGCCCAGCGCACCGGCGGCCGGGCCGGACAGCATGGTGGTGATCGGCTGGTGCACGACCTCCTCGGCCGACAGCACCCCGCCGTTGCTCTTCATCACATAGAACGGGACCTTTCCGTCCAGCTCGGCCAGATGGTCGGCGATGTTGGTCAGGTAGCGCATCATGATGGGCTTGACCGCGGCGTCCACCAGCGTGGTGACCGAGCGCTCGTACTCGCGGTACTCCCGCATCACCTCGCTGGAGATCGACACCACCGCGTCCGGATGCTCGCGGCGCAGCACCTCGCGCATGGCGAGTTCGTGCGACGGGTCGGCGTAGGCGTGCAGGAAGCAGACGCCGATGGCGTCGATGCCCTGGTCCCTGAAGAAGCGGGCCGCCTCGATCGCGCCCGCCTCGTCGAAGGGCCGGATCTGCGCCCCGGTGTGGTCCAGCCGGCCGCCGACCGTGCGGACCCGGTGCACGGGCACGATGCGCGGCGGCTTGACCCAGAAGTAGGAGTTGCCGTAGCCGTCCGGAACGCTCTGCCGGGCGATCTCCAGCATGAACTCGAAGCCCTCGGTGGTGATGAAGCCGAGGTCGCCGATGCGGTCTTCGAGCAGCCGGTTGGTGGCGACCGTCGTGCCGTGCGAGACCGCGGCGAGATCGGCCGGTTCCTCGCCGAGTAGTTCGTACACCTTGCGGATCCCGGCCATGAAGCCGATCGCCGGGTCGGCGGGGGTGGACGGCGTCTTGGTGGTGACGATCTGGCCGGTGCCCTCGTCGAGGGCGACGACGTCGGTGAAGGTGCCGCCGGTGTCGATGCCGATGCGCAGCCGCCGCATCAGATCCGGCCCAGCACGAAGCCCACCACGACACCGGCCAGCGCGATCGCCGCGCCCAGGCCTGCGGCGGACGGGGTGAAGCCGGCACGCGTCCGCCTGACCGGGGCCGGAGCCGTGTAGACGGCGCCCGCGGCCTCCGGCTGGGCGATCGGCGCCGCCACGGCCGGAGCGCTGATGGCACGCTCCACCGCGGCGAAGAACTCCCCTGCGGTCTTCCTGGCCACCGAACCGATCATCCGCTGCCCGACCCCGCCCACCATGCCGCCCACGACGGCGTCGGCGTCGTAGGACACCGTGGTGCCGGTCTCCGCGGCGGTCAGCCGTACGGTCACCGTCGCGTCCACGGTCCCCGGCGCGCCCGCCCCCTTGGCGCGCAGCACGAAGGACTCGGGTGGACGCGGATCGCTGAGCGCCACCTCGCCCAGATAGGTGCCCTTGATGGAGGCGACCCCGGCGGTGACGGTCATCGCGTACGTGTCCGGCCCGACCTCCTCCAGTTTCTGGCAGCCCGGGATGGTCCGGACCAGGACGGCCGGGTCGTTCAGCGCCTGGTAGACCTCGGCCGGCGGGGCCGCCACGGTCGCGCTACCGGTGATCTTCATTGCTCTGTCTCGCATTCCGTCGTTCGAAGAGCTGGTCCGGTGAGATGGGCATCGCGTCGATGACGAGCCCTTCGGCATCCTCGATGGCACCGGCGATCACCGCCGAGACCGGGATGACCCCCGCCTCCCCCGCACCCTTGATGCCCAGCGGGTTCAGCGGTGACGCCGTCTCCAGGTGGTCGGTCTCGATGTGCGGGATCTCGGTGGCGTAGGGCATCAGGAAGTCCATGAACGAGGCGTTGAGCAGTTGCCCGTGCTCGTCGTAGGCCATCCGCTCGTACAGTGCGCCGCCGATCCCCTGCGCGACCCCGCCGTGGATCTGGCCCTCGACGATGCGCGGATTGATGACCTTGCCGCAGTCGTGGACGACGGCGTACCGCAGGATGGCGATCTCGTAGGTGTCCGGATCGACCTCGACCACCGCGGCGTGCGCTCCGGCGGCGAAGGTCGACCGGATCGGCGAGTAGTAGTCCTTGCCTTCCAGCCCCGGTTCCTCACCGTCGGCGACCGGGGGCTTGTCGTCGGAGCCGCCGATGGTGAACTGGGTGGCGGCCCGGCTCTCCTCGTCGAAGGCATATCGCAGCGGGTTGGACAGCACCGCGACGGTCTTGAGCGGGATCGATGCGGTGGGGTTGCCCCGCACGTGCACGATGCCGTCGGTGATCTCGAGATCCTGCGGGTCGGCCTCCAGTGCCTCCCCGGCGATGCGCAGTGCCTTCGTGCGCAGGTTCCGGGCGGCCAGCGCGATGGCGTTGCCGCTCATCACCGCGGCCCGGGACGCGAAGGTCCCGACGGCGTACTTGAAGCGCCGGGTGTCGCCGGTGGTGACGTGCACGTCCTCGATCGGCACCCCGAGCTCGGTGGCGACGATCTGCGCGAAGACGGTCTGATGCCCCTGGCCCTGCGAGGTCAGCCCGGTCGAGACATGCACCCGGCCCTTGGAGTCGACCTCGACATGGCCACCCTCGTAGGGCCCGGCGCCGGTGCCCTCGACGTAGAGCCCCATGCCGATGCCGATCCGGCGGCCCTCCGCGGCGGCGCGCTCCCGCTCGGCCGGGAAGGAGTCCCATCCGATGAGATTCTTCAGCTTGTCCAGCAGTTGCGGGTAGTCGCCGGAGTCGTAGATCAGCGGCCGTCCGTCCTGGAACATCAGGCCCTGGTCGTAGGGGAACTCGTCGGGCTGGATCAGGTTGACCGCCCGGACGTCGGCCCGGTCCAGGTCCAGATGGGCGGCGATCCGGTCCAGGGTGCGCTCCATGCAGAACACGCCCTGCGGCCGGCCGGCCCCGCGGTAGGGGGTGACGATGAGGGTGTTGGTGTAGAGGCAGACGACCTCGCACCGATAGACCGGGATCTTGTACGGGCCGAGCAACTGGGTCGAGGCGTTGATCGGAACGATGACCCCGTACGGTGTGTAGGCGCCGTTGTCGTGCAGCATCGTGACGTCGAGGCCGAGCACCCTGCCCGAGTCGTCGAAGCCGACCTTCACGAATTGCACCTGGCCGCGTTCGTGCGCGCTGGAGATGAAGTGCTCACGGCGGTCCTCGGTCCACTTCACCTCGCGGTTCAGCAGCCGCGCGGCCCAGGGGACGAGGACCTCCTCGGGCCACGGGTGCATGATCTTCACTCCGAAGCCGCCGCCGACGTCGGGTGCGATGACCTCGACCTGGGTCGGTGCGAGGTCCAGCTTGGCCGCGACGGCGGTACGCACGCTGGTGGAGGTCTGCGTCGAGGAGTAGACCCGCAGCGACTCGTCGGCCGCATCCCAGCGGGCGTAGACGCCCTTGCCCTCCAGCGGCATGCAGGCGCTGCGCTCGAAGTCCAGCCGGAACTCCAGCGTGTGCGGGGCGGCGGCGATGGCCCCGGCGGTGTCGCCGGTCCGCTGGACCAGCCGGGCGGCCACGTTGCCGGGCACGTCGTCGTGCACGAGGTCGCGGGCTTCCAGCGCGGTCTCCAGCCCGACGACCAACGGAAGCGGCTCGTAGTGGACCTGGATGAGCTGGGCGGCGTCCTCGGCCACATACCGGTCGGTCGCCACGACCATGACGATGGGCTCGCCGACATGGCGGACGACCTCGTTGGCCAGCACGTGGCTGGTCCGGCCATGGGTCAGCGCCGGGTGCGGGATCAGCAGCGGCAGCGGCTCGGCCAGCCGGTCCGGCAGATCCTCGTAGGTGTAGATCGCGACCAGCCCGTCGACGTCCAGCGCCGCGCCGACGTCGATGTCCAGGATCCGGGCGTGGGCGTGCGGGGATCGTACGAAGGCGGCGGCCAGTGCGTCATGCCCTAGATCGTCCAGATATCGACCGTCCCCGCGCAGCAGCCGGGGGTCCTCGCGCCTGACGATCGGCTCGCCGAACATCTTTGTGGTCATGACAGCTCCGCCGCCCTGTGCACGGCCTTCACTATGTTCTGATAGCCCGTGCACCGGCACAGGTTGCCGGAGATGCCTTCGAGGACCTCCTCCTGCGAGGGCGACGGGTTGTCCCGCAGAAAGGCGGTGACGGTGCACAGGAAGCCGGGTGTGCAGAAGCCGCACTGCAGCCCATGGCATTCCTGGAAGGCCTGCTGTACCGGCGACAGCGAACCGTCCGCCCCCGACAGGCCCTCGACGGTCGTCAGGTCCCGCCCTCGCACGGACACCGCGAAGATCAGGCAGGACCGCACCGGCTCACCGTCCAGCAGGACCGTGCAGCACCCGCACACCCCGTGCTCGCAGCCCACGTGGGTCCCGGTCAGCCCCAGGTCGTGCCGGAGAAAGTCCGACAGCAGCCGCCGGGCCGGGGCCGAGGCGCTCTGCGGCACCCCGTTGACCGACAACTCGATCTCGTACAGCTCCTCAGCCACCGAATCCTCCAGCCTTCGCGGCGTCCCGCAGGACCCGCTCGGTGAGCACGTGGACCAGCTCGCGCCGGTAGCCGGCACCGGCGTGGATGTCGCCCTCCGGTTCGACCAGGTCCCGGGCGTGCTCGGCGGCGGCCGCCCAGTCTCCCTGCCCGGCCGCCTTGGTCAGATCCAGCACCAGCGGGGTGCCCGCGACGCTCAGATAGCCGACCCGGGCCCCGGTGATCCGATGATCATCATCCAGGACGACGACGGCGCCCGCACCGACCAGGGCGTAGTCTCCGTGCCGCCGGGTGACCTCGGCGAAGGCCGTCCCGGCCCGCCGGGGCAGCGCCGGGAAGAAGGCGGAGACGGCCATCTCCGACGTCGCCAGGGCCGACTCCAGCGGCCCGACGAAGAACTCCCCCGCAGGCACCTCGCGGCGCCCGTTCGCGGAGGCCACTTCCACGGTCCCGCCCAGCAGGGCCAGGACGGCGGGCAGTTCGGCGGCCGGGTCGGCGTGCACGAGGCTGCCCACCGCGGTCCCCCGGTTGCGGATCACCGGATGGGCCACGTGCCGCAGCGCCATCCGCAGCAGCGGCTGCGCACCCGCCACCTCGTCGTCGGCCAGCACGGCGGCGTGCCGGGCCAGCGCCCCGACCCGCACCCCCTCCGGCGTCACCGTGATCGAGTCCAGCCCGGCCACCCCGTTGATGTCGACCAGGTGGCCCGGCGCGGCCAGCCGCATGTTCAGCAGCGGGATCAGGCTCTGCCCGCCGGCCAGCACCTTGCCGTCGGCTCCGGCCATGGCGAGATCCGCCAGGGCCTCCTCGAGCGTGGCCGGGGCGTGGTAGTCGAACGCTGCGGGTTTCACGGTCTCATCGGCTCCATCCTGGGCAAACTAGATGGGCGGACCCGCCGAGTCGTTAGCGATTCCTGCCAAATATTCTGGCCTGATACCGCGCATCTACAGCAAGGCACCCCGCCTGAGAGACCCAGTGGGCGACGAAGCGGCTGCCGTTAGTGATCGCGGCCGCCGGCACCCCGCCTCGACGGAGGGTGGTCAGCACATCTACGAAGAATCCAAAACTCGTTGGCAGATTTCTCCATACGGTACGCCGGGCCACTCAGCCTAGCGTCGGTCAGACACGGTGATCAGGGCCGAAATCGACCGGAGGGGGGCGTCACGTGGGATCTGCTGTCGCCGGGGCCGCCTCGACGGCCCTGCGCACGCTGCTGGACGGGCCACGGCGGCCCGCCCGGGTCATCGCCGCGTTTCCGGCGGCGATCTATCTGGAGCTGCCGGCTCCGGCCGAGCCCAGGGTGGTGGCGCTGGTGCGCTCCGACGCCATGTGCCCGCCCAACGCGATCATGGTCACCGCTCCCCTGCTGGGGGTACGGGCCGATGACCCGGGCTGGATCGGCGGGTCGGCGGTCCGGGCCGGAGGGCTGGAGGTGGCGGTACGCCGCTGGTGGCCGGCCACGATCACGCTGGGATCGCTGCTGGCCGACCGGCTCGACGACTCCGGCATCGGCATTCCGGAGCCGCTGGAGCTGGCCGGGGCGTGCCTTGCCGGAGATCTCGAAGCCGCCGGGGCCGCGGCCGGGCGGCTCGTGGGGCTGGGCCCCGGGCTGACCCCGAGCGGGGACGACGTCCTGGCCGGGCTGCTGGTGACGCTGCGGTCGCTGGGAGGCGTCAAGGAGCAGGCGCTGGCCGACGCGATCACCGCCGCGGTCCTGCCGACGGCGTACCACCGCACGACCGCGCTCTCGGCGACCCTGCTGCACTGCGCCGCACGCGGCGAGGCCGGCCGGGAGGTGGCGGCCGTGCTCCGCGGCCTGACCGGCGTATCACCACTGGATCCTGCGGTGACCCGGCTGCGTTCGGCCGGGCACACCTCGGGGGCCGACTTGATCTGGGGGATGGCGCTGGGCGCCCGCATATCCCGCCATCGATTCCGAAAGGCGACAGCGTGACCAAGGACTTCGTCGAGGTACGCCGGGGGGCCTACCACGACTCGGTGACCCTGATGCGGGTCAGCCGGGCACTGGCGGAACGCGACGGCGTGACGGCCGCGCAGACCGCGATGGCCACCGAGCTGAACCTGGAGCTGATCGAGGGGCTCGGCTTCGCGATCCCCGAGGGCACCGGGCCCAACGATCTCGTGGTGACGGTCCGGGCCGCCGATGACGGTGCGCTGGCCGAGGCCCGTACGGCGCTGGAGGCCCTCCTGTCGGAGGCGGCCGCTCCCGCCGAGCCGAGTGGGGCCGCGCCGCCGCCCCATACGGTCGGGGCCGCCGCGGCCGGGTCCACGCTGGCGCTGATCTCGGTACCCGGCCCGTACGCCTTCGTCGAGGCGATGGACGCCCTGACCGCCGGGCTCAACGTCATGCTCTTCAGCGACAACGTGCCGGTCGAGCAGGAGATCGCGCTCAAGGACGCGGCGGCCCGGCTGGACCTGCTGGTCATGGGCCCGGACTGCGGAACCGCCGTGGTGGGCGGCGTCGGGCTGGGCTTCGCCAACGCCGTACGGCCCGGTCCGGTCAGCCTTGTCGCCGCCTCGGGCACCGGCACCCAGCAGATCCTCAGCCTCCTGGACGAGGCCGGGGTGGGCGTCCGCCACGCCCTGGGCGTGGGCGGCCGGGACCTGTCCGCCGAGGTGAGCGGCCGGTCCACCCTGCAGGCGATGGCCGCCCTGGACGCCGATCCGGACACGGAGCTGATCCTGATCGTGTCCAAGCCGCCCGCTCCCCAGGTCGGCGAACTGGTCAGGTCGGCCGCCGCCCGGCTGGCCACCCCCACGGTGTTCGCCCTGCTCGGCGAGGGCCGGCCGGATCTGACCACGGCCGTCGAATCGGTGCTTCAGACCCTGGACCGGCCGATCCCGCGCTGGCGGGCTCAACTGCCCGACGTGACCCGGCCGGTCCCCGCGGGCGGCGAGCTGCGCGGCTTCTTCGTGGGCGGGACCCTCTGCGACGAGGCGATGCTGATCGCCGCCGAACGGCTCGGCCCGATCCGTTCCAACATCCCGCTGCGACCGGAGTGGACCCTCGACGGACCGGGCCATTCGATGATCGACTTCGGGGACGACTCGCTCACTCAGGGCCGGCCGCACCCGATGATCGACCCGACGCTGCGCTTGGAGCGGCTGGCCGCCCTGGACGACGCGTGCGGGGTCGTCCTTCTGGACGTGGTGCTGGGCCATGGCGCCGAACCCGATCCGGCCGCCGCGCTGGCCCCGCTCATCGAGACCCTGAAGGTGCCGGTCGTGGTGTCGCTGTGCGGGACCGACGCCGACCCGCAGAACCGCGGCCGGCAGGCCGAGCAGCTCTGGAAGGCGGGCGCGGCGGTGTTCGCGTCCAACGCGGCGGCCGCCCGCCACGCCGTCGCACTGATCGAGGGGAACCGCGATGTCTGACCGCTTGCACGGGCTGCTGACCCGGGAGCCGCGGGTGGTGACGGCCGGGGCCTCGGTCCTGGCCGAGGCGCTGACCCGGCAGGCCGTACCCGTGCAGGAGGTCGACTGGCGGCCCCCTGCGACGTCGGCGGCCGAGCTCGCCGTGGTGCTGGGCGACCCGCGGCATGCGACGGCCAACACGACGGCGGTGCAGCGGATGCTGACCGCACGTCCGCATCTGGTGGACGTACGGCCGGCGGGCGAGGTGCTCGGGCTGGAGCGCGGCACTTTCCTGCACGCCGGTCCGCCGATCACCTGGGAGCGGGCCTCCGGGCCGATGCGCGGAGCGCTGATCGGTGCGATGCTCTTCGAGGATCTGGCCGACACCCCGGAACAGGCCGAGAAGCTGCTGGCGGCGGGCGGGGTACGGCTCGACTCCTGCCACCATCACCATGCGGTCGGGCCGATGGCCGGGGTGGTCAGCCCGTCGATGTGGATGTTCGTGGTCCGGGACTTCGAGCACGGGGGCACGGCGTACTGCTCGCTCAACGAGGGCCTGGGCAAGGTGCTGCGGTACGGCGCGTACGGGCCGGAGGTCATCGAGCGGCTGCGCTGGATGTCGGCGGTGCTCGGCCCGGTCATGCAGGCCGCGGTGCTCCGGCACGGGCCGATGGACCTCAAGGCCGTGATGGCGCAGGCCCTGCAGATGGGCGACGAACTGCATAACCGCAACCGGGCGGCGACCTCGCTGTTCCTGCGCGAGCTGGCCAGCGACCTGGTCGAGTGCGAGGCTTCGCAGTCCGACATCGCCGAGGTGCTGCGCTTCGTCAACGGCAACGACCACTTCTTCCTCAATCCGGGCATGGCCGCGTGCAAGGTCAGCGCCGACTCCGCCCGCGATGTGCCGGGCTCCTCGCTCGTGGTGGCGATGGCCCGCAACGGCACCGACTTCGGCATCCAGGTCTCCGGCACCGGCGACCGCTGGTTCACCGGGCCCGCGGGCGTGCCCGACGGGCTGTACCTGGGCGCCTTCGGCCCTGACGACGCCAACCCCGACATCGGTGACTCGGCCATCACCGAGACCGCGGGGGTGGGCGGCTTCGCGATGGCGTCCGCACCGGCGATCGTCCGGTTCGTCGGCGGCGAGGTCCCGGACGCCCTGGCGGCCACCCGGCGGATGTACGAGATCACGCTGGCCGAGAGTTCGGCCTTCCAGGTGCCGATCCTGTCCTTTCGCGGGACCCCGAGCGGCATCGACGTCACCAAGGTCGTGCGTACCGGCATCCTGCCGGTCATCAACACCGGCATGGCGGGCAAGGTGCCAGGGACCGGGCAGATCGGCGCCGGACTGGTCTCGCCGCCCGCCAACATCTTCGCCGACGCCGTCCAGGCCCTGGCGACCGGCTGATGGACCCGTACATCTCAGCGGTCGCGCTGGCGGCCATGCTGCGGTCCCGTGAGGTGTCGGCCCGCGAGGTGCTGACCGACCACCTCGACCGCATCGACCGCATCAATCCCGGGCTCAACGCCATCGTCACCCTGGACGCCGAGCGGGCCCTGGCCGAGGCGGGCGCCCTGGACGAGGCGGCGGCGCGAGGCTCGTTCGCCGGGCCGCTGCACGGGCTGCCGATCGCGGTGAAGGACCTCGCCGACACCGCGGGGATGCGTACGACCTATGGCTCCGCGCTGTTCGCCGATCACGTACCGGCCGCGGACGCCCCCTTCGTCGCCAACCTCCGGTCCGCCGGGGCGGTCGTGCTGGGCAAGACCAACACACCCGAGTTCGCCACCGGTTCGCAGACCTTCAACAAGGTCTTCGGGGTGACCCGCAACCCCTACGACCCTGCGCTCACTCCGGGCGGCAGCAGCGGCGGCGCGGCCTCGGCGGTCGCGGCAGGGCTGTTGCCCTTCGCCGACGGGTCCGACCTGGCGGCGAGCGTGCGTAATCCGGCGGCGTTCTGCAATCTGATCGGGCTGCGCACGACTCCGGGCCTGGTCCCGTTCGACCTGTTCGACCCGCTGTTCGTCGCCGGCCCGATCGCCCGTACCGCCGCCGATGCGGCCTTGCTGCTGGCCGGGCTCTGCGGGCGGAACTCGTCGCTTCCGCTCTCCCGCCCGGACCGGCCCTCGGACTTCCTCGCGCTGCGCCCGGCCCGGCTGTCCGGCCTGCGCGTCGCCTGGACCCCGGACCTGGGCGACCTGCC
>Ga0308173_10001159_pt1 | contig 12714 bp, 12 predicted proteins | sample PhyPR1_FD_203716 | JGI IMG/M metagenome (GOLD analysis project Ga0308173, IMG submission 203716) | Soil microbial communities from UC Gill Tract Community Farm, Albany, California, United States - DLSLS.P.R1 | ecosystem: Environmental > Terrestrial > Soil > Agricultural land | place: USA... | reverse complement strand
TGTGGAGAACGCGCGACGGGGCGCCGCCGTGGAGCGGGCCCGACATGGCGCCGACCGCTCCGGACAGCGCGGCCGCCACGTCGGCGCCGGTCGAGGTGATGACGCGTGCCGTGAAGGTCGAGGCGTTCATGCCGTGCTCGGCGGCCGAGACCCAGTACGCGTCGACGGCCTCGACGTGCCTCGGGTCCGGCTCGCCGCGCCAGCGGATCATGAACCGCTCGGTGATGGTCCGGGCCGTGTCGACCTCCTTCTGCGGCACCATCGGCTTGTCGAGGCCGCGGGCCGACTGCCCGACGAACGACAGCGCCATGACGGCGGCACGGGCGAGGTTGTCGCGCACCTCGTCGGCGTCGATGTCGAGCGTCGGCCTGAAGCCCCAGACGGGCGCGAGCATGGCGAGGGCGGACTGGACGTCGACGCGTACGTCGCCGGTGTGCACGGGCAGCGGGTAGGGCTCGGCGGGCGGCAGGCCCGGGTCGAACTCGTTGTCCACGAGCAGGCCCCACACGTGGGCGAAGTCGACGTGGCCGACGAGGTCGTTGATGTCGACGCCGCGATAGCGCAGCGCCCCACCCTCCTTGTCCGGCTCCGCGATCGCGGACTCGAAGGCGATGACGCCCTCGAGGCCGGGCTTGAAGTCAGGGTCGGGCGTGCTGTCGGCCATGTCGATCCTCGCTGTGCAGGCGGTACCACCGCGGTGTGGAGACCAGCTGCAGCCGAGCGGTCGAGCGTCGGTCCCGGCTGCCAGACTCACCGTATGCCGTCAGCCGCCGACCAGACCCCCTTTGGTGACGCCCGTTTCGCCACCCGAGACCAACATCACGACGCGGTGCGCTTCGAGGGCACCGACTTCACCGGAGCGCACGCCGAGGGCCACACGTTCCTCGAGTGCTCGCTCGTCGGTGCCACGCTGGACGACGCGCACCTCGAGGGGTCGCGCTGGTCGGAGTGCGAGTGGGAGCGCGTGGGCGGCGTGGGGCTGACGCTCGCCGAGGCGAGCCTCGCCGACCTGACCGTCGAGGGCTGCCGGCTCGCGGCGGTCTCGGCGTGGGGCTCGACCTGGCGCGACGTGACCGTGCGCGGTGGCAAGGTCGACTTCCTCAACCTGCGTGGAGCCCGGCTCAAGGACGTCGCGTTCGTCGACTGCGTCGTCGTCGAGCTCGACCTGCAGGAGGCGACCGTCGACGGGCTGAGCTTCGAGGGATGCACGCTCCAGCAGGCGACCTTCGGCCGCGGGAGGTATGCCGGCCTCGACCTCTCCGGCGCCACGCTGCGCTCGCCCGTGGGGCTGGCCGCGCTCAAGGGCGCGACCCTGAGCCGTGCGCAGGTCATCGACCTCGCCGACGCGTTCGCCGCCGAGCTCGGGATCACCGTCGCGGACTGAGTCTCCCGGTCAGTTGATCTGGTTGGGCTTGCCGCGGCGCAGGGCGGTGGCGGCCGCGTCGCGGGCGCGGCCGGTGGCGCTGATCCTGTCGTCGGGGCGGATGCGCCTGGTGAGGTCGGCCCGCGCGGCCAGGGTGTCGAGCGGCAGGTCGGTGGCGGGGTGCACCGCGACAGGCTCGTCGCCGCTGAAGACGAGCCAGTGGGCTGCGTCCCCCTTGTAGACCTTGAGGATGCTGCCGTCGGCGAGCGTCGCCGCATGACCCATGGCCAGTCGGCGGGCGCGTTCGCTCGAGACCGCCTTGTTGACCGCCTCCTTGGCCGGCTCCCGCAGCGCCTGCGTGGCCACCCAGATCTGGGGGCCGTACTTGATGCCGAGCCGGACGGTCTGGGTGACGAGCTTGCCCTTGCCTGCCATGCCCCCAACCCTAGTCTGACCACATGGACACCCCACCCCCACAGCCCTCCGCCGCCCGCCCGGGAGGTCTCGCGGGCGTGAGCCGGGTCGACTACTCCGGCGACGGGCTCGTCGAGTCCGACGTCGCGCCCTCGCCGTACCTGCAGGCCCGGGAGTGGGTGGACGCCGCCGTGGCTGCCGCGGGCGAGCGGGACGACGTGCCGGAGCCCACGGCGATCTCCGTCGCCACCGTCGACCCGACCGGCACCCCGGACGTGCGCACCGTCCTCATGCGCTTCTTCGACGAGCGGGGGCCCGGCTTCGTCACCAACCTGCGCTCGGCGAAGAGCCGGCACCTGGAGGCCAACCCGCGCATCGCGGCGGCCCTGACCTGGCCCTCCCTCTACCGCGCCATCCGGTTCCGCGGCACGGCGCAGCTCGTGGAGCGCGACGAGGTCGAGGCCTACTTCGACTCACGGCCCTACGGCTCGCGCCTGTCGGCCTGGGCTTCCGACCAGTCGAGCCCCGCCGCCGACCGCGCCGAGCTCGAGCGCCGGTGGCAGGAGGTGCTCGAGCGCTTCCCCGAGACCGGGGGAGCACACGACGTGCCGGTGCCGGACTTCTGGGGCGGCTGGCGCGTCGTCTGCGACGAGGTCGAGTTCTGGGCGGGCCGTCGCAACCGCCTGCACGACCGCATCGTCTTCCGCCGCACCGGCGAGGGGGACCTGGCCGACGCCGGCTCCTGGGAGAGGTTGCGGCTGCAGCCCTGAACCGGGGGCGAGCACGGAACAGGGCAGTCCGACGAGGTCGGACTGCCCTGCTTCATCCATGGGTGTGGATGGGGCGCGACTAGCGCGTGGCCACCTCACACGCTCCGGAAGAAATCACTTCTCGGATCACCTCCCTTCGGTTTCGACTCTTCGACCGTACGTCCGGCCCCGGCAGGGCGGCAAGCCCATTTACGCGGAATGTCGTCCGGCGCTTCCCGGCCCCTCGAGCGGAAGGGCGATCGGCACCTGCGGCGTCGCCCCGCGCGTCTCGGGGAGAGGGATGACCGTGCCGCCCTCGTGGCCCGGATCGTCTCCGCCCGCCCGGCCGTCACGGCCCTCCGGACCGTGCTCGACCGCCCTGCCCGCAGCCAACCCCCCGGCGAGACCGCCGGCCAGACCTCCGGCGAGCAGGAGCAGCAGGACCGGCAGCTCGAGGTACGTCGCGACGCTCGCCAGGGCGGCATACAGCGTCGTGGCCCGGCCGAAGTCGACGCCGAAGAGCACGGCGAAGAGGGCGGCTGCCACGAAGCCCGTGGCCCAGAGCCGTGGTCCCGTGGCCCACGGCACCCGCGCCTCGAACGCCGCCGAGGCGTCGGGCGCCACCCGCGGCAGGAACGCGATCCACACGACGTAGCCCATGGCCTGCATGAACGCGAACACCGTCAGCAGGCGCAGGGCGACCACGGTGACCGCTGCTCCCGGCGGGGCGCTCGCCGCGAGCAGCGACTGGCCGTCGCCGACGACGCTGCGCACGACTCCCGGGCCGGCGCCGAGCCAACCGTCGACGCCGCCGAGCAGGACGACGGCCGGCACGACCACGACCCACAGCAGCTGGATGGCTCGGAACACGCGTCGACCTCGTCGTGAGCCGATGCGCCGGGACCAGTCCCAGAGGAAGAAGAGCGGCACGACGTTGGGCAGGTGGGCGAGTACGAGGAAGTGGTAGGCCGGGAAGGCCAGCGACGCGACCGTGGCCACGCCGATCGCGAGAAAGGCGTTGAGCCGCCGCCGGCCCTCCAGGCCGTGGTGCGCGGCCGCTGCGAGGATCGCGTAGCCGAGCACGATCTCGGCGAGCCGCGCCGACCCGGGCGCGACCATGGCCAGCAGCCGGCAGGCGACCACACCGGCCACGAGTGCGGCGAGCAGGTCGAGGAAGGGCCGGGTCAGCAGCGCGGAGAACCGGCCGACGACGTAGCGCACCTCGAGCACGTTGTGCAGGACGCCGAAGAGGATGAGCCCCACGACCGCCGTCGCCATCGGCGCGCGCGTCGCGAGGGCGAGAGAGGCCGCCACGGCGCCGAGCAGCAGCACGCTGACGGTGCGGGACCTCTGCCCCGCACCTGTCTCGTTCGTCGACTCGCCTGCTGCCACGCGCCCATGGTTTCGTCGGCGGGCCGGGGCGGCCAGCCCAGTAACCCGATCGTTAGGGTCCTGTGGCGTGACCGAGACGCGGGGGGACGGCCAGGGGGAGGGCAGCGGCAGCCTGCGCGCGATCGCGCTGTCGGCATACGGCCCGACACTGCTGGGCTCGATGGGCGCGGGCGCCGTGACGCCCATCGTCGCGGTGTCGGCGCGCGAGCTCGGAGCCTCCGTCGGGCTCGCGGCCCTGCTCGTCGCGATGATGGGCGTGGGCCAGCTCCTCGGTGACCTGCCGTCGGGGGCGCTCGCCGCCCGCATCGGCGAGCGTCGGGCCCTGCTGATCGCCGCGGTCGTCGAGGCGGCCGGCATGCTGCTCGCGGCGCTCGCCGGCGGCCTGGTCATGCTCTTCGTCGGAGTGCTGGTCGTGGGGCTGGCCGGCTCCCTCTTCGGGCTGGCCCGGCAGGCCTACCTCACCGAGGCCGTGCCGGTCGCGATGCGGGCGCGCGCGTTGTCGACGCTCGGCGGGGTGAACCGCATCGGGTCCTTCGTCGGCCCGTTCATCGGCTCGCTCGTGATCGTGCGCTGGGGCACCGAGTCCGCGTATGCCGTCGGCGGCGTCGCGAGCATCGCCGCGTTCGTCCTCGTCCTCCTCGCACCCGACATCACGGCCGAGGCCCACCGGGTCGTGGGTGGCGGTGCGCCCCGCAGCGTCGCGTCGGTGCTGCTGCAGCACCGGCACGTCCTGCTCACGCTCGGCACGGGGGCGATGTGCGTGGCCGGGGCCCGGGCGGTCCGCGAGGCCCTCATCCCGCTCTGGGCGGAGTCGGTCGGCTTCTCGCCGGCGCAGACCTCCCTCGTCTTCGGCGTGGCCGGCGCGATCGACATGGCGCTCTTCTACCCCTCCGGGTGGCTCATGGACCGCTACGGCAGGGTCGCGGCGGCGGTCCCCAGCATGCTCGTGCTGGGCCTCGGCATGGTGGTGCTGCCGCTGGCCACGAGCCTGGTCGCGGTGACGGCCGCGGCGACCGTGCTCGGGGTGGGCAACGGCCTCGGCGCGGGACTGATCATGACCCTCGGCGCCGATGCATCCCCGGCCGACGGCCGGGCCCAGTTCCTCGGCGGCTGGCGCCTCTGTGCCGATCTGGGAAGGGCCGCGGGCCCGCTGGCGTTGTCCGGGCTGAGCGCCGTGCTGTCCCTCGGCGCCTCCGCGGTCGTCCTCGGCGTCGGCGCCCTCGTGGGAGCGGGCTGGCTGCGCATCTGGGTGCCGCGCCACGACCCCACCCGGGCAGCGGCATCGGGCCGGACCTGACCGCTGCCCGACTCTGAGAAGGTATGACCGTGACCGACCTGATCGACACCACCGAGATGTACCTCCGCACGATCTTCGAGCTGGAGGAGGAGGGCATCGTCCCCCTGCGCGCCCGCATCGCCGAGCGCCTCGGCCACTCGGGCCCCACGGTGTCGCAGACGGTGGCCCGCATGGAGCGCGACGGCCTCGTGGCCGTCTCCGGAGACCGCCACCTGGAGCTGTCGGACCACGGCCGGCTGCTGGCCACCCGGGTCATGCGCAAGCACCGCCTCGCGGAGCGGCTGCTCGTCGACGTCATCGGCCTGGAGTGGGAGTACGCCCACGACGAGGCGTGCCGCTGGGAGCACGTCATGTCGGAGAAGGTGGAGCGCAAGATCCTCGGCCTCATCGGCGAGGGCCTCGAGTCGCCCTACGGCAACCCCATCCCCGGCCTCGAGGAGCTCGGCGTCCAGCAGCAGGAGGACTTCCTCTCCGGCCTGCGCACCCTCGCCGCCGTCGTCGGCGACGCACCGTCCGTGGTGACGATCCGCCGCATCGGCGAGCCGGTGCAGGTCGAACCCGAGGCGCTCGCGCTCCTGACGAGCGCCGGCGTGGTGCCCGGGGCGCGGGTCGAGGTCGTGCGTGAGGCAGGGCGGGTCCTCGCCGTCCGAGAGGGTGACCAGCCCTCCAACGGCGTCTCGCTCCCTGACGACGTGGCCGTCCACGTCTTCTGCCAGACCGCCTGACTCGCCGCCGGACCCTCCTGCGGTCCTCCGACGCGGTTCATCACGCGGTCCTTTCACGCGTTCCGTCGCGGTTTGATCACGCACGTCCTTTACGCGGTGGCGGCGGGCACTTTGACGTCCCGAGACCGGAACGTGACAAGAACGGGGGTATTGGGTACGGTTGGCCGCACTTGCTCTCCCCGTCGAGCAGGTGCCCTTGGGTCGGACCGCCTAGTCCTGCCATCGACCCGGGCTCGGCACGAACCGCATGGCAGGAGCGGGGGAACCACTTTCTCCGGGCGTCGTGAGACGTCCTCGGGGTGAAGCCCTCCGTGGACCGAACTCGGTCCGAGCGAAGGCCGGGCAGTACCTCCAGCCCGAACCCGACAGCTCACCTCGTAGGCGTCGAGAGGTCAAAAAGTGGCTCAGAACGTTCCCGGGCGCCACCGCGCCCCCGGTCGATTCAACGCGGTTGCAGAGCTCAAGACGATCGCCAAGGAGTCGGCCCAGCCCGCTGTGAAGGGTGTCGCCATCGTCGCGGCGTCCGGTGGGCTCGTCGCCTCGTTCGCCGGCACGGCCAACGCCGCCGACAACTCGAGCAGCGTCGTCGCGGCTCCGGCCGCCGTCGGTCCCGCGGCCGGCACCCTCACCGCAGGCAACGCCCTGTCGGCCATCGGCTACGCCAAGCCCGCCCCGAAGCAGGCCACGCCCCGCCCGGTCGTCATCGAGGACATCAAGGTCAAGACCGAGCGTGCCCAGAAGGCCGCTGCCGAGGCCGCCGCGCAGAAGGCGGCCGCCGACGCCGCCACCAAGGCTGCCGCCGACCGTCAGGCTGCCGCCCGCCAAGCGACCACCCAGCGCGCCTCGCGTTCCGCGCAGCGCGTTGCGCTCAACCCCGCCCCGACGCGTGCTGCGGCACCGGCCCCGGCCCCCAGCGCGTCGGGCATCGTGGGCATCGCCCAGTCGCTCTTCGGCGTCCCCTACGTCTATGGCGGCACGACCCCGTCCGGCTTCGACTGCTCGGGCTTCACCTCCTACGTCTACCGCCACGCCGGGATCTCGATCCCGCGCACCGCCTCCGCGCAGCAGTCGGCCGCGACCCCCGTCAGCAGCCCGAGCCCTGGCGACCTCGTCTTCTTCGGCTCGCCGGCCTACCACGTGGGCATCTACGTCAGCCCGGGCCGCATGATCGACGCCCAGCGCCCCGGCACCACCGTCGGCAACCACTCCATCTGGACGACGCCGTCCGGCTACGGCCGCTTCTGAGCGCCACCTCTCGCGCCAACGTCAGCTGTGCCCCCACCGTCCGCGGTGGGGGCACAGTGCGTTCCCGGGCAGGCAGCCGCGTCCGTGGTTGACTGAGGCGATGACCGATCAGCCTGCCGCGGAGTCCACGACCCTCATCGAGCTCGACCTCTGGAGCGACCTGGTCTCCCCCTACTCCTGGATCGCCAAGCGCCGCGTCGAGGCGGCCATCGCCGCCTTCGAGCGCCCCCACGACGTGACCGTGCGGCTCCGGGCGTTCGAGCAGGACCCAGACGTCCCGGTGGGAGGGGGCGTGCCGGTCCACGAGCACCTCTCCATGCGCTACGGCGGCGGCGACGCGGGCACCGGGCGGCTGATGAGCGCCAAGGCCAGCGAGGAGGCGCAGGCCGACGACCTCGTCTTCGACTGGGACCGTGCCGTGCGTGCCAACACCTTCGACGCCCACCGCCTGTGTGCCCTCGCGGGCGAGATGGGCGGCCCTGCACTGCGCTCGGCCGCCTTCGAGCGCTTCCACGCCGCCCACTTCGGCGAGGGACTGGCCCTGGACGACCACGAGGTGCTGCAGCGCCTTTCTGCCGAGTGCGGCCTCGACGAACGCCGTGTGGCCGCGGTCCTGGCCTCCGACGAGTACGGCGAGCAGGTCCGTGCGGACGAGCGCGAGGCGCGATCCATGGGGGTCACGTCCACACCCTTCGTCCTCGCCAACGGGTATGCCGCCCTGTCCGGTGCCAAGCCCGTCGACGACTACCTCGCCCTCCTTCGGGGCGTCGCCACGCAGTCCGTCTGACCCTTCCTCGAGGGGGCTCGGCCGGCTCTCGCCGGCAGCTCGGGAGGACCGCCCTACCCGTCGCCGGGGACGGGGCCGCCGTCCTGGCGCGGGTCCTCGCCTGCGGCCTCACCCCGGCGCTGGCTCACGACGGCCTCGAGCGACGGCAGGGCGGCATACGCCCGCGAAGCCTGGGGGAGGTCGGCGGCGCTCTCGTCGACGGTCACCACCTGGCTCAGGCGGGTCAGCTCGACGACCGCACGGGTCGGCGCCTCCCGGGGCACCACCAGTCGCAGCTCCTGACGGCGGTCGCGCAGGCGTTGCGCGAGCCGGAAGAGTGACGCGATGGCGGCGCTGTCGAGGTAGGTCGTGCCGGCGAGGTCGAGGACGACGAGCGTCACGTGCTCGGGGACGCCATGGCCGACGGCGCCCACGACAGCGTGCGCGTTGGAGAGGTCGAGCTCGCCGGTGACGCGGACCACCTGGGTGGCGTCCACGCGGCTCGTCTCGACGCGGGCGAGGTCACTCACGAGGCTCGCTCGCGGGTCCCGTGGGTGGTTGTGGTGACGGTGGCGGCTCCGGTCGGGACACGAGGTCGACGCGCCGGCGCAGGCTCACCGTGGTGCCCGCCGCCGTGTGCTCCACCTCGACCTCGTCCATGAGTGCCCGCATCAACTGCAGGCCCCAGCCGCCCCCGCGGTCGGTGGCCGGGCGCCACTGCCCCTCGTCACGCACCCGTAGGTCGATCGTGTCCTCGAGCACTCGCGCCTCCACGAGCAGGTCGCCGGTTGCCGTCGTGGCGCTGTAGGCGTGCTGGACGACGTTCGCACACGCCTCGCCGCAGGCCACCAGGACCTCGTCGGCCTGCTGCTCGGAGGTGCCGACCTCGTGGAGCCAGCGGCGCAGGGCGCTGCGCACCTGCACGAGGTTGCGTGCCTCGGCGGGCAGCCGCACGTCCAGCTCACCCTCGACCGAGGGGGCCAGCCGCAGCGCGAGGAGCGCGACGTCGTCCTCGACATGGCCCTCCTCGAGGAAGGTGTGGAGCAGGTGGTCGCAGAGCCCCTCGAGACCGTCGTCGGGCTGAACCCCCGACGCCCCCGACGCCCCCGACGCCCCCAACGCCTCCGACGCCTCGCGGCCGAGCCGCTCGATGCCCTCCAGGACGGAGGCCCCTCGGCGCTCGACGAGCCCGTCGGTGTAGAGCAGCAGGGTGGCCTCCGGAGGCAGGACCAGCTCGGCCTCGGTGAAGGAGCCGTCGGGTGTGACGCCGATGGGTGGAGCGACCGCCCCGGTGAGGCGCATGCTGGTGCCGGACCGCACGACGACGGCGGGTGGGTGGCCGGCATTGCTCCACCTCAGCCGCCGGCTGACCGGGTCGAGCAGGAGGTAGACGAGAGTCACCATCTCGGGTGCGGGGAGCCGGGCGACGAGCTGGTGCACCCCGCGCAGGACGGCGGGTGGCGAGGGGTCCTGCAGGGCGTAGGCCCGCAGCGCCGTGCGCACCTGCACCATGGTCGCTGCAGCCGGCAGGCCGTGGCCGGCGACGTCGCCCACGGCGAGCCCGACCAGGCCGCCGGGCAGCGGGACGACGTCGTACCAGTCACCGCCGATCCGCAGGTCCGTCGTGGCAGGCACGTAGCGGGCGGCGAGCGCGATGCCCGGGAGGTCGGGGAGGCGGCCGGGCAGCAGGCTGCGCTGGAGGGTCTCGGCGACGTCGTGCTCGTGCTGGGCTCGAGCCTCCTCGTGGCTCAGCAGCTCCTGCGCCTGCGATCGCTCCTGGATCTCCTGCACGAGGCGCGCGTTCAGGGCCGACAGCTGCTGGGTCCGCTCCTCGACACGTCGTTCGAGGTGGGCGGCGGCGTCGGCCAGGTCGGCGGTGGCCTGCATCCGCTCGCTGACGAGCGCGGCCAGGAAGAAGGAGGTCAGGGCGATGCAGGCGTTGAAGGCCTGGAGGAGGACCATCTTCTCGAGCACGTCCCGTCCCGCGAAGGGCCCGATGCCCGCCACGGCCGTCCAGGTCGTCACCGTGGTCGCCAACAGCGCCGCCGGGGCGGCGCCCCGCAGCTGCAGCCGCCACGCGGCCCATCCGAGGACCGGCAGGGAGAGGAAGAGCACGGGTAGCCGCATCAGCGCTGCGGCGGTGACCAGTGCCGTGGTCAACAGCAGCACGGCGCCGGCCTCGAGCCACTGGCGCCGCGGCCAGCTGCGCTGCTCCCGGAAGAGCGGGATGCAGAGCAGGAAGGGCGCCACCGAGAGCACCCCCATGGCATCACCCGTCCACCACACGACCCAGGCGGTGGCGAGCTGGGATGCCGGTATCGACCCTGAGGCGAGCAGGACCGCGGACCCGATGCTGGCACTGACGAGCATGCTGCCCAGAGCGCCGAGGAAGACGATGGCGATCGCGTCGCGCTGCCGGTCGAGCTGCCGCCGGAAGCCCACCCGGCGCAGGAGCGTGACCGCGACGACCGGGGCCAGGGTGTTGCCGACCGCGATGACGGCGGCCGCCAGCGGGCTCGGGCTGAGCGGCACGTTGACGGCGAGCGCCGCCACCGCCACGGCAGGCCAGTACGACCTGCCGAAGACGAGGAGTCCGGCGACGGCAATCCCGGTCGGTGGCCACAGCGGCGTCACGTCGTTGCCGACGAGCGAGAGCCGCAGCCCTACGCGGGCGCCGAGGTAGTACGCGAGGCCGATGGCGAGAGCCACCGCGACGCGTCTCACCGCGGCGAGCGCCGGCGTCTCGTCGACCGCTGCAGCTGCGAGTGTCCCGGCCCCGGGCGCGCTCGCGGAGGGTGACGTCCCGGCTGCCGCCGGACCCGCCGTCATTGCTGGGAGCCGCTCGGCCGCCCGCCCGCCATGACGTCGACTCTAGAAGAGGATGGCCGCTCTGACGAGGGGCGGTACGTCCGATAGGCCGAACGCAGGACGAGTGGGGGTATGCCGCGCGGCCGGGCCACGCGGCATACGTGCTCGTCCGCCGGCGCTCCGGCCGCCTACGCCTCGTGCGGGTACTCGTCGTCGTCGCCTGCGACGACCTCGTGCTGCTCGAGCTGGTCGGCTTCGTTCGCCTCGTCGCCAGGGCCCGAGGGCATGGTGTCGGCGGAGTCGGACACCGCCTCGGTGTCGGGCAGGTCCGGTGAGTCGGCCGGCGCCTGCTGCTCGAGCCGGTCCGCCTCGGGAACGTCGTCGGGGATGGGCTGCTGTGTGGTCACTGGTGCCTCCTTCTCCGTCGGCTGCTCTTGTTTCAGCATCCCACGAGTGGTACACGAAATCTATGGCGCATGCCATAGATCGCCCGACGCGATCGTGGCCCTCCGAGGAGCATCGCGACAACGATGGAGGTGAACCTGATGCTGATGCGCACCGACCCCTTCCGAGACCTCGACCGGCTCACACAGCAGGTCCTGGGCACCGGTGGTTCCTTCGCCCATCGCGCCAGACGCTCGAAGCGCGACGCCCACGCCTTGACGGCGTACCGGTTCGCACCGGCCGGGGCCCCAAACCCCAGCAGCGGACGGTTCCCGGCCGTCGCCTCGCGACGGGCCGGGACCGTCGTCGTCCCCGGAGGGAGCTGTCAGCCCATGGTGCAGAGCGGCGACCTGTATGCCGTCCTGGGCGTCCCGCCGTCCGCCACCCAGGAGCAGGTCAGGCGTGCGTACCGGGCGCTGATGCGGCTCCACCACCCGGACACGCGGTCCGAGAGTGCATCGTCGGAGCCGGCGCAGAAGCATGCACCGGGGCTGGTGGGCGACGAGGGTGAGCCCGCCATCCGGGTGGGGCCGGTGCGCTGGCACGGGTGGGGGCGAGGTCGGCCCGGGTGAGGCGCCCGGGTCGCTCGGGACGCTCGGCGGGTGGCCGACGCTGCAGCCTCTCAACTGCCCGGTCGGCGACGGACGTCAGGTACGGCGCTGAGGAACCGCCGCACGGCGGGGAGGACCTGGTCCGGGAACTCGTCATGGGGGCTGTGACCGGCCTCGTCGACGAGGAGCAGCTCGGCGTGGGGGAGCCCGGCGACCAGCTCCGCCTGGCAGTGGGGCGGGAAGATGAAGTCCTCGCGTCCGGCGACGACCAAAGTAGGTGCCGAGATCTCGCCGAGGCGGTCGCTGACCGACCAGCCCGGCAGCAGCGAGCGTCCGGCGAACAGGAAGGGTTCCCGGCGCATCCGTGTCCGCCAGCCGCCGTGGGCCAGCTCGCGGAGCATCCCCCGGAACCCGTGGTGCGGCATGTAGGCGCTGCTGATCCGCCAGAAGATGCGGAAGTACTCCCGCGGCTCGAAATCGCCTGTGAACCAACGACGCACGAGGTCGGCCTTCGCCGGGTCCCACCCCCGCTCCCGCAGCAGTCTCGGGGCGTTCTCGCGGGCCCAGTGGGCGTCTGCCCCGGTGTCGACGAGCACGAGCCGGGACACCCTGTCGGGGTGCCTGAGGGCGTACTCCAGCGCGACGTTGCCACCGAAGGAGTGGCCGAGGACGGCCCACTGGTCGAAGCCGAGGTGCTCACGGAGTGCGTCGGGGTCGGCGGTCAGGTTCTCCCACGTCATGGTGGACGCCAGCGGCCCGGTCGAGTGCCCGTTGCACCGGTGGTCGTAGAGGACCAGCGTGAACTGGTCGGCGAGCTGGCGGAAGGCGCCCATCGTCCAGAGGTCGGCGCTGGGCCCACCGTGCATCAGCACGAGCGGTTCACGGTGCCCGACGACATCGACGTAGAGGGAGACGTCGCGCAGCGGGACGTGCCTCGGCCAGGTGCTGGAGCGGTGACGC
>Ga0308173_10001158_pt1 | contig 12721 bp, 11 predicted proteins | sample PhyPR1_FD_203716 | JGI IMG/M metagenome (GOLD analysis project Ga0308173, IMG submission 203716) | Soil microbial communities from UC Gill Tract Community Farm, Albany, California, United States - DLSLS.P.R1 | ecosystem: Environmental > Terrestrial > Soil > Agricultural land | place: USA... | reverse complement strand
AAGCCTGCCAGCGCGGAAGCAGCCGTGGCATCTTCCATCTTCGCCAGCAGCACCAGGCGGCTGGTCCGTTCCACCAGCACTCCGACTGAAGACGCATTGTTGGCGCCCTTGATGAAGTCACCCTCCCAGTGTCCGGGCAGCAGTCGGTCTTCGATTTCGGGCGGCCGCACATGAATACTGACCATGTCGGGAATCTGTCCGCGTCGGTCTGTACCCCGTGTGCGCGGCATGCGCGTGCTATGGCCGTGGCGCAGGCAGGCGATGAGCTGACGGCGCAGTTCGCCGCGCGGCTGGGCGTAGATGGCCGTGTAGATGGTTTCGTGCGAAACCTGCTGGGTCGGGTCAGTCGGATACATGCGCTTGAGTGTGCCCGATATCTGCTGAGGTGACCATTTCCACTCGAGCAGGGTAAGAACGACGCGCCAGCACACACTCTGCGGGCCGAGCTTTGTGGGGCGGCGACCCGCACTCCGACGCGCGGCGCTGAGCGCCTCTGCAGGAACGGATGCGTAGCCAGCAGGAGAACCATTTCGCCTCAGCTCACGGCTTACGGTGGCTGGCGAGCGGCCGAGTATCCGGGCCATGGCCCGGATACTCGAACCCTGCAAATGCAGGCTGGCAATGGTCAGGCGCTCTTCAGGTTGGAGCTGCTGATACTGAGTTCTTTCGTGCATCGCAACACCTTATACGAAACGGGTGTTGCACTTCAGATTTGATAGCGCCAGGCGAAGCCTGGGATTGGGGGAAGTCGTAGGTGACAGAAACCAGTCATTGGAGTCCAGAGGGTTCGACGCCCTCCCGGTAAAGGCTAACCACCAGCCGGAAGCGAGCCTTGCATGCGAGTGCGGTAACGCACTACTTGAAGCGTAGGCAGCGGGTATTGAAGCCGTGTGATTGAGCCTCGATATGAAGCAACCGTTGGTGTCTTCATTTTTCAAATTGTGGGGACAGTATTGTGCGAGCCGTAATGGTGAGGCCCGTCAGACCAACCGGGGTCCGAGAGCAGGGCAAAGGTACGAGGATGGATTCCCCAGGAACCTGGGAGGTCCTGTGTTCGACCAATCTTACGTGGCCCTGAGGCGCGGGGCGATATAAATAGGGCCATACCCTGCGGAACTCTCCGCTGCAGGGAGCAAAACGTGGAGAAGAAGGATTGGAGCGAAGAAGCGAATCCATAAGCGACTTCGTATTCGGCACAGGAAGTCTTAGCGCCCTCGTAGTACTGATGACGCCGGGGAACGCCGCTCAAGCGGACCCGGTCGATGGGAAGGGGGGAGTCGTTGGTGCAGAATCGTTCATGGGAAACACGGAGGTGCTTTGAAACCTGAAAGCGTGTCAACGAAACAGGAACGAATAGCCATGCTGGCCAGAAGTGATCCCGAGATGGCGTTCACCTCGTTAAATCATTACATCGACTTTGAGTGGGTGAGGTATGCCTACGACTGTACGCGCAAGGATGGTGCAGTCGGGGTTGATGGTCAGTCCGGAGAGGATTATGCAGTCAATCTCACGCAGAATCTTCTTGGGCTCGTCGACCGGCTCAAGTCAGGCCGATACCGCGCGCTGCCAGTCCGTCGGCATTTCATCGCCAAGGCGGACGGCAGTCTTCGCGGGCTCGGCATTCCCGCTTTCGAAGACAAGGTGGCGCAGCGCGCCATTGTTATGCTTCTGGAGCCGATCTATGAACACGACTTTCTCGACTGTTCTTTCGGTTTCCGACCCGGTCGCAGTGCTCACGAGGCGCTGCGGTCCGTGTGGAAGGGAATTATGTATCGCGGTGGACAGTGGGTGCTTGACGTTGATGTACGGAAATACTTTGACAGCATCGACCAAGTCAAATTGAGAGAGCTTCTAGCCAGACGAGTCACCGATGGCGTAGTCAGACGACTGATCGACAAGTGGTTAAAAGCAGGCGTGCTGGATAACGGGCAGTTGTCTTATCCGGAGCTCGGCACTCCGCAAGGCGGGGTGATTTCGCCCTGCTTGGCCAACGTGTTCTTGCATTATGTTTTGGATGAATGGTTTGCCGCTGAGGTGCAACCGCGCCTTCGTGGGCCAAGCACCTTGGTTCGTTTCGCGGATGACTTTGTCGTGATCCTTGCGCACAAGGACGATGCCGAGCGCGTCTTGCGGGTGCTGGGCAAGCGATTGGGCAAGTACGGACTCGAGTTACATCCGGACAAAACCCAGATGGTTGATTTCCGCTTCAAACCCCAATCCGGGCACGATGACCACCAAGAGCCGCTGGCCACGACCTTCAACTTCCTTGGATTCACTCACGTGTGGGTGACTTCGGAGAAGGGCCGTGCGATGGTGCGGCAATTGACCGCCAAAGACCGCGTCGCGCGTACGCTCAAAGCAGTCAGCCGTGTCTGCCGTGGTATGCGGACCCGGCCGCTTCGCGATCAGCACCAGCGTCTGAGTCGAATGCTTAAGGGGCACTATGCCTACTTTGGCATCAGCGGCAATTTCGAGCGCCTGGCGACTCTGCGGAATCACGTCGCCCGCATCTGGCGTAAGTGGTTGTCGCGAAGGTCGAACGAACGCTCTATGCCATGGGTTGCCTTCATGAGAATACTCACCCTATTCCCGTTACCGCACCCTCGGATTGTCCGTCGTTACGCCAAACCGTGAGCGAATCTGCATGATGAGGAACCGGATGCCTTAATTGGGCTCGTCCGGATCTGTGAGGGGTGAGGGGGGCGACCTCCTCGCCTACTCGGAGGCCGCCAACCGATTGCTTCAAGCCGCTACGGGCACCACACGCAATCCGCTGCGATCGTCGCGGGGACTTGCGTTGAAGCGCGCACGATACGTCCGCGAAAAATGCGATGGCGATTCGAAGCCGCACGCGACACCCACTGCAAGTATCGACATGTCGGTCTGATGAAGCAGTTCGCGAGCACGCGTGAGACGCAGGCCGAGATAAAAATGCGTCGGTGTGTCCTTGAGCGCGGTGCAGAATAAACGTTCGAGCTGACGCCGCGTGACGCCGACGGACTGCGCGAGTTCGTCCGGCGAAAGCGGCTCTTCCATATGCTGCTCCATCACGCCGATCACCTGAATCAGCTTGCGATTGTGAATGCGATAACGCGCCGCAATCTTCATGCGCTGATGATCGGAACGCTGCCGGATGCGCCCAAGCACGAATTGCTCCGAAACCTGCGCCGCGAGATCCGAGCCGTGATCGCGCGCGATCAGGTCGAGCATCATGTCGATCGACGCCGTACCGCCCGCACACGTGATACGCCGCGTGTCGATCTCAAATAGCTCCTGACTAGTCTGAATAGCAGGATAACGCTCGGCGAACGCGGCCGCTGCTTCCCAGTGCAAGGTCGCGCGCTTGCCCGCAAGCAGGCCTGCTTCTGCGAGAATGAAGCTGCCGGTGTCGATGCCGCCGAGCGTCACACCGGCGCGATCCAGCCGCGTCAGCCAGCCGCCGATGCCGCGCGTATAACGTGCGAGCGGCTCGAATCCCGATACCACGAACACCGTGTGCGAATGCGTCACGCTGTCAAACGCGCCTTCGGCGTTCAGCGAGATGCCGTTGCTCGCTGCGACCGGCCCGCCATCCACCGACAGGATGTGCCAGCGATACAACTCGCCGCTGAAGCGGTTTGCCACGCGCAATGGTTCGATCGCCGACATGAAGCCGATCGACGAGAACTCGGGCAGTAGCAGGAAGTGGAAGTCTTGAGGAGAAGGCATTGAAAGGCGTGCGGCGCACGTCGCTGAAACTAGCTTACTACGCTAGCAAGCACAAAAAAGCGGTGCAATCGGGTCCGGCCCCTAAGCGGCAGCGCAGAACAGGGACGTCGCAACGAGTCAAGTCACGGTCGCAAACGGTCTTTCGCGCGCCTTTATGCGGCGGTAACTTGCATACATCCCAGCGTCGTGGCAAAGGCGCTTCAAACGAACCTCAACGGAACGCACGCATGAGACATAGCCTGGTTTCAAAACTGCTTGTGGCCGGGGCCTGCGCCGCGGGCGCATTCGGGCATGGCGCATACGCACAAGGCACAGAAGACGCGAGTTGCCGCACCGTGCGCTTCGTCGATATCGGGTGGACGGACATCACTTCCACAACGGCGCTCGCGTCCGTCGTATTCGAAGGGCTCGGCTATGCGCCGAAAACCACGGTCGCGTCGGTGCCGATCTCGCTCGCGGGACTGAAGAGCAAACAGATCGACGTGTCGCTCGGCTACTGGTGGCCGGTACAGCAGAAGGCAGTGGAACCGTTCATCGAATCGAAGAGCATTCAGAAGCTCGACCCGCCGAACCTCTCGGGTGCGAAGGCGACGCTCGCCGTGCCGAGCTATGCGTATGACGCGGGTATCAGGAGTTTCGCGGACATTGCGAAGCATCGCGATGAACTGGACGGAAAGATCTATGGCATCGAACCGGGCAGCAGCGCGAACGGGAAGATTCAAAAGATGATCGACACGAACCAGTTCGGTCTCGGCGGATTCAAACTTGTGGAGTCGAGCGAGGCGGGCATGCTGGTGACGGTCGAGCGCGCCATGCGCGAGAAGAAGCCCGTGGTCTTTTTGGGCTGGGAGCCGCATCCCATGAACATTCAGATGAAGATCAACTATCTCGCCGGCGGCGACGAAGTCTTCGGACCCAACTACGGCGAAGCACGCGTTTATACGCTCGCCAATCCGGACTTTCTGACGCGCTGCCCCAACGCGGGCAAGCTCGTGTCGAACCTGCGCTTCACCACCGACCTTGAAAATCGCCTGATGGAACCGGTGATGAACAAGGAACGCCCGGCCGTTGCCGCCAGGGCTTATCTAAAGAAGAACCCGCAAGTGCTCGATGCCTGGCTTGCAGGCGTCAAGACCGTCGATGGCAAGGACGGCTTGCCGGCGGTAAAGCAATACCTCGGACTTTGAAAACCGTATAAAGGACAAGCGCCACCATGAACCATGATGTGATCGTGACCTGCGCGGTAACGGGAGCAGGCGACACGACGGGCAAGCATCCCGCCATCCCCGTCACGCCGAAACAGATCGCCGAGGCCGCTATCGAAGCCGCCCGCGCGGGAGCAACCGTCGCGCACTGTCATGTGCGCGATCCGCAAACGGGGCGCGGCAGCCGCGATCCTGCCCTGTATCGTGAAGTGGTGGATCGCATTCGTTCGTCGGATGTGGATGTCATCATCAATCTGACCGCGGGCATGGGTGGCGACCTCGAGATTGGCGCGGGCGAAGAGCCGATGCGGTTCGGCAAGGGCACCGATCTCGTCGGCGGGCTGACGCGTCTTGCGCATGTCGAAGAGCTGTTGCCAGAAATCTGCACGCTGGATTGCGGCACGCTCAATTTCGGCGATGGCGACTACATTTACGTATCCACGCCCGCGCAACTCCGCGCGGGAGCGAAGCGGATTCAACAACTCGGTGTGAAGCCTGAACTCGAAATCTTCGATACGGGCCATCTCTGGTTCGCGAATCAGTTGCTGAGAGAAGGCCTGCTGGATGCGCCGCCGCTCTTCCAGCTCTGCATGGGCATTCCGTGGGGCGCGCCGCCCGACACGGGCACGATGAAGGCGATGGTCGACAACCTGCCGCCCGGTGCGCATTGGGCAGGCTTCGGCATCGGCCGCATGCAGATGCCGATGGTCGCGCAGGCGATGTTGCTCGGCGGCCATGTGCGTGTTGGTCTCGAAGACAATCTGTGGTTGGATCGCGGCGTGCATGCGAGCAATGGGTCGCTGGTGCAGCGCGCAGTCGAGATCATCGAGCGCCTCGGCGCACGGGCGCTGACGCCAGCGGAAGGCCGTCGCAAGCTCGGTTTGCGGGCGCGCGGCGAGCGTCTCCTCGAGCGGCGCGCGGTCGAACAGACTGTTTGATTCGGATACCTACATTGTTTGAAGGATGCGTATGCATGTCAGGACTTTCGCCGCGCTCGGCGCGGGAGTAATCGGTAGCGGATGGGTTGCGCGCGCGCTTGCGCACGGCCTCGACGTGATCGCCTGGGACCCCGCGCCAGGCGCCGAGGCGCAGTTGCGCGCCAACGTCGCGAATGCGTGGCCGGCGCTGCAACGCGTTGGTTTGTCCGAAGGCGCATCGCAAGAGCGGCTCAGCGTCGTATCGAGCGTAGAGGAATGTGTCGCTAGCGCCGACTTTATCCAGGAGAGCGCGCCCGAACGCGAAGAACTCAAGCTCGCGCTGCACGAGCGCGTGAGCGGTGCAGCGAAGCCCGAGGCCATCATCGCGTCATCGACATCCGGGCTGTTGCCTAGCGATTTCTATGCGCGAGCGTTGCGCCCGGAACGCTGCGTCGTCGGGCATCCGTTCAATCCGGTCTATCTGCTGCCGCTTGTCGAAGTGCTGGGCGGCGAGATGACTTCCGGCGAATCGATCGATGCCGCGATGAGCTTTTATGCGTCCATCGGCATGAGGCCGCTCAAGGTGCGCAAGGAAGTCCCCGGCTTCGTCGCAGACCGATTGCTGGAAGCGTTGTGGCGCGAGGCGCTGCATCTGGTGAACGAGGGGGTTGCGACGACCGGCGAGATCGACGACGCCATTCGCTACGGCGCGGGTATCCGCTGGTCGTTCATGGGAACGTTCCTGACCTACACGCTGGCCGGCGGCGAAGCGGGCATGCGACACTTCATGCAGCAGTTTGGTCCCGCACTGGAGCTGCCGTGGACGAAGCTCGTCGCGCCGAAACTCACGGACGAACTCATAGACCGCGTGGTGGAAGGCACGTCGCGACAGACCGACGGACGTAGCATCAAGGAACTGGAGCGGTATCGCGACGATTGCATTGCAAGCGTGATCGACGCCATCGCGCAGGCGAAGGCGCGGCATGGTATCGAAGACTGACGAGGTTACGTCCATGACCACGATATATCGCGACACCGTCAAGGCCGAATGGGTCGACTATAACGGCCATCTGCGCGATGCGTTCTACATGCTGATTTACAGCCTGGCCACCGATGCGTTCATGGACGGTATCGGTCTCGATGAGACTGGGCGGCGCATGCGGCATCGCACGCTATACACGCTCGAAGCGCATGTGAGCTATCTGCGCGAGATCAAGCAAGGGGCCGCAGTAAGCGTGGATGCGCGGGTGATTGCAAGGGATGGAAAACGCATACATCTTTATCTCGAGATGTTCGAAGGCGATGAGGAGAAGCCGGTGTCTGCGTGCGAACAGATGTTGATGCATATCGATTCCAGCGATGCGCCGAAGTCAGCGACGTTCGATGAAGACGTCGCTGCGCGTATCGATGCGTTCGCTGTTATCGCTGTTCACGAGGCGCGATATGCGCGGCGGGTGATTGGCTTGCCGGTGCGCGCTGGTGGCGCTTCGTTTCAGGCGTAGGACGCACATGGGCATCGTCGCTGCTGAAGCCGGCATGAGCGGCCGGCAGGCTTCCTCGTTGATGGCCCGCCGACGTAATGCCGCTCGCGATCACCCATCATTCGGGAATAATGCGCGCCTCTTTGAGCCGGTCGAACAACGAAAAGAAAGCATCTGGCGTGCTTTGGTAGTCGAGGAAGCCAGCCTTGCGGCTCTTGGACATGTCCGTGAGCACTTCCATAGGCCGCCCGAGATCGGCGTCGGTGTGCCACCACGAGACGAGCTTGTCTATATCCGGCTCGACCAGCTCGTTTCGCGCCGCGATTTCCGCCCATGCGGTTGCGGCGTGCTGCATGCGGCCTTCCAGCGGTCGCGTCTCGCCATCGAAGGGTGCAGGCTCGATGCCGAAATAGCCTGCGATGCGCTCCCACATCCACTTCCAGCGGAACACGTCCCCATTTACGACGTTAAATGCCTCATTGCGGCCCTGCGGCGACGTTGCGGCCCACTCGAGGTGCCGCGCGAGCAGCCGCGCGTCCGTCATGTCGGTGAGGCTATTCCATTGCGCCGCCGATCCCGGGAAAAGGAACGGTTCGCCCGTCGCCTTGCACAGGCTTGCGTATACGGCCAGCGTCACGCCCATGTTCATTGCGTTGCCCACGGCATAGCCGATGATCGTGTGCGGCCGATGCACGCTCCAGCCGATGCCGTACTTTTCGGCGGCATCGAAGAGATGGTCTTCCTGCGCGTAGTAGAAGTTGTCGACGGGCTGCCGGCCTTGCTCCTCGCGAAAGGGAGTGAGGGGAACGCTGCCTTTCGCATACGCTTCGAACGGCCCGAGGTAGTGCTTGAGGCCCGTCACGAGCGCGGCATGGGATAGTTGTCCCGATGGGCCGAGCGCCGCGAGAATATTCGCGACCATCGCGCCGTTGACGCGGATATTCTCCGCTTCTGTAGCCTGGCGCGACCACGCCGTAAAGAACACGTGACTGAACTGTCGCCCGGCCAGGGCATCGCTGACCGAGGACGCCGATGTGAGATCGGCGACGATCGATTCGACGCCGTCAGGTGCAGCCATTCGTCCGCGCGAGACGCCCGCGATGGACCAGTCGCCCCGCGACCGAAGATGCTCCGCCAGATTCCTCCCGACGATGCCCGTGACGCCAATGATAAGTGCTTGTTTATCCATTACAGCCCTGCTCGATGTCTGGTGGTCCGATACCGCAGGCCATCGTGCATTCCGACTGGCTCACGGCTCCTGGCATTAGTGTGGCTTATTCCGCGCAATCGTGCTTCGGCGGACGTTATCGCGCTGGCAGCGCCTCTTTTTGGTTCACTCCGCCGGCGGGGGTGTCGCTGCAACGGAACGTATGCGGCGCTGTTGGGGTTTTTCGGCGGAGCGGTTGACCAGCGTATTCAAGGCATCCGGTCATCATCCGAAGATCAACCGCGGCGAGATCGTAATCGCTCAAGCCGAACGACATGCCTGTGGATCGACAAGGCAGAGCACGCAAAGCAGCAGAAATCTACGCCGCAATCTTTCCTGATAGAGCAGCGTCAGAGTTGGCCATGAAGCTGCCTAAGCGGGCGTAAGGCACGAACCCGGAACTATGGAGTGGCGGTCCGAACTTTGGGACCAAAGAGGTCATCAGCTTGATGGTCTTGCGGCCTTGATCCGGTGGAAGCGGTTGTCTTGCAAGTGCTGCCGAGACCGGACACGTGCGATAAGCGTATGTCGCCGCGTCGTGTGCAGGAAGGCCGTTTCATTCGCGAGCGATGCAAACGGCGGTCGGGCGCGGAAACGCGCAGCACATCAACGACGCGCAACTCGGCGACTCGGACAATCTACGCGAGCACCCGTCGCCGCGGAAGCGAACGATACCGCCCCGTTGGTGTTCAAGGCGCACTTTACGTTGCTGCGCCAGGGCCGATTGCGGCACGCGACGCTGCATGGTTCGAGGCGGTCGACCGCAAAACCGTGCCGTCGCTCGACTGAGTTCTAACGGCACTGGGCCTGCGAACCGCAAGTTTCATTACGACGTCGACGCCACATATACGCGATCAATCATGAACCGAAGCGGGCACTCAGCCATTCTTGCGCCCAGCGAGTCGCGAACGCCACCGCATCGTCGCGTAAGTCGAAGCCGGCGAGATCGCCGCTCATGAAGACGTCGGCCTCACTGCCGTCCGCGCCATAGGTGCTGATGCGCACGTGAGCCATGTACTCACCGTCCGCCCTGCGTGGTGTGGGATCGATGCGGAAGCTTGATGGGGTGAGTTGCATAGGTTTCCCTCCGGATCACCGAGCTACGCCTGGCTTTGTGCGGCGCTGCCGTTCGTGATTCGTCATTCGATGCTACACGCGGGCTACGCGATATCCCGGTCGAAGAACGTTCTGTCCTGCGGGCAGGTGTCGATCATCTGCTCTGCAAAAGCGGTCGATGCGCGACGCGCGTCGCCTGCGCTTTGAAACGGCTCTTTCGCACTGACCTTGAACACGCGGCTGCGCGACACGCCGTCTTCGACTCTCGGCTCCTGAATGCGCACGGCCGCGTCGAATCCTTCGTCGTAGTTGTGCCCCTGACCGGATTCAGTCGGCCGATGCGAGAAGACGAGCGGAAAGATTTCCAGGCCGCGATAAAGGCGGAATTCGACTGTCATGAGATAACCTCGCGCCGCGGTCAAGCGGCAAATAAGTGAAGGTGCGTGGAACAGTATCGGTAGTGCTGACACATTAACCGCGTTGCACGGTCTCCGACGAGGGGCCGATCGCATTGACGATCGCCGTGAGCCCTACTGGTCGTCGATTAAATCGTGAGAGATTCACTCGGCACGTCCATCGTACGCGTTTTAAGGGCTTTGTATAGCGAAATATCGCAGGTCCGAGCGCTGCGCCGATCGAACGGCCGCGCATTAGACAGCCGTCACGAGAGACGCGCGCATAGCATCGATTACAGAGTCGGCTTCAGCTTCTCCCAATTGAGATCGGAGAAGCATGGACCTTGCGTGGCTTCGCTGAACTTGACGTCGTTGTGTTCGGCGTTCCACTCCATCACCATCACTTTCTCGTTGATATCGACGGTCACGTCCCAGCCGACACAGCGTGCGAACGGCGCCTTCGCATGAAGTTCGAGCACCTTGCTCACGCACTTGGAGAATGCAGGCAGCGTCACGCCTTCGAATATGACCTTCGAATCGGGATGCGCGTCGACGGGCGTCCAGTCGCTGAGATAACCCTTGCTGAACAGGCGCCCGTTCTTCAGATTAACCGGCACGCAAATCTCGCTGTCCGGGCGGATGTAGCTGTCGGCGCTGCGCCCGAGGCGCAGAAAACAGGCGCGCAGCGAGATGTCGCCTGCGTCGTCCACGACGGTGGTGAAGCGCACCGTGGCAACTGCCTTCGATGCAAACTGGTCGAACAGCTTGTGCTGGACGATGAACCGTTGCAGCACGCCATTGCCGAGCATCCGGATGCGGTCGACGTCGAAAGTCTTTCGGTCCATCAGGAATACGCCGTTGCTCTGGAAGGACTGATCGAGCTTGAAGGCGACGCGCTCTGTGTCGCGAAACACCATGTTCGCCACCTCGGACTTCGGGATGGCGATGTGATCGGCTGAATAGAAAATGCCGTTGACGTAATAGGCAAGATCGGGAAAGGCGTCGTCACGAAAGAGCAGCCGGGACATGGGCTTGAGGTGCGACATCTGGCCGTAGAGCCCCTTCATCTTCGGTACGACAACCCAGCCGTAGTAGTTGTCGGGAATCCATCCTTCCTTGAAGGTGCGATTCAACGCCGTGTAGACGTGCAGCCAGGGCGCATAGCACGGATCGCCTAGCGCGTCGCGCGCATAGGCGTCCGCGAGTCTTAGTTGCGCGGGGTCCGCCTTGCCTTGCTTGTCCTCGATGTTGCGGAAGATCTTGCGCGCTTCTACCGCATGCCTCCAATGGAACCTTCGACGTGTAAGGTTCTTCCAGGAATATTTGACCACGCTGGCAACGTAAACTGCTGACATTTTCTGGGATCCGCTTTTTCTTCGTAAGCGGATCAGACTACCGACGGTTTCTAACGATTCGCTTAAGAACGCGCGTTGTGGCGAGAAAGCGCTTTGTTTTGGCGTGGGGAAGTTGGAAGAACGGTTTGCTGGTCGTGCGTGTTGCGCGAACGCGGACTGCTTGGGCGATGCCGCTCATATCTTCAGACGTTGCGGCGTTCCTGCTTTGGCGTCGTGAAGCGCGTTTCATTCATCACGAGAATGTGTCGGCTAACGACTAATCGCATGAAGCGACCACAGAGCCAAGCGCCAGCGGCGTGTGTACTAGCGCGCCGCCGGCTCGTTGATGGCTAGTGCCACTTCGCAATCTTGTGGCGACTGCGGCCGATCACATCCCATAGCTTCTTCGCCTGCTTCTGTGCGAACCGCGAATGGTCCTCATGTTGAGGATCCGCGTCAGGGGCGTGAGCGACGGTTGCGCCCCGCCTTGCGCGCTTGAACATTTCAGCGAGTTTCATCGCGACCTCCATGTGCGGCAACGACACCGCTTATTGAGTGTACTCCGGCGGCCGGGCGCCTCACATTCATGCGTATGCCATCGTTCAATTTGGCAAGGCTTCGAGTTCAGGAAGACCATGCGCTACTATCACCGTGGCGGATTACGCTACGCTGGCGGCTCTCGCGTGCAGCCGCATGATCGTTTCATCCGAACACCCGTTCAAATTTAGGGGAAGCAACTCGATGCGACGTGTCGTCTTCAATCAAAAAGGTGGTGTTGGCAAGTCCACTATTGTCTGTAACCTCGCTGCCATCAGTGCATCGCGTGGTTCGCGCACGCTAGTCATCGATCTCGATCCGCAAGGCAACGCAAGCCAGTATCTGCTTGGCGCGGGCGCACAGGACATCCAGCCGAATCTTGCGAGCTTCTTTGAGTCGGCACTGAGTTACAGCTTTCGCGAACCCGCGTTCGAGTCGTTCATCCACTCCACGCCCTTCGAGAATCTGGATATTGTGCCGTCGCATCCGACCCTGGAAACGCTTCAGGGCAAGCTGGAATCGCGCTACAAGATCTACAAGTTGCGCGATGCGCTCAAGGGCCTGTCGAATTACGATGCGGTCTATATCGACACTCCGCCCGCGCTGAACTTCTTCACGCGCTCGGCGCTGATTGCGGTCGAACGCTGTCTCGTTCCGTTCGATTGCGACGACTTCTCACGCCGCGCGCTCTATTCCGTGCTGGATAATGTTCAGGAGATTCGGCACGATCACAATCCCGGTCTGAACGTGGAAGGCATCATCATCAACCAGTTTCAGCCACGCGCGAGCCTGCCGAAGCAACTGGTCGATGAACTGCGCGCAGAGGATTTACCCGTGCTCGATTCACATCTCTCTTCGTCGGTAAAAATTCGCGAGAGCCA
>Ga0308173_10001157_pt1 | contig 12726 bp, 15 predicted proteins | sample PhyPR1_FD_203716 | JGI IMG/M metagenome (GOLD analysis project Ga0308173, IMG submission 203716) | Soil microbial communities from UC Gill Tract Community Farm, Albany, California, United States - DLSLS.P.R1 | ecosystem: Environmental > Terrestrial > Soil > Agricultural land | place: USA... | reverse complement strand
ACGTGCCTGCCGCGCGGTCCGTTCCTGCCGGTCGGGGGGAGCCTCGCCGAGCCACGGTCGTTGACCCGTCGAACAATGGCGAGAGGAATGAGCGATGAGCATCTTCGGCAACATCATGAACAAGATTTTCCATCACCCGGCAGCCGCCCAGGCTCAGCCCGCTCCGGAAATGGCGGGCGCCGGCGCCGCGACCCATAATCCGGCGCCGACCCAGCCTGCCGCTGCAGCTGCCCCGGCCCAGTCCGCGCCGCAGAACGTCGATGTTGGCGCGGTGCTCAGTCAGATGGCGGCAGCGAAGGGCGGCGGCGGCAATTACCAGTCGTCGATCGTCGATCTGCTGAAGCTGCTCGACCTCGATTCCAGCCTCAGCGCCCGCAAGGAGCTAGCGAACGAGCTCAACGTCCATATCGGCGCCGACGGCAGCGCCGAAGAGAATATCGCCCTCCACAAGGCCGTGATGCAGAAGCTCGCCGAAAACGGCGGCATCGTGCCGGACAGCCTGCGGAACTAACGCCGAGGGATTGGCGGCGGCTTACAGGAAGCTCTTCAGGCCTCCCATCAGCCCGCCGCCATTCTGCTCCAGCAAGGAGGCGAACTGCCCAAGGCTGCCTTCGCCGCCGAGGTGGCCGACGATTTCCTGCAGCTTGCCGGCGGGCAGCCCGGTCTGGTTGGCCGCCGTGGTAACCGTGTCGCCTTCCTGGCTGTGCGCCTGGCCCAGTGCGGCAACGGCCTGCTCGACTTGCTCGGGGCTAAGCCCGACCTTCGCTGCAAGGTTCTCGACTGTTGCGTTGCCAGAGACCTGGCCAAGGATGCTGTTGAGAATGCTCATTGCGTGGCTCCCGTGAACGTTCGTCGACTGCGCGCCAGTACCGCCGATCAAGGACAGGCGAAAGCCGCCGCCGGAATCGAGACCAAACTCGGTTCAATTCACCTTGGTTTCCGCGGATTATAGTCTAGAAGGCGACGGACGGACTCAGATGAAGGCGTGGGGCTCATGGAACGGAATGTCGGACCGGAAGATCGGGTTGTTCGGATCGTTGCCGGGCTTGCGCTTGGCGTACTCATTTACTTCGCCCACCTCGAAGGCGTGGCTGCCATCGTCGTCGGCCTGCTCGCGGCTTATCTCCTGATCACGGGCATCTTCGTCCGCTGCCTGATCTACAAGGCGATCGGCGTCGATACGAGCATCCAGGAGCAGCCCTACTCCACGACCGACGACCGCGCGGGCTTCAACTAAGGGCTGTGCTCTTAGCGGGTGCGAAGATCCACAACGTTCTCGCCCCGCTTCTGGTCGATCATGGCGTCAATGCGCGCGGCGAGCTCGGATAGCCGGTAGGGTTTCCGGACCACTGTTTCCTCGCTGAGGCTTTCACCGAAGACCTGAAGGTCGGCATAGCCGCTGGCAAACAGCACAGGCATGTCGGGCGCAATGTCCCGGACCCGCTTGACCAGCTCGACGCCGGACATGACCGGCATTGCAATGTCCGTCAGCATGATGCTGAAGCGGGTGCCGGCGAGCGCCTGCAGTGCTTCTTCGCCCGAGGCAGCTGCGGTGACATCGCAGCCGATGTCCTCGAGCATGGCCGTGCAGACATCCCGCACGGCATCATCGTCATCGACGAGCAGCACCTTGATGCGCTCTCGGCGCGGCGGCTTGCTGGGGGCGGCTTCGGCGCTCAAAACTCGCACCTTGGTCCGGGGGAGGTAAATGGTCACGGTCGTCCCCTGCCCCTCCACACTATCCAGCCGCGCCGTCCCGCCAGATTGCTTGGCGAATCCGTAGAGCTGGGACAGGCCGAGGCCCGTGCCCCTGCCCGGCTCCTTGGTCGTGAAGAAGGGCTCGAACGCCCGCGCCTGCACCTCCGGCGTCATGCCGCTGCCAGTGTCGGCCACTGCAATGGCGACATACTCCCCGGGCGCGAGGTCCGTAGCCAGCATATGCGGAACGCGCTCCAGATTCTCCGTCGTGATCGTCAGCCGCCCGCCGCTCGGCATCGCATCGCGCGCGTTGATCGCGAGGTTAAGGATCATCACCTCGATCTGCGCCCGATCCGCCAGGGCGTTCCACAGATGCGGTTCCAAACGCGTCTCGATGCGGATGTGCGGACCGATAGTGCGCGCGAGCAGGTCACCCATGCCGGTGATGATCTCGTTGGGGTTGAGCGATGTCGGCTGCAGCCGCTGACGTCTGGAGAAGGCCAGCAGTTGCGCCGTCAACTGGGCGCCACGCTCAGCCGCTTGCAGCGCATTGCCAGCAAGCTTCCGGAGCTTCTCATCGTCCGTGCGGCGCAGGAGCAGGTCGAGCGATCCGACAACGGCCGTCAGCAGGTTGTTGAAGTCGTGCGCCAGGCCGCCGGTCAGCTGGCCAACCGCTTCCATCTTTTGTGCCTGGACCAGCCGAGCTTCCGCTCTCTCACGCTCGGCAATCTCGGCCGTCAACCGGTCGTTGGCGGATGCAAGGTCGCGTGTGCGCTCGCCCACCTTGAGTTCGAGCGTATCCGCCAGGTGCTTCAGCTCCGCCCTCGCCGCTTCGAGATCGCGAAGATGCCTGGCTGCCAGGCGCTGCCGCCGTCGACCGCGGATCGCCGATCGTGCCGCGCTAACGAGCGAGGTCGGGTGCAATGGCCTCTCGAGCACCGTTGCGTTCAGCATCTGCTCGACGTGGTGCAGGTCGGAGCGGCTGACACCGCCTCGCCGGGCGAGCACGATAAACGGGAAGTCGGACCATGCGGGCTGGCGCTCGACCGCCTCGCGCAAGTCCCCCAGACCGACGCGGGTCAGCGCGGCATCGGTAAGAACGGCTCCGGCGCCCACTCCGTCCTCAATCGACCTGATGAGATGCGACCCATCCTGATCGACGATCGCGTCAAGACCAGCCTCGGCGAGGATCGCACGAAGTACGGACGCATCCCTCCCCTCGGGAGCAAGGATCAGCAGCGAGTCTTCGTGTTCGGTTGCTTGCTCAGCCACTCCGTTCCTCAAGCAGCACCCCCCGCCCGTCGTAAACCGGAGTGCCAGTCAAGACGCCGTGGAAACTCGAAAGCTTATCGCCCACGCGAACTCCGCCGCCGTCGATGCGCATCTCGCGGATCGACGCTTCGTGGGGCCCCGTCCGCTTCTTCAGAACCGAAATCGCCCGGCGGATCTCCCCTTCCGCCTCGAAGAAGCGCAGCAGCAGCACAGCATCCGACAGGTAGGTCATGTCGACCGGCGATTGCATGTTCGCGCCGATCATCCCGCTCTGCGTCAGGATCACCAGCGTCAGCACGCCTTGCTGATTCAGATAGGTCAGCATTTCATGCATCTGGAGCAACATGAACTGCTCCTCCGGCATGGCATGCTGATATCCGGTCAGGGAATCGAGGACGACGATGCGCGTGCCTGCATCCTCAACCGCCCGGGCTACCGTTGCTGCCAACTCGCCGGGCGAGAGCTCCGCCGGATCGATCTGACGGAAAACGAAATTGCCCTTCATGTCAGGTGCCTCGAAATCCCAGCCGAGCCCGCGAGCCCGGTCGTGGAACACGCGTTCCGTTTCGTCGAAGCTGATGAAGAGCGCCTTTTCGCCGTGCTTCAAAGCCTGGCCAGCGTATTGCATGGCGATCGTCGACTTGCCGGCGCCGGACGGACCGACAATCAGCGTCGACGTGCCGTAGTCGAGACCACCGCCGACCAGAGAGTCCAATTCAGCAATGCCGCTCTTGGCGCTCTTACGATCAACCTCGAGCTGCGGGTGCGAACCGGCGACGAGGCGCGGGAACACGTCCACTCCGCCGGTCCGGATGACGAAGTCGTGGAAGCCGCCCTGGAACGCTCGCCCACGCATCTTGTAGACCCTCAGCCGCCGCCGCTCGGCACCGTAGGTCAGGGCGATCTGCTCCAGGCGCACGACACCATGCGCGAGGCTGTGCAGGCTGAAATCGTCCTCGCGCTGCGTGAGGTCGTCAAGAAAGAGCACCGTGCAATGACGCGTTGCGAAGAAGTGCTTCATCGCCAGCACCTGGCGCCGGAAACGCAGCGCGCCCTGCGCGAGCAGGCGGATCTCCGACAAGCTATCAAAGACGAGGCGCGCCGGAGCCACGCGATCGACCTCCTCCATCACCAGGCGGACGGTCTCGCCGAGCTCCAGGTCCGAGGCATATAGGATCGACTGCTCCCGCTCCGGGTCGAGGCTGAGCTCAGGCGGCACAAGCTCGAATATTTCGACACCCGTCAGGTCCCAACCGTGCGTTTGGGCGACGTTGATGAGCTCGTCGCGCCCCTCGCTCAACGTGATGTAGAGGCAGCGCTCATCCTTGCTTCGGCCATCGAGCAGGAACTGCAGGCCAAGCGTGGTCTTGCCAGCCCCGGGCTCACCCTCGATCAAATGGATGCGGTTCGCGGCATATCCACCGCGAAGAATGTAATCGAGGGCTGGAAGACCTGAGGTGACCGGGCCGGCTTCGGTTAGCAATTCTCCAGGTCCTTGATCGTCAGGCATCAACTCTCCCCAGGCGCACAAATGTCGGGCGCGCGTAACTGCTGTTGTAAATATTGGGAAGCGAACGCCGACGGCTTTGTAATGTTTCCTCCACCTATTGGTCGGCGAACTCTGCTACTGCTGGTGCTCCTTCAGTCCAAAGGGAGGAAATGATGAAGAAGCTGGTTTTCGCTCTCACCGCGCTCAGCCTTTTGGCCGGCTCGGCGCCCTCGGTTGCCGCCGGTTGCCGCGACGCTAAGGGCAAGTTCATCAAGTGTGCCAAGCCGACAAAGTGCCGCGACGCAAAAGGGCATTTCACAAAGTGTAAGTAACCTACGGGCGAATATCGCCCGTGCATCCGGCGACTCTGCCGCTCACAGACACTGAGCGGCAGGTTGCCGTCCGAAAGTCGGGCGAGTCCCAATCCCAACGGTCAGCGAAACAGCCCGACGAACTCAAGGAGCAGGAAGACGCTGAGGCCAATTCGCTGGCCCGTCCGGCTGGCGAGCGGAAGAAGCGCCAGCGGCATGAGCACGCGAATCCCGAGCCAAGCCTCCCTCCAGCCATAATCATGCGAGCGGTCGAGCAGCACCTTGGAGATGGCCGATGCGACCGGCGGGATGGTCATGATCACCAGAATGAGGACCCGGTGCTTCAGATAATGCTCTTCGAGCGATCGCTCGGGCTGGTTCTCCTGGCCTGGGAACATCGCGCGGCTCACGAACACGTACGGCAGAGCGACGCCGGCCGCGGCGACCATCTGCCAGGCGGTGACTTCGACGTATGGGCGCACGTGCCACATCGTGAGCCAGACATTCATTCCGCCAAGCATGACGATGCCGCACAGGAGCGGCGGGCAAGTGCCTACGGAGATCTTCTCGCAGTCGCGCCACATGTCGGCGAAGCCGATCGCCACGTTGGCAACGGCGATGCCCAGCAGCAGCCCGTAGAAGCTGAAAAGATAGTCGAATGGCCCCATGTTCGCCCGCCGACCATAAGGCCAAATTCGCGGTGCGAACATCGATTAAGGTCGCCCGGGCGTTAACCAGTTCCCAACACCCGGCGCTAACCGGCGACCGGTAAACCAAGCTTCGCAGCGCTGCTCTTTCTTTAGCGAGCTCGGGCAGCGCTGCCTGACCAGAGTGTTGAGAAGCCCTGCCCACCCTCGCTCCCAAGCCTCGGGCAGGGCTTCCTTTTTTCTCTACAGCGCGCGCTGCATGTAGACTGAGTCGAGCCAGCGGTCCTTCTTCCAGCCGACGCCCTTCAACCTCCCGACCTCATCAAAGCCGCAAGCGGCGTGAAGCGCGATCGAAGCCGGCTCGGCCCCGCCGATGACCGCGATCATGGTTCCGAACCCACAGGCCGCGGAGCGCGCCATGAGCGCCTGAAAGAGCGCCTTGCCAATCCCGCGGCCCATCCAGTCGGGATGAACGTAGATGCTGTTTTCGCAGGTGAATTGATAAGCGGCCCTATCGCGGAACTGGGTGGCGTAGGCATAGCCGACGCACTCCCCTTCCCATTCGGCGACGAGGAACGGCCATCCCGCCTGCTGCACGGCGCAGATCTTGGCCAGCGTGAATGCCGGCGGCGGCGGCTCGATATCGTAGGACGCCGTGCCGTGGAGCACATGATGCGCATAAATGGCGGCAATCGCTTCGGCGTCGCTCGCATGCGCGTCGCGGACCAGGGCTTGTGCGGATCCCACGCCGCTCCGTGACGAAGGTGTCACGCGCAGGCAAGGTGAACATCCAACGCTTTCATTTCCAGTTCACGTCCATCGCGGCTACTCATCGGCACACGCGACGCATCCACGAACCCATCCTTGTCCACTTATCGCCTCACCGCGCCCTACGAGCGCCCGCCACTCAAGCGCCGCCTCTCGGGATTCGCCCTCGCGGTCTCGATCAACCTCGGGTTGCTGCTCGTCCTTATGGGCCTCGGGGTCGTCCCTTCCCCGGTTCAGAAGCCTGCCGGAATGACGGTCGTGAATTTCCTTCCCGAAAGCAGCAGCGCATCCTCAACTCGGAAACGAGAAGAGCAGCGGACGCATGTCGAGCGGCAGAAACCCGTTCCCAAGCCGCCGCCGATCATCTTGCCCACCAAGGCGACGATCGCTGCGCCTCCGAGAACGAAAAGCCCGGCGTGGGTCGAGATGAGCAGCTCGGAAATGGCGGCAGCCGATATCTCCAAACTTGGCGGCGCAGGCGCCGGGAGCGCGGGCGACAGCGACGTTGCCGGTCGCGGCCCCCACGGCGAGACCCTCTACGCCGTGGAGTGGGTTCGCGAGCCAACCGACGCCGAATTGAACGGCTACCGGCCAGCCAATGCCCCAGAAGGATATGGCAGGATTGCTTGCAAGACGATCCCAGGAAATCGGGTGGACGATTGCATCACACTGGATCAGTCGCCTCTCGGCTCTCACCTCGCCACCGCAGTCTTGAATGCTGCCTGGCAGTTCCACATCCGGCCGCCCCGCAAGAATGGCCGTCCGCTTATGGGTGAATGGGTCAGCATCACGATTACCTGGACCTCAGGCCGCGAGACAGGTCAGTGATCAAAGGGCTGGCTCACCTTCAGGCGCGCCACGCCCGAGCTTGTCGGGAAGCGGCTCACCCGTCGCCGTGAATGCGAGAGACACCGAGTTGATGCAGTAGCGCTGACCGGTCGGCGGAGGCCCGTCGTCAAAGACATGGCCCTGGTGTGAACCACAGCGTGAGCAAACGATCTCCACGCGAACCATGCCGTAGCTGGTATCGCGGATGTACTTCAGATGGGTCTCGGCGAATGGTTGGGTGAAGCTCGGCCAGCCGGTGCCGCTCTCGAACTTCGTCCCGCCGTGGAAAAGCGGCAGGCCGCATAGACGGCAAGTGAAGACGCCAGGTCTCTTCTCGCCGAGGAACACGCCGCAGAACGGTGCCTCGGTGCCATGCTCCAGAAGGACGTGCTTCTCCTCGTCGCTGAGGTCGGCCACTAGGGAGCGGAACTGTTCGTCCGTGGGAGGCGTAAGGTCGAAGGTGGTTGCGTCAGCAGCAAGATCCTGGGGCATGGTGTGGTCCTTTATGGCTTGGGCGGCCCTTATCACGGGAGCAGCTGTGGCGCAGCCGGTGAAGACCCAGGCCGAGGCGCTCGCCGATGATGCCGCGCAATATGCCGCACAACATGGCGTGACGGGCGATGAAGCCCTCCGCCGGCTGAACGCGCAGCAGGCGAGCGTCGCCGCGACCGACTCGATTGCACAGGAGTTCGCTTCTCGCCTCGGGGGCATCTCGATCGAGCACTCGCCGGAGTACCGGATCGTCGTCCTGCTGACCGGCAGTGAACCGGTGCCCGATCGAACGGCTTTCGGCGTTCCGATCGTCTTTCGAACAGGCGCCAAAGCCACGCGCGCGGAGGCAGTCGCCGCAATGCGCAAGCATTTGATCGACTTGCGCACCGAGCTGCCGGGCGCGCGCGGCGCAGGCTATGATCAACGGACCGGCGAAGTCGTGCTTCTGGTGACCAGCGAAGACGCGGAGCGCTACGGCGTTGACGTTATCCGTGAGCGAGCCGAGCAGCTCGGCGGCGTTCCGGTCCGGGTGGTGATCAACCCGCTGATCGAGCAGAACATGGCCGTTGCGGGCGGCGGGCGTGTCGAGGGAGTGAACACCGTCACCGGAAGGCGCAACGTCTGTACAAGCGGCTTTGTGGTGACAGACGGCGGGGAAACCGGGATTGCGACTGCGGCCCACTGTCCCGATGAACTGAGCTACATCGATCCCGACGGCACGACTGTCGTCTTGCCTTTCGCTGGGCAATTCGGGCTTGGCTATCAGGACGTGCAGATCAACCTCAGCCCAGAGTCCACCGCGCCTCTTTTTTATGCGGATCGAGGCGCCGATTCACTTCGGCGGCTGACGACCTGGCGCAATCGCGACAGCACGCGGGCCGGGGACTTCGTCTGCCATTTCGGCCAAAGCTCCGGGTACAGCTGCGCCGAAGTCGAGTTGACGGATTACGCTCCGCCTGGGGCGCTGTGCGGAGGTCCATGCTCCCCGACATGGGTGACGGTCGCCGGACCGAGCTGCGTTCCGGGGGACAGCGGCGGCCCGGTGTTCAGCGGCGGCGTCGCCTTCGGCATCGCCAAAGGCATCAACCGCTCCGCAGACGGGCGCTGCAATTTCTATTACTATATGTCGACCGATTTCCTGCCGCAGCCGTGGCGGCTCATGATCCCCAGGGACGTTACTGCGCGGCGATCAGGTCGCCGCGCTTCTGATTAGAACCTGGAACCGGCTCGGCGGCGTCGTTGCCGAGCTTTACGATGCGGTTCTGCTCATCGACATGAACGACCCGCGGCTCGAGCGAGCGCGCTTCCGCATCGCTCAGCACGGCGTAGCTCATGATGATTACGAGATCGCCGGGATGGACCAGGTGCGCTGCGGCGCCATTGATCCCGATGACGCCGCTGCCACGCTCGCCGGGGATGACATAGGTCTCGATCCGGGCGCCGTTGGTGATGTCAACGATTGCCACCTGCTCGCCTTCAAGCAGATCGGCCGCCTCCATGAGCGCGGCGTCGAGGGTGACCGAACCGACGTAGTCGAGGTCGGCCTGCGTCACCGTGGCGCGGTGGATCTTCGACTTCATCATGATCCGCATCATTTCGGACCTAGCTCCCTGAGCGCTCCTTTGCGGCGCGCCCTTATAAGATTTGCATCTGTTCGTCGAATATCAATGTTGCGCTGCAATATCGCACTTGCAGCACGCGGTGCAAATTCCCAACTGTCGGCTCTCAAACGTGGCGAAGAATCCTAATCACGTGACCGCCATACGCGTAACATGCTGGGATCGCTTCGCTTTATAGTTTGGCACGGCTCTTGCTCAGTAACCGGCATGAGCTTTGTCAGGGAGTTGTTGAAAATGTCGGCGCAGGAAAATCAGGTCGCTCTTCCTCTTCGGGCCCACACGATTCTGGGCGTGTGCGAAGCAATCGGCGAAGATTTCGGCTTCAATCCCGTGTTCCTGCGGGTGCCGCTTGCAGCGTCCGTGCTGTGGAGTCCGCTATGGGCGATCGCCGCCTATTTCGCGCTGGGCGCGGTGGTGTTGCTGTCGCGCGTACTTTTCCCAAAGCCGAAGACTTTAGCTCCTGCGGAAGAGCAGATCCCGGTCCAGGTACATGCCGAAGAGCCGCAGCTTCCGCTGGCGGCCTGAGGTTTAGTAGATCGCGCGGGCCGCGGCGCGCGCTTCGAGGATATCGAAGAGCGCACGGTGCTGCAGGAGCAGCTGCTCTCCGCCGAATGCGAGCGCCCGTTGGCTGGCGGGCGTGTCGGAGGCGCGATGGATGACTTCGATGATCGAACCTTCGTCCGGAAGCGAGGGCGCCGGGCATTCGAGCCCCACCCGCGCAGCGGCGCGGTCAAGTAGGCGGCGGATCGGCCACCAATCGCCAATCAGGCTAGTTGCCGCGCCAAGAGAGCAGCCCTTGCGTTCCGAGGTCGCCAGCGTTTCCAGTGCGTGACGCGCGGCGACCAGGCTCGCTTCGGTCTCCGCCGCACCCGGGGTGCTTGGAAGCGGGCCGACGGCCGACGTCAACCGAACGACATATAGCCTCTCGCGTTCGAACGCGTCCGCGGCACGCTCGAGCCAGCTCTTCGCCTCAGGGCTGGTGCTGCGCTGAAGCGCGATCTCGATGAGGCCCGGATACCGCCCGTGGAGACTGCAGAGCAGGTGCACGGCGTCGGCAAGATCGCTGGCCGCATAGGGACCGGATGATTCAAGCAATGCATTCAGGTGCGAATGGCGCGCGCAACCCTCGCCCGCGACGCGAACAAGCTGCGCTTCGGCAACGCTGACCGGCTTGAGACTGACCGACCGGTTGATTGCCATTCCACTCCCCTTGTTGACAGGCTTGAGCCGTGCCTAATCAGGGTGGTCCTAACCCAACGGCGTAAAGACCAGGTTTATGGCCGCGTAACGTTTCGCAAACGCCTCGTCCCGCGGTGGGACGAAGTCCGTCAGTCGTCGCGGTACGCGAGCTCGAAATTTCCCCAGCGGCGGCCCTTGATCCACAGCGGAACAAAGACGTTCTTCACCGGAATGAACTTGTCGCCGAGCTCCATGCGGTAGGTCGCGAGCGTCGCGGGCCTGTCACTGGCCAGCGCCATGCGCGTCGTATCGTCGATGAGGATGCGCATGTTGCGGCAATGCTCGTCGTTCCACACCGGGTCCGGTCCCTGCGGGTGACTGCGCTTGGAGAGGTGCGTCGGCAGATAGCCGTTCATGTCGCCAATAGCACAGCCGATGATCCGCCCGTCGGAAGCCTCGCTGCGGTCGAGGATCGGGCGGACGTGCTCGTCGGCGGCTTCATTGAAGCGGACGGTATATTGGACCGGGTTGGAGCCCTCGACGATCTGGTAGTCGCGGTCGAAGACGTCATCGACCGTCAGCTCGCCCGCGTCGATTGCAGTCTCAACGGCGGCCTGGATCTGTCGGCAGGCTTCTTGCGCTTTGAGGATGAACGGCGTGTCATCAATCTCTGCGCCCGAATTGGCCAGCGTGTCGAGCATGGTGTTCGACAGCATCTCAAGATGCGCGAGGCGCTTCTGGGCGGTGAGCAGCTCACTGCCGTTGGCACGTGCATCGCCCGCGAATTCGGTGAGGCCGGCCTTCACGCGGTCGACGCTGGTCTGGATCATGCTAGTCGAGTGAGCGATGCCCTCGGTCTGCCGGTCGACCATGCCGACGATCTCGCTAACTTCGCGGACCGTGTCGCTGATCGTGCTGAAACCGGACTGTGCGGCGCGGCTGCGCTCCACGCCGGTCTTGATCTCGGTCGTGACGGCACCTGCTTCACGCGTAAGCTCGCCGATTGTCGAGGCGATCTGGCTGGTCGCGGCCCGGGTGTCATGCGCCAGCTTCTTCACCTCCGCGGCCACCACGGCGAAGCTGCGCCCGGCATCCCCTGCCCTCGCCGCCTCGATGGTCGCGTTGAGCGCGAGCATATTGGTCTTTCGCGCGATTGTTTCGATCGTGGAGGAGACCGTCTGCACCTGGGACATCGCTGTTGCGAAGCCCGCCATGCGCTCTCCAAGCTGAACGATGAGTTCCGTCAGGCCCTTGAAGCCTTCGATGGTGCCCTCGATCGCGTCGCGGCCGGCGTCGAGCTTGGCCTTCGCCTGCTCGGATAGAAGCCGTGCTTCATCGGTCGAATCCGAAACACGGGCTTGATCGCCAAGCAACCGCGAGGTGACTTCCTCGAGCTGGTCGAGCATTTTCATATGCTCGCCGATACGCTCCGCAACGCCTTGGACGTAGCCCGCGACGTCGCTGCACTCCATCGACAGTGATCCGCAATCGCGCGCCACGGCGCGGATCGCATTTTCAGTGACTTCCTCGATACCCTGAGTGGCCATAGACCGCCCCGCTCCCGAAACCATTCGAAAGCGGCATACGGAGAAGCTCCTACTTCTTCGTTAACCAAGCGGCGCTTCGCGTCTCTGTTAGTTGGATCGGCCGTCCGACTGCACGGCACGTGCGAGGCGCCCGCGCTCCTTCACCACATCAGCCCTGCCGTCCGACCGGTAGAGCGCCTGCAGATAGATGATGTCGGATCGCGTGAGCTCCGGCTGCCGCGCCGCGCCGGGGTCGAACAGGCTCAGGATGGAACGAACGCCGCTATCCTTGGGCGCAGCGGTGCGAGCGAGGCCGCGCATCGCAGCGTAATCGGCGAGCTGCGCCAGCGTGATTCCTACGGCGGCGGAGCGATCGATCACAATGACCGACCCGTCGATGTCGGCGCGTGTCGGCTGGTTGATGATCGACGCGGTCCTGACACGCATCGTCGGCACATCCGACCTGCCTCCCATCGACCAGGGCGATCCTCGGGACATCCGGAACTTCGGAATGTAGCCGGGCATCTCGGCGGTGAGGCCATCTTCGTTCCGGACGCTGACGACGGACCAGGCGCGCGCCGGAGTCTGCTCCGCGATGAGAGTCCCGATGTCCACAGGGCCGACGCCAGCCAACCAGTCGGGCAGCTTGCGGCGAAGATCCTGGACGAACTGGCGGCCATTGTCTGTCACGACGAGCACCAGATTCGCAGAGCATCTTGGGTTGGCGTCCACTTCGGCGCCGACACCCCTCACCGTTTCGATCATCCTGTCGCGAACCACGCGCGCCGAGTTGGACTCCAGTCCGACGACCAATGGACAGACCGGCGCATGATAGCGCGCAACCTGTCCATGGCTGGGCTGCGTAATGTCGTGCACGAAGGCTTGCGACTGGTCCTT
>Ga0308173_10001156_pt1 | contig 12735 bp, 14 predicted proteins | sample PhyPR1_FD_203716 | JGI IMG/M metagenome (GOLD analysis project Ga0308173, IMG submission 203716) | Soil microbial communities from UC Gill Tract Community Farm, Albany, California, United States - DLSLS.P.R1 | ecosystem: Environmental > Terrestrial > Soil > Agricultural land | place: USA... | reverse complement strand
AATCCTGTTTAGGCGGATTTTCACGAGAAGGTCGCCCGGCACCGATGTAGGCTCAAAGCGTGCGTCGGGTTCTCGTTGCTATCGGAGTCGCAGCCGCTTTCGGTGCTTCCGACCAGTACCTCGGAAGCCTTGCCGCTCATCCTTCGGCGACAGCCGTCAGCCTGCTCTCCGCGCCGTGGCTGCTCGTCGCGTTCGCCGCAGGCTGGACCCAGCCCACACCGCGCCGGGCGATGGTGTTCGGGGTCGTCTCGACGATCGCTGCTCTCGGCGGCTACTTGTTGATGACCCTCAGCCCGGTCGAAGGGGCGCACTTCGGCGTCGGCGCCGTCCGCGGTCTCCTGTTCAGCCAGTCCGTGCTGATCGTGGGCGCCTTCGTCACCGGTCCTCTGTTCGGTTGGCTCGGCAACCGCTGGCGAACTGACCGCTGGAGGATCGGGGCGCTCGCCCTCGCCGGTGCCGTTTGTCTTGAGCCGCTAGCGCACGCCGCGGTCGGTAGTGCGATCCGCTCTTCGGGCGTCTGGGCAGGCGAGATCGCAGCCGGACTGTTGATGACGATCTATGTCCTGAGCGAAACAGGGCTGGGTCTGCGGCGCCGTACGAGCCGCCCCGGCTGACACCGTCGAAACTCCGGCGCCTATGCGACGTGCGCCGCCACGACAAGTCCTGACGCGACGCTGCCCCGCCGAGAGTCGAGATTCCATGCCTGATCCGACAGCCTGCTCGAAGATCCGTGTGCGATCTTCCGCCCGTGGCCGGTGAGCTACAGAACGCCGTTGTCCCGCTTGTCGCCCGCATTCTCGGCGCCGAGATCGTCGCCACCCCGAGCTGGCTGCTGCGTCCCGGCCAGCTCGAGTGCAGCTCGAGCTGGGAGACGGTCTGCCAGATCTACAACGAGCTGACCGGCCTGACCTTGCCGGAGGTGATGCCGTCGCGCGAGACCCGCCGTGTCGACGCCGTCCTCGACGTCGGCGACGGCGCGCCGCGGATCCTTGAGGTCGACGAGACCCAGCACTTCAACCGCTACCGCGCCCTGACGCTGCGCGGTTATCCGAAAACTGCACGCGTCGCCTTTCCGGTCGAGGGCTGGATCGCCCAGTCGGAGAAGAAGACGCGGCTCGAGGGCGGCGGGTTCGGCAAGCCCAAGCCGCCGCTGTTCCCGGCCGAGTACGGCCGCCATCAGCAGCGCGCCTTCCGCGACGCGCTCGCCGACCTGCTGCCGCTCGAGCACGGCTTCGCGCCAACGCTTCGCATCGCCGACTTCGAGGTGCTGTCGTGGATCTACACCGACCAGGCCGAGCCGCGGATGCGCGAGCTGCTCGAACAGCGACCCAACGTCGTTGCGTAGACGACGCCACGGTCCACAAGAGAAGTCGGGAGGTGCCGCTGCTCGCCAGGAACCCGAGATGCTTTCACGCGTTGCTAACAGCACCCGTACAGCCGGGTCGTAGCGTTTGTGACCAGATGAGCCGCAGTGTCGTATCAACCGTCGTGAAAGCACTCGTGCTCGCCAGCGCCGTCCTCGCCGTGGCGGCTCCGGCCTCGTCGGCGTCCTCGACAACGGTGCCAGCGTGGTTGCGGGCGGCAGAACACCAGACGCTCGATCGGGTCTTTGGCGGCGCCCGGCCGGTGCACACGGTCTACATCTCGTACCCGCGCAAGATCGCCGTCATCTTCGAGTTCAACAAGGTTGTCATCTGCGGAGCCTGCAGCGCGCCGAGCAACGCAAGCCTTCCTCGAGGTCGCGTGATCCGGGTCAGTTACGACCGGAAGACACACCGGCTGGGCGGCGCATCCGACGGGTTTGCGATGCGGTTCTGCGAGTCGAGAGGCGCTCAGCCGCCGCGCGCGCAGTGCCTACGGCGCTAGCGACGTTCAGGTCGAACTCCAGGAGGCGATTCCGCACAGTGCCCGCTACCGTCCGAACCGTGATGCGTGGCCGCGCGCAGGGATTGCCTGCCCTCTCGGCGGCGATCGCCTGCATCTGCGTCGCGTGTTGTCTTGCCGCAGCTGATCCGGCGTTTGCCGGTAGGTCGGGTCTTGGCTCCCAACCGACTCTCGGCCCAGGTAGTCGCGGAACGCTTGTCGTCGACTGGCAGCGAGTGCTCACCGCGTGGATAGACCAGCTCCAAACAAGTAGCGCTGTCAGCCGCGCCGACCAGCGGCTCTTGGCAGAGATCCACGGACGTCTGCGAGTCGATGGCGTCTTTGGGAGCGCAACCGAGGCCGCCACGATTAGGTGGCAACACGACGCGTACGTGCCCGCAAGCGGCGTCGTAACTTTCAGTACGTGGATCGCTTGGGTTCGGAGCCACGTGACCTGCTGCGGAGCGGGCTATCCGGACTTCACTGCCCTAATCGCCAACGTCAAGAACTCCCGTATGCCTAACGCGTACGTTGCGTGGTGGCAGGTCGCGCTCGGCCGCTGGTCGCACCAACACGGACTCCGCGCAGTCACCGTCAACGGTGTCTACGACCGCGCAACCCGCGCGGCAACAGCGCGATTCCAACGGAGCGTGGGACTCAAGCCAACGGCGATCGCCAACGAAGCGACATGGGCGAAGATGGCGAAGGTACGAAACGCGCTTGCCCTTCCTTAGGGGCTGAGCCGATTCGTCGTCGCCTGCGTTCGCGTCGAGCAGCTAACTCGTCGCCGAAGGCGTTCCTATGCGCGGCGAGCGCGGCGACCTCGACGAGGCACGACTGCCACGAGAGCTCTGAATGACCGGCGTCTCTTTAGGCGACGCGACAAGGGAGGTGGGCCCGGTGTGTGGACGACGCCGGGCGAGATCGCGTTAATCCACACGCCGGCTGGCCGAACTCGGCTGCTCAGGCGCCGTCGGGACGAGCCAGAGACTCGAGGCGCAGATGGCTGTGCGCCGGAAGCCCTTTGATCATCAGCGATTCCCGGCGAATGGATGGAGCATTTATGGAGCCCAGCGGGCGCAACCAGTGGCAACCGGTGGCAAATGGGACGCGCTCGAAAACCGCTCAAACAGGCGGCTCCGCAACCGGTGGCAACCCACGGCAACCGTTTCGCAGCGCATGGTAAGGAGGGGGTCGACGGTTCGAGTCCGTCAGAGGGCTTCTAGCGTCTTGCAGGTCCGCAGCGAGCGGTGCGAGAAGTCGAGCTGACCTCGCACGCGTGGTCTTCATCTCCTTCGGCTTGTCGAGAGCAGCCGCTCGCTCGAGGAGGATTGTCCGCTCCGCGGAGCTCGCCCACCGGAGAGAGCAGCGCAGTCTTCAGAATCGTGGTTTGCGCACGCCTCCAGCTCGCGTCGGCACGCGTCGTAGCTCGACCGACTCGCGCCTGGACGAGCGTTCTCCGGATAGGGAACAAGGTCATCGAAGAACCCCGGAGGGACAGTTGCTCAAGCCAGGCACAGTGCGGGTCGCCCACTCCACTGCACGAGCGCGGGCAGGAAAGCAACCACAGCGCCTCGCCCCGAAGCGACCAGGGACGGCGAAGCGACCCGGGACGGCGAACGACTAGCCGCCGCTGTCGGCAATGTCGGCGAGACGACCTTTGAGGAATCGTTGCTCCGGCCCTTCGTCGGTCAGCTCGAGGGCGCGCGCGTAGGCGGCGCGTGCGTCGTCGGCCCGACCGAGGCGTTGCAGCAGGTCGGCGCGCGTGGAGTGGTAGTAGCGGTAGCCGGCGAGATCGAGCCCGTCGAGCAGATCGAGCGCCGCTTCAGGTCCTTCGAGTTCCGCGACGGCGATCGCGCGGTTCATCGTCGCCACCGGCGAGGCAGTGACCTGCTCGAGCCGGCGGTAGAGCAGCTCGATCTCCTGCCAATCGCGCGGTTCGCGCAGATGAAGATCGGCGATTGCCGCCTGCAAGACATACGGACCACTGCCGCGCAGCGCCAGCGCGTGTTCCAGTAGCTCTCGTCCTTCCTCGATCCGCCCTTGGTCCCAGCGCGACCGCTCCTGGTCGTCGAGCAGAACGAGCTCGCCGTCGCGGAATCGCGCGTCACTGCGGGCATGGTTGACGAGCATCAGCGCGAGCAGGCCATGTGCCTCCGCTTCGTCCGGCATCAGCTCGACGATTGAGCGTCCCAGGCGGATCGCCTGCTCGGCGAGGTCAACGCGCCCGCCACCCCAGCCTTCGTTGAAGATCAGGTAGACGACCGCGAGCACGGCATCGAGCCGCTCGGGCAGCAGGCGATCGGGCGGGACGGCGAACGGGATGCCGGCGTCGCGGATCTTGTGCTTCGCGCGTGTGAGGCGCTTGCTCATCGTCTCGAACGGGACGAGAAAGGCGCGTGCGATCTCCTCGGTGGAGAGGCCGCCGAGCGTTCGTAGCGTGAGCCCGACCTGCGCGTCGAGTGCGAGCGCCGGATGGCAGCACGTGAAGATCAGCTCCAGACGCTCGTCGGGGAACGTGGCCGTCTCGTCCATGGGTTCCTCCGGTGGGTCGCGTTGCTCCCGCTGCAGCTGCTCGGTCTTCGCGGCCAGCGTCCGTTCGCGGCGGATGCGGTCGATGGCGCGGTTGCGGGCGGTCGTGATCAGCCAGCCGGTCGGGTTTTCGGGGTGGCCGTCGCGCGGCCAGCGCTCAGCAGCGAGCGCGAACGCCTCCTGGGCCGCGTCCTCGGCGAGCTCGATGTCGCCGAGGATGCCGACGAGCGTGGCCAGCACCCGCCCCCAGTGATCGCGGAAGACGTCCTCAAGCACCCCCGAGCTCCTGCTCGAATACGGGGCGCACCTCGATCCCCGCGGTGAAGCCGAGCTCCTGCAGCTCGGCAGCCACCGTTAGTGCGCCGTCGAGGTTGTCTGCTTCGACGAGGATCAGCCCGCCGAGGAACTCCTTGCTGTCGACGAACGGCCCGTCGGTGAGGAGCGTCTTTCGCGCCTCGAGCCGTACCGTCGTGGCCGACGCCGGCCGCTGAAGCCGCACCCAGCCCGCCACGTTCGGTCGGTCGAGGACGGCCGCAATCGAGGGATGGATCTCGCGGGTCGCCCGCTCTTCCGTCCCTTCGCCGTAGATGAGTAGTGCGTAATGCACGTGCGCTCCTTTCTCGAGCTGCCTGTTCGTCTTCTAGACGAAGAGGGAGCCCCGAGACGGACATGTCCGTCCAGCGATCTCCCGTTCGTCATCACTGCAGTAGCCGGCAACCGAGCCGGTCGCGAGCCCAAAAGGAGTAAGCGATGACGGACACACGCACCGAAGAGTCGAAGTCCCGCCTCGGCTGGGTCGTCAGCCTGACCTCGACCGCCTATTTCATGGTCGCGCTCGATGCGCTGGTCGTGATCACCGCGCTGCCGCGCATGCAGCGCGACCTGCACGTCGGCCTCTCATCTCTGCAGTGGACGGTCAACGCCTACGGGATCGCCTTCGCCGCCGGAATCATCACCGCCGCCGCGCTCGGCGACCGCTTCGGCCGCCGCCGGATCTTCAACAGCGGCCTCGTGCTCTTCACGATCGCGTCGGCCGCTTGCGCGTTCGCACCGAACGCGGGTGAGCTGATCGCCGCTCGCACCGTGCAGGGGCTGGGCGGCGCCGTCGTGCTCCCACTCAGCCTCACGATCCTGACGACCGCGTTCCCGGCGGAGAAGCGCGGCATGATCGTCGGTGTCTACGGCGGCCTCGCCGGGCTCGCCGTCGCGCTCGGGCCGGTGGTCGGCGGCCTCGTCACCGAGGGGATCGACTGGCACTGGATCTTCTGGCTCAACGTGCCGATCGGCCTCGCCGCGGCCCTGCTCGGTCTGCGCCTGCTCCCCGAGAGCCACGGCACGCGCGAGCCGCTCGACCTCGTCGGCGTCGGCCTCGTCACCGCCGGCGCCGTCGCACTCGTCTGGGCGCTCACCCGCGCCAACGAGATCGGCTGGACGACGGCGGAGACCGCCGGCACACTGGCAGCCGGAGTCTTCCTGCTCGTGGCGTTCCTCGCCTGGGAGAACCGCGTCGCCGCGCCCATGGTGCCGCTGCGCCTGTTCACGGTGCGCGAGTTCGCCGCTGGCAACCTGACCACATTCCTGATGTCCGGCTCCGTCTTCGCCGCCGCCTTCTTCGTCACCGAGGAGTTCCAGATGGCCCGCGGCTACTCCCCGCTCGGAACCGGGCTCCGCCTGCTGCCGTTCTTCGCAACCCCGATGTTCATCGCACCCGTCGCCGGAGCACTCTCCGACCGCATCGGCCGCCGCCCGATCATGGTCGCCGGGCTCAGCCTGCAGGCGATCGGATTGATCTGGGTCGCCGTCCGCGGCTCGCTCGCCACCAGCTGGGTCGAGCTCGCGCTCGCGCTCCTCGTCGCCGGCATCGGCATCTCGATGGCGCTCCCAACCGTCCCAACCGCCGTCCTCAGCGCCGTCAGCCCCGAAGAGGTGGGCAAGGCCTCCGGCATCAACTACATGGCGCAGCGCTTCGGCGCCGTCTTCTCGATCGCAATCGGCAGCGCCGTCTTCTCCGCCTACGGACACCTGGGCACCCCCGCGACCATCACCGCCGGCTTCCGGCCCGCCCTCTGGGCCGCCGCCGCGCTCGCCCTCCTCGCAGCCGGCGGCGCCGCCGCGATCACGTCGCGCACCCAAACGGTCGCCAACGTCGAGCGCGCCGACCTGCCGATCGCCGCGTAACCCGACCGACGCCTACCAACCACAACCAGAAAGGAATCGCAGATGGCGAATTACGTGTTTGCGTACAGCGGCGGCAAAGGTGTAGCCGCCGACGAGACCGAGCGCAACGCCCAGTACGCGAAGTGGGGTCAATGGTTCGAAGAACTCGGCTCGGCCGTCGTCGACGGCGGCGCCGCGATGGGAACCGCGAAGACCGTTGGGCCGGGCGGCTCGGTCAGCGACGGCGGCTCGCGCGGCCTGAGCGGCTTCTCGATCGTGGCGGCCGACAGCCTCGACGCGGCGGTCGAGCTCGCGAAGGACTGCCCGGTCCTCGAGATCGGCGGCGCCGTCGACGTCTACGAAGCGATCGCGATGTAGGAAGCGCACGAGCGCCGGGTCGGTGGGCCGCGCCTGCGTCCGCACCGATCCGGCGCTCGTCGGCTAGCGATGTCGTTCGCGATAGCGCCGCGTCTTGACGCGATTGCCGCACACGTCGGTCGAACACCATCGTCCTTGCCGGTTGCGCGACCGGTCGTAGAAGGCCCAGCGGCAGTCCTCTGCAGCGCAGATCTTGATCAGCGGCCAGCTGCCGTCGGCAGCAGCGGTGGCACACGCGGCGAGCAGCTCGGCGAGAAACGCGCGCGTCGGGCTGTCGGCCCGACGCAACTCGGGCTGCGAGCCCGAGAAGTCAACCGAGACGGCTAGGCGCTTGGCGAGCTCGGACAACTCCTGTGCCGCTTGCCGATCGTGGCGGTCTTCGAGCAACGCCCGCATCGAAGTCCGCAGACGCAACGCCAACCGATGCTCGGCTGAGGTGACGCTCGCCGACGCCCGTACGAGGCCACGTTCGCGAAGCCAGCGTTTCAGTTCGGGCGGCGAGCCGATCTCGTCGATGACGCCCGTGCCGCGATGATGGCCGAACTGCCGCATGTCGACGGTGTTCAAGAACTCGACGATCTGGTCGCCAGTCACCGGCACGACACGACTTTAGCGGGTTACTAGTTGCCAGCAACTTGCGCGCATGTCGGAACACGTGTATAAGCTAATACTCGTGTCGCATGCAGTGACAGCGGAGCTCGTCGACGTCCAGCCCTTCCGCATCGCTGTCGGGGAAGAGACACTCGACGACCTGCGCCGGCGGCTGAAATTGACCCGCTGGACTGATGAGGTCGCCGGCGCAGGCTGGGACTACGGAACCTCGCTCGGCTACCTCAAGGAGCTCTGCGCCTACTGGCTCGAGGAGTTCGATTGGCGGGCCCAGGAGGCGAAGCTCAACGCGTTCGAGCACTTCGTCGGACGGATCGGCGAGCAGCGGATCCATTTCGTCCTCGCCCGCTCGGCGCACGGCGATGCCCTGCCCCTGATCGCCACCCACGGCTGGCCGAGCACCTTCTTCGAAATGCTGAAGCTCGTCCCGCGACTGACCGAGGGCTCGAGCGGCGAGGCCACCTTCAATCTCGTCATTCCCTCGATGCCCGGGTACGGGTTCTCCTCACGGCCCACCGAGCGCTACTTCTCGGCGAACGTCCCCGAGCTCTGGCGAGCGCTGATGGAAGGCTTGGGCTACCCGCGGTTCTATGCCCACGGCGGCGACATCGGCGGCGGTATCACAGCCCGCCTCGGCCAACGCCATGCCGACGCCGTCCTCGGCATCCACGTCACCAACGTCTACGGCTCCATCGACAAGGACGACCCGCCGCCGAGCGACGCCGAGCGCCGCTACCTCGAGCAGGAAGAAACGTGGCTACAGGAGGAGTGGGCCTACGGCGACATCCAGGGCCATCGGCCGCAGACGCTCAGCTACGGCCTCAACGACTCGCCCGCCGGCCTCGCCGCCTGGATCGTCGAGAAGTACCGGGCATGGTCGGACTGCGGAGGCGATGTCGAGAGCGCCTTCAGCAAGGACGAGCTGCTCACGAACATCACCCTCTACTGGGTCACGCAGACGATCGGCTCCTCCTTCCGACCGTACTGGGATAACAACCATAACCCCCAACCCTTCCCCTGGGTTCCGATCACCGTCCCGACAGCGGTCGCCGTCTTCCCCGGCGACCTCGCCCAACCGCCGCGCGAGTTCGCCGAGCGCTCCTACAACGTGCAGCAATGGACGGAGATGCCGCGCGGCGGCCACTTCGCCGCCCTCGAACAACCCGACCTCCTGGCCGCCGACATCCGACAGTTCTTCGGCGAGCTAGCCGGCCACTGATACCGCCGGCCGTCGAAGAAATTCTCTGCGCCTGTCCGTCGCGCGCCCGCCTGTTCGTCACCTATGTGAAAGCCGACCCGAACCACAAAAGGAGAACCACCATGGCAGACATCCTCCACCGACTCTCGATCGACGCCCCGCCCGAACGCGTCTACGAGCTCATCGCCACACCCGCCGGCATCGAGCGCTGGTGGACAGGCCACACCGTCGACGGTGACGGCGACAAGCTCAGCTTCTCCTTCGGCGGCCCCAGCCCCGCGGCCTGCGTCAAGGTGACCGAGAACACGCCCGAACAGATCGTCTGGCACGTCGTCGAAGGGCCGCCCGACTGGCTCGGCACCGACATCACCTTCATCCTCCGCCCCACCGGCGAGGGAACCACTCTCCTCTTTAGCCACCACGGCTGGCGCGAGCCCGACGAGTTCATGGCCAACTGCAGCTCCGAATGGGCCTCGTACCTGATCGGGCTCAAGGCCGGCGTCGAAGGCCGCTCCTTCACCCCGTTTCCCTCGGGCCAGGTCAGCCGCTGGGCCTGAACCGGAGGTGACTCGCCGGATAGTCAGCAAGCCTGTTTTAGGATCTGAGCGCTTGCCGGAGTGCGGCTGGGGTTTCCCCGGTTTCCTGGCGGATGACGCGCGAGAGGTGGCTCTCGTCCGCAAAGCCGACGTCGGCGACGACCTGCGCAAGGTTGATTGCGTTGGCCGCCTGCAAGCCGCTCAAGCGCGTCTCGCACCCGAAGCCGCATCCGATGCCGCGAGACTGTAGTGCCGGTAAGTGAGTGGAACACACGGCTCAGGTGGTGCGGGGAGACCGACAGCGCTTTTGCCAGTTCCGGTAGGGAGCGCTCGCGGTCGGCGGCCAACGCTTCGCGGACGCCGTCGGCGAGTACTCGACGGGCGGCCGCAGTCGCCGGCCGACCCGACGCGACTCGCCGCTGGTCGCGCTGAGCGAGGGTGCGCGCTATCAGGACGAATGCGCGTTCGCTCACTTCATGGGGTCCTCAGCTCGCCGTGCCGATGAGAGCAGTAGCCGATGTTCGAGATCGATCGCCGGGAGAGTCGGAAGCGGCCCCGTCGGCAGTTCAGCGAAACCTCCCCACGCTTGCCCGACTACCTCAGCGGAAAGAAAGAGCGCTGTGCAGTCGGCGCCAGCGTCGTTGTGGTGGTCGTAACGCTGCTCCTCGTCGGGGTTCATCGCATAAGCAACCGTGGGATCGAGCATCGTCTCGCACCCGTTGGCACTCCGGACGAAGCTGCCGCGGCGCACGAACACGAGTGCGAGACTGGGCGACCCCTCCGCGGCGCCGCGCCCCGCCCGGTGGCTGCAGGCGACATCAGCGACCTCAATGCCGTCGCTCGACAAGACCGTCTCAAAACTCAACATGCTGCCCCGATTGACGCATCTGGGCATAAACGTTCAAGACGAGCAGACCATGCCCGCGCCAGGCTGGTCATTAGGACGACAAAAACGAACGGGAGACGCTGATGGCCTCGATCCGCAAACAGATTCAAATCGATACAGAGCCGACTGTCGCTTGGGCCGCCCTCCGTGACTTCGGAGCGTTGCACGAACGACTCGCCGTCGGATTCGCGACCGACACCCAACTCGACGGGAGCGACCGACTCGTCACGTTCGCGAATGGCGCGACCGTCCGCGAACGCCTCGTCGATCTCGACGATGACGCGGCGCGGCTCGCCTGGTCACTCATCGACGGGCCCTACACCCACCACAACGGAGTCGCCCAGGTATTCCCCGGTGAACACGGCGGCACACTGTTCACGTGGAGCAGCGACCTGCTGCCAGACGAAGCGGCCTCGCGTACGGCTGAAATGATGGATCTCGGCCTGCAGGCGATCAAGCGCACGCTCGAGGCAGCTTAGGCGGCTCACTGACGAGCGGCGCAGACGCTCGCGTCTCGGAAAACCCTACAGTTGCGGGTCGATGTCGAGCCGGCGCTCGGCAACGCGGCGAGCGAGCTCGGCGCGGGAGCGGATTCCGAGCTTGCGGTAGATGCGGGTCAGGTGCGCCTCTACCGTGCCAACCGTGGTGTAGAGCTCGGCCGCGATCTCCTTGTTCTTGCGGCCGGCGGCGACGAGGGCAGCAACGCGGGTCTCGGCTGCCGTCAGCTCGTCGCGTTCGCGACGTGGAACACGCGCCACCGCCGCCGTTCGCCCTCAACAGTGCCCAGATCGGCACCGCAGACCTCTCGCCACACCAGCAGATGCAGCTCACCTACCGGCTGCCCCCAGGCACCTACGCCGCGATCGACTTCGACCAGGACATGCACATCGGTCGCCCGGAAGCGCTCGAAGGAATGCTCGCCGTCGTCAGGCTCCGATAGTGAGGTATCACGCAGGCGCTCTTGCCGGAACAACAGGTCGCGACGAGACGGTAGTAGCGTGTGGCGATCTGGCCCGCGCTGCGATACGACGAGTGGCAGGCGACGCGCGACACGTTGCACGCGCACACGCAGGTGCTCGGCAAGCTCGCTGCGAAACTGGCGCCGCCCGAGCCGCAGCTGCAGCACAGTGCCCTGCGCCTGACCGCGCGCGGCTGGGAGACCGCCTCGCTTCCCGCTCCGGATGGCTCTGGCTCGTTCGGCGTCGCGCTGGACCTGCATCGGCACGAAGTCGTCGCCGAGCACGTCGGCGGTCGTACGCAGTTCGTGCCGCTGACGCCGAGCCGGTCGGTGCGCGACGTGATGCGGGACGCGCTTGCCGCCGTCGCCGAGATAGCCGGAGCTGTCGAGATCGACCCGAGGCCGCAGGAGACCGAGTGGAGGACGCCGCTCGACGAAGACGTCGGGCATGCGACATACGAGCCTGCCCAAGTCGCCGAGTACTTCCTGGCCGCAGGTCGCGCGGCGGAGGTGCTCGCGACACTACGCGCACCGTACCGCGGACGTTCGACGCCGGTGAACGCGTGGTGGGGGAGCTTCGACCTCGCCGTCAGCCTCTTCTCCGGCCGCTCCGCGGAGCCGCCCTCCGACGACTTCATCGGCCGCAACGCAATGGACGCCCAGGAGATTGCGGTCGGCTGGTGGCCCGGCAACGCGCGGTATCCGCGTCCTGCCTTCTACGCATACGCCCATCCGGCGCCGCCGGGCTTCTCCGAATTGCGGATCGAGCCGGCGCAGGCGCGGTGGGAGTCCGAGCTGGGCGAGTTCGTCCTCGACTGGCAGGACGTGATCGCGAGCAACGATCCCTTTGCGACGGCGCTCGCCTTTGCACGCTCCGCGGCGCAAGCGGGATGCGCCGCCTGCGACTGGGACCCCGGTCTCGCGGCAAGCATCGAAGGCCGACCACCGCCCATCGACTAACGAACAGGAGCCTGCCGAAGATGAACGCCTCAGCCTGCTCCCATCTCGACACGATCGAGTTCCGAGAGATTCCCGACCCCGTCCCCGGTTGCGAGGAGTGCCTGAAGATCGGGAGCCGCTGGGTACACCTGCGGATGTGCATGCAGTGCGGCAAGATCGGCTGCTGCGACGACTCTCCGAACAGACACGCAACGCAGCATGCGCATCAGTCGTCGCACCCGATCATCAAGTCTGCCGAACCCGGCGAGGACTGGAGCTGGTGCTACGCCGACGAGGTCGCGTTCGTGATCGACTGACCCACAGCTCGACGTGGTCGAGGTACTCGTCAAGCCTCTGCGGGCCAGCCGCTCGAGCGTGCCCGCGGCTTCCCTGCCGCGCCCGCGGATCCGCGGCGCCTCTCGGGGCCGCTGCCCCGGCGGCCAGCATCCGCTTTGGGCGGTTGCACGAGGCGGCGCAGGAAGCGCAGAGCCTCAGTTGCCGGAACGTCGGCGAAAAAGCGGGCGTCGACCTCCTCGACGACCGCGATCGCGCGTGGCGCGAGCCGTGCGCCACGCCTGGTCATGCGCAGCCGGCGGGCGCGGGTGTCGGTCGTGTCGACCTCGCGCTCGATCAGACCCTTCCGCTCCAGAGTGCGCACGACCTGCGACGTCATCTTGAT
>Ga0308173_10001155_pt1 | contig 12737 bp, 11 predicted proteins | sample PhyPR1_FD_203716 | JGI IMG/M metagenome (GOLD analysis project Ga0308173, IMG submission 203716) | Soil microbial communities from UC Gill Tract Community Farm, Albany, California, United States - DLSLS.P.R1 | ecosystem: Environmental > Terrestrial > Soil > Agricultural land | place: USA... | reverse complement strand
TTCGTCTTTGGTGTGGGATTGTTCAACAGCGAAGGCCTGTGTTGCTACGGCACGAACACCCACATCGAAGGCGCGAAGCCCGAGGAGATCTCAGGCCTCGCACATGTGGTCTTTGCCATCGAGCACCTCGATCTTGTCGAGGGAAGCTACAAGCTCGACGTGGCGGTCCACAAGGAAAACGGTACTCCCTACGACTACCATCGGCTGCTCTATGAATTCCGCGTGGTCGCGCGAACCCGCGAAACCGGGATCTATCGTCCTCCGCACCGCTGGAGCTTCGAGGGTGCCGTCCGCTTCGCCGCACCACCGGCTCCGAGCAGACGGTGAGGACGCAGAGTCGTCACGTCAGCTCGTGGGAGGAGGCGGCGCAGCTCGCCGCGCAGATCCAGCAGCGCGGCGGACTCGCGGTGTTCACGAATGGCGTGTTCGACCTGCTGCATCCGGGCCACGTCCGCTATCTCAAGGACGCCAGGGCGTTGGGACAGATCTTGATCGTCGGCATCAACTCTGATCGGTCGGTTCGCGAAAACAAGGGCGCCGGCCGGCCGGTGAACTCCGAACTCGAACGGGCGGAAGTGCTGCTCGCGCTGAGCAGCGTCGACGCGGTCATCGTGTTCGATGAATTAACGCCTCAAGATGTCATTGTCCGGCTTCGACCCGACATCCTGGTCAAAGGCGAAGATTGGCCATCTGATGCGATCGTGGGTCGCGACGTTGTCGAAATGCGCGGTGGGCGAGTGGTTCGGATGCCGCTCGAGCAGGGATTATCGACAACAGAGTTGATCCGGCGCGTCCGCGGCCGGTAGCAGCCGCGTGCGACAATCAATCAGTTAAGCGACACAGACCCTCTCTGGCGCGCCGCCGGGGCGGGCCTGTTTTGTACGTACGGTGCTCTCGCTAATGGCTACTGCAACTCCGTCTCTCACGCTTCGTGCCCTCCTGAGCCGGGCCTGCGCCGCATCTGGGCTCGACCGTTTGCCACCGGTCACCGCGGGTCTGACCGGTGCGGCCAAGGCGCTTGCAGCGGTCAGCAATGCGAGAACCGGAACGGGAGTGACACTGCTCGTCGTCCCCACTGACAAGGACGTCGATCAGCTGACCGATGACGCGCGGTTCTTCTACGCCGCTCTGGAGGGCGCATCGGAAGCCGCCGTCGACCGCGCGGTGCTGCCGTTTCCATCAATTCAGATTGACCCATATCGGGGGATGACACCGCACTTCCGCGTCGCGGCGGCACGGGGCCGTGCACTGCACGGCGCAGCTGCAGGTACTGCCAGGTTGATCGTTGCGTCGGCTGCCGCTCTGCTACCGCAGGTCTCCCACCCGGAGCGCCTCATGAAGGCCGCCATCGAGATCCGCCCAGGGACGGAGATCGAGCCGCAGATTCTGGCGGACCTCCTCATCGACGCGGGCTTTACGCGTGAAGACCCGGTCGATGAGCACGGTGCATTTACCATCCGCGGCGGTATCGTCGACGTGTTTCCCGCCGGTGACGCCGAGCCGGTCCGCATCGAGTTCGTGGGAGACAGGGTCGAAACGCTGAGGCGCTTCGATCCCTCGACACAGCGTTCCACACATCCGACCGACCAGATTCTGATTGTTCCGATACGCGAGCGTTTCGTGCCTGACGCCGACGGCGAGCGCGATGGAATTCCGCTGCTGTCAGTAATGGAATTCCTGTCTTCGACCCACGGCATCCGCGTCCTCGTCTCGGAATTCGAGCAGGTGGAAGAGCAGGCGAACAGGGTTCGCAACCAGCTTGCGTCAAGTTACGAAGAAGCCAGTGCCCGCGGCCACGTCGCGGCGCTTTCTCCCGAGCAAGCCTTCGTCACCTGGTCGGACGTTGCGCGGCGCGTCGAACCGGTGCCTCGGCTGGAGGAGCTCGCGCTCGAAGACGATGGCAAGGTGCGGCACGTGCGTTGCGCGCCGGCACAGGAATTCCGCGGCCGCGTGGGCGACTGGATCGCCGACGTCCGGCAGGCGCGGGAACGCGGCGATGCCGTGCTGTTCGTTGCGGCGAGTCCTGGTCTTGCCGAGCGGGTGGTCGAAATCCTCCACGAATACGAAATCGTTGCGATCCCCGTGGACCGCGCCGAAGACGCCCACGCGGCCGCCGTCCTCGTCGGCGTCGGCGCGTTGTCGCGTGGCTTCCGTCTACCCGACGCCGGTCTGCAGATCTATGTCGAGACGGACGTGTTCGAGGAGGAGCGGCATGCGCCCGAGAAGCGGCGCAACCTGGCGAGGACCTTTCTTTCAGATCTCCGTGACCTGAAGGTTGGCGACCTCGTGGTCCACGTCGATCACGGAATTGGCGAGTTCGTCGGACTCAAGCAGCTTGGCACGACTGGTCGTCCTCACGGAGGTTCGCAAGCGGAGGTTCAGGAGTTCCTCGAGCTCCGGTATCACGGCGAAGACAAGCTGTTTGTTCCCGTCGAACGATTGGACCTGATCCAGAAGTACACCGGCGGGACCAGACCGGCCCTCGACAAACTTGGTGGGACGACCTGGGAAAAAGCCAAGACGCGCGTCAAGAAGGCGATGCGCGACATGGCGGAGGAGCTCCTGAAGCTGTACGCACAGCGGAAGGCCGTTCCAGGACACGCTTTCGGAGCCGATACGCACTGGCAGGAGGAATTCGAGGGCGCGTTTCCCTACGAGCTCACGGTGGATCAGGCGTCGGCAATCGCCGACATCAAGCGCGACATGGAGACGGCGACACCAATGGACCGCCTGCTCTGCGGCGACGTTGGTTATGGCAAAACCGAGGTGGCGATGCGCGCCGGCTTCAAGGCGGTGATGGACGGCAAACAGGTGGCCGTTCTCGCTCCCACTACCGTTCTCGCATTTCAGCATCTCAAGACGCTGCGCGAGCGATTCGCTGGTTTTCCGGTGACCATCGACATGGTCAGCCGCTTCCGCACGAAGCAGGAAATCAAGGACACCATCGCGGGCGTGAAGTCGGGCAAGGTCGACATCATCGTCGGGACACACCGGTTGCTGTCAAAGGACATCGAGTTCCGTGACCTTGGCCTGCTGGTGGTCGACGAGGAGCAGCGCTTTGGCGTCGCGCACAAGGAACGCATCAAGCACATGCGCAAGAAGGTCGACGTGCTGACAATGACAGCCACGCCGATACCGAGGACACTCAACATGTCACTGGTGGGCATCCGTGACATGTCGATCATCGAGACGCCGCCGAAAGACCGTTTGTCCATTCAGACGAACGTCGTCAAGTTCGACGCCAAGGTCATCGAGCGTGCTGTCCGTAACGAACTGGCGCGCGGCGGTCAGATCTACTTCGTGCACAACCGTGTCGAATCGATATTCTCGATTGGTAACCTGCTGCAACGGCTGGTCCCAGAGGCAAAGATCGCCGTCGGACACGGACAGATGAGCGAGGAGGAACTCGAGAAGGCCATGCTCTCGTTCGTAGAGCGGCGCGCGGATGTCCTCCTTGCCACCACCATCGTCGAGAACGGTCTGGACATTCCCAACGCGAACACCATCATCATCAATCGCGCGGATCGGTACGGGCTGTCGCAGCTGTATCAATTGCGCGGACGGGTCGGGCGGTCGGATCGTGCCGCCTACGCCTACCTGTTGATCCCGCCGCAGGAATCGCTCTCCCCGGTCGCGCGGAAGCGGCTGGCGGCGATCAAGGAGTTCAGCGACCTGGGTAGCGGCTTTCGGGTGGCGGCGCTCGACCTCGAGATCCGCGGGGCTGGCAATCTGCTGGGCGGCGAGCAGAGCGGTCAGATCGATGCCGTCGGTTTCGAGATGTACATGAAGTTGCTCGAAGAGACCATCCGCGAACTGAAGGGAGAGGAGATCGAGGACGAGCTGCGCGCGACGGTCAACCTGCGTGTCGACCTGAAGATCGACGCTGGTTTCATTCCGGACATGAACCAGCGGCTGATGGTGTACCGGAAGATCGCGGCGGCGCGAAGCGAGCGCGAGCTCGAGACGGCAATTGAGGAGGTACGCGATCGCTACGGTGCCCCGCCTGCGTCGGTGCTCAACCTGGCCGAATACGGTCGCGTCAGGATCATCGCCGACCGGCTTGGCGTGGATACGATCGATCGTGAGGGACGGCTGGTCGTCGTCAAATTCCGGCCGACGGCGAAGATCGACCCGACCAAGCTGGTCAAGGTCGTGTCCGAATTCTCCGGCGCAACGTTAGTACCCCCGGTTTCGGTGAAGCTGGACGTCGAGGCGCCCTACGATACGGATTCCGGCGCCGTGCGGCAGGCGTCCGCAGCCGAACCCCCGGCGGTTCGTCCGGGGACGGCCAGCCGGCCGGTCCATCCTTCGACGCCCTGGGCAAGGACGCCGGAAGGCCGGCTGAAGCACGTGGCGTCGTCGTCTCAACCAGTGTCACGGCTTCCCGCGGGTGCGAGAGGTCCCGAGGGACGCGGTGACCGGGGCGAGTCCTGGTGGACCGCCCGGGCGACTTCCGGAGAGGTGACCCCGGGGTTCACGAAGAACGAGATCCTGCGGAAACCGGAAGCCGATCCGCGAGCCGAAGGCGGGATGTTCTCGCGGCTGGAACGCCTGCTTCGCGCGCTCGGGTAGACCTCCCGTGCTGGCAGTGGGGCATGTAAGATATTGATCTTGAAGGAATTGCAATGCTGAAGCGATTTGTGGCGTGTGCTGCCGTCCTGTCCGCCGTCGTCGCCGTGACCCCTCTCCGGGCCGAAATCCTGGAGCAGGTGCTGGTCAAGGTGAACGGCGACATGATCACCAAGACCGAGTTCGAGCTCCAGCAAGTGCAGGAGCTGCGCAACAAGCCGGGGCTTTCCAATGTATCGCCGACCAGTCCCGAGCTGCAGAAGGCGATTGCCGAAATCACACCGGACCTGATCCTCGACATGGTCGACAAGCTGCTTCTCGTCCAGCGTGGCCGCGAGCTGGGTTACGCGATGGGCGACGAGCAGTTCAAGAACGTGCTCGAGAGCATCAAGAAGCAGAACAACATCTCGACCGAGGAACAATTCCAGCAGGCGCTTCGTGAGTCGGGCATGTCGCTGACGGATCTCCGCGGGGAAATCGAGCGGAACATGCTGGTGCAGCGCGTCCAGCAAGCCGACGTCATGGAAAAAATCAGTGTGACCGAAGAGGAGTCGCGCACCTACTACGAATCACACCGGAACGAATTCACCACGCCGGCCGAGATTACGCTGCGCGAGATCTTCATCGAAGTTCCGCAGGACGAGCGCGGCGTCAATGTCGCCGCCGACGATGCCGCGCGCGAAAAGGCGGAAAGCATCCATAACCGGGCGCTGGCCGGGGAGCCATTTGCGCGCCTTGCGGCCGAGGCCTCTGCGGCGCCGTCAAAGGCGAACGGCGGCCTCGTCGGTCCGCTCAAGGAAGAGGATCTCGCCCCTGCGCTGCAAAAGCAGATCGCGGCGATGAAGGTCGGAGATGTCAGCGAGGTCATGCGCGTGGCGCGCGGCTATCAGGTCCTCAGGCTCGAGAGCCGCAGTGAAACCAAGAGCCGATCGTTCGACGATGCACGTGAAGACATCAGCCGGCGTGTGGCCGAACAGAAACTCAAGGGCGAGATGCTGAAGTACCTGGACCGACTGCGGGAGCAGGCAACCATCGTCTGGAAGAACGACGAACTGAAGCGGGCGTACGACCTCGCGCTCGAGAAGCGGGCGAAGTCGCCGATCCAACCGGCTGCGTAGGGGCTCGACTCGCCTTGCCACCCGAAAGGGACGCAGACAGCGTCGCCGCCGACGGCGCCCTCCACTGGTATGCCGTCTGGACGCGGTCACGCCACGAGCAGGTCGTCCGCGAGCAACTGCTGCAGAAGCAGATCGAGACGTTCCTTCCTACGGTGACGCGCTGGAGCCGTTGGAAGGATCGCAAGAAGAAGATCGACTGGCCGCTCTTCCCTGGCTACTGTTTCGCGCGTTTCAATCCACGCGAGCGCCTGCCGATCCTCAAGTGCACGGGCGTGGTCACGATCATCTCGTCGCAGGGTGGAGAGCCGGCGTCGATTCCCGAGCACGAAATCGATGGCATCCGGCAGCTCGTCGAAAGCGATCTGGCCTACGACCCGTGTCCGATGATTCACGAGGGGATGATGGTTGAGGTGATGCACGGGCCGCTCAAGGGCGTGGTCGGCCGGCTCCTGCGAAAGAATGACAAGGCGCGTCTGGTGCTTTCGGTGGACCTGATAGGCCAGGCGGTGAGCGTCGAAGTGGACGCTGCCGATGTGCGAGCCTACTGATGAAGATCGGCAACGTCACGCTTCCGTCGCCATTTGTCATCGCGCCGATGGCCGGCATGACAGACACAGCTTTCCGCCGCCTGGTGAAACGCCATGGCGGATGTGGGCTGGTTGTGACCGAGATGGTGTCGTCCGAAGGACTGGTGCGGGGCATCGACCGCACGCTCGAGTACGCGGAGTACACCGAGGAGGAGCGGCCGGTCTCGATCCAGATCTTTGGCGGCGATCCCGACAAGATGGCGGCGGCCGCCCAGATCGTCGAAGGCATGGGCGCTGACATCGTCGACATCAACATGGGGTGCCCGGTCCCGAAGATCGCGAAGCACAATGCGGGCTGCAGCCTGATGCGGGAGCCCGAGCACGCGGCAACGGTCGTCAATGCAATGGCGAAGTCGGTTCGGATTCCGGTGACTGTCAAGATGCGCGCGGGGTGGAACGATACCGCGCGAAACGCTCCGCAGCTTGCCAGGATGGTCCAGGACGCGGGCGCCGCAGCGGTGACCATCCATGGCCGTACGGCGGCGCAGTCCTATACCGGTGCGGCCGATTGGGACCTGGTTGCGCGTGTTGCAGAGCAGTTGACAATCCCTGTGCTGGGCAGCGGCGATTGTGTGGAACCCTCGCAGATCGTCGACCGGATGTCGTCGGTGTCAGGGGTCCTTGTTGGACGCGGGGTGCTGCGCAATCCCTGGATTCTCGCGCAGGCGGCGGATCTTGCCGCGGGCCGTCCGGTGCGCAGTGTCACGCTCGGCGAGCGCGCCCATTTTCTGCACGACTACATCGAGTTGCTCGTCAACGAGCGCGTTGAAGAGGCGGCCGGATTTCGCCACGTCGCACCAACAGCCGGCTATGGAGGCGCGCCAGCGCGTGGCCGCGAGCGCTGGGTGATCAACAAGGTCCGCGCCTTGATGTCGTGGTATTCGAAAGGTCTCGACGGAGGCTCGCAGCTGCGCGTACGCGTGAATACCGCCGAAAGTATTCCGCAGTTGCGCGACATCATCGACGAATTCTTTGCGGCTGCGCCGGTGCTGGACGACGCGGCCGTCGTGCCTGCCTGACCGTGCACAACGACACAGGCTATTTCAAGAGCGTCTTTGCCAAAGCCGCGGCGAGTCTGAGCGGAGTCGGCGACAGCTACCTGCAGTCGATTGTCGAGGGGACGGCGCTCCTGATGGAAGTCTTCGCGAGTGGGCGCCGCGTCTTCGTGTTCGGTAACGGCGGCTCCGCCGCCGACGCGCAGCACATCGCCGCGGAGCTGGTTGGCCGCTTCTCGCGCGATCGCCGGCCGTTACCGGTCATCGCGCTGTCGACGAATAGCGCGCTGCTGACCGCGTGGAGCAACGACAAGGGCTATGAGCATGCCCTCGCCCGCGAGTTGTCTGCGCTTGCGGCCAGCGGTGATCTCGCCTGGGCGATTTCAACCAGCGGCACCTCACCCAACGTGATTGCTGCGCTCGCAGCGGCACGTCAGAATGGGCTGCGGACGCTTGGATTGACGGGCGCGTCGGGCGGAATGATGCGTCAGCACTGCGATGTCCTGATCCAGGCTCCTGCCACTGAGACGCCGCGGATCCAGGAGTTGCACGTCGTGACGTATCACGCCATTTGCGCAGTCATCGAAGAGCGGCTGTTTGCTTCGCGAGTCGCCGGAGCGGCTGCGACGGAGGCGTCGTAACTCGTGTCCCTGCGCATCGCCTGCGACCTTGACGGCACCCTCGCCGATATGGACGCGGCGCTGCAGCGGGAGGCGGAAGATCTCTTCGGACCGGATGCGGTAGTGAGCGCGTTTCCCGGCGAGCGCCTGGAATCGGCGGAGGACGTCGCTCATCAAGCACAGGCTGTGGCGACGATCGGCCCGCCTGGGGCGTTGACGCGAAAGCAGGTCCGCCACCTCTGGGAACACATCGCCGGCACCGACAACTTCTGGACCTCGCTTGGCGAAATCGAGCCAGGAGCCGTCTCGCGCCTGGCGGCGGCCGCACACGCGCATCGCTGGGAGATTCTGTTCCTCACACAACGGCCGCCATCTACTGGCGAGACCACTCAGGTCCAATCGCAACGATGGCTGCAGGCCCACGGCTTCGAGTTGCCGAGCGTGATGGTCATGACCGGCTCACGGGGCAGGGTCGCCCGCTCGCTGGCGCTCGATGTGGTCATTGATGATCGGCCCGAGAACTGTCTCGACGTGCTAGCCGATTCCACCGCAAGACCTGTGCTCGTCTGGCGTGCTGGTCCGCGGCGTATTCCGCCCGGAGTCGCCGGCCTGCCGCTCGAAGTTGTGACGTCACTGGGCGGAGCGATTGAATACCTGAACAGCGTGACCGCCGAACGTGATCGTGGCGAGACGCTGTTCGGACGGTTGAAGAAGGCGTTCGGCAAGACGCCGTAGTGTGGGCGCGCCTCTGACCATGCGATTAAGTGGGTGGGGCCGTGTTCCCGTGGTGCCGGGTCGCGAGATCCGATCGGAGCAGCTGGCCGCCATCACTGAGCACGTACCGCTCACGCGCGGTCTGGGGCGTGCGTATGGCGATGCGGCGCTCCCCGCTGCTGGCGATGACGTAGTGGCCGGGTCCAGTCTTGCCGATCGCGTCCTCGCCTTCGATTCAGAGACGGGTGTTCTGCACGCGGAAGCGGGGTTTTCGCTCCACCAGCTGTACCAGGTGTTTCTGCCGCGCGGCTGGTTCACGCCGGTCACACCGGGGACGAGGTTCGTCACGCTCGGCGGGATGGTCGCCGCCGATGTCCACGGGAAGAATCACCATCGTGATGGCTGCATCGGCGAACACGTACGCCGGCTGCTGCTTCGCGTCGCTACCGGCGACATCGTGGCGTGCTCACCGGAGGAGGAACCGGAACTGTTCCGTGCGACGGTTGGCGGCATGGGGCTGACGGGTCACATCCTCGAGGTCACGCTGCAGCTGACACGCGTACCATCGCCATGGATCGTCCAGCAGTCCGAGCGCATTCCAAACATCGACGCGTTCATCGAGCGTCTCAAAGCGGCTGCACCACGATGGCCGATGACGGTCGGCTGGATCGATGGCCTCGCCGGTGGAGCGCAGCTGGGTCGCGGTGTTCTGCTCTGTGGCCGCTGGGCCGAGCCAGCAGAAGCGCCACCGGCCTTTCCGAAACTACGGCCGGTCCTGACACTGCCATTCGATCTGCCTTCGAGTGTCCTCAACCCGACTGCGATCAAGCTGTTCAACGCGGCGTACTACCGCCGTGCCCCGTCGGGACGCGTCCAGTCGATCGTGTCGCCGGAGTCGTTTCTCTATCCGCTCGACGCGATCGGCGCGTGGAATCGTGGTTACGGGCGGCGCGGCTTCATTCAATATCAATGCGTGCTGCCGGAGGCCACCGTCCACCATTCGGTACGGCATTTCATGGAACTGATCGCGCGCCACGGACGTGCGTCGTTCCTGTCCGTCATCAAGGACTGCGGCCGGGAAGGCGTCGGCACGTTGTCCTTTCCGATGCCAGGCATCTCGATCGCACTGGATATCCCCTACGACGACGTGACGCAAGCGCTCGTCGACGAGATGAATCGGCTTGTGATTGCGCAGGGCGGACGCGTGTATCTCGCCAAAGACGCGCTGAGCCGGCGAGATGACTTCTGCCGGATGGAGCCGCGGTTGCCGCACTTCCTCGCCGTCCGTCGACGGTGGGATCCGCAGGGGCGCATCCGCAGTGCGCAATCGGTCCGGTTGTTCGGATGGTAGTGCGCCGGGTCGCTCTTCTTGGTGGTTCCAGGGGCATGGGTCGCGCCGTGGCGCGTGCGATGGCAGCTCGCGGGGACGCGATTTGCCTGCTCGGCCGCGACGCCGCTGAACTGGAGCGCAGCGTGCTGGACCTGAAGGCACGCGGGGCCGTGACCGCCTCCTCGGCTCACTGCGACCTGGATGATCCAGCCGGATTTGCCGCGGCACTGGACCAGGCGTCGCGTTCGCTGAATGGCCTTGATGTGATCGTCGTGACCGCCGCGGATTTCGCCACACAGACGCAGCTGGAAGCCGACCGCGATCGCCTGCATCACCTCCTGCGCGTCAACTTCACGAACACGATTCTGTTCTGTGAGGCGGCGCGCGAACGCCTCCTCGGTGGCACTGCGTCGGCCCCGACTCTTTGCGTGTTCAGTTCGGTGGCCGGAGACCGTGGTCGCAAGCCGGTAGTTCTGTATGGCGCGGCGAAAGCGGGGCTGTCACATTATCTCGAGGGGCTCGATCATCGGTTCGCCGCGAAGGGTCTGCGCGTCGTCTGTGTGAAACCGGGATTTGTCCGAACGTCGATGACCGAAGGGCTGCCGGTGCCGCCGTTTGCCGGTGATCCCGACATCGTCGCCGCGCGCGTCGTGGCGGCGATCGAGCGGGGTACCCCAGTCGTATACGCGCCAGCCATCTGGGCGCTCGTCATGGCCGTGATCCGCATGCTGCCGCGAGCGATCATGCGCCGAGTCGATTTTTGACGACTGATCAGCGTGCAGCCGTGATCCAGCTGATGCCAGCCTCGCCGTCAGCCACCTCGTAGTCGTACATCAGCGCCTCTTCAAATGCCGCGAAGAAGCGCGCGGCGAGTTGCTCGTGGACCGGATGTTCAAGGTACGCCTGCAGACCAGCCAGGTCGTCGAACTCGAGCATCGCGACATGCGTGTAATCAGCCCGCATCAACTGTTCATAGCCGCGTCCGTGTGTGACGCGTCGGCCCACGCGCGCCCTTCGCACGGTCGGGATCTGACGGACCGCCGCCGATAGCGCATCGGCCACGCCGTGGCGCTCCGATGGTTCGAGAGTGGGTCGTGGCCGGAACAGAACGAGATGCACGAGCACTCAGCCTCTCCGCTTATTCCGATTCAATCGCCCGCGCTCAGGTGGTCCGGGTGGCGCGGTAACGGGCTCACTCGGGCGCGGTGGTGCTGACGGTTCCGGACGCTCGCTCGGTTTCGGCTCGCGGTTGGGTCCCCGCGGACGCGCCGGCGGCGTCTCCTCCTGGTCCGCACCGCGCACACGATCGCGATTGAACGACCCAGGAGTGAATGGTCGCCGCGGTCCCTGGCCGGGTCCGGATGCTTGACGAGGCGGCTTGGGCTTCCACCGGTTGTCTCCGTGGCCGGCGCCGCGGGGGGTGCCGCGGCTCGCGCCGCCCGCGTTCGACCGCCAGTGCTCGGGCTTCGTGTTGTCGCGCCGATCGACGCGCGAATGACGTTCGCGCTCGCGATCCGCGTGTGGCGGGTGCACCGGTTGATCGCCGTGGGGTTTACCACGCGGTGCCTTCCCGCTCCAGTCGCCGCGCGGCGTGAACGGCCGGTTGTTGCCCTGTCCGCGCGCGCGCTCGGTATCCCGGCCGTTGCCTCCGGTAGGCGACCGCCAGTCTTCGCGCTTGGGGCCATTCGGGCGGTCGCCGGCCGGCGCGTGTTCGCGCTCGCGACCTGCGCGCGGCGGGTGCATGCGTTGATCGCCGTGCGGTTTGCCACGTGGTGCCTTCCCACTCCAGTCGCCGCGCGGGGTGAACGGCCGATTGTTGCCCTGCCCGCCGGTGCGGTGAGTGCCGCGGCCGTCGCCACCGGTGTTCGACCGCCAATCGTCCCGCCCCGGACCGTCGCGACGGCCGGATGGGGGACGGCGTTCGCGCTCGCGATCTGCGTGTGGCGGGTGCATGCGTTGATCGCCGTGCGGTTTGCCGCGTGGTGCTTGACTGCTCACGGTTGCGGCGGGGCCTGATGGCCGAGCGCCCTTCGGGTTCTGGTGCTCGGTGTTGCCGCGGTGCGGCAGCGGATTGCCGTGCGGCCGTTCGCGTGGCGCGTGGTCAGGACGATCGTCCGTTGTGCGTCGCGCAAACTTATCTGCCTTGAAACGCTGATTGCGGGCCTTCTTCGCATCCTTGAACGGCTGCCGGGGATCGCGATGCTCACCGCCCGGACGCCAGTCCCGCCCGCGCTTCTCGCGCGGCTGATCGGCGGGCCCGGCGGGCCGCGCCGGCCTGCGTCCGTCACCATCGAACGACCGCCCTGCGCCCTGCGGACCGCGACGATCGTTGTGCTGCCGAGCCTCCTCCGGAGACGTCCAGAGCTTGCCGCGGGCGAACCACTTCATTTCCGCGTCGGGCTGCTTCTGTTTGAGCCGGGTGAATGTCGGTAGCAGCTCTTCGCGATCGGCGGCGCGAAATGCGGTAGGCAGTCCGCCTGCGATGATCGTCCAGTAGGAAAAGCGTGGTGGCATTGGTCTACTCCCGATCGCCCAGTCGCTTCAGCTTCTCGACGAGCGTCGTGCGCTTGATGCGCAGCAGTTCTGCGGCGCGGTTGCGGTTCCCACCGGTGCGGTCGAGAGCCCGCGAAATGAGGTCCTGCTCGATGCGGGACAGGTACGAGGGCAAGTCGAGTCCCTCGTCCGGAAAGTCCACGAACGGAGTCGTCGTCGGCGGCGGCACACTCTGAATCTCTGGTGGCAGATCGGTCATGTCGATCTCGGTTCGTCCGGCGTTGAGTGCAACCGCACGCTCGATCGCGTTT
>Ga0308173_10001154_pt1 | contig 12739 bp, 11 predicted proteins | sample PhyPR1_FD_203716 | JGI IMG/M metagenome (GOLD analysis project Ga0308173, IMG submission 203716) | Soil microbial communities from UC Gill Tract Community Farm, Albany, California, United States - DLSLS.P.R1 | ecosystem: Environmental > Terrestrial > Soil > Agricultural land | place: USA... | reverse complement strand
TGGCGGGGGTGCATCGTCTCTTTGGAAAGCTTCCTGACATCCAAAATGCGAATGTCATAGTAGTGGCCGCAGGGATGGAAGGAGCACTCCCGAGCGTGGTCGCGGGGCTGGTTTCCAAACCGGTGATTGCGGTGCCCACGAGCGTGGGGTATGGGGCGAGCTTCGGCGGGTTGGCTGCTTTGCTGGCGATGCTGAACAGTTGTGCGAGTGGCGTCACAGTGGTGAATATCGACAACGGTTTTGGGGCAGGTTACGCCGCCAGCCAAATCAATGCGATGGTGAACGCATGAAGACTCTTTATCTGGACATCTTTAGCGGGATCAGCGGCGACATGTTTATCGGCGCGCTACTCGATTTGGGGCTGGATTTCCACGCGCTGGAACACGAACTGGAGAAGCTGCAGTTGCATAGCTATCACCTTCACGAGAAACGAGGCCAGAAGTCATCCATAGCGGGGACGAAGTTCGATGTACATCTGGCCCATGAACACAATCATGAGCACTCGCATGGCGAGGCGACTCACAAGCATCCGCATAGCCACCACGAAAAAGCCCAGGCTCATGGGCATCAGGCTCACGAAGAGGACCACCACCACCATCATGACAATGAGCATGAGCATGAACACGAACATCACGACGAGCATGCACATGGCGGCCACGAGCATGAACACGGCCGAACTTTCTCAGAGATTAAAGAGTTGATTTCAAAGAGCGCTCTTTCGAGTTGGGTGAAACAAAAATCGATCGCGATCTTTCAGCGCATCGCGGTTGCGGAAGGAGCAATTCACGGCCTGCCGCCGGAGCAGGTGCATTTCCATGAAGTAGGCGCGGTGGATTCGATTGTCGATATTGTTGGGGCATGCATTGGACTGGAACTCATGGGGAAACCCCGCGTGCTGTCAGCACTGGTGGTCGAGGGGACGGGATTTATTCAATGCGCGCATGGCCGGTTTCCGATCCCGGCGCCGGCGACGCTGGCGATTCTGGGTAATCGCGGGATTTCCATCTCCCAGACTGAGGAGCCTCATGAATTGGTCACGCCTACAGGTGCGGCGCTATTGGCAGAATTAGTGGAAGATTTCGGACCGATGCGAGGACTGGTGGCGGAAAAGATCGGATTCGGCCTCGGGACGCGAGACAACAAAACACGTCCAAACGTCCTCCGCGCAGTGCTGGGCACAGTCTCATCCAGGCCTGCAACGCACGATTGGCAAAGCGACACGATCTCGGTGCTTGAGGCAAATCTGGATGACATCAATCCGGAAATCCTGGGCTATTTTGTTGAGAAAGCACTTGCGGCAGGAGCACTCGATGTTTTTCACACGCCTGTTCAAATGAAAAAGAATCGTCCGGGCGTGCTGCTGACGGTTTTGTGCGCGGATTCGGATTCGGACCGTTTCACGGAAATGCTTTTGCGGGAGACTTCGACATTTGGGGTGCGACGCCACTCGACTGAGCGTCGAAAGCTTCAGCGAGAATTCACGACCGTGAAAACTCAATACGGCGAGATCACGGTCAAACTCGGTAAACTCGATGGGAAAGTGCTTCAGGCCGCGCCCGAGTATGAATCTTGCAAGAAGTTAAGTGAGAGCGCAAACATCCCGCTGAAAGACGTGTACAAGCTTGCCGCAACAGGGATCAATCACCTCCAGGGGCTTGCCATTTAGCTTTCAGCCTTTGGTTTTAACCCTTCCAATTCCCCTGCCCTGCGTTAGTTTGTGCGCGCTGTATGGCGCAACCGTTTGATTCCATTGAGCAAGTCGTAGCCGACCTTCAGGGCGGCAAGATGGTCATTGTCGTGGATGACGCGGACCGTGAGAACGAAGGGGACCTCATCCTGGCGGCGCAATTTGTGACGGCGGAGGCGGTCAACTTCATGGCGAAGCACGGCCGGGGGTTGATTTGCGTGCCGACTACCAACGAACGTTTGCAGCAACTCGGCATCGAACGGATGGTTCGACAAAATCGGGAGACGTTCAAAACCGATTTTCAGGTGAGCGTCGATGCTGCTCGGGGCGTCACGACCGGGATCAGCGCGGCTGACCGAGCGGAGACGATCCGGATTATGGCGGAACCGACGGCGGTCCCAGATGATCTGGTGCAACCCGGCCATGTTTTTCCTCTGCGTGCCCGGCCTGGCGGGGTGCTTCAGCGCGCCGGACACACCGAAGCGGCGGTTGATTTGGTGAAACTTGGCGGATGCAGACCGATTGCGGTCATTTGCGAGATCCTGAATGAGGATGGTTCGATGGCCCGGCTGCCAAATCTGCTGGAGTTCGCGAAATTGCATCAATTGCGGATTTGCACGATCGCCGATCTTATCGAGTACCGGCGCACTCGCGAAAAGCTGGTCGAGAGAATTGAAGCGGTGAAGATGCCGACTGATTATGGCGATTTTCAGTTGTATCTCTATCGTTCAAAGCTCGATAGCCAGCATCACCTGGCGCTGGTCTGTGGAGACGTCGCAGGCAAAGAGAATGTGCTCGTGCGGGTGCACAGTGAATGCCTGACCGGCGATGTGTTTGGTTCGCGCCGCTGTGATTGCGGGCCGCAACTGCATCAAGCCATGCGGCAGGTTTCGGAAGAAGGGTATGGGGTGGTCGTGTATATGCGGCAGGAGGGCCGCGGGATCGGTTTGGCCCCCAAGATCAAAGCCTACAAACTGCAGGAACAGGGCCTGGACACGGTCGAAGCGAACCAGAAGCTTGGGTTCGACATGGATTTGCGGGAATACGGATTAGGCGCGCAGATCCTTGCGGATCTTGGGCTGAACACGATTCGGCTGCTCACGAATAATCCCAGGAAGATCGTGGGGCTCGAAGGCTACGGGCTGAAAATTGTCGAGCAGGTGCCGATTCGGGTCTCCCCAAATCCTTACAACGAACGCTACCTGAATACTAAACGCGAGAAACTCGGGCATCTGCTTTAGCGTCTCCACCTGATGCTGCAACCGGTCCAACCCAGAAAGTTCAGCGCTGCGAGCGGGCGGTTTGCGATCATTGCCTCCGAATATAATGGCCGCTACGTCAATGCCATGCTTCGCTCAGCTCAAAGGGAACTGAAGCGCGCGGGAGCGAAAGATGTGGCGGTGTATCGAGTGCCGGGTGCGTATGAAATTCCGGTGATAGTTTCGCGGCTTGCTGGGATTTCTTCTGGCACCTCGGAAATCACGCATCCGGAACCGTTTTCAGCAATTATTTGCCTGGGCCTCATTCTGCGCGGCGAAACGGTCCATGCCGCCCACATTGGCGAGGCAGTCAGCCGCGCGTTGATGGAGATTCAGGTGAAGTCCGGGATTCCGGTGATTCATGAAGTCCTGCTGCTGGAGAATGAGGCGCAGGCAAAGGTCCGCTGCCTGGGGACCAAACATAATCGCGGCACGGAAGCGGCGCAGACCGCTTTGGCGATGGCCCGGCTAATGGCGACGGTCTGAGATGTGATGCGTGAAACGTGAGGGTTTTGGTCCTTTCGAGCGCTCGCTTCGATGGTGAGTGCTGCGGCTGGTTCCGCGGACGGGACACAGCCGCGGTCCGCAGGAAGCCACGGTCGGATCGTTTGCGAAGAAGTTCGCTCTGGTTGTTTCCACCATCCAGGAGGCACTTCCCCTCGCACCACAGGCCGCCTTACTCCAGCGCATCAGTCCTCGGCCCGCGCCAGTACCCGCCATACTGCCGTTCCAGCACCCACCGAAAATCCTGCTGAAGCCTCGTAAGTCCCCAAAGAATAAAAATCAGGTCGGCAATAATGTCGAAGAAGCACATTAACGATGGCAAAATGAGGACGAACAGAATTGTCATCGGTGTCGCGAGATTTGGTCGTTTGGTCGTCAGCGCCAGCCACATGCCGAACCAACCGAGCGCGCATACGTCTGCAAGCGTGTGAAAGGCGAACCAGCCGTTCATTCCGATGGCTGCGCCGATGCCCAACCCGGCAGCCAGGAACTCCGCGAAGCCTGGGCCTTTGGCCGCGCGGTAAACAGTGAAGGCAAGCGGCGCAAAATTCAGCAGGAGGAACGCTACGAAGGGCGCAAGAAATAATCGCGCGAGCGCCTGCCATTGCCCGCGAATGATCTCGCTGCTTCTTAAGGGCGTGCAGACCAGCAATTCCAACGCGCCATTTCGGCGCGACTCGACAAAGAATCGGCAGACCTGCGTCGCGAACAACAGCTTGAGAAGAAAACCAGCTACTTTCGGGCCTGAGTAGCCCTGGAGCGGATTGATCGTCCCGAACATGCCCGCCGTCTGCATTGCGGCGTAGATCCCATAACAGAAGATGATTCCCCAAATGAGCCATTTCAACACGCGCTCATCGCCCATAACCCACGCAATTGGGTTAGTGTCCAATAACGCTTTTCTTCGTCTGACGGGGGTGGAGCGAAACTGAAAAATGCCGGTTTTCCTGAATGCCTCCTCACCCTTGTCCCGCCAAAACCGAACGAGCATAAAACTGGCAAGGCCCAGGAACACCCAGCCGACTAAATGCGAAACCCCAAGACTTTCCCAATAGTGTGCGGTCTTCAGACCATAGACCGGGTCGCGCGCAAACCGAAAGCTGTAGTACGGACTCGCGAGCGTGAACCAAGTGACTTTTCCCCACGCCAAATAGGCCAGTTTATCCAGCGCGGGCAGGCCGGCGATTATGAACAGCAGCATCGCCACCGAGCCGCTGAGCGTATTCCGCGAATCACGTCCCACCGCGGAAACCCAAAGCGACACGGCGACGGAGACAAACAAGCCATTCAGCAAAGCAAGGCTGCTCCGCCAGAATTCGCCTCCCGTTAATCCTCCGATCATCAGCGGCACCGCGGCGATTGGAAAGAGCGCGAGCAATCCATAGAACGTCGTCAGGGCTATGCCGATGAACTTCCCCAACACCAAATCGTAGCCCTTCAGCTCTGTCAAAAACAGCAGGCCGATCGTGCCCTCGCGTTTTTCTGAGCTCAATGCATCCGAGGAAAACAGGACAGCCGCTACCAAGCACAGCCCGGCAGCATAGGTGGTGAGAATCGTAAATAAAACTCTCCCCGGGCCGCTCCCTGCTGTGGCGCTGCCGCTGACCGCGAGAAAACAAAAGCTGCATGCGATGCCGAACAAAGCCGTCCAACGGCGAATCCGATAAGTGCTCCGCCGTCGCGCCCCCGCGCGCAACTCGCGTTCGACGATGGGCAGAAATGGCATCGGCCGCGTTTTTATTCCGGCTGCGCCACAGGAGGCGGCAGCGCTTCGGCGCGCGGCTCCGAACCCAAAAACAAACGGCGGAAAAAGCCCGCTCCGGACCCCGGCCTCTGGGTGGCCGCGGCCCGAAAGTCCGTGAGCAGCCGGTGTCGCGCCCACAAACTCAGCCCAATATCTGCCGCCAGCCCAAAACCGAACCAGAGCCCGAGAAAAATATTCCCACTTGGCTCGTGGCCGCCGCGCATTGAGGCGAGGACCATCACAAGAATCACGAGGCTCCACGCAGCGCCCGGAATCACCAACACCCGCCCCGCGTTTCCGCCCGCCGCGCGGTTCGGGTTTTTGGCGGTCAATCCAACCCACATGCCTACCCAATAAAGCGCCACAATATCCGCGACCAGCGTCACCATCCCGCCAATCCAAAAAATCCGCGTCGCGATCCGGGTGTCATCGTCCGAAGCATCGCGCATGCTCAAATACATAAACAGACAACCCACGCAGAGCACGAGCGTCAGCGGTCCAAGGAAATGCCGGCGCAATGCCAAAAGCTGACCTCTCAGAATGTCCCTAACCGTCAGCGGGGTCGAAAGCAGCAGTTCAAGCGCCCCACGTTTACGGTCCTCGGCAATTTGCCGGCCCGATTCCGTGGCAACCCAGGCCTTTAGCGTAATGCTCAGAACCACCGCGGTTCCGATATAGACCACCGGCGTCAGCCAATCCCGATGGAACTTGGAAAGACCGAAAGCCCAGCCGCAGCCAAGCAATCCCAGGCCGCCCCAGGCCATGGCCGGCTTCAAACGCGCGCGCGCCGCCAGCCAGTAAAATGCATTCTGGTCGAGTAACCGTTTTCGAAACGAATGCCGTTCCTCGAGATTCCCGTGACTCCATAATTGCCAACGCTCGCGCCAGCGCAGCTTCCGCACTCCGGCCGGTCGGTCCTGCCACGCGCGCGGGGCAATGACACTCGCCACGAGGAGAAAAAACCACGCCAATCCGTGCACCACTCCGAAAGAGGTCCAGAAAACGTGCTGATAGCTTTTATACAGGGCTTCCCACGCAAACACATAATTTGCCACCGGGCTGGTGATCAGAACCATCGGTTCGAATGGTTTATCTCTCAAATAGAGGTACCACGCCCCCGCGCCCGGGATCAGCGCGCTGAAAACAAAAATCAAAAGCAAAGTCGATACCGCCGCTTTCTTGCCCGAGTTGCTCATGGACGATAAACAAAGGCCGAGAGTCAGCGAAAAGAACATCGTGTTGAGCGCCACCAGGGCCGTTCGGCCAAACTCACCCAGGGTAACGCCACCCATCAGCAACGGCACAGCCAGCATCGGCAGAACGGCCAGCACGCTATAAAATGCATTCAACGAACCCGCCACCATTTTGCCAAGCACCACGTCGTACCCCCTCAGATCAGTCAGGAAGAGCAACCCGAGCGTCCCCTCCCGCTTCTCCCAACTAACGCAATCGGCGGTATCCCGAACCCCGCTCAATAGCGCGTACAACAATGCGCTGCCGGTAAGAATTCCGAACAACACCTTCCCGATTTCATCGGCCGGCTCGCGTTGCATCATCAGGAACACCCACGTCCCGATGATAATCACTGCCAGCGCTGCCCCCAGCCGGATCCAGTACGTCACCCGCTTGCGCGATGCCACCCTCAACTCCCGTCCAACTATCGGCAAAAACGTCATCTCGCTATTCTAGTTCGTCCTCTGCCTGAGCGCGGACATTCCTGTCCGCAGCGGTCCTCGAAAGCGGGAACAGCGCAATGTACCGATCCCCCTAAAGTTCGAACATTGCTGCGGACAGGAATGTCCGCGCTCCAAGAGGGTGAGGGATCGGCGTCGTTTCACTTCGCCGCCTCCACCTGAATCACCGGAGGGGCTGCAATCGCCTGCGGCGCAGCCGCCACCCCGGGAATCGTCATCAGCGGCTGTCCCAAGTTCCTCGCCGCCTGTTCCCGAAATGAGCCATAAAGCTTGTTCCGCGCCCAAAAGAAAAACCCGGCATCCTTTGCCAGCGCGAGTGAACTATTCACAATCATCAATATAAACGGATACCAAAACATGAATGCCGTGGGCGTGCCCGCCTTGCCGCCCATGCTCAGCTTCGGAATGAGCATTAACGCCGAGCTACTCATTGCCACAAAGTAAATCGCCATCGCCGGCACGATCTGCACGAAGAGCAGCGTCTTCAAGCTCGCAATCTGCGAAGATTTCGAAGTCATCCCCATCCACATCCCAAACCAGCACAGCGTGACCAGGTTGGTCAGAGTGGTAATAGCCGACAACGCAGCCGCGCCGAACACGAGCGCCTGTGGTGGGCCCTTCCCTCCTGCCGCCGACATCATCCGCCCCATTGATCCCTGCCCCATGAACGTTGCCGTCACATGCACCGCCAGGAGCAAAAGCAGCGGAACCGCGAACATACGCAATATCGCTTTCCACTGGCCATTCACGAGCTGCTTCTCCGGAAGTGGCGAAACGAGCAGCAATTCGGTCAAGCCGCTCCCGCGGGCATCGACGAAAAATCGTCCTGTCTGCGAAGCCGCCCAGAGATATAAGAAGAAAGTGTAAAGGGCGCCCAGGTAACTCCAAACCATCCATGCCTGGCGTGGAAAATTTCTCGTGAGCAGGAATGCGAAGCCGCCAGCGACCAGAATTGCGAGCGTCCATATGGTGACCGATTGCCAGCGCTCCCGGCAAACGAGCCAAACCATGGGGTTGCGGTCGAGCAACCGCCGTCGAAGCCGCAGGCGGCGCTTTTTGCTGCCATATTTCCACGCATAACTCCATGCGCTCTGCCGTCCGCTGGTAGCGCGCGCCTTTTCCTGCCATGTCCGCGGAATCAGCAAACATGACAAGCCAAACAGGAGCCAAATGATTATTTGCGTAACCCCCAACCCCTGCCAATACATGGTCCGGCCCCAACCACTTGCAGTCATGAAAATATATCCCGGGCTGGCCAGCGCGAAAAGCGGCGCGCCGTAGCCAATGTTCAGAGCACGCAATGCAGCATCCCCGAGCGGCGCAGCGAGCGTGAGCAGCAGCATCAGCAGCGCAGTCCCACCGAGCACCGCTTGCGAGTCCCGTCCGACCGAGGACACGAACAGTCCCACCACCAGCGAGCATAACAACGCGTTTATCAGCGCCAGGGCCACCTTCCAGAACGCCAAACCGGTTACCCCGCCCATCAACAACGTCATACCCAAAACCGGAAACAATGCCAGCAACCCGTAGACACATCTCAACGAGGTCGCCAGCAACTTTCCCGCGGCGATGTCATACCCGCGCAAATCCGTCAAAAACAGAAACCCAAGCGTCCCTTCCCGCTTCTCCTCACTGATGCAATCCGAGGTGAAGAACAGTCCGGCGGCCAGCACGGCGATGAGACTGATCCACGTCAGAATATTGAAAAGCAATCCGCCCATGTCCCGCAGATGTCCCTGCGTGAGCCGTTGAAGTCCGGCTAAAGCCAAACCTATCACCACCGCCCCAATCGCCACCCCCACTCTCAGCCAAAAAGTGCTGCGTTTGCGCGCAGCAACACGCAACTCACGAACGGCAATTGGCAGTAAAGTCACCTGCTTGAAGTATCAATTTAATATGCGCCTTGGCAAAGGCATTTGCTCACGCCTCCGAACGCTGCAACGGAAACGCCCGCGCGACCAATCGCTCGTGCAGCCGGCGCCAGCAAACCGCGGCAAAAAAGAATTGAAACAACAAGGCACCTGACCCGGCCAGAATCGGATTGGGCATGTATTGCCGGACGGCCATGAACCACATCCAACGAAGAACCATCGGCAACATCACGGGCAGCAAAATCGCGACTGAGAAGGTCGCCAGGAGCGCGCCGATATAGGTCCGGCAGCGGAGGGAAAAATACAAACCGATGACAGGCGTGGTAAGAAAGGTGATCGTGAAAAACACGATCGACCAACTCGTGTTCTCCTCAACGGACCATTGTGAAAGATACGCCCAAACCCCGAGCAGCAGTCCGAACGACGGCAGAAATTGTCCCCACAATCCGCGTAAGCGCCCGTTGATCAGCGTGCGTTCACTTAGCGGCGAGACCAGCAGCAACTCAAGCACACCGCTCTCCCGCTCGCGCCGAAAACTGCCCGCGGTGCTCAAGGCGAGTGTTCCGATGAGCAGCCAGCCGATCAGCATTTGAATACCGCGGAAATCGCGAGCGAAATTTGAATCGCTCAAAAGCCCGCTGTACAGCGATACGACAACTGCGAACCAACCCCACGTCACCATTCGTCCCGTCCAGGTGCGTTGCTCCAGCCAGCCAATGGGATTGCGCTCGAGTTTGTAGCGCATCCATTTCCGAAAGAAGGTGAGCCAAAAAATCGGCGTGCAGAGTTTCTCCCGCAGCCACACCCGTTGCCAGGAAACCGGTTGCTCCTGCCAAACTCGTTTCGTCTTCAAACCGGCCAGCAGGACAGCAAGAGCGAGGGCCAGCATGGAACCCAACGCCAATTGACCTACGCCCCACACGAACTGGCCAGGAGTCGCCAACCGGCCATAGCTTGCCCAACTCCAACCCATCCCCAGGATGAAGCCTATCCCGGTCAAAAAGGCGAAATCTGTACTTTCCTGAAAACCAGCAAAGCCCGCCGGCATGATAATGCCCACGACTGCCGCCCCCACAGCACTGCACAGGATGACCAGAAAGAGAATGGCCCACGCTCCCGCCCAAAGCACCGCCCGAAACCAGACTTTGTTCCATGCCGATGCCAGCAGGCCCGCCGCCAACGCCCAGCACATGGCGCTAATATTGATCAGCGCGGAGACGGCCACTTCCGTCCAACTCACCCCACCAAGCAGAAATGGGATGGTAACCACCGGCACCACCGCGAGCGACAAGGTGAAAGCTCGCAAACCGTGCGCCAGGCCTTTGGCAACAACGATATCGGAACCGGTAAGGTTCGTGAGAAACAGCAGGCCCAAAGTCCCTTCCCGGCGCTCTCGGCTGATGCAATCCGCCGTGAGCACGGGAACAAGAATCCAGATAGCCCAAAACAAGGTAAAATGGAGGCTGGCAAATAAGCGTCCTCCAAGATCGGGATCGAACCCTTGCTGCAATCCGAAAAACACGCTCGCCACGAGCACCGCCCCGACGCCGAGTGCGCGGAGATGATAAGTGAATGGCTGCCGGGCAGAAACTCGGAGTTCACGACTGATCACCGGCAAATACATGCTGTCTACCCTATTAGACCCCGAACACTCCAAATCGTTCCGGTCTGCCCATCGCAAACTTTGTCGTTTTCGACCTCCCCTTCCTTCTCCTCCTCGTTCCCACCTTCTCTTTCAACTGACAGCCACCTTTGGGTAAGTTCCCCCAATTGCACCCGGGGGTTTTTGCCCTGAAGCTGCTCCATGGGTGCCCTTGCGAGCGCGAGACAAACGCACGTCAATCCGGTCTACGGCAGTTACTTCGCCGACCCCTTCGTCTGGAAATACAACGACACCTACTACGCGATCGGCACCGGCGAACTGGAAGCTGAAGGGCAGACTCTGGGCAAGGTCTTTCCTGTTCTTCAATCCACCGATTTTTTTCAATGGTCCTTTGCCAGCAGCGCCCTTGTCCGTCCCGACAAATCCTTAGGCACAAATTTTTGGGCGCCAGCGGTGGTCTTTCGGGAAGGGAAGTTTTACCTCTATTACTCCGTCGGTCACGGTGATAAGAATCATCAACTGCGGGTGGCCATCAGCGACAGTCCCCAGGGACCTTACGAAGATTCAGGCCATTCGTTGCTCTCGCTCGATGCCTGCCCGTTCGCCATTGATCCGGACCCGTTCCAGGATGACGACGGACGCTGGTATATGTTTTACGCGAGAGACTATTTGGACACCTCCGCGGGTTTTCGGGCCGGCACAGCCCTGGCGGTTGCGCCGATGAAAAGCATGACTGAACTGGCGAACGAAGGAACGGTCGTGTTGCGCGCGCGCTCAGATTGGCAACGGTTCCAATCGAATCGACCGATGTACGGCAAATCGTGGGACTGGCATACGCTCGAAGGACCATGCGTTTGCAAACACGATAGACGGTATTACTGCTTCTACAGCGGTGGCCGCTGGGAGAACGACACCTACGGCGTTGATTACGGCGTAGCCGAGCATGTCACCGGCCCCTATTCCGATGAAGGCAATGAAAGCGGACCAAGGGTGTTGCGAACACTGCCCGGCAAAGTTCTCGGGCCCGGCCACAACTCCATCATCAAAGGCCCCGATGCCGAAACCGACTACCTCGTTTATCATGCCTGGGACAAAGACCTGAAAGCTCGCCGCATGTTTATCGACGAACTGACCTGGACCAGCGAAGGCCCTCGTTGCCAGGGGCCAACTTTCGGAGCGACGATTTAAACCAGGCCCCAAGTCAATTTCGGGTTTCACTCCATTGTTTCGTCCATGGACGCCCCGGACGTTGAAAGAGGACATTATGAAAACAAAAAGACTTCTCATGATCGGCGGTGCCATGCTGTTGCTGTGCGGGTGCAGATCCTACCGGGGCGGCACCACGGATACTTATGAAACCACTTACGGCACAGGCACGAGATCAGTGGCGCCATCATCCGAAACCGTTCGTCCGGGGATGAATAGCGAGGATATTCGTGATCCGAGTTCCATTACACGCCCGTTCCAGCCATTCCCTGGACTGTAATTAACCTTCGAAGCGGCGGGCAAAGAATTCAAAGCCGGTTGATTCATCAGCGCGAGGGTTTATGGTACTCTATGAAAGAGAATCGTATTGAAGAAGGAAGGTTCACCGAACACGCCCACGGCCTGGGAACGGTAACTGAACAAATGGTCCGGGCACGAGCTAGGGAATTGGCGGTCATCGCGGGACGAGACGAGCATCACGTCCTGGATTCGGATATCGAAGAGGCGCGTCGTGAATTAACGGGCGAAGAGCGTCTTACGCCAGAGCCGACGCCCGCCGAACAGCTTGGCGAAGACAAACGCTGGGATCCCTATCCTGAATCGGTTGGGCACGAAGCACCCAAAGTTTCAGCGCCGGACGAACAAACCTTTGCGGAGAAATTGGTCGAGGAAGGCGTTGAGGACGCTGAACTGGACCAAATGGAACGGGCCACGAAGGAGAGCATTCGCCGGGACATGGAACAGTAAGGAAAAAGGTGGAGGCAGCTTCTTTGTTTCTGGAGGTTTGGAGTTATGAACGAATGTGAAGTTTGCGGAAATGATTACGATAAACCGCTGGAGATAGTTCAAAACGGCATATCGCATTACTTCGATTGTTTCGAATGCGCCATTTCTGCGCTAGCTCCGGAATGCGAACATTGCGGGTGCAAGATCATCGGTCACGGGGTTGAAGCGGGCGGAAATTTCTATTGTTGTGGCCACTGCGCGCATCAGGAAGGTGTAACGGCGATTCACGACCGCGCTTGAACAAAGAGGGGAAAACAAATGGCGGAAAAAAAGGGGAAACCAGCGCAAAAACAAAGGCAACAACCGGGGCGCGAACACAAAATGACGCCCCATCCGAAGGTTTTCCTGCCCGAGTATCAAGGAAGCGGCAAACTGAAAAATAAAG
>Ga0308173_10001153_pt1 | contig 12744 bp, 8 predicted proteins | sample PhyPR1_FD_203716 | JGI IMG/M metagenome (GOLD analysis project Ga0308173, IMG submission 203716) | Soil microbial communities from UC Gill Tract Community Farm, Albany, California, United States - DLSLS.P.R1 | ecosystem: Environmental > Terrestrial > Soil > Agricultural land | place: USA... | reverse complement strand
CGGCCGGTCGGGCACCCCGTAGACGGTGATCTTGCCTTCGGAGCGGTCGTGCGCGACGCCCGTGATGATCGCCTGTTCCACCGGGAGGTCCTCCATCGAGCCGGACACGATCGTGCCGGGAAGCTGTGAGTAGGAACTGCGGACGTGCACGGGAATTCCCTCGCGGCGGGCGTACTCGACACACCGGAGCATGAGCACCTTGGCCCCCGAGGCCGCCAGCTCGAGCATCTCCTCGTAGGTGACGGTGTCCAGCCGCTTGGCGTTGGGGACGATCCGCGGGTCGGCGGTGAAGACACCGTCCACGTCGGTGTAGATCTCGCAGACGTCGGCGCGCAGCGCGGCAGCCACCGCGACGGCGGTGGTGTCGGAGCCGCCCCGGCCGAGGGTGGTGATGTCCTTGGTGTCCTGGCTGACGCCCTGGAAGCCGGCCACGATGACGATCGAGCCCTCGTCCAGGGCGCTCCGCAGCCGGCCCGGCGTGACGTCGATGATCCGGGCCTTGCCGTGGCTGCCGGTGGTGATGACGCCGGCCTGCGAACCGGTGAAGGAGCGCGCCTCGTAGCCGTGCGTGGAGATGGCGATGGCCAATAGCGCCATGGAGATGCGTTCGCCGGCGGTGAGCAGCATGTCGAGCTCGCGACCGGGCGGGTCGTCGGTGATCTGACCGGCCAGGTCGAGCAGTTCGTCGGTGCTGTCGCCCATCGCGGAGACGACCACGACGACGTCGTCACCGTTCTTCTTCGCGCCGACGATCCGCTCGGCGACACGCTTCATGTGCGCTGCGGACGCGACGGAGGATCCGCCGTACTTCTGGACGACGAGGGCCACGGGTCCACAGGCTACCGACGACTCCTGGGAGGCCGCTGGTTGCGTCCCTGCCGGGCGCAGGTTGTGATCACCGGATGGACTCACCCGAACAGTGGCTGCTCAGCGAGGAGGAGCGGGGGAACCCGCACACGGCGCTGCCCGCATGGACGGCCGGCAACCTCGCCGAGCCGCTGCTGCACGGCAGCACCTACTTCGATCGGCTCGTCGAGGAGGTGCGTGCGCTCGACGCCGGCGACCACCTGTTCTTCACCGACTGGCGCGGGGATCCCGACGAGCTGCTGCGCGCGGAAGGACCGACCGTCGCCGAGCTGTTCACCGACGCGGTCAAGCGGGGTGTCTGCGTTCGCGGGCTGGTCTGGCGCTCGCACATGGCCCGGGTGTCGCTGAACAAGGAGTCCAACCGGTCGCTGGACGTGGAGATCGAGCACGGCGGCGGCGAGGTGATCCTGGATCAGCGGATCCGCCGGATGGGCAGCCATCACCAGAAGCTGGTCGTCCTCCGGCACGACGGCGACCCCGCCAAGGACATCGCCTTCGTCGGCGGGATCGACCTCTGCTACTCCCGGCGCGACGACGCCGACCACGCCGGCGACCCGCAACCGCTGCCCATGGCCAAGGCCTACGGGCCGAACCCGCCGTGGCACGACGTCCAGCTGCAGATCCGCGGGCCTGCGGTGCACGTGCTGGACACCGTCTTCCGGGAACGCTGGGACGACCCGAACAGCCCCGACGAGGACCACCCCATCGCGTGGGTCCATGACAAGCTGCACCACACCCGGATGCACGCCGACAAGCTGCCCCCGCAGCTGCCGCCCCCGCCGGAGTGCGGCCCGCACTTCGTGCAGAACCTGCGGACCTATCCGGCGATCCGGCCGCCCTACGACTTCGCGCCGGACGGCGAGCGGTCGGTGGCCCGCGGCTACACGAAGGCGATCAAGCGCGCTCGGCGGCTGATCTACCTCGAGGACCAGTACATGTGGTCGGCCGAGGTGGCCCGGCTGTTCGCGGAGGCGTTGCGCGACCACCCGGACCTGCACCTCGTCGTCGTGGTCCCGCGGGTGCCGGACCAGGACGGCGCCTTCGCCCAGCGGCCGCAGCTGATCGGGCGCTGGCAGGCGATCGAGATGTGCCAGAAGGCCGGAAAAGAGCGGGTGCACGTGTTCGACGTCGAGAACCACGAGGGGACGCCGGTCTACGTGCACGCGAAGGTCTGCGTGGTCGACGACGTGTGGGTCAGCGTGGGCAGCGACAACTTCAACCGCCGCTCCTGGACGCACGACAGCGAGCTGTCCAGCGGGGTCCTCGACACCACGCGCGACCCCCGGGAACCGCGCGACCCGGCCGGGACCGGTGAGGGCGCACGCACCTTTGCGCGGAACCTGCGGCTCGAGCTGGTACGGGAACACCTGGATCTGGACCCGGACGGCGGCGAGGACGACCTCGTCCTCGACCCCGGGCGGTTCGTCGAGGTCCTGACCGAGAGGTCGGCCGCTCTCGACGCCTGGCACGAGGGAGGCCGGAAGGGCCCGCGACCGCCCGGGCGGCTGCGGGAGCACCGAGCCGAGCGCTTGCCGTTCTTCACCCGGCTCTGGGCGACGCCGGTCTACCGACTGCTCGACGACCCCGACGGCCGCCCCCTGCGCCTCCGGATGAAGAAGAGGTTCTGACCGTGTCCCTTGGCAGTGTGGGTCTGCCCATGCTCTGCCTCTGAGTGCAGCAGCACTCAGAGGCAGAGCATCCGCGGAACACTTAGTCGATGAAGCCCGCCCACCGGCGGGTGGCGCCTCCGCGCATCAATCCACAGAGCGTTCACGTTTGGCCGCGTGAGTCCGCTCTCGGCGCGACCATCGGCGCATGCCGCCGTTCGACATCCCTGGAATGCTGCGCCGGATCCGCCGGCTGGCCGACCTCTCGCAGCGGGAGTTGGCTCAGGTCTGCGGGCTGTCGCAGTCAGCTGTGGCCCAGGCAGAGAGCGGGCGGCGTGACCTCGCGGTCGGAGCGCTCTGCGCGGCCGCTGAGACAGCCGGACTGACGCTGGTCCTGCTCGATCCCCACGGTGAAGTGGTGCAAGGCATGGCATCCGACAGCGTCCGCGACCTGAGCGGACGCCGGTTTCCGGCACATCTCGACACCCGCCGCAGCGACGATGGTCAGTGGCTGCACGAGCCTCGACGGGACCGTCCCGAGACGGCCTTCACCGTCAGTCGGGACCGCGAGGCCCGCGACGCACGCCGTCACGCGGCGGGTACACCGCAGGACCACCATCCGTTCGTCCCTGGCGACTCTCCGGCCGAGCGGGCGGCAGCTCGCCGACGCGACGCTGCCCGTGCCCGGGCCGACGAACTGCAACGGCGCTTTCTCGCTGGGGAGCTCCGGCACCTCGAGGACAGCTTCACCTGCACCTGCCCGCCCGCGTGCGACGAGCTGGACGAGGGGAACGGGCCGCCCGTGCACGCGGAGGAATGCCTGTGTCGCTGCGACGTCGGCTGACGCGCTGCTACCGTTGACCCGTGCGCGGCAGCCTCCTGCTTATGAGCCGCGGCGAGGCCCTCTCCTAGGTCGGCCCCCTCGCCGCGGGTTTCGCGCGTACCCGGCGCCTGCTGACCGCCCCACCGGAGCTGAGTCCAGCCCGCGCCAGAGGAGCCCGAGACCGTGAGCACCAACCCGCAGCACCCGCACGTACGCAGCCCCCAGCAGCCCTCGCGGATGCCGATCCACCGCTACGCGCCGTTCACCCCGATCGTCGTCCCCGACCGCACCTGGCCCGACACGGTCACCACGGTCGCCCCCCGCTGGTGCGCGGTCGACCTCCGTGACGGCAACCAGGCCCTGATCGACCCCATGACGCCTGACCGCAAGAAGCGGATGTTCGAGCTGCTGGTGCGCATGGGCTACAAGGAGATCGAGGTCGGCTTCCCGGCCGCCAGCCAGACCGACTTCGACTTCGTGCGGCAGCTGATCGAGGACGACATGGTCCCCGACGACGTCACGATCCAGGTGCTGACCCAGGCCCGCGACGAGCTGATCGAGCGGACCTACGAGTCCCTGCGCGGCGCCAAGCAGGCGATCGTGCACCTCTACAACTCCACCAGCACGCTGCAGCGTCGCGTCGTGTTCAACTCCGACCGCGCGGGGATCGTCGACATCGCCGTCCACGGCGCTCAGCTCGTCTCCAAGCTGGCCGAGCAGATGGGCGACACGGAGATCCTCTTCGAGTACTCCCCCGAGTCCTTCACCGGAACCGAGCTCGACTTCGCCGTCGAGATCTGCAACGCCGTCACCGACGTCTGGGAGCCCACCCCCGACCGGCCCACGATCATCAACCTGCCGGCGACCGTCGAGATGGCGGAGCCCACGGTCTACGCCGACCAGATCGAGTGGATGCACCGCAACCTCGGCCGCCGCGACTCCGTCGTCCTGTCCCTGCACCCGCACAACGACCGGGGCACCGCCGTCGCCGCCGCCGAGCTGGGCTACCGCGCCGGCGCCGACCGCATCGAGGGCTGCCTGTTCGGCAACGGCGAGCGCACCGGCAACGTCGACCTGGTCACCCTGGGCCTGAACCTGTTCAGCCAGGGCATCGACCCGCAGATCGACTTCTCCGACATCGACGAGATCCGCCGCACCGTCGAGTACTGCAACCAGCTGGGCGTGCACGAGCGGCACCCCTACGGCGGCGACCTCGTCTACACCGCGTTCTCCGGCTCCCACCAGGACGCGATCAACAAGGGCTTCAAGGCGCTCGAGGCGGACGCCGCGGCGGCGGGCAAGCCGGTGTCCGACATGACGTGGGCCGTCCCGTACCTGCCGATCGACCCCAAGGACGTCGGCCGCAGCTACGAGGCCGTCATCCGGGTGAACAGCCAGTCCGGCAAGGGCGGCGTCGCCTACATCATGAAGACCGAGAACCACCTCGACCTGCCCCGCCGGCTGCAGATCGAGTTCAGCGCCGTCATCCAGCAGCACACGGACGACGAGGGCGGCGAGGTCACCGCCCAGCAGATGTGGGCGGCCTTCAGCAACGAGTACCTGCCCGACCCCGACGCGCCGTGGGGCCGGTTCTCCCTCGCCGGGCACCGCCACCGGGCGCACGGCGAGCACCTCGACGAGATGGTCGTGGAGCTTGTCGACAACGGCGTCCCGGTCACGATCGAGGGCCGCGGCAACGGTCCGATCGCCGCGTTCGTCGACGCGCTGAAGGGCCTCGACGTCGACGTCCGGGTGCTGGATTACGCCGAGCACGCGCTGTCGGCCGGCGGCGACGCCCGTGCCGCCGCCTACGTCGAGTGCGCGGTCGGCGACCGCGTGCTCTGGGGCGTGGGCATCGACCCGAACATCGTCACCGCGTCCCTGCGGGCCGTCGTCTCGGCGGTCAACCGGGCTCAGCGCTAGAAGGGCAGCCGGGACGGTCACGGCGCGAGAGGATCGCGCCGTGACCGCGCAGCTGACCCCCTACCTCGCCGTCCGCGACGCCCGCGCCGCGATGGACTGGTACGTCGACGCCCTCGGCGCCCGCGTCGTCGGCGACCCGTACGTGATGGACGACAACCGGATCGGGCACGCCGAGCTCGACGTCTCCGGCGCCCCGCTCTACCTCGCCGACGAGCACCCGGAACGAGGGCTGACCGCCCCGGACGAGGGCCGCATCAGCGTCACCTTGCACCTGGCCGTGCCGGACGTCGACGCGGCCGTCGCCCGGGCCGAGGCGGTCGGCGCCACCGTGGAACGGCCCCCGACCGACGCCCCGTACGGCCGCACCGGTGTGATCGTCGACCCGTACGGCCACCGGTGGATGCTGCAGACCCCCTCGCCTCCGGCGGCGACGGGAGCGCGTCCGGGCGACGCGGTCTACCTGACCCTTCAGGTGCCCGACGGCGCCCGCGCCCGCGACTTCTACGAGGCGGTGCTCGGCTGGTCGATGGCTCCGGGCCGCGTGGCCGACGGCTGGGAGGCCCGGGGCCAGACCCCGATGATCGGGCTGCACGGCGGCGGACACGACCACGTCGGTGTCGTGCCGATGTACGCCACCGACGACATCGAGGTCGCGGTGGCGGCCGTCCGCACCGCCGGGGGCGAGGCGGGCGAGATCGAACGCCAGTCGTACGGGCTGTCCGCCCTGTGCCGCGACGACCAGGGCCTGCCCTTCTGGCTCGGCCAGCTGGGCTGAGTTCCGCTCAGCCCTCCGCGAGCTCAGCGGCCGCCAGCCACTCCTCCTCGACCTGCTCCTTCTCCGCGTGCACCGCCCGCAGCCGGGTGTCGAGCTCGGCGGCCTTCGCGTAGTCGGCTGCCGCGGCGGCGAGCTGTTCGTGCAGCTTCTTCTCGTCGGCGTCCAGCTTGAGCATGCGGCGCTCCAGCCGGGCGGCCTCCTTCTTCGCCGCCCGCGCGTCGGCCGCGGAGACCGCCGGCGCCGACGAGGGAGCACCGACGGGTTTCGTCGTCCCGACGCCGGCCGCCGTCGTCAGCGGCGCCCCCCCGGCCGCCCGGCGGCGCAGGTACTCCTCCACCCCACCGGGCAGCTCGGCCAGCGAGCCGTCGCCGAGCAGCGCCACCACCGTGTCGCACACCCGGTCGACGAAGTACCGGTCGTGGCTGACCACCAGCACCGTGCCGGGGAAGTTGTCGAGCAGGTCCTCGAGCGCGGTCAGGGTGTCGATGTCGAGGTCGTTCGTCGGCTCGTCGAGCACCAGGACGTTCGGCTCCGCCATCAGCAGCCGCAGCAGCTGCAGCCGACGGCGCTCACCGCCGGAGAGGTCGCCGACCGGCGTCCACTGGCGGTTGGCCGCGAAGCCGAAACGCTCCGCCAGCGACGACGCGGAGATCTCCTGGTTGCCGATCCGGGCGACGCGGGCGACGTCCTGCACGGCCTCCAGCACCCGCGCGCGCGGCGGCAGCTCGGTGACGTGCTGCGACAGGTAGGCGACCGCCACCGTCTGGCCGACGACCACCGTGCCGGCGTCCGGCGTCGTCTCGCCCACCAGCAGCCGCAGCAGCGACGTCTTGCCCGCGCCGTTCACCCCGACGATGCCGATCCGGTCGCCCGGACCGACGTGCCAGGACAGGTCGCGGAACAGGGTCCGCGGGCCGTCGTCGGTGGGGACGGCGTAGTCGACGTCCTCGACGTCGTAGACCGTCTTGCCGAGCCGCCGGGCGGCGAAGCCGGCCAGCGCCATCGAGTCGCGCGGCGGCGGCTCGTCGGCGATCAGCGCCTGGGCCGCCTCGATGCGGAACTTCGGCTTGCTGGTGCGGGCCGGCGGACCGCGGCGCAGCCAGGCCAGTTCCTTGCGCACCAGGTTGAGCCGGCGCTCCTCGGTGGCCGCGGAGATCCGGGCCCGCTCCGCGCGGGCCAGCGTGTACGCCGAGTAGCCGCCCTCGTAGGAGAACACCGAGCCGTCGGCGACCTCCCAGGTCGTCGTGCAGACCTCGTCGAGGAACCACCGGTCGTGGGTGACGACGACCAGCCCACCGGCGCGGGCGCGCACGTACTCGGCGAGCCACGCCACCCCCTCGACGTCGAGGTGGTTGGTGGGCTCGTCGAGGACGAGCAGGTCCAGCGGCCGGATCAGCTGCGCGGCCAGGGCCACGCGGCGACGCTCGCCGCCGGACATCGGTGCCACCGGGGCGTCGAGCCCGAGCCGGTCGAGCTCCAGACCGGTCAGCACCGACCGGACGGCCGGGTCACCCGCCCATTCGTGCTCGGCGGCGAACATCGACGGCGGCAGGACGACGTCGCGAACCGTCGCGCCCGGCGGCAGGGTGCCCGACTGGTCGAGCACGCCCATCGCGAGGTCGCCGCGGTGGGTGACCCGTCCGGAGTCCGGCTCGTCGGCGCCGGTGATCATCGACAGGAGGGTCGACTTGCCGCCGCCGTTCCGGCCGACGACGCCGATCCGCTCGCCGGCCGCGACGCCCAGCGAGACGTCGTCGAGGATCACCGTCGTGCCGTGCGCCTTGTGCACCCGCTCGAGGTTGACCAGGTTCAGGGGTGCGCTCATCGATTCCATTATCCCTGGCCCCTGCAGGGGCCCGCCGCGAGCCTGCGAGCGGCGGGGGCAGGGGTTGCTTTCTCAGGCCAGACGGGTGACCTCCACGGTCACCGTGTGGCCCTCGCTCTTCGGCCCCGAGAACAGCCCCTTGAACGGCGGGACGTCGCCGTAATCGCGTCCGCGGCCCAGCGTCACGTGCCGGGGGCCGATGTCGACGGAGTTCGTGGGGTCGAAGCCGTTCCACCCGCCGTCCCACCACTCCACCCACGCGTGGCTCTCGCCGGTGACCGGCTGCCCGATACCGGCGTCCGGCTTCGGGTGCAGGTAGCCCGAGACGTAGCGGGCGGGAAGTCCCAGTGCCCGAAGCAGGCCCACGGTGACGTGCGAGATGTCCTGGCAGACGCCCAAGCCCCGCGACCACGCCTGCATCGCGTTGGTCTTCACGTTCGTCGCGCCCGACAGGTACTCCATGTGGTCGCCCACGAACCGGCACACGCGGGCACCGGCCTCGTGCGGACGGGCGCTGCCCACGGCCGCCCGGGCCCGCGCGATCACGTCGTCGTCCATCGTGGTGAGCGCCGTGGGGGTCAGCAGCTCGCCGAACTGGTCGCGGACCTCTCGCGAGGCCAGCGCCGTCCAACCGACGCGGTCGTGCTCGGCGAGGTCGGGGCCGGCCTCGACGATCGACGTCCCGGTGACGACGAGCTCCGTGTGCGGCTGGTGGAGGTCGAACGCGGTGACGGTGGTGCCCCAGTAGTCGCGGTACCCGTAGGCGGTCGCGGCGGGCTCGATCTCCACGCGGGAGCGCAGCGTCGTCTGCCGGTTGCTGCTCTCCGGGGTCAGCCTGGCCTCGTTGTAGGAGGAGCGCACCGCGCCGCTGTAGTGGAACGCCGTCCGGTGCACGATCTGCAGGCGCCAGCGGTGCGCCGAGGCCCGGGCCGCCGACGACGTCTGGGTCTGCGTCTGTGTCTGCGGGCTCTGTGTCATCGTTCGCTCCCGCGGAGCGCTCCGCTCCTCGCTCGTTCCTCGCTTCGATGCTCACACTCCTGTCCGCTCATGCGACCCCCTCCGGCACCCAGACCTGCGGCGCCTGCTCGGTGAAGAAGCGATGGGTGACCGCCGCACTGGCCGCCGAGCAGGTGCGCTGAAGGTCCTCCAGGCGCTCGGGCAGCGAGTTCAGCAGGTCGGGAGTGGCCATGAACTCGAGCATCGTGCGGGCCCGGCCGACGATGCGGTGCGCCTCACCGGCGACGCCGATGCGCGCCGCGTCCCGCACGGTCGAGCGCTCCAGCTCGGCCAGGCACGCCTCGGCCTGCTCGAGCGCCGCGAACACCGACCGCGGGAAGAGCCGGTCCAGCAGCAGGAACTCCGCCGCCCGGCTGCTGTCGACCACACCCCGGTAGGTGCGCAGGTAGGGCTCGTAGGCGCCGGTCGAGCGCAGCACCAGCGTCCAGGACGGCGCGGCATCGCCCGCGAGCACCCGCGTGGAGATGATCCGCGAGGTCATGTCCACGCGCTCCAGCGAGCGGCCGAGGATCAGGAACAGCCAGCTCTCGTCGCGGCTCATCGTTGCGTCGGCCAGCCCGAACACCATGGCCGAGCGCTCGCGGACGAACCGGAACAGCGAGTGCGGGCCGTACCGGCGGGCCATGGTGCGCTGCTGCGGGAGCGCGTTGTGCGTGACGTTCAGCGACTCCCAGATCTCCGCGCTGAGCACCTCGCGGGCGCCGCGGGCGTTCTCCCGGGCCGCCGACAGGGCACCGACGATGGAGCCGGGGCTGGAGCGGTCGAAGGCGAGCGTCGCCAGCACCCGCTCGGTGTCGGCCTCCTCCTCCGGTGTCGGGGAGCCCATCAGCCCGAGCAGGTTGGCGGAGGCGCGGCGCTCGTCGATCCACGGGTCCTCGACCAGGCGCTGGGTGTGCACGTCGAGGATGCGGGCGGTGTCGTCCGCGCGCTCGACGTAGCGGCCGATCCAGAACAGAGACTCGGCGATCCGGCTCAGCATGCTGAACCGCTCGCGACTCGGGGACCCGTCCAGCGGTCCGGCCCCGTCCGGAGGCTCAGCCCGAGCGTGCGAGGGCTGAGAGGGACGGGGTCCTTCAACTGCTGCTGTTGCTGGGACTGGCCGACCGCGGGATCGCCGAGTGGGCCCGGGTCCTGGCCCTGGTGATCGTCGGGCAGGTCGGCCGTCGTGAACTCGATCGTCGTGAGGTCGGGCTGCACCGGTTCGGCGGTCTGCCGCGGATGACTGAGCACCCACGTGTCCTTCGACCCGCCGCCCTGGCTCGAGTTGACCACCAGCTCCCCCTCCGGCAGCGCGACGCGGGTCAGCCCACCGGGGAGCACCCACACCTTGTCGCCGTCGTTGACGGCGAACGGCCGCAGGTCGACGTGCCGCGGCGCGATCCGGCCGCCCACCAGCGTCGGGCAGGTCGACAGGCCGATCGGCTTCTGCGCGATCCAGTCCCGCGGCCGCGCCCGCACCTTGACCGCGAGGTCGGCCAGCGCCTTCTCGTCGGCGCGCGGCCCGATGACGATGCCCTTGCCGCCTGACCCGTCCACCGGCTTGAGCACCAGCTGGTCGAGCGACCCCAGCACCCACTCGACGGTGTCCGGCTCGTCCAGCCGGTACGTGTCGGCGTTGGCCAGCACCGGCTCCTCGCCCAGGTAGTAGCGGACGAGGTCGGGCACCCACGTGTAGAGCAGCTTGTCGTCTGCCACCCCGTTGCCGACGGCGTTGGCGATGGTCACCCGGCCCGCCCGCGCGGCGTTCAGCACGCCCGCGCAGCCGATGACCGAGTCGGGCCGGAAGTGCACCGGGTCGAGGAACTCGTCGTCGATGCGCCGGTAGATGACGTCGACGCGCTGCTGCCCGTCCGTCGTCCGCATGCTGACCTGGTTACCGGCGCAGACGAGGTCGCGGCCCTCGACCAGCTCCACCCCCATCTGGCGGGCCAGCAGCGCGTGCTCGAAGTAGGCGGAGTTGTAGACGCCGGGGGTGAGGACGACGACCGTCGGGTCGGCCACGTTGGGCGGCGCCGAGGCCTTGAGCGCGGCCAGCAGCCTGCTCGGGTAGTCGGCCACCGGCTGGATGCGGTGGTCGGCGAACAGCTCGGGCAGCACCTGGCTCATGGCGGCGCGGTTGGTGATGACGTAGCTGACGCCCGACGGCGAGCGGAGGTTGTCCTCCAGCACCCGGAAGTCGCCGGCCTCGTCGCGCACGAGATCGATGCCCGACACGTGCACCCGGACCCCGTTCGGCGGCACCAGCCCGTGCGCCTGCCGGTGGAAGTGCGCGCTCGTGGTGACGACGCTGCGCGGCACGATCCGGTCGGCGAACACCTGGCCCGGGCCGTAGACGTCGGCCAGGAACGCCTCGAGCGCCAGCACCCGCTGCGCGACGCCCCGCTCGATGACGTCCCACTCCTCGGCGCCGATCACCCGCGGCACGATGTCCAGCGGGAACGGCTGCTCCTCGCCCGCGTGGGCGAAGGTGACGCCGGCGTCGCGGTAGGTCTGGCTGAGCAGGTCGGCCCGCGCGGCCAGCTCCTCGCCGTCGATCGGCTGCAGCGAGGCGAACAGCCCGGTGTACGCCGGCCGCGCCCGCCCGGCCTCACCGAACATCTCGTCCCAGACGCTCCCCAGCGGGTAGCCGTCGAAGAGGTCCGCCATGCGTCGAACCTAGTGAGGGCGTGTGTCCCGCGCGTTTCGGCGTCCCGTCGCGCGTCCCTGGTCAGGCGGCCGGCAAGGACGTGGCCGGCTCCTCGGCCTCCGGCAGCGGCACGGCCACGGTCGCGCGGGGCAGGCCGAGACAGGCGACGGCCCCCAGCAGGACGACGCCGGCGACCACGACGAACGCCACGTCGGTGCTCGCCGCCGAGGCCAGGGGCGGGATCGTCAGGTTGCCGACGATCCCGCCCAGCGCCATGGCCAGCGACATCGCCGAGACCGCGGTCGCCCGGTGGGCGGCGTCGACCCGGGTGTGCAGGACGGCCGACAGGAGCGGCCAGCTCGCACCGTGCGAGAGGTAGTACAGCGCGAACCCGGCCCCCGCCACGACCAGGACGTCGGGCCCGGCCACCACCGCGAGCGCGGCGGCGCCGAGGACGAAGAGCAGCACGCAGGTGGCCCGGGTGGAGCCCCGCAGCAGCCGGCGCATCGCGGGCGTCGCGATGGCCCCGACGGCCGCCGCGCCGAACGAGACGGCCAGGACGACGCCGTACACCGCCGCACCGTCGTCCCGCCCGCCGGCGAGGTCGGCGAACCGCACCGGCCCCAGCAGCTCGCACACCACCAGGCCGGCGCCGCCCACCGCGGTCAGCAGCAGCACCAGGCGCATCGGCCCGTCGGTGACCGACAGCCGCACCGCCTCGGTCACCGTGCCGGGCAGGGCCCGCGCGCCGGCGCCCAGGGCCGCGCGGACGGTGCCCTCGCGCGGCGGCCGCTCCTCGGTGAGCAGGCGCACGACGGCGGCGATGAAGACGAGGTCGAGGACGGCCGCCCCGACGTAGGGGACCGCGAGCGCCTCGCCGCCGAGGTGGCTGAGCAGACCGGGGAGGAATCCACCGACGATCGCGCCGACCGCCAGGCTCGCGCCGTCCGCGGCCGAGTGCTTCGCCAGCCCGGGCGCGACGTCGGCCGCGGGGTCGATGCGGTGGACCGTGTCGACGTACCAGGCCTCGGCCGGCCCCGAGTCGAGCACCCGCCCCAGACCGAGCGCGACGATGCCGCCGACGAACCCGGCGAACGTCGTCGCCGTCGCGAAGAGTAGGCACGCCGCGATGTGCAGCACGGCCCCGGCCACCACGACGGGACGCCGGCCGAGCACGTCGGCCAGCCCGCCCGTGGGCAGCTCCAGCGCGACGACCAGGACGCCGTGGAGGGTGAACAGGACGCCGATCTCGCCGAGCGTCAGACCCCGCGACTGGGCGAG
>Ga0308173_10001152_pt1 | contig 12745 bp, 22 predicted proteins | sample PhyPR1_FD_203716 | JGI IMG/M metagenome (GOLD analysis project Ga0308173, IMG submission 203716) | Soil microbial communities from UC Gill Tract Community Farm, Albany, California, United States - DLSLS.P.R1 | ecosystem: Environmental > Terrestrial > Soil > Agricultural land | place: USA... | reverse complement strand
TGGTGAAGACGAAGCCACCAGGGCGCGTGCCGGCGACGCGCCTGCGGACCATCTGCGCGGCCGCGGCGTCGAGCTTGATGCGGCGCTGGCCGGCCTCGCTCTTGGCGTCCTCGACGGCGACGGTTCGTCCGGTGGCGTTGCGGCGCATGACGCGGGTCACGGTGACGTGCATCTCGACCCCGTCATCCTCGACGTCGTAGGTGGTCAGCGCGGTCGCCTCACCCCAGCGCCACCCGGACGCGAGGAGGAAGTCTGCGAGGTCGGCGGCGTCGGGGTCGATCTGGACGAGGGCGGCGTGCAGGGCCTGCCACTCGGCGGGGCGTAGGCCCTTGGGTGGCTTCTTGAAGCGTCGCGGCAGTTCGGTCGTGGCGCAGGGGTCGGTGTCGATCCACTTCCGTTGCAGCGCGAACGTCATGAGGGCGTGCAGGAGCGCGTGCCGGTCGGCGATGGTCTTCGGGGAGAGCGCCTCGGTGACGCGCCGGCCGTCGACGATGCGGGCCTTGGCGCCGGTCTTTCCGGTGACCAGGGCGTCGAGCCAGTCGGTGACGTCGGTGTCGCTGATGGATGCGATGGGCCGGTCGCCGAGCATCGGCTTGATGGCGAGCTCGTAGCGGCGGCGGTAGTCCTTGATGGTGCGGTCGGACCGGACTCGCGCGGCCTTCCACTCGAGGTAGGCGTCGAGGACTTGGTCGAGGGTCTTGCCGCGTCGGGCTTCGCGGTCTTCGGCTTCGCGCAGGCTCAGGGCGTAGGCGGTGCCGTGGCCGTCGATGTCGGCGCAGAAGATGCGGGCGGCGGCGAGAGTGTGGAACGTCTCGGACGTCTCCTTGCCCTCGTGGCGGAAGCGGACGCGCCACGTCTTTGCCCCAGTGCGGGACTTGTATTCGACTGGCTTAGGCATCGCGTACCCGCGACTTCGCCTCGATGACGACCTCCCAAGGGCGCCGGATGACTAGCCTGCGGCGCAGCGTCCGGCCGAACGGTCTCGCATGCTCGCGCGCCAATGTCTCGTCAGTGCCGAATCGGAGCGTGGTGCCGCCGCCAAGGAAGTCGACCTCCCACTCGTATGTCTCGGGGAGATCGCTATCGAACTCTGCCGCCATGGTCTCACTCTCCTGCTATGTGGATATATCCACACCGTAACTCATGCACGCTCACGAACCATCATCTTTGCCCACATGCTTTTAGGCCTCTGACCTGCGGAAACGTCCGAACCGTGCTCACTCAAGGTACCACGTAGGCGAGTTCGATTCTCGTCGCCCGCTCCATATTCTGAGCACGAAACCGGGGGGTCGGGGGACGCATTTACACACCGCGTACACATCGGTTTCGCCGAACCTCTGTACGTTCGTGAACCTTCGCGCTACGGTGGGCACACGAAAGCGCCCCGCAACTCGGTCAGGAGTCCGGGGCCGGCCGACCCAAGGAGTCGACATGAGCACTGTAGCAACCACCACGACGCACCCGGCGCTCGTCCTGCGTCACGCCGTGGACACGATCACGACCGAACTCGTCCGTGCGGACATCGCGCCGACCAGCCTCTCGATCACGCCCCACAGCAGCGGCGCGGTCACCGTCAGCATTCAGCTCGGCTCGCGCGCAGACTTCGACTCGGCCGCTTCGCTGTTCGGCCCCGTCGAGTGGAGCCACAACTACGACGGGTCCAACGGTGAGAGGCGTGCCCTGTTCTACGTGGCGTCATTCATGGGCATCACCATCCAGGGCGGCGCCCCCGCGTCCGACATGATCCCGGCCGACTGCGAGTCCGCGATAGGCACTGTCTGATGGGCGTCCACGGCCGCGCCAGCGACCACCATCGGCCCTGTCCGTGCGGCGCCGAACTCTCCGATGAGTGTCCCCGCTGCAACGGCATCAACCCGCTCGGCTCCATGCGGATCGGACCGCCCTCTAGGTGGGAACCACTCACGCACGACCGCGACTTCGAGGCCGGCCTTGAGACCATCGACGTGATCCGCAAGATGTTCAAGCGGCGAGACTCGTGAGCCGTCGCGGCAAGGGCGAGGGCCACCTCACGACCCCCCACGACGCGCAGCGTGAAGTCATCACCCATGATGACCCGGACGCCTCCCTCTGCACGGTGGACGGCACGGAGCATGACTATCGGCCGCACACCTACGAGTCGATGGGCCGGTCGCACACGTCGCTTCGCTGCGTCTGGTGCCACGCCGTCGCATGTGGCGACTACGGCGAGGACGACCCATGCATCGAGCCGTACCACCACGATGTCAGGCACCGCACCAAGGCCGGCGTGACATGGCCCAAGGGTGGCGACCGACCTGCATGGCCCTGTGTCAGTGCGAAGGACTGACAACGCAGAAGGGCCCCGCCCGCCTCCCGAGGGAAGCGAGCGGGGCTCTGTCGTGCAGGGGGGTCAGCGTCGGAGGAACATCGTGGCGGCGGTCGCCTTGGTGCGCGCACCGAGGGCTTTGGCGAGGTCCCACATGGTGATCCCGCCCCAGTAGCCGCCGTCCGTGGCGTGGCCGGCCGTGTCGTGGCCGGGAAGGGCGAGCCGGGCCATGATCCACGTTTTGACGCGGTCCCACCAGGGGAGCTTGCGGCTGAGGGCTGCTTGCACTTCGCGGGTGAGGTCGCTGGAGGTGGGGCCGTCGCTCATCCGAGGTGGTTCTCGGGCGCGACGGGGACTGCGACGGCGTCCTTGGGGGCGGCGGGGTTGAGGGTTTCGGCGTTGCCGAGGGAGGGGCCGCCGTCGGTGGCCTTCCCGACGATGAGCGCCTTGAGCAGCGAGACGAGGCCGGCGAGGAGCGCGACGGAGGCGACCTTGCCGAAGTCGACGTCGAACACGCCGAGCGCGTCGGAGCCGAGGGCGGCGAGTGCGCCGCCTGCGATGGACGAGATGACGCGCTCGAGGGTGGCGCGCCAGAATGCGAGGGTCAGCATTTGGTCTCCTTTCTGTATGTCATGACACGCGTCATGACGTTTCGGGTAGGGTGTTGGCATGAGCGATTACCGACCCGTGAACGAGGACCCCAATGCAGTCCCCCTGATCTCGCTGCAAATCATGGGCAGGCAGGCCGAGTCCTTGGGCTTGGCAGGCAAGGCGGCCCGGATCTTGCTGCACGCGGATGGGTCGGTGACTTGGGAGTTGCGCGAGAGGCCAGTCAGGAAGCGTCGGTCGTGGTCGTGGTTCCGAGGGTGACTCCCCGCGCAGTCCGTCCGCGTCGCAGTATCCGGGTCGAGGACGACCTCTGGGACGCCGCCAAGGCCAAGGCCGAGGAGCGCGGCGACGTGCTCTCCGAGGAGATCCGCAAGTTCCTACAGCGCTACGTCAGGAGCACGAAGTGACGCTGACCGAGTTCCTGCTGGCCCGCATCGCCGAGGACGAGTGGATCGCCAACACTGCGAGCGGCATCGTGGCTGGCCCCGCGCAGATGGGGAAGGATCTGTGGAACTTCGGCGACCAGCGGCTTGAGGTCACCAAGCGCCGCGTCCTCGCCGAGTGCGAGGCCAAGCGGCGCATCGTCGTCATCGCCGTCGATCAGATGCGACTCGGCGACGAGGCGCGCGGCTGGGACAACTGGCGAGACATGGCGATGCAGAACCTGCACGCTCTCGCCTTGCCCTATGCTGACCACCCCGACTATGACGAGGAGTGGCGCGCCTAGCGCTCGCGGGTGAGGCGGGCGACGGGGATGGCGAGGGCGCACGCACCGAGCACGGCGCACCCGACGATGCCGAGGTAGGCGCGGATGAGGATGCCGCGGGCCTTCCGCTCGAGCAGCGGACGGTGGTCGACGCTCACGAGCCGACCCCGCCGCTGTAGCCGTTGGACCGGACGAACGCCTGCACGTCCGCGTTCAGGGACGCGCCCGCCGCGTCGGTGACGACGCCGACATGGCGGGACAGGGTCGTCACGTCCACGTCGGAGCGGGGCGTGCGGAACGTCTCGAGGGCGAGGGGCCAGTCGGTGCCGTCGCCGTGGTCGGTGAGCCAGCCGAGGACGAAGTCGCGCGTCTCCCGCCCGCCCGCCTGGTAGAGCTCGGGGGCGTAGACGTCCTTGAGGCGGATGGCGACGGTCGACTGGTCGTCGAGGCCGCGATCGACGAGGGCGCGTAGGGTGTCGCCGTCGTGGACCTCGAGCGGCTTGATCCGCCAGCGGGCCGGGGTCGGGTACTTCACGCGGCCGGGGAGGTGGGCGGCGTCGGGTAGGACACGTCCACGTTGACCTGCACCGCGGCGTCCTTGAGGACGGCCTTGACCGTCTCGGGCAGGTCGGCCACGTCGGCAGCGACAGCACCGAGCGCGGCGCCCTGCTTGTTCAGCTGCGCGGCCTGCGCGACGAGGGCCTTGCCGATGGCGCCAGTTGAGACGACCTGCCCGTAGGCGTAGGCGCCGCGGACGAGGGCCTGCCCGACGGTGATGGGCGGGTTGGTGCCGGGGATGACGTCGCTGAACTGCATGTCGGGCTCCTTCGGGGGTGCGACAGGTGCGGGCGGGGGAGTGGCGGCAGGCGTGGCGCCGGCCTTGAGTAGCGCGTTGATGTCGCGGCGCAGCTGCCACATCGGGATGCCGACGGGGTCGGAGCGGCCGGTGTCGGTCTCGCGGTGCCCGACGACGGAGCCGCCCGTGTAGCCGGCGCCGAGGGCGTCCATGAGGGCCGCGCCGAGCAGGGCGACGCTCTTGCGCTGCGCAGCGGTGGGCGCCTTGCCGTAGGTCATCTCGACGCCGACGTAGTTGTCGTTGATCGAGTGCGTGCCCGTGTTGTTGCTGAACGTCGTGGCCGGTCGGAAGTCCGCGTCGAGGGGTGCTGCGTCGTTGAGGACGAGGGAGTGCAGGCGCGGGTCGATGCTGCCGGTGTGGTTCGCGGTGCCCCAGCCGATGACCCACACGGTGCCGTCGTCGGTGATGGCGAACTGCGAGAGCGGCCCCGGCATCCCGCGGGCGTTGTCGCCGTTGTAGAGGTAGGCGAGGCTGTTGGGGTCGGACGTGTCGGAGCCGAAGTTGTGGACGATGAAGCCGTTGATCGGCCCCCAGCCCTGGACGGCGTTGCGGTTGTGGGTGCGCCAGTCGCTCTTGTAGAAGCGCGGTGCGATGCCCCACTTGGCGAGCGCGGCGAGCATCGCGTCGGCGGTCAGTGCTGTAGCCATCAGGCGCGCTCCTCGTTCTCGGCGAGGGCTCGCGCGGCCTCACGGTCGGCGCGGGTCAGCAGCACATGCCGCCACGCCACGACCGCCAGCACCGTAAGCGTGATCGAGAGGTCCATCACGGTCCGCACCCACGCGGGCACGTCGAGGAACGGGCGCAGCGTCAGCCACCCGAAGATCGCGAACACGCACAGCGACATCGCCATGAGGTTCTTCCCGCCAGCAGTGCGCCACCACGTGCGCAGCGAGTAGCGGCCCACGAACGCGAGGGCCGTGGCGGATGTGACCGCGCACGCGGCGAGGAAGGCAAGATCGAGCAGGGTCATCGGGGCTCCCGTAGTGCGAGGTCGAAGGTCGGTCCGAGGTGGTTCTCGCGGATGTGATGGTTGGCGCGGGCGCGGGCCTTCTGCGCCCTTTCGATCGCTTCCTGCGCTTCACGTTCGGCGGCGCGGGTCTTCGCTTCGAGCTCGCGGCCCCGTTGCGCTGCGGCGTGGTCGTCGGGGTGGCGCTTCCACGGCCAGCGCATCACGCATCACCGCTCTTCTCGTCGGCGCGTCGCTTGATCGCTTCGAGGGAGTAGACGCCGAGGGACTCACCGCGCGCGAAGTCGCTGATGGCCTGAGTCTGCGTGGCGTTGATGTCGAGCAGCTTCTCGGCGCGGGCGTCGGCCTTGTCCCGCTGGGCGCGGATGTCGTCGACCTCGCGCTTGGTTGAGATCCAGCCGCGCATGAGGGAGAAGTACGCGAAGACGATGAGGCCGACGGGCCCGCCGACCTTCCAGAGTTCCGGGAGCATCTGGTCCACGTCGTCGTCTCCCCTGAGCGGTGGTGGCGGTGTGGGCAGGGTCTCGGTTCGCGACATTGATCGCTCCGTGGTTGGGTTGCGTGTATCAGAGGCGCTGGTGTCGCCTCTGAGCAATGGCGCCCCACCCTCGTCGCCTGCCCGCGGCGGGGGTGGGGTCCGTGCATGTATCAGGGCCAGCCAGAGCTGGCGCTTTCGGGCATATCGGGGCGTCGAGGCAGGTAGCCTGTGCCGGTGTCCCTACTTCTCGCCGTGCTCTGCCTGTGGATGCTTTTGGTGGCGCTGTTCCGGTCGCACCCGGCGATCGACAATCGGATCAACAATGCGGCGCTGATGGTGGCGTTCGCTGCGGTAGCTACATGGCAGGCTGCAACCTCGCAGAGCACGGTCTATGACCGGGTCATCTATATGCACGATCTCGCCGCGGTCGGCGAGGAGCCGACGCCGTGGGACTACCCAGGATTCGGCGGCCGGCCCCTATTCAGCACGTTCCTCTGGGGGCTGGCGAACTGGGCGCCGCAGACGCGCACCGTGCTGTTCGGGGCGGTCGCCCTGGTTATGTCGCTCTGCTTCCTGTATGCCATGCGGAAGGTGCTGTCGCCGGGCGGCGCGCTGTTCGCTTGGGTGACGCTGATGGCGTCCGGGTTCTTCCTCGCGTACAGCACCGTCACGATCCGGCAGGGGCTTGCTGCCGCCGCGCTGACGGTCGCCGTCGCCCTCTACGTCACCTCCAGCCGACGGGCGCCGTTCCTCGTCGCCATTGTCGCCGGGGGACTGCTGCACTGGTCGGCCATCCCCCTCGGGGTGGGCTTGGCGCTGCTGCGGCTCGGGCGCGTCGGGTGGCGACCCCTGCTGATCGCGTGGTCTGCGCTGGCCGTGGCGTTCATCCTCGGGGTCCAGTCGTGGCTGCTCGGCCCGGTCCAAGGTTGGATACCGAAACTCGACGAGTATGCGGCTGGCGACACCTTCGCACGGTACGGCTCGAGCGGCAATCGGCTCACATTCCTCGCAGTGAGCGCCGCGCTGGCGCTCGTCGCGTTATGGGGAAAGCGCACGACGAGCGACCCACGGTATGCGCGGCTTGCGACCGCATACTTGCTATTCAACTGCATGTTTCTGCTGTTGGGGTTCGTCGCCTACTCGGATCGGCTCGCGTCGTATTCGTGGTTCCTCGGGCCGTTGCTGCTCTGGTACCCGCTTGATGTGCGCAGGCGCGGCTGGGCGTGGACCGGAACCGTGGCGACAGCTATTGGTGTGATCGTCGCCGGGTTCGTTGCTGGCCCATTCCTCACCCAACCGGGGGCCTGAGCGGCGCATTACGCGGCTAGGCTCGCCTTCGCCTTCCACGTCGAAGACGGAGCTCGGGTAGAGGTACACACCCACTCGAACGGGGCGCCAGCAGTCGGCACCTTGATCCGAGCCACGTCCCCGAGAAGCCCCACCGTGGAGGTAGTCGGGGCGGCAGCCACGAGGATGACGCGGTTGCCGAGGTAGGTGTTGCCGGCCAGTCCAGTGACGGTGGCGAGCGCGTTGCGGGCCTCGTCAATGACCGTGTTCAGGTGCGTGACCGTCGTCCCGGCGACGCTGTTCTCCACCCACATGTAGGTGGTGCAGGTCGACTCGAGGACGAGCTGCCCGATGGTGACGTCGCAGAGACGCGGGGCGGCGCTGTTGCTGGAGATCCGCAGCGCGAACGTCGACGCGATCCGCGGCCGGTGATCCACCGACAGCTTCCCGCCCGAGAAGAGTTGGTAGGCGGTGTCGTAGGTGGAGGCGACCGCGCCGCCCCTGATGGTGACCGCGCCGTCTGCCGGGGTGGCGGCGTTGACGTAAACGGCGGTGCGCGTGTCACCCGCGACGGTCGTGCCGGCCCAGAATCGGACGTCTACGAACTGCAGGTTGTTATCGCCGACGCCAGAGCCGGCGTTGTTGTGGCTGACCTCGAACGCCCGGACGGCCTGCGCGGCGCCGCTCGTGTTGTGGCTGTAGACGTCGCAGTCCTCGATGCGGACGTCCTTCGGGTTGAGGATCTGGTTGCGGAACGTCGCCTGGTAGGTGTTGATGGTGCAGCGGGTGATGCGGACGCTGCCGCTGCCGTGCGTTGCGTCGCCGCCGTACACCCACAGGCCGCCGTTGATGATGGTGTTGGTGATGGCCACGCGGCCCCCGGTGTGGGCCTCGAGTTGCATCGACCGGATGGTGCCGAGGAAGCGGCTGTCCGAGACGGCCAGGTCGAGCGTGTAGGAGCCACCGAACCCGGCAGTGTCGATCTCGGTGTCGAGGTGGGCGCCCTCGATGGTGCCCGACCCCTTGTAGCCAGTGACCCGCACGGTGGAGTTGCCACCGGAGAAGACGAGCCCGCCGCGGAAGCAGTCGACGCCGCGGCAGTTGCGGATCTCCGCATCGACGTTGGCGAGGATGTGGATGCCGTCGGAGGGGGAGTTGACCGTTGACACGTCCTCGATGACCGCGCACTCCCGGCCGGCCTTGGTCGTGTTGCCGGCGATCATGACGAGCATCGCCTGCTCGAGCTGAAAGCCGGAGTAGGTGCCCTGGTTGGCGAGGTTGCCGTCGAGGGTGAGGCCACGGATGACGATGGGCCGGGTGGAGTCCGCGTCGCCGACGTAGATGTTGTTCTGGTTGGTGATGGTGCGGGTCCAGTTCGGCGTGTTGGCGGGCCGCTTGAGGGTGGCGCCGTAGCCGTCGAGGATGATCCCGGCCTGCACGTTGAGGGAGGTGACGACGTAGGTGGCGGGTGGGAACAGGACGTGCCCGTTGCCCGCTGCGGCTGCAGTGATGGCCGACTGGATGGCAGCCGTGTCGTCGGTGGCGCCGTCACCCTTGGCGCCGTAGTCCTTGACGTTGAAGACGAGCTCGCCGCGTTTCGGGTACCGGGCGTCGCCTGCCGACTCCGTGAGGAGGCGCTTGGTGCTGGGCTGGGTCATGCGAGCTCCTCAGAGAAGGTAGGGGGTGCCGTCGGTGTCGTAGGCGATCTGCGTGACCGTCGCCGTCGGTGTCGGGATGGACGAGGTCACGAGCTGCGACACGTCGAGGACCGTGCCGGCGAGCTCGGGCAGCGCCGCGAACGACTGCGTGGCGACCGCGGCCGACGCGAGCCGGTAGACGATCTGGTAGCCGATCCCGCTCGCCGGGTTGAGTCCCGGCCCGTCGCAGGGGAGCGTCGCCGACCATGCGCCGGCCGCATCCAGCGGCACCGTCTCAGGGCCGGCGATGACAACCTTTCCCGCCGCGTCACGCATGGCGGTGTTGGGCCTGATCTCGACGCTGCCACGGTGGACAGCGCCGCCCGGAGTCGTGTGGCGCCCCGTGAGAGTGAACGTGCTGTGTGCCATCGGGGCTCCTAGATGAGGTAGGGCGTGCCGTCGGTGTCGTAGGCGATCTCGAGCGCCCCACCAGCGGCGCCGTCAGGCGAGGTCACATCCGGCAGCGTCACGCCCCGGATCACCGGCCGCACCGTGCGGATCGACGCGGTGAACGAGGCGCGCCCGTTCGCGTCCGAGGTGACTTGGGAGACGGGCTGGCCGTTGACCTTCAGGCCCGCTGCGGTCGCCCCGGTCGCCGGGTCAGTGATGCTCACGTTCTGGCTCCGGGCCAGCCGCACCGCCCCGCCGAGGTTGTCCCACACGAGCACCAGCGAGAACGAGTAGTCGGCCACGGGAACCTCCAAGGCTCGGGATGTATCAAAACGGGCACGCCGGGGCACTGACCGGGCATACAGTGAACGCACAGGGCAAACAGGGAGAAGCATCATGGGCAAGGCAATCGGCGCGGTGGCACTCACCGCGGCACTCGCAGGCATCGTCGGAGGTGTCGCCTACGCGAACACCTCGCAGCCCGTGCGGCACGAGGCGCCGATGGTGGTCGTGCCCGCCGCTCAGGAGGTGACCGCCACGCCCACGTCGCCCGCCGCCCAGACGACGACCGCAACGCCCGTCGCCACCACGGCCGCGCCGAAGCCCGCCACCACGACATCAGCACCCAAGGTCGCGTCGGCCGCGCCGGTAGAATCGGCAGCACCGGCACCCGCGCCGGTCAAGCAGACCGTCAGGAAGGCCGCCACCGTGCAGAGCAACGCCAGCGCAGCACCGGTACCCGAGCCCACCGGCACGCCGACCCCGGCGAGCATGCCGACGCCGACCCGGCCCGCCTACAACGTGCCGCGCCCGCCGCTGCCGCCCGGCGTGACCGAGGCCCCGAACCTGCCGAACGAGACGCCCGCCCCGCCGAAGCCGAGCAACTGACTCAGCGCAGCCACACCACGGAGGCGTAGGCGTTCGCGTAGTTGTCAGGGTTCGCTGCGAGGTTCTGATACGCCGAGCAGCCATACACCGCGAGCCGCAGCGTCGACCCCGGCGTCAGCCCGTTCAGCTCGAACCCTGCGCTCGAGAACGAGGTCGCATATCCGCCTGATCCCGAGACGCCAACCGGGTTCGCGTGCGATCCCACCGCGCCGGCTGGCGTGGTGACCTGCGCATAGCAGTAGACCGCGTCGCCGCCCTGACCGTTGCTGCCGCCAGTGGTATTCGGGTTGTAGGAGAACACCGTGGCTCCCGCGGTCACGAGCGCCTGCGTGAAGCCTGTCGGGACGATGAGGTTCTGCCCCGCGAGTTCGGTGAAGGCGCCCGCGCCGAGGGTGAACCCGGACGCGGAGACGTTGCCGACCTTGCCGTCAACCGGGTTCGTCAGCGACTCGTTGCCGATGCTGCCAGGACGAAGGTGCAGCGTCCCGAAGGCGGCGTCCGTGTCATTCAGCGCCCAGCCCTTCGTGCCGGCGTTGCCAGCGGCGAGGTCACCGTCGAAGCCCGTCGACTGCACCCCGCCGAGACCATTCGGGGCCATGCCCGTGCCGGTATACGGCGACCGCTGCTCGAGGCTCTTGACGCGCGCCGTGAGCTTCACGAGCGCATCGACGAGGTCGCGCGGGTTGATGTCGGGCTGCTTGCCCATCAGGTCAGCTCGCTTCCATCGTCTCGGCCATCGACCATGTGATCTGCGCCGGCCCGCCGTCGTCGTCCACGTCCACGCTCACGCCGAGCGCCCGCGTCGTGAAGGTGTAGGGACGCGGCCCCGCATAGATGTCCGTGTCGAGCGTGACCTGCATCGTGGAGCCACGCGAGATCTGCGTCCAGTCCGGGTCACCGTCGAACGAGGTCAGCGCGTAGCGGGTCGAGATGCCCGCCGTCGCGGCGAGCTCGCCCCGCGCCATCCGGGTCAGCGCGTCCGGGTCGCCGATGGCGCCGTTCTGCGCGTAGCGGGTGATGAGCGGCCACCCCCGCGACAGCATCGTCGAGGCCGTAACCGCCCGTCGCAGCTGCGCGATCTCCGACCCGTCACCCGTCGCGATGACCTGCGTCGCCGAGCGGGCCAGGTCACGATCCCGCGACATCGCGAGGACGTTCCCGCCGCGCCGGTCGAGCGGCTGCACCGCCGTCCCGGCCGGGAACAGGTCAGACAGCAGCACCACCGAGGGCGGACCGTCGGCCTTCGCCCAGTCGGTCGTCTGCTCGACATACTGCAGCACGTCCACGGGCGTCGTCGAGCCGAGCCGGTCACCGAGGATCAGCGTGCGGGTCGGGTTCGCGAGCGTCCCCGACGTCCCGAAGTACCACTCCGGGCCGCCGTCCTGATCGGCGATGTCGCCGAACACGTCGGCCACGTAGCGGGTGTCCCACGCCTCGACCTGCACGCCCGCGAGCATGGCGCCCGTCGAGGGCCGCGTCTGGACTTGCACGTTCTGCCCCGGCACCGCCTGCGCCTTCGTGATGAGGTCGCGGAAGGCGTCGTGGGAGTTGGTCACCATATAGTCGGCCCCCGGCGCGGTGCAGGTCGCGAAGAACGAGCCCCACTCCTTCGCCGAGAACTGGAACGTGCGCGGCCCGGTCTGGCGCTCCGCAGCGATCCACCCGGACCACACAGGCACCCCGTCGCGGGCGATCAGCAGCCCCGACAAGGGCAGCCCGACCGCAGCGCGCCACAGCGACCGCCCCGGCTCGACCGTCGCGGAGAACGACGCCTCGCCGTGGTCCGAGAGCGGCATCGAGAACGACAGCCCACGCGCCGGCAGCAGCTCCTCGACGATGTGCGGGTCGTCCCACGCCGTCGCGTAGACGTCGTAGTCGGTCACGGCACGAAGTAGGTGATGGTGAACTGCATCGCGTCACCGGCCGCCCACGAGCCGGGGTTGCTGTTCGAGATCCGGTTGCCGGCCGTGTCGACGAGGACAACGGTGGTGGCGTTGATGAGCTGCGCAGCGAGCTGCTTCGGGCTGCCCTTGAGCAGCAGGCCCCCGCCGGTCGCGTTGAGGTCTACCGCGGCGACCGGGAGCGAGAAGGTGTAGTAGGCGGTGCCGACGTTCGTGTCGGCCGCGCGGGTCAGTGCCACCTGGGCGGTGACCTCCTTGCCACTGAGCCGGTACTTGCCAGACAGGGTGCCCGAGCCGACCACTAGTGTCGTGCCGCCGCTCTGAGACCACACGACGGGGTACGTCTGCCACGTCGGCGCCGCGGCCACACCCAGCGTCGTCGTCACCGCGAGCTGGTCGATCGAGCCGTTCGGGATCGTCGTCGCGTTCGCGGCGTTGCGGATTCGCGCCAGCTTGACGTGGTTCGCCGACACGTTCGGGTCGGTCGGGGAGGCGTTCGGCGTCCCGATTACGGCCTCGATGGCAGCCGTGTCCGCGTTGAAGATGACGAGGTCGTTGCGCGGCAGCCCACCCATCGGGGATGCCGTGAGCACGTCGAGCGTCTTGTCGGCGTTCGCGATGAGCGGCGAGGCGCCAGCGGTCAGCGACCCCTGCACCACCG
>Ga0308173_10001151_pt1 | contig 12748 bp, 7 predicted proteins | sample PhyPR1_FD_203716 | JGI IMG/M metagenome (GOLD analysis project Ga0308173, IMG submission 203716) | Soil microbial communities from UC Gill Tract Community Farm, Albany, California, United States - DLSLS.P.R1 | ecosystem: Environmental > Terrestrial > Soil > Agricultural land | place: USA... | reverse complement strand
CGAAGCCAAGAAAATGATCGGGCGCACGCCCGGCAACATCGTCGCCGTGCGTCCGCTGAAGGACGGCGTGATCGCCGACTTCGAGATCACCGAGCGCATGCTCCGCTACTTCATTCTGAAGATCCACAAGCGGCGCTACCTCGCCCGCCCGCGCGTCGTCGTCTGCGTGCCCTCGGGAATCACCGGCGTCGAGCGCCGCGCGGTCATCGAGGCCTCCTCGCAGGCCGGCGCCCGCCAGGTGCACATCATCGAGGAGCCCATGGCCGCCGCCATCGGCTCCGGCCTCCCGGTCCACGAGGCCACGGGCAACATGGTGGTGGACATCGGCGGCGGCACCACGGAGGTCGCGGTCATCTCGCTCGGCGGCATCGTCACCGCCCAGTCCATCCGCGTCGCGGGGGACGAGCTGGACAACGCGATCATCCAGTACGTCAAGAAGGAGTACTCGCTCCTCCTCGGCGAGCGGACGGCGGAACAGATCAAGATCACGATCGGTTCGGCGTACGACCTCGACTCCGACGAGCACACCGAGATCCGTGGCCGCGACCTGGTCTCCGGCCTGCCCAAGACCGTGGTCATCTCCGCGGCCGAGGTGCGCAAGGCGATCGAGGAGCCGGTCAACGCGATCGTCGACGCGGTCAAGACGACCCTCGACAAGTGCCCGCCGGAACTCTCCGGCGACATCATGGACCGCGGGATCGTCCTCACCGGCGGCGGCGCGCTGCTGCGCGGCCTCGACGAACGGCTGCGCCGCGAGACGGGCATGCCGATCCACATCGCCGAGGACCCGCTGGACAGCGTCGCCCTCGGATCCGGCAAGTGTGTCGAGGAGTTCGAGGCCCTCCAGCAGGTCCTCGACGCCCAGCCGCGCAGATGACGTAACGCTTCGATTCCGCCGTACGAGAAGCGCCCCTCTCGTACGGCGGATCACTGCTAGCGAGGCATAGGCTCCCCCACGACACCGCCGACACGGCGCCCCCCCCGCGACACCGCGGGGCCCGCGACACCGCAGGACCCATCCCCTTCGCTCCACCCCCCGCCCCATCCCTGTTCCACCACCACCCCCACCCCACCTCCCATTCCGACGAGGAAGGCACGGCCGCCGCACGTGAGGGACACAAAGGAGAGCCGGCTGCTCCTGGTGCTGCTGATCGCCATCGCTTTCGCACTGATCACGGTGGACATCCGGGGCGGTGAGGACTCCCCGGTCGACGGTGCCCGGCAGGCCGCCGCCACGGTGTTCGGGCCGATCGAGAACGGGGTGTCGACCGCCGTCGACCCCGTCGGCAACGCGATCGCCGCGGTCCGCGACTCCGGTGACAAGCACGATCGCGTCGCCCGACTGGAGCGCGACAACGCCGCGTTGAAGGCGAAGCTCGGCAGCGGCGCCCGCAACCGCAGCCGGCTCGCCCAGCTCGACAAGATGCTGAGCGTCGCCGGCGAGGGCCAGTACGGCATCAAGGGCGCCCAGGTCATCGCCATAGGAGCGGCCCAGGGCTTCTCATGGACCGTCACCATCGACATCGGCGCCGACGACGGCGTCAAGCGGGACATGACCGTCCTCAACGGCGACGGGCTCGTCGGCCGCGTCACCACCGTCGGCCCGCACTCCGCCACCGTGCTGCTCGCCAACGACCCCGACTTCACCGTCGGCACGCGGATGGAGGGCAGCGACGAACTCGGCTTCGCCGCCGGCCAGGGCGACCGCCCCTTCCGGGTGCAACTCCTCAACGCCAAGGCCGACGTGAAGAAGGGCGACCGGCTCGTCACCTTCGGCTCCCAGGCCGACAAGCCGTTCGTGCCCGGCGTTCCCGTCGGCAAGGTCTCCCGCGTCGACCCCTCGGGCGGTGACCTGACCCGCACGATCTACGTCGAGCCGTTCGTCTCCTTCACCAAGCTCGACATCGTCGGCGTCGTCGTCGAGGCACCCGGCAAGGACCCGCGCGACACCGTGCTGCCGCCGAAGTCCAAGCCCAGGCCCACGCCGACCGTCACCGTGACCGTGACACCCTCGGGCGGCGCCCGCACCGAAGAGGACACCGGCGACGCCGGCACCACCGGCAACGCCGGAACAGACGACAACACCGACGGCAACGCCACCGCCGGTGCGCAGCCCACCCCGTAGGAGCCGAACCTGATGCGCCTCAACCGGATGCTGCTCTCCGTCGCCCTCGTGGTCGTCGCCCTGGTGATCCAGGTGAGCGTGCTCGCCCGCCTGCACCTGCCCGGCGCCGTCCCCGACCTCGTCCTGCTCACCGTGCTCGCCCTCGCCCTGGTCTACGGCCACGTCGGCGGCGCCCTCGTCGGCTTCGGCGCCGGCCTGCTGTCCGACCTCGCGCCCCCCGCCGACCACGCGGCCGGGCGGTACGCCCTCGTACTGTGCGTCGTCGGCTACCTCGCCGGGCTCGCCAGACCGGAGAACGGCCGCCTGAAGTCCGCCAGCGGCCCCATGGCCGTGGTCGCCGTCGCCGCGATCGGCTCCACCCTGCTGTACGCGGGCGTCGGCGCCCTCGTCGGTGACACCGCCGCCCGCCACGTGGGCCTGTCGGGCCTGCTGCTCAGCGCCACCGTCTACGACCTGCTGCTGGCGCCGTTCGTGGTCCCCGGGCTGATGGCGCTGGCCCGCCGCGCCGACAACGACCCGCTCGACGGGGCCGGTTCGGGCGCCAAGGCCGCCGACGTCTCCGCCGGCTGGCTCTCCTCCGGCACCGGGCTGCGCATCGGCGGCCAGCGCGGCGGCCTCAAGGCCCGCGCCGCCAGGGCCCGGGTGGCCCGCGCCGGACGCATCAAGGGGGTCAAGCGGCTGTGACCACGGACCGGCCGGCGACCGCCGGACCCGCCGTACCCGCCGGACCTGCCGGACCCGCCGACGTGCCGGACCTCGCGGTCACAGGTCCGCACGGTATGACTCGTACACGCACTGAGAGGGGGCGGCAGCACCAGTGACCAACATCCCCGAGACCGGACGGACACCACGCGTCCAGATCCGACTCGTCGTCATCCAGATCCTCGTCCTCTCCCTGCTCGGAACCCTCGGCGGCAGGCTGTGGTACCTCCAGATCCGTGAGGGCTCCGCCTACGCCAAGGAGGCGTCCGGCAACCACGTCCAGCAGGTCGTCCAGCCGGCGGTCCGCGGATCCATCCTGGACGCCCGCGGGGTGGCCCTCGCCGACAACGAGACCCGCCTGGTGGTCTCCGCCTCCCGCACCGACCTGCTGAAGATGCGGGACGACGGCAGGGCGGTCCTCACCAAGCTCGCCGGCGTCCTCGGCATGAAGCCGAGGGACGTCATGGACAAGGTCCGGCTGTGCGACGCCGAGACGCGGCAGCCCTGCTGGAACGGCTCGCCGTACCAGCCCATCCCCCTCACCGACGAGGCCACCGCCAAGCAGGCCCTGCAGATCCGCGAGCGCGCCGAGGACTTCCCCGGCATCACCGCCGAACCCGAGGCCGTGCGCCGCTACGCCGCCCCCGGTGACGCCAACACCGCCCAGGTGCTCGGTTACCTCTCCCCGGTCACCGACGACGAGATCACCAAGGCGCAGGACACCGACTCGCCCTACCTCCGCTCCGACCAGGTCGGCCGCTCCGGCCTCGAGCGCCAGTACGACAAGCAGCTGCGCGGCAAGGCCGGCGTCACCCGCTACGAGGTCGACAACCTCGGCCGCGTCATCGGCAAGGCCCGGTCCGACAAGGCCCAGTCCGGCTCCAACCTGGTCACCAGCATCGACGCCCGCGTGCAGCGGGTCGCCGAGTACGAACTGGACGCGGCCATGAAGGCGGCCCGCAAGCAGTTCGACAAGATCACCGGCGAGAACTACAAGGCGGACTCCGGCGCCGTCGTCGTCATGGAGGCCAAGACCGGCCGCGTCGTCGCCATGGCCTCCGCACCGACCTACGACCCCAACGTCTGGGTCGGGGGCATCTCCGCCAAGGACTACCAGGCCCTCACCGGCAAGAACTCCGACTACCCGCTGCTCAACAGGGCCACCCAGGGCCAGTCGGCGCCCGGCTCCACCTTCAAGGTGGTCTCCACCGCCGCCGCCGTCGAGGCCGGCTACGACTTCGACGGCGACTACCCCTGCACCAGCTCCTACTCCGTCGGCAACCAGGTCTTCAAGAACTTCGAGGGCGAGAACTTCGGCGACATCACGCTCGGCCGCGCCCTGGAGGTCTCCTGCGACACCGTCTTCTACGGCCTCGCCGACCGGGAGTGGAAGAAGGACGGCGGCATCAACCCCAAGAAGGGCGAGCCGAAGGACTACTTCTACAAGGCGGCCCACCAGTTCGGCCTCGGCGCGAAGACCGGCGTCGACCTGCCCAACGAGGTCACCGGCCGGGTCCCCGACCGCGAGTGGAAGCAGAAGTACTGGGAGGCCAACAAGGACGCCTGGTGCAAGACCGGCAAGAAGGACGGCACCTACGTCCAGAAGATCGCGTACGAGAACTGCCTCGAGGGCAACAAGATGCGCGAGGGCGACTCGATCAACTACTCCATCGGCCAGGGCGACACCCTGCTCACCCCGGTCCAGGAGGCCGTGATCTACGGGGCGCTCGCCAACGGCGGCACCATGTACCACCCGACCATCGGCAAGGCGGTCGTCAGCGCCGACGGCAAGAAGGTCACCGAGATCAAGCCGCGGCCCTCGGGCAGACTGCCCGTCAGCAGGGCCACCATCGCCAAGATGGACGAGGCACTCGCCGGCGTGGCCACCCGCGGCACCGCCGCCTGGAAGTTCCAGGGCTGGCCGCAGGACAAGATCCCGCTGCACGCCAAGACCGGCACCGCCGAGGTCTACGGCAAGCAGACCACCTCCTGGCTGGCCACGTACAGCAAGGACTACTCGGTCATCATGACGATCTCCCAGGCCGGTACCGGTTCCGGCGCCTCCGGTGAGGCCGTCCGCAAGATCTACAACTCGCTGTACGGCGTCTCCGAGGACGGCAAGATCAACAGGAGCAAGGCGCTGCTGCCCACCCCGCAGAAGAGCCTGCCCAAGATCCAGCCCGACGGCACCATCAAGGCCCCCAAGGTCAAGAAGTACGACCCCAAGGCGGACCAGGCCAACCAGGAGACCCCGCAGGGCGGCGCCTCCGAGACGCCGGTGGCGACCACCCCGTCGCCCACAGGCGGCAACCGACAGACACGACGGCGCTCCGGCGGAGGCCGCCGCGGCGGACGCGGGAGGACGGCATGACCGGGGCCAACAGCTTCTCCGTCTCCGGATACGGGCCCCAACGGGCCGGCTGGACCCGGGTCCTCGCCCGCGACTCCCTCGCCCGCCGCCTCGACTGGCCGATACTGCTGTGCGCCGTCGCGCTCTCGCTGATCGGCTCGCTGCTCGTCTACTCCGCGACCCGCAACCGCACCGAGATCAACCAGGGCGACCCGTACTACTTCCTCCTGCGCCACCTGCTCAACACCGGCATCGGCATCGCCCTGATGATCGGCACGGTCTGGCTCGGCCACCGCACCCTGCGCACCGCCGTGCCGATCCTTTACGGCCTCTCGGTCTTCCTCATCCTGATGGTGCTCACCCCGCTCGGCGCCACCGTCAACGGCGCCCACGCGTGGATCGTGTTCGGCGGCGGCTTCTCGCTCCAGCCCTCCGAGTTCACCAAGATCACCATCATCCTCGGCATGGCGATGCTGCTCGCCGCCCGCGTCGACGCCGGCGACAAGCCGTACCCCGACCACCGCACGGTCCTGCAGGCCCTCGGCCTGGCCGCCGTCCCGATCGCGATCGTGCTGCTCATGCCCGACCTCGGCTCGGTCATGGTCATGGCCATCATCGTGCTGGCGGTGCTGCTCGCCTCCGGCGCCTCCAACCGCTGGATCTTCGGCCTGATGGGCGTCGGCGCGCTCGGCGCCCTCGCGGTGTGGCAGCTCCACATCCTCGACGAGTACCAGATCAACCGCTTCGCGGCCTTCGCCAACCCCGACCTCGACCCGGCCGGCGTCGGCTACAACACCAACCAGGCCCGCATCGCCATCGGCTCCGGCGGCCTGACCGGCTCGGGCCTCTTCCACGGCTCGCAGACGACCGGCCAGTTCGTCCCCGAACAGCAGACCGACTTCGTCTTCACGGTCGCCGGCGAGGAACTCGGCTTCGTCGGCGCCGGCGCGATACTGCTCCTGCTCGGCGTGGTCCTCTGGCGCGCCTGCCGCATCGCCCGCGAGACGACCGAGCTCTACGGCACGATCGTCGCCGCCGGCATCATCGCCTGGTTCGCCTTCCAGGCCTTCGAGAACGTCGGCATGACCCTCGGCATCATGCCGGTCGCGGGCCTCCCCCTCCCGTTCGTCTCCTACGGCGGCTCGTCGATGTTCGCGGTCTGGATCGCGGTGGGTCTGCTGCAGTCGATCAGGGTGCAGAGGCCGCTGTCGGCGTAGGGGGGCGCCCCTTGAGCGGCGCGGGGAACTCCGCGGCGCCACCCCCACCGGCCCGCGGCCGACAACGCACCCCGGGGTCCAGGGGGCGAAGCCCCTTGACGGGACGGGGACGGGAGGGGCAGGGGCGGCGGGGGCGAAATCCCCCGCACCCCCGCCCCCGCGTTACGCTAGATGGCCCACCCCGCCCTGCCGGGGCCGGCACCCACCCCTCCCTCTCCCGAAGGTAATCGCGCGATGCCAGTCGAGTCGGTCTTCCCACAGCTCGAAGCCTTGCTCCCGCATGTGCAGAAGCCGATCCAGTACGTCGGCGGCGAACTCAACTCCACCGTCAAGAACTGGGACGACTGCGACGTCCACTGGGCCCTGATGTACCCCGACGCCTACGAGGTCGGCCTCCCCAACCAGGGCGTCATGATCCTCTACGAGGTCCTCAACGAGCAGGACGGTGTCCTGGCCGAACGCACGTACAGCGTCTGGCCGGACCTGGAGGCCCTGATGCGGGAGCATGCCGTCCCGCAGTTCACCGTCGACAGCCACCGCCCGGTGAAGGCGTTCGACGTCTTCGGCCTCTCCTTCTCCACGGAGCTCGGCTACACCAACATGCTCACGGCCCTCGACCTGGCCGGCATTCCCCTGGAGTCGAAGGACCGCACGGTCGACGACCCGATCGTCCTGGCCGGCGGCCACGCCGCGTTCAACCCCGAGCCGATCGCCGACTTCATCGACGCCGCGATCATCGGCGACGGCGAGCAGGCCGTACTCGACATGACCGCGGTCATCCGCGAGTGGAAGGCGGAGGGCCGCCCCGGCGGCCGCGAGGAGGTCCTGTACCGCCTGGCGCGGACCGGAGGCGTGTACATCCCGGCGTTCTACGACGTCGAGTACCTCCCCGACGGCCGCATCGCCCGCGTCGTCCCCAATCGCTCGGGCGTCCCGTGGCGGGTGTCCAAGCACACGGTGATGGACCTCGACGAGTGGCCGTACCCCAAGCAGCCCCTGGTCCCGCTCGCGGAGACGGTCCACGAGCGCATGTCCGTGGAGATCTTCCGCGGCTGCACGCGCGGCTGCCGTTTCTGTCAGGCCGGCATGATCACCCGCCCGGTGCGCGAGCGCTCGATCACCGGCATCGGCGAGATGGTGGAGAAGGGCCTGCAGGCCACCGGCTTCGAGGAGGTCGGCCTGCTCTCCCTCTCCTCCGCCGACCACACGGAGATCGGCGACATCGCCAAGGGCCTGGCCGACCGCTACGAGGAGGACAAGGTCGGCCTCTCCCTGCCCTCCACCCGCGTCGACGCGTTCAACATCGACCTGGCCAACGAGCTGACCCGCAACGGCCGCCGCTCGGGCCTCACCTTCGCCCCCGAGGGCGGCTCCGAGCGCATCCGCAAGGTCATCAACAAGATGGTCTCGGAGGAGGACCTCATCCGGACCGTCGCGACGGCCTACGGCAACGGCTGGCGTCAGGTGAAGCTGTACTTCATGTGCGGCCTGCCCACCGAGACCGACGACGACGTCCTGCAGATCGCCGACATGGCCACCCGCGTGATCGCCAAGGGCCGCGAGGTCTCCGGCGCCAACGACATCCGCTGCACGGTCTCCATCGGCGGCTTCGTCCCCAAGCCGCACACCCCCTTCCAGTGGGCGCCGCAGCTCAGCGCCGAGGAGACGGACGCCCGGCTGCAGAAGCTGCGCGACAAGATCCGCGGCGACAAGAAGTACGGCCGCTCCATCGGCTTCCGGTACCACGACGGCAAGCCCGGCATCGTCGAGGGCCTCCTCTCCCGCGGCGACCGCCGCCTCGGCGCGGTGATCCGCGCGGTCTACGAGGACGGCGGCCGCTTCGACGGCTGGCGCGAGCACTTCTCGTACGACCGCTGGATGGCCTGCGCGGAGAAGACGCTGCCCGCCTCCGGCGTGGACGTCGACTGGTACACCACCCGCGAACGCACCTACGAGGAAGTCCTCCCCTGGGATCACCTGGACTCCGGCCTCGACAAGGACTGGCTCTGGGAGGACTGGCAGGACGCCCTCGACGAGACAGAGGTCGACGACTGCCGCTGGACGCCGTGCTTCGACTGCGGGGTGTGCCCTCAGATGGACACAAGTATTCAAATCGGACCAACGGGTAAGAAGCTTCTGCCTCTTACGGTGAAGCAGCCGGCGGGTAGCGCGCACACGCATTGAGACGAGGGCGGCGGTCGGTGGCTACGAGGCGCTGGCCGCCGCCTTCAAGGTCTTGGCCCGGGCGTCCGCGCACTGTCCCGCCTTTGATCGTCGCCATACGAGGAAAGCAGGGTAGGCGGCCGTTCGGCCGGGGTGACGGGGTGGGGGCTGTCAGTGGGGAGGGTTAGAGTCGTCCGCATTGGTGCTGGTTGCGGGGACAGGGTCGGTGGGGTGCGCCGGAGCCCTGGGGGAGGGGCCTGGAGGGGATGAGTCGTCGCTCCAACGGATTGGCCGGGATCTGGGCCGAGGCGCAGCGTCAGCAGCAGCGGGGGCTGGAGGCGCAGGTACGGCAGCAGCGGGAGTACGAGCGCCGGCAGCGGGCGTACGAGCGTGAGGTGAACCGCAGCCGGCGCGAGCAGCAGGCGGCGTACCGGCAGCAGCGCGAGGCCGAGGCGCGGCGCCGCACGGAGGAGCTGGACGCGCAGGTCGAGGCGTTGCAGGGGCTGTTGGCCGCCGGTTGTGGGGCGCCCGCGTTCCGGGCGGGGGCGCTGGCGCGCGTGGAGGAGTTGGAGCCGTTCGCGCCGGGGCCGCTGGCCGAGCCGCTCGTCATGCCCGACCCCGACCACTACCAGGCGCAGGCCGGCTGGGGTGCGGGCCGACGGGCGCAGGCGCAGGCCGAGGCGCGGGCCCGGTTCGAGCGCGACTGGCACGCCGCGCAGGCGGCCGAGGCGCAGCGGCAGCGCCAACTGGCGGAGTACCGGCGGCAGTACGACGCGTGGGCGGCGGCCCGGCTCGCCGAGATCCGCGCGCACAACGCGGGGATCGCGCAGATGGGGCAGGCTCTGCGGTCGGCGGATCCCGAGGCCGCCGTGGAGTACTTCTCGGCCGCCCTGTACGCCTCCTCCGCCTGGCCGGAGGGGTTTCCGCGCCAGGTCGCGGCGGCGTACGATCCGGCGGCCCGGCAGCTGGTGCTCAACTGGGAGCTGCCGAGGTACGACATCGTGCCGGAGACGAAGCAGGTGCGGTATCTGCCCGGCTCCGACCAGGACAAGGAGACGCCCCGCCCGGTCACCCAGCGCCGTGCGCTGTACCGGGAGGTGCTCGCGCAGAGCGCGCTGCTCGTGCTGCACGAGCTGTTCGCGGCCGACGGGTTCGGCGCCCTGGAGTCGGTGGCGTTCAACGGTTTCGTGGACGACCACGATCCGGCGACGGGCCGGCGCACGGAGATCTTCCTGGTCACGGTGATGGCCCCGAGATCCCTCTTCGCCGGTCTGCACCTGGAGCAGGTCAGCCCGGTGGAGTGCCTGACGGAGGCGTTGCGCGGCCGGCTCTCGTCCCGCCCCGACCAGTACGCCGCCGTACGGCCGGGGAGGCGTCCGGAGGAGGTCGGCGGCGGGGTCGTCACGCACGGCGGGGAGGAGGACCCGGACCTCTTCGCGATGGACCCGCTCGCCTTCGAGGCGTTGGTCGCGGAGCTGTTCCGGGCGATGGGCATGCAGGCGGTGACGACGCAGCGGTCGAACGACGGCGGCGTGGACGTCGACGCGCTGGATCCGACGCCGATCCGCGGCGGTTCGCTCGTGGTGCAGGTCAAGCGGTACAGGAAGACCGTCCCGCCGACGGCCGTCCGTGACCTGTACGGCACGGTGCAGTCCCTCGGCGCCAACAAGGGCGTGCTGGTCACGACGTCCGGCTTCGGCCCGGGCTCGCACACCTTCGCCCACGGCAAGCCGTTGGAGCTGGTCTCCGGCCCCGAGCTGGTGGACCTGCTGCACCGGCACGGCCTGCGCGGCCGGCTGGGGGACGGAGACGGCGACCGTCGTGGGGGAGCGCGGAGCGGGGGGTCCGGCGGCCGGGTGCCCGCGCCACGCGGTGAGTCCCGGGCGCCCGCCGCCGACGGCTCCACCGACGACTACAGCGTGCTCGGCATGACCTGGTCCGGTGGCGTCGCGGTGGACGTGTGCGCGCTCGTCTGCCACGGCGACCGGGTGCTCAGCGACGACCACTTCGTCTTCTTCAACAATCCGCACACCCCCGACGGCACGGTCCGCGCGCTGCCCGCCGACGCACCGGACCGGGCCGCGCTGCGGGTCGCCTTCGACGCGCTGCCGCAGTCGGCCGACCGGCTCGTTCTGGTCGCCGCGGTCGACCCGGCCGTCGACCCCGGCGCGGACCTGTCCGGCTTCACGGACGCGGGCATCCGTCTGCTGGACCCGGACCGTATCGAGCTGGCCCGCCTGGAGGTCTCGGACGGCCGCCCCGGCGAGACGGCCCTCACCCTCGGCTCGTTCCGCCGCCGCCCGGGCGGCGACTGGGACTTCGTCCTGGGCGGCAAGGGCTACCGCGGTGGCCTGGAGGACTTGTTGCGGGACTTCGGGATCGACGTGGAGCAGGCGTGACGTAGTAGACGTGGAGCGGGGGGAGCGCGCGTTGAACGGGGGAGAGGTGCGAGTGGCGGGGGAGACAGGGAAGTCCGCTTCGCGCGAGCCGGTGGTGCCGGGCGGCGAGGGGTGCCTTGTCGTGGCCGTGCGCCTGCCGGTGCGGATCATTGTGTTCGTGCTGGTCGTGCCGCTTCGGATGGCGTGGGACGCGCTCGTCGCCGGCGGTCGGCTGCTGCACCGTGCGGTGCTGCGGCCGCTGGGACGGGGGCTGTCGTGGGTGGGGCGGGCGCTGCTCGTGTGGCCGTGGGTGGCGCTGTGGCGGCACGTACTGGTGCCGGTCGGCGCGGGGCTGGGGTGGCTGGGGCGGGTGCTGCTGGTCATACCGGCCGTGTGGCTGTACGGCAGTGTCCTCGGACCGGTCGGACGCGGTGCCGCCCGTGTGCTGCGGGGCGTCGGCGCGGGCGTGGCGTGGGTGCTGCGGGGTGCCGGTGCGGGGCTCGCTCGGGTGCTGCTCGGCATCGGTGCCAGTGTGGCGTGGGTGCTGCGGGGCGTCGGTGCCGTGCTGGTGTGGGTGGTGCGCGGAGTGGCGGCCGGGCTCGGATGGTTGTACGCGCGGGCGCTGACCCCGTGCGGGCACGCGGTGGCGTGGCTCGTGCGGTGGCTGGTGGTCGTCCCGGCACGGTGGCTGGTGGTCGTTCCGGCCCGATGGCTGTACCGGCACCTGCTCGTACCCGCCGGCCGCGGGCTCGTCCGGTCCGTGCGCGCGCTGCTGTGGCTTCTGCGGACGGGCGCCGCGGGGATCGGCTTCGTCCTGTACTGGGCCGCGCGCCTGCTCCTCGTGCTGCCGGCGTTCGCCGTGTGGCGGTGGCTGCTCATGCCGGTGGGCCGGGGACTTGCGGCTGTCGGCCGGGTGCTCGCGGTCGTCGGGCGCGAGCTCGCCGCCGCGCTGAGGCACGCCTGGCGCGTCGCGGGACACGTGTCGCTCGCCGTGGGGCGGTTCCTGCGCGCGCTCCTGCGGTGGACGGTCGCCGTGCCGGCCCGCTGGGCCTACCGCCGGCTGCTCACCCCGGTCGGACACCTGGTGCGCGACGGGGTGCTGCGGCCCGCCGCCGAGGCCGCGCGGGGCGCGGGCCGCGTCGTGCGTCAAGCGCTCGCCGCGGCAGGTGAGACCGCCCGGCAGACCCGCGCCGACCTGCGCCGGGCACTGTTCGGCGAGCCCGCGAAGCGGCGGGAGGCGGTCCGCCGGGAACCCGGGGCCGACGAGACACGTACCCTGGAGGGAAGGACGACCGCTCTCACGAAGGACTAGGACACTGGGCAAGCGACAGCCCGAAGGCCCGCCGCCCGCACCCGCGGTGCAGCGCATTCGACTGCGTTACACCAAGCGCGGCCGCCTCCGGTTCACCAGCCACCGTGACTTCCAGCGCGCCTTCGAGCGTGCGCTGCGCCGAGCCGAGGTACCCATGGCGTACTCGGCGGGGTTCACGCCGCATCCGAAGGTGTCGTACGCCAATGCCGCACCCACCGGCACGGGCAGTGAGGCGGAGTACCTGGAGATCGCGCTCACCGAGCCGCGGGACCCGGAGACCCTGCGCGAGCTCCTCGACGTGTCGCTGCCCACCGGGCTCGACGTGCTCGAGGCGGTGGAGGCCCGCACTCCGGGCCTCGCCGACCGGCTCACGGCTTCCGTGTGGGAGCTGCGCCTGGACGGCGTGGCGCCCGCGGACGCCGAACGCGCGGTCGCGGCGTTCACCGCGGCCGGGTCCGTCGAGGTCCAGCGCCGTACGAAGAACGGCCTGCGCACCTTCGA
>Ga0308173_10001149_pt1 | contig 12757 bp, 14 predicted proteins | sample PhyPR1_FD_203716 | JGI IMG/M metagenome (GOLD analysis project Ga0308173, IMG submission 203716) | Soil microbial communities from UC Gill Tract Community Farm, Albany, California, United States - DLSLS.P.R1 | ecosystem: Environmental > Terrestrial > Soil > Agricultural land | place: USA... | reverse complement strand
CAGGCGAGATCGCATAACCGTCCTGACGTTTCTCGAAGAGCAGCAACCCGAGCGACTGCTCCAAGGCGGCGATGCGCCTGGCGACAGTAGTCTGGCTGACCCCGAGCGAGCGCGCGGCGGCAAGCGTACTGCCGTCCCGGGCAACCGCGAGGAAATAGCGAAGGTCGTTCCAGTCCAGCATCGCTCTCGGGCCGTTCTGCAATTTTGCAGAACCATAGCACGATATCGTTGCTGCGGCGCGACGAGTTTTCGGACTAATTGGACGGTCGCCTCTCAAACTGGAGCGACCCATGCGACAGACTCTTCTCATCATCGCCGGCTCGGCGCTTGCCACGGCAGCCGTCATCAAGGCTTCGCCGGCACTCTCCCAATCTGTCCAGCCGCAGACGGTGGCGATCGTTCACACCGCTGACCTCGATCTGGCTTCCGCGACCGGCCGGCATGACTTGGACCTGCGGCTGATGCACGCCGCCCACGAGGTTTGCGACACCGCCCCGGACGTCGATCTCGCCGGCCAGAACAGGGCAGGCCAATGCAGGGCGGATGTGCTTGCACAGGCTCGCGTCAGGAGCGCGGAGCTGGCCTCTAGGGGCAGTGGCGAGATGCGCCTTGTCGCGGCGCGTTGAATCCGGCCGCCGCTCGGCGCTAAGTCGACCGCATGAAAGTGAGCGGAGGATGTCATTGCGGCGCGGTGCGGTTCGAGGCCGAGGTGCCCGAGCCGCCCGTGCCGGCGCTCGACTGCAATTGTTCAGTGTGCCGGATGACCGGCTTTCTCCACATCGTCGTGCCGCATGAGCGCTTCGATCTGCTCACCGGGCGCGATGCGCTTTCGAGCTACCGCTTCGGCACCGGTACGGCCGAGCATCTGTTCTGCGGTCACTGCGGCGTAAAGAGCTTCTACCAGCCGCGCTCTCATCCGGAGGCCTGGAGCGTAAACGCCAACTGCCTCGATGAGCCGGTGAAAATTGCCATTGAGCAGTTCGACGGCCGCAACTGGGAGCAGGCAAAGGCGAACCTCGACGAGGATGGGTAGCGCGGTTACGGCGCCTTCATGCACCGCCCGCTGCGCCTGACGATCGACCGTACCGCAATCCAGGCAAACTGGCGCTGGCTCGCCGATCTTGCGGGTGTTCCGACCGGGGCGGCCGTCAAGGCAGACGGATATGGGCTCGGCGCGCGCGAGGCAGTCGACGCGCTTCTCGAAGTGGGCTGCCGCGACTTCTTCGTTTCGAGCTGGGCCGAGGCGGACGCGTTGGGCAGCTTGCCCGAGGAAGTCAGCCTCGTCGTGCTCCATGGCGTGGGTCCGGACGACCTAGAGGCGGTCTCGCGCGTGAGGGCGCGGCCCTGCCTCAACACGTCCGAGCAGGTGGCGCGCTGGAAAGCGATCGCTCCCGGGCAGCCGTGCGACGTGATGGTCGACACCGGCATGAACCGGCTCGGGCTGAGGCCGGCTGAGATCTCAGCACTCGATGGCCTGAGCATGGATACGCTGCACAGCCACCTCGCCTGCGCCGACGAGGACAGCGCGCTCAACGCCATGCAGTTGGAGCGCTTCCAGGCAGTCATCTCTGCCGTGCCCGCGCGGCGCTACGCTTTCGCCAACTCGGCCGGCATCTGCCTCGGCCGAGACTACAGCTTCGACCTCGTTCGCCCCGGTCTCGCGCTTTACGGCGGAATCCCGCGCGAGGAGGCCGAAGGGCACATCCGGCAGGTCGCCCGCGTCGAAGCGCAGATCGTGCAGCGCCGTACGGTCCCATCCGGCGAGAGCTGCGGCTACGGCGCAACCTTCGTCGCTCACGAGGATAGCGAAGTCGCGATCCTCAACATCGGTTACGCGGACGGCTATTTGCGCGGCTTCTCGTCCCATGGTTCGGCCTTCGCCGGCGAGTTCGCATTGCCGGTGCTGGGGAGAGTATCGATGGACCTGATCGCCGTCGCCGTCGACGCCGCGCCGAGCCTCAGGGAAGGCGAGTGGGTCGAGATCGACTACGATCTGCCGTCGGCGTCGAAGCAATCCGGTCTTTCGCAGTACGAGCTGCTGACGACCCTCGGCTCGCGGTTCGAGCGGCAGTGGGTGTAATCACCCTCTCCCGCTTGCGGGAGAGGGCTGGGGTGAGGGTTTCTTCTTAACACCCTCACCCTCCGCCGCTGCGCGGCTCCTCCCTCTCCCGCGCGCGGGAGAGGGTTCTGGAGTCTTCGGCTTGTAGCGGCAGAGGTCGATCACGGGGCAGCGCCAGCATTCCGGCAGCCGCGCCTTGCAGGTGTAGCGGCCGTGCAGGATCAGCCAGTGGTGCGCGTCGCGCCGGAAGGGCTGAGGAACGATTTTCTCGAGTTTCGCTTCGACATCGTCGACGGTCTTCCCGGGCGCGAGGCCGGTTCGGTTGGACACCCGGAACACATGGGTGTCGACCGCGAACGTCTCCTCGCCGAACGCAGTGTTCAGCACCACGTTAGCAGTCTTGCGCCCAACGCCGGGAAGCCCCTGCAACTCGTCGCGGGTTCGCGGCACCTCGCTGCCGTGCTGATCCATGAGCGCTTGACTGAGCAGGATGACGTTCTTGGCCTTGGTGTTGAACAGGCCAATGGTCTTGATCGCGTCGCGCAGCGCGTCCTCGCCGAAGTCGACCATCTGCTGCGGCGTCTTGATGTGTTCGAAAAGCGGGCGGCAGGCAATGTTGACGCTGGCGTCCGTTGCCTGCGCCGAGAGCACAACTGCGACCAGCAACTGGTAGGGGTTGCCAGACTCCAGCTCGGTCGTCGGGGAGGGGTTCGCCTCCGCCAGCCGCCGGAAGAACTCGAAGACCTCGTCGCGCTTCATCGGAACTCGTCCAGCGCTGATCCGAGGCGCGATAAACCTTCCTCAAAATCGTCGGTGGGCATGCCAAAGCCAACGCGGAAATGGTCCGGCATTTCGAACCAGCGGCCAGCAACTACGGATGCGTCGTAGCGCTGGCGCAGGTAGTCATCGAGCCGCTGCGTGTCAGCGCGGAGCCAGCTAGGGAACGCCGTGATGCCATGTTGGGCAGGTGGGCAGACGAGGTCTTCCCGACCCTGAACGAAGGCATTGAACAGACCCCGATTGCGACCGAGCATGGCCGGTACATCGCCGACCACTTCATCGATGTGATCGAAGGCGATGCAGGCGAGCCGTTCGGCCTGATGCGCCTGGTTCACACCGAACAGGTCGTTGAGCCGCCACATCCGCTCGGCCAGCTCCGGCTCGGCAAGGATCCAGCCGCAGCGGAGCCCGCTGAGCCCATAGGCCTTGGTCAGGCTGTTCGTGGCGACGAACTCGGGACCGAGGTGGACCGAGCTCCGTCGCCGCGGGACGGCCGCGTCGAGGTAAACCTCGTCGATCAGCACGCGCGCGCCGACCTTGGCCGCGAGCTGGCCGATGGCGCGGAGCTCCGGCTCCTCGACGAGCACGCTGCTCGGGTTGTGAAGATTGGTGATCACGATCAGCCGGGTCTTGGGAGTAAGCGCCCGCTCGACTGCCTCGGGATCGAGGCGGAACGCTTCCGTCGCCTTGCGTTCAAACCGCTTGATCGTCGCGCCGAGGAAGCTCGCGGCGCCGAGCAGCAGCTCATAGGTCGGGTGCTCCACCAGCACCTCGTCGCCGGGGCTGATCAGCGTCGCCATGGCGAGGAAGTTCGCCATCGAGGTGCCGTCGGCGCTAACCACCTGTTGAACATTCACGCCGTAGCGGGCGGCGATCCGCTCGCGCAGCGGGGCGTATCGTGGGTGGCTTGCGCCGTCCATGTCGAGTTCGGCCATGCTGACGGGAAGCGAATCCATCCGGAAGTGCGGCACTTCGCTTCCGGTCAGGGCGAAGCGCACCGGCGGCTTGAACTTGGCCCAATGCATGTAGTCCGAGCTCATCGCCCTCATGCGGCTGCCTTCTTCCGCTGCCAGTATAGGCAGGCTGGGACGCCGGCAGCGAGGATCGCGTAGCCGATTAGGCTGTTGACCGGGTTGTTGAGGACGGTCGCGACCACCACCGTCCAGCAGGCGAGCACGAAGAATCCGGTCGTGAACGGGTGACCCGGGACCTTGAACGAGACGGCTTGGGCGGGATGCCGGCGGCGGAAGACGAGCAGCGCTGCTCCCGTCAGGCCGAAGAAAACGAAGTCGACGGATACGACATAGCTCAGGATCTGCCCGAAAGTGCCGGACAGCGCGATCACTGCCGCTGCAGCGCCCTGCAGGATGATCGCGACGACGGGCACGCGCGTCGTCGAGTTGACCTCCGCGACGCGCCGGAAGAAGAGTCCGTCCTCGGCCATCGCGAAGTAGACGCGAGGAGCCGTCAGCATGCCCTGGCTCAGGAAGCCAAGGGTCGATATCGTGACGCCGATGGCGATGAAGGTGGCGCCTTTGCCGCCGATCGCGAGCCGCATCACCTCCGTGGCAGGAGTCTTGGACTCGGCCAGACCGTCCGCGCCGAGGGCGTGGACACAGACCGCAGCGACAGACGTGTAGAGCAGGATCACTCCGATTACGCCGAGCAGAAGTCCGACCGCCAGGTCACGCCGCGGGTTCTTCATCTCGCCAGCGACGAAACTTGCAGTTTGCCACCCGCCATAAGAGAACATGACCGGGGTCATGGCCGCTCCGATCGCGGCAAGGGCACTCACGGATCCACCCGTGGCGGCGGGTGACGCGGTGGAAGAGGCACTTGCCGGTGCAATGAGCCAACCGACCAGGACCAGCGCCGCGATTGCCATGATCTTGAGCACCATGAGGCCGCTCTGCACGTTGCTGCCGGAGCGCACGCCGAAGCAGTTGATCAGCGTCAGGATGGCCAGCGTCGCCACCGCCACGCCACTGTCAGAGACGCCGAGGTGCACGAGGTCGCCGAAGTATCGGGCGAAGGTGATGGCGACGGCCGCCATCCCGCCCGACTGGATCACCAGCAGCAGCGACCAACCGTAGAGGAAGGCCGGCATCGCGCCGAACGCGTCGCGAAGGTAGGCATATTGGCCGCCGACTTCCGGGCGGCGCGCGGCGAGCTCCGCATAAACGAAGGCAGCCGCGAGGGCGATGAGGCCGCCAAGCACCCAAACACCAACGATCAGGAGCGGCGTTCCGACGTGCCGCGCGACTTCGGCTGGAGTGACGAAGATGCCCGAGCCGATGATGCCGCCCATGACCAGCATCGTCGCGTCGAACCGGCCGAGCCGGCGCGCCAAGGCCGGGGCTTCGGCCGGCGCACGATTGTCGGTCAAGCGGAGCCAGCCCCGATCACGTCGCGCATGGAATATAGGCCCGCTGACCTGCCGACGAGGAAGCGAGCCGCTGCGAGCGCACCGCGAGCGAAGATCGTCCGGCTCTCCGCGCGATGCGAGAGCACCAGGCGCTCGTCTGGTCCGAGGAAGAGTACGTCATGGTCGCCCGCGACGGTGCCGCCGCGAAGCGCGGCGAAGCCGATCGAGCCTCGTTGACGCTTAAGCCCCGTTCCGTCGCGTGCTCTCTCCGCTTCGAGTGGGGCACCACGTCCCCGTGCCGCCGCCTCGCCCAGGAACAAGGCCGTGCCTGACGGCGCATCGGCTTTCATGCGGTGGTGCGTTTCGGCGATCTCGATGTCCCAATCGGGACCGAGCGCCTTGGCCGCGCGCTCGACGAGATCGGCGAGGAGCGCCACGCCCAGTGAGGTATTCGCCGCACGGAGCACCGCGACTTTCTCGGCAGCGGTGGCGATGAGCTGGTCGGCATTCTCGTCGAGCCCGGTCGTGCCGATCAGGATCGGGGTGCCTGCCGCGACTGCCTGATCAAGGCTCGCCTGCAACGCAGCGGGGACGGAGAAGTCGATCAGGATGTCGCCATTGTCCTGAACTACCTCGAAGCCCGGGTCGCCGGCCGCAGTTTCGGCGATGGCTTTGCCCATGCGTCCATTGGGCGCGAACAGGCTGATGCGGGTCGGCTGGTCGGTGGACGGCATAGCGCCGTTTCATGGCGAAAGCCGGAGCGCCGCGCAATCGCACGGCGCTCCGATCAGATCAGCGTGACCAGACCATTTCCTGGAGCAGCATATCGGAACCAAGGTGCCGATATGTCGCGCGCTGGCCGCTTGCCGCCATGCCCTGGCGTGTGTTCTGCTGAAGGAAAGCGTTCGCCTCCTTCTCGCGCTGAAGGTCTTCTACCGGAGTGGTCACGTGGTCGAAGATCGTCACGAGATAGAGGTCCGGCTCGCCCGTACGCTTATTGACGTTCGTGAGGATGTGATATCCTTTGATCCAGCCTTTCGACTTCTGCCATTCCATGTTCTTCCGGTATTGCGACGCGAGGAAGTCGGCATAATCGCCGAAGTGACCGTCATCGATCGTGATTGCGCCTACGTCCCAGAACTCCCCGCTCTTGAGCGGCAGTTCCTGAGCCGGAGCCGCGCTGGTCCAAATCAACGTTGCGGCGCCAAGTGCACCGAGCATCAGTCTACGCATGTCTATTGCCTCCCTCTATGCGGGAGCCGCCGGGCTCCTGCTTCGCTAGAGAACGGCGTCGCCCAACAAGGCGAACGCCAGCTAGAGAGCGGCGTCGTTCCGAACGACAGTAGAACATGGAAGCGGAGTTACCGCAAATTAAACTCCGATAAGGTCCTGTAGAGCGAGCGCCGCGGCGGGCGCTTTCACTTTGGCGCCGTTGATCATGAAGAGGTACGCGTCACGGACCTCAGCCCGCATGCTCCGCGCTTGCCTGGCGAAGCCGCGCAGCGCCGCGTCGTCGTAGCCTGTCGCGATGTCGTCGCTCATTCGCTGCAGCCTCGCATAGGTGAAGTCCGCGGTGTCGGCCTCGATCGCAGGATAATCGGCAGAGTCGTCGAGAACGACGGCGATGTTCCGCGCACGGCAGAGCTCGAAGAAGCGCTCGTCCTGAAAGCTCTCATGTCGTGGCTCGATCGCATGGCGTAGTGGGAGGCCGTCGAGTTCAGCGGGAAGAAGGTCGATGAAGCCGGCGATGTCGTCGCGATCGAGCTTCCTGCGCGCCGGGAACTGCCACATGATCGGGCCGAGCTTCGGCCCCAAGGCCTGGAACCCCTGGGCGAAGAAGTTGCCGATCCCCTCGGCACCTTCCGCAAGTCGGGCGCGCATCACGCAGAAGCGCGACCCCTTGATCGTGAACTGGAACCCCTCGGGCACCATCTTGCCCCACTTCTCCCAGCTCTTGGGGCTTTGCCGCGAGTAGAAGGTGGAGTTGATCTCGATCGCGCCGAGCTTGCTCGACGCAAATTCGAGCTCCTTCGCCTGCGGCAACTTGTCGGGGTAAAAAACGCCGCGCCAGGGTGGGTAGGTCCAGCCGCCGATGCCAATGCGAATGCGTGCTTCGCTCATCTTCTCGCATTAGTGCTGCGGCATGGATATTCGCAACATCGTCATCCTGACTGGCGCGGGCGTCTCGGCCGAGAGCGGCGTCGCCACGTTCCGTGGTCCCGACGGTTTGTGGGAAGGGCACCGCGTCGAGGACGTAGCCACGCCCGACGCATTCCTCCGCGACCCCGCGCTGGTACATGCCTTCTACGACGCACGTCGGGCGAAGGTCGGAACCGTGGAGCCGAATGCGGCTCATCGCGCGCTGGCGCGGCTGGACGCCGAGTGGCACGGCGAACTGCTGCTCGTTACGCAGAATGTCGACGACCTGCACGAGCGCGCCGGGTCGAAGCGGCTGATCCACATGCACGGTGAGCTGAAAAAGGGCTGGTGCCTGGCTTGCGACGAGCGCTTCGGCTGGGATGGGCCGATGGGCGAAGGCGCGAGCTGTCCCAGTTGCTGGACGACCGGCGCAGTGCGCCCGGACATCGTCTGGTTCGGCGAGATGCCCTACGAGATGGACCGGATAGAGGAAGCGCTCCGCGACTGCCACCTTTTCGTGTCGATCGGGACATCCGGGGCCGTCTACCCGGCTGCCGGCTTTGTGCAGACGGCGCGCTATTGCGGGGCACGAACGCTCGAGATCAATCTGGAGCCAAGCCTCGGCAGCTTCCTGTTCGACGAGAGCCGCACGGGACCCGCCGGCGAGCTGGTGCCGAAATGGGTGGACGAGGTGCTTGCGGCCTAGTCGGCCCACTCCAGGCCGATCTCGCGGTACAGGCCCCGGTCCTCGTCCCAGCGCGGATTGACCTTCACGTGCAGGAACAGGTGAACCGGCCGGCCGAGGTGCTGCGCGATCTCCGCGCGGGCTGCAGCGCCGATCTCCTTGAGCCTGCGCCCGCCCTTGCCGATGACGATCGCCTTTTGGCTGTCGCGCTCGACCAATATCTGCTGGCGGATCTCGGTCGAGCCGTCAGGCCGGTCCTGCCAGGTCTCGGTCTCGATTGCCGTCGCGTAGGGCAATTCCTGATAAAGCCGATTGACGATCTGCTCGCGCGTCAGCTCGGCCGCTACCATGCGGTCAGTCGCGTCGGAGACCTCGTCCTCGGGGTATAGCCATGGACCTTGAGGCATGGCGTCGGCGAGTGCCTCTTTGAGGTCCGCCACGCCATCGCCCTGAGCGGCGCTGATCATGAAGATCTTGTCGGGCTTCAGCCGCTCGCTGAGGCCCGCCGCGAGCGCCAGCAGATCGGCCTTGTTGACCAAGTCGATCTTGTTGAGCGCAATGAACAGCGGATGCTGGCGGTCGCGAAGTGCGCTGGCGATACGTTCTGCTTCCTTGTTCACACCGGCATCGGCATCGATCACGAACAGGATCAGGTCGGCATCTTGTGCACCCGTCCAGGCCGCAGCCACCATTGCCCGGTCGAGCCGCCGCCGGGGCTCGAAGATGCCGGGCGTGTCGACCAGCAGGATCTGCGCGGACTGCTGAAGGGCGATGCCCATCAGCCGGGCCCTCGTAGTCTGCGCCTTGGGGCTGACGATTGCCACTTTCTGTCCGACGAGCCCATTGACGAGCGTGGACTTGCCGGCGTTGGGAGCGCCGATCACGGCAACGAAGCCAGCGCTGGTCTGAGTTTCGGTCATTTCAGCTGGGATAACAAAGCGGCCGCCGCTGCGGTTTCCGCTTCCTGCTTGCTCATTCCCTCAGCCGTCGCCTCGCCAAGTTGAGGCACCGAGACCCGGATCTTGAACGTCGGCGCGTGGTGAGCGCCGGTCTGGGAAACGACCTCGTACAGCGGCGTCTTGCTGCCTTTGGACGCGGCGAGCTCCTGAAGTGCTGACTTGGGGTGCTGAGGGGCTCCGCGCTGGGTCGCCAGATCTGCCTGCCACAAACTCAGGATGAAACGTCTCGCTGCCTCCAGCCCGCTGTCGAGGAACAAGGCGCCGATCAGCGCCTCCACGACGTCGCCGACCACATTGTCGCTCTGCGTCGCGCCGTCCTCGCGCGCTTGCTTGCCAAGCCGCACGAGCGACGGAATGCCGATCTCCCGCCCGTTTTCGGCGCAGGTCTCACGGTCGACGAGCGCATTGTACCGTTTCGAAAGGTGGCCTTCCGGCTCGGTCGGGTAGCGCTCGTACAGAGCGTGAGCGATGACCATGCCAAGCACGCGGTCGCCGAGGAACTCAAGCCGCTCATAGTTGCTGCCGCCGGCGCTCGAATGGGTGAGCGCCAGCTCGAACAGACTTACGTCTTTGGGATCATGGCCAAGCCTGTCGCGAACGAAGGAACGAACGTCCCTGCTCATTCGGCAGGGCCTGTATAGCCGTTGCCGACGCGGCTTCCGCGAAGCGCGGTGAACCACGTCCAGGGTTTGAAGTACGACGCGTTCCCGTCCGTCGAGAAGAAGGTGAACTCGGCGCGCCCGACGAGGTTCTCCACCGGAAGCATGCCGACGCCGCCTTCGACCGTGGGGAAGCGGCTATCGAGGCTATCATCCCGGTTGTCGCCCATCAGAAATACGTGGCCTGCCGGAACCCGGGCCGCCGGGAAGTCGTCGGCCGGTCCGGATCGGACCTGGTCCAGCACCGTGTAGCTGGGGCCGCCGGGCAGCGTCTCGAGGAATGCCGGATAGACGCAGGCAGCGTGGCCGTTTGCGTCCGTGACCTTCGGCTCGGCGGGCGGAACCACGCGGCATGGGCTGTTTGGCGAAAGCGGTACCTTGATCGGGGCAAGCGGCCGGCGCTGCACCAGATGGCCGTTGAGAACGAGCCGGCCCCCACGCACTTCCACAGTGTCTCCGGGGAGACCGATGACGCGCTTGATGAGGTCGGAGTTTTCGACCGGGTGGCGGAACACGGCCACGTCGCCGCGTTGAGGCAGCGCGCTTAGGAGCCGGCCATGGTATGCGGGCAGCCCGAACGGAAAGCTGTAGCGTGAATAGCCGTAGGGCCATTTCGCCACGACCAGGTAATCGCCCACGTAGAGCGACGGCAGCATAGATCCCGACGGAATGTAGAAGGGCTGCACGATGAAGCTGCGGAACAGCCAGGCGAGCAGGGCCACGCTGAGGACGAAGCGGGCCAGCGACCCCGCCGTTTCTTTTTCTTGCCGTGCCGAGTTCGTCTTGCGCGCACCGCGGCGGGAGGATCGTGAAGCCATCGAAGGCTTGTTTCCGGGCGGAGCCGCCGCGTCAAGGCGGGGTGGCAAACGGCTGGGGGGGCACTATGTGCGGCGGCAATGGAGCAAACTTCGATGAAGCGGCTCGAGGAGCTGTTCGCCGTCCAGCCCGACCGCCTCAGCCGGCTGACGTTCGAAGCGGCCGGCATCTATTTCGACTGGTCCAAGACCCATCTCGATCAGCACACGATCGACGAGTTCGTCGAACGAGCCCGTCGCATGGGCTTTGCCGAAGCCCGCGACAGGCTCTTCGGCGGCGGCGTCGTTAATGCAAGCGAGAACCGGCCAGCGACGCACATTGCCGAGCGCGGCAGCGGAGCGACGGGCGATGTCGACCTCGCGACCGCGCGCCGGAACCGGATGCGGGCACTGGTCGATGCGATCGAGGCGGGTGCCTTCGGCGACGTGACCGGCATCCTTCACATCGGCATCGGCGGATCGGTGCTCGGGCCCGCCCTGCTGGTCGATGCTCTCGGGCGGCGCACCTCCGAGTTCAATGTGCGCTTCCTCTCGAACATCGACGGCGCGGCGTTTGACGATGCGGTGAGCACGCTTGACCCGGCGACGACGCTCGTGGTGGTGGCTTCCAAGACGTTCACGACGCTCGAGACCCTCACCAACCTTGAAGCGGCGCGGGAGTGGTTGCGAGCTGCAGGCATCGCGGATCCGGACGGCCGTCTGATCGCCGTTACCGCAAAGCCCGAAGCTGCTGTCGGCCACGGTATCGACGAAACTCGTGTTCTTCAGTTCGGCGAAGGCGTCGGTGGCCGCTATTCCCTCTGGAGCTCCGTGGGCCTGACCGCCGCACTCGCTCTGGGCTGGGACGCATTCGAGGCGCTGCTCGAAGGGGCAGCCGAGATGGATCGGCACTTCCGCTTCGCCGAGCCCGCGCAGAACGTACCGCTGCTCGCAGCCTTCGCGGACCGGCTCTATGCCGAGCAGCTTGCATGCCAGACGCGCGGCGTGTTCGCCTATGACGAGCGCCTTCGGCTGCTTCCGTTCTACCTGCAGCAGCTCGAGATGGAGTCGAACGGTAAGTCCGTGACGACCGCCGGCGAGCCGCTCGCGCACCCGTCCGCGACGGTGACCTGGGGCGGCACGGGCACCGACGCGCAGCACGCGGTGTTCCAGCTGCTGCACCAGGGCACCGTCCTCGTCCCCGTCGAGTTCATCGCTGTTCGCGAGGGTGACGATGCGCAGGATCCCGAACACCATCGACTGCTGTTGCTGAACGCGTTCGCGCAAGGTGCGGCACTGATGCAGGGGCGCCACAGCGACGATCCGCAGCGCTCCTACCCGGGCAACCGGCCGAGCGCGACGGTGCTCCTCCAGCGGCTCGACGCGCGCTCGCTGGGTGCGCTTATCGCCTTCTACGAGCAGCGGACCTTCGCCAATGCCGTCCTGCTTGGCATCAATCCCTTCGACCAGTTCGGCGTCGAGCTCGGCAAGGACATCGCCCGGCAGCTCGCCGATGGCGGGGAGGAGGACAGGCTCGACGCGTCGACGCGCGCGCTGATGGAAAGGGCAGGGGTCTGATGGCCGACTTCGATCTGTTCGTCATTGGCGCGGGCTCCGGCGGCGTGCGCGCTTCGCGGGTGTCGTCGGGCTATGGTGCGCGCGTGGCGGTCGCCGAAGAGCACAAGGTCGGCGGCACCTGCGTGATCCGCGGCTGCGTGCCGAAGAAGCTGCTCGTCTATGGCGCTCACTTCGCGGAGGACCTGGACGACGCGGCGATGTTCGGTTGGGACGTGCCCCAGAAGCGTTTCGACTGGCAGGTGCTTCGTGACAACGTGCTCGCGGAGGTTGGCCGGCTCGAGGGGGCCTACACAGAGACCCTGACCAACCATAACGTCACGATCTTCCACGAGCGTGCCGAGATCACCGGTCCGAACACGGTCCGCCTCGCGAGCGGCAAGGAAGTCACCGCCGAAAAGATCCTGGTTGCCACGGGCGCAACGCCCGTGCTCCCCCGGATAGAAGGCATCGAGCACGCGATCACGTCCAACGAGACATTTCATCTGGAAGAGGTGCCGAAGCGGATCGTCATCGCCGGCGGGGGCTACATCGCCAACGAATTTGCCGGAGTGTTCCACCAATTCGGAAGTCACGTCACACTCGTGAACCGCAGTGATGTGATCCTGCGGCACTACGACGAGCAGATCGTCGACCGGCTGATGCAGATTTCGATTCGTAAAGGGATCGACTTCCGTTTCCACGCGACAATCGACCGAATTGAGAAGCGTGAGGACGGATCGTTGCTCGTCAGCATGACAGG